>Ga0257110_1000767_pt1 | contig 15138 bp, 8 predicted proteins | sample LP_taG_7_FD_190184 | JGI IMG/M metagenome (GOLD analysis project Ga0257110, IMG submission 190184) | Marine microbial communities from Northeast Subartic Pacific Ocean, Canada - LP_J_2015_P26_10m | ecosystem: Environmental > Aquatic > Marine > Oceanic | place: Canada: Northeast Subartic Pacific...
GTCAATATGTCTTCTACCGCAGCACTGATTGGACTGGGGCCTTACCTCGCCTATTCGGCCGCAAAAGGGGGTATTCGCTCTATGACCAAATCCATTGCCATTCATAGCCGGCAAGCGGGGCTAGGAATACGCTGTAATTCAGTGCACCCAGGCTCCATTAGCACGCCCATGGTACACACAGCGCTCAAAACGTTGATGGGTACTGACTTGCTAGCCGAGGACGACCCAGAAAAAACGCGCAAAGCAATGGGTATTGGTGAGCCGGACGACGTCGCGCAGATGATCGTCTATTTGATGTCGGATGAATCGAAACATGTCACCGGCACCGAGATGGTCATCGATAATGGCGACACAGTCATTTAATCAATAATTCAGTCAATTAGATGAGGACTCACTGATGCATATCACCGGCATGGTGCACATCAACATCAACTGCAGTAATTTTCAACAATCAAAAGTGTTTTACGAAATGCTGGGATTCAAGGTGTACTGGCCAGTCCCTGAGACCAATACCACAGAAATTGCCAATGCGGTGGGCATGCCTAGCTATCAGGTAGAGGGGGCCTTGATGGAGCTCCAAAATGCCCAGCAGCGTATGGTGATTGATCTGCTCGAATGGAAATCGCCAAGAGACGACTCGCCACCCTACCCTAACCTCCATCGGCCGGGTCTATCGCGGGTGGCGTTAGCCAGCGCCGATATTGACGCCGACTATGCGTATCTCGTGGAACAGGGCGTTGAGGTGGTTTCGGCGCCTGTAAATGTCGTCATGTCCGAAACCAGCTACGCCCGATTCTTCTGTTTTAAGGACCCAGACGGGACTTTTTTAGAGTTGGTGCAGGTGGTCACAACGGCTTAACCCGTTAATGCGCGAGTGCCACCCGTCAAAGACGTCGCATTATTCTTCAACAGATCTGGCTGCAAATTCCGCATAGGCTTTTGCAGTCCCTTTCGCCATCTTGTCGCCATCAAAAGGGATCGACATCTCAGGCGTAAACTCGAGCACAATCCGCTCCGGGGTGTCTAAGAACTTCACAAACAGATCGGGATCTAACCCCATGGTGAAGTCATTGTCTGAATCCGCCACTTGTGCCATGCCCATCGCCAGCAAGTTGTACATCCAAAGCTTCGTCTCACGATCATCATGAATCACGGTATGCCCTTTATAGGTCACGGTTTTACCACCACCCATATGGGTGCCCTTGCTCGACATCACGACTGCCGAACGACCATCGCGAGCAATTGCCTTAATGCGCACCCGCTCACGCGTTGCCGTCATCCAAATCTTGCCGTCTACTGGTACATAGGCGCTGGTCACACCCAGCGGGTGTCCCGCTTTGTTGGCCCAGCAGAATGTGCACTCGCCCGCACAATTAATCAGCTCCTGCTCCCGTTCAGGGTCCAGTCGATATTGCTTCACATCATCATAGTTGGTGCTTTGCTCCGCCATGCTTGTGATTCCTTTTGCAACCGTGAAAGTAACTCGCGCACAAGATACTGTTTTCTAATGCCGGAAGTCTCAAGCTCATTCGGCATAGCTGATAGCTTACTAAATTCATCGGCGATTGGGTCTGATCATACTCCCGACATGACGCCTCGCGCGAAGTAAGCAACCTGCTTATGACACCTTCCACGGCTTGTCACTTACCGCGGCGCAAAAACCACTTGCAAAAATTACAGAGTCGTGTAATTTTCGCTCCACAAATCGTAAAATGCAAAAACAATATGACTCAAGGTCGGGGTAAATATGCGTCTCCCGTTCAAATTGAACGCAGGGCACGTATTTTGAGCGAAACACTCAAACTGCTCGAGCAAGAACGCCCCAGCGACATCAGCATGGGCCAGATTGCCGAGACAAGTGGTGTCAGCACCAAAACGCTCTATAACCTTTTCAACAATCGCACGACGCTATTTCTGGCCGCAGCAATACAGAGTCGTCGTGAGGTTGAAGCGAGCCTGCCCGTGGTCAATGCGGGAGGCGGCATTGAGCGCATTATTGAGCTGACGCGGAGGACCATGGCCGTCTTTAAGCAGTCACCCGAATTCATGAACTCTGCTATTTCAATCGCTTTGGGCATTAGCGCCGAGGAAGAAGCCGAACACGACCGTATCGGACGAACAGAGAAGTCGTTTTATGCGTCGCTACAAGACGCCAAAACCGAGGGTGACCTGCTCCCCGAGGCGGATTGCGCACAAATGGCTCAGTTGCTCACTGCCAGCCAATGGGGCGTCACGCTTATGTGGCAAAAAGACCTTATCTCACTCGAAACCCTCGAAAAACATGCCATCGTCAAACATTGCACAGATCTTATGCCGTTCTGTGTCGCTGCTAAAACAAAATGGCTATCGGAATTAATGTCTGAAACGTTGAAGAAGACTTGTGGCATTGAGGGGAATGGGCCTAACAGAATACTGAAAGCGGTATGAAAATCGAGCCAGAAAATCTCGAATCAATAAAGTAGTTCACAGCTAAACATAACAATTAACTAACGTTGTAGTTCACCATGAAAGGGGTAGTCATAATGAGAAAACAGCATCACACGCGACTAAGCAGAACTCCCAAGCGACTGCTAACTGTCGCCTGCTCAGCGGCCATACTAACAGGCGTCAATAGCCTTCCTACACTGGCACAGAATGAAGTGGCACTTGAAGAAGTCATCGTAACGGCGACGAGACGTAACGAGTCGCTACAAGATGTCGCCGTATCGGTAGCCGCCATCACCAAAGAATTGCAACAAGCACAGGTTAGGCGAATGGAGGATATAATGTCCTACACGCCAAGCCTCTTCATTAGAAGAAATCCAGGGGGCGCGAGCGCGGCATACATTAATATTAGAGGAGTCGGCTCGGTAGATTATGATAAGACTTTAGATCCACCAGTCGGACTTGTAATGGATGGCATGTTCTTGGGCACCATGAGTGGTGTGCTAATGTCGAACTTCGATATGGAGCGCATAGAAGTTCTTCGTGGCCCTCAGGGCACTTTGTTCGGTAAGAATACAACCGGTGGGCTTATCAACATTATTCGTGGTGAGGTCACCATGGAATGGGGCGGCGACTTTAGTGTTGCTGTCGATGAGCATGGTCGTGAAGACGTCAAGGGTGTTCTTAATGTACCTCTCATAGAAGACCAACTTGGCATAAAGCTTTTTGGTGCGCAGATAAAGAGTGATGGCTGGGTATACAACACCACCCTAAACGAAGACGTTGGCGGCGACGATATCATGAATTACGGTTTCGCTCTTAAATGGGCACCCACCGAAAATTTCGATATCAAGGTTCACTATGAGCGAATGGATGACCAAAGCGACCAGGGGTCTTATGTTAATGCAAATGAGCCCGGTGATTTAACTTGTGCCGTATGGAAAAGTTGTCAGAGCACCTCGACAGACAATGAAACCCAGAATTCTGCTAACGGCCGGAACTTTAGCGATAACGAATACGATACAACGATTGTTACCGCAAACTGGCAGGTTTCAGACGGTCTACTACTAACTTATATTGGCGGCCTCCGAGATCAAAATGAAGAAAATATGCAACACTTTGATGGAGCACCCGCAGATTTACTTCGAATGAACTTTTTCAATGATTGGGAGCAGCGCTCCCATGAATTGCGCATTGCGACAACATCTGACGGGCCGCTGCAAATTCAAGCGGGACTCTACTCGTTTGATGTCGAATACACGCAAGCGTGGGACGTTTACGACCTATACCCCACGCTAGGTATCATAGGGCTCCCTTTCGACACGTCACCCAACAGCGTTAGCAGCAACGGGCAATCACAGGAAACGAATTCTGAAGCAGCGTTCTTTTCGATGGATTATTCATTTACCGATAGCCTCACTCTGACACTCGGCGGACGATACACCAAGGAAGAGAAGGATTTTCTAGGTGGCGACGGCGGTACTTTCTATAAGCCAGATCAGGGAGATGAGCGCCCTCCGCTGAAAAATCCACAACCATTTAATGCGGAGTGGACTGAATTTACACCTAGTGCCTCGCTAAGATGGAATTTTAATGACGATATGATGGTTTGGGCCGCATACGCCGAAGGGTTCAAAAGTGGTGGCTTCTTTGGTCGGCAAGCCGACTATAGATTCGGTATCGACATCACGTTTGAACCTGAGTATGTCAAGAACTATGAGCTGGGTTTAAAGAGCACTTGGATGGATGGAAAACTAACTTTCAACCCAACCGTTTTCTTCAGTGACTACGAGGACAAGCAAGAATCCATCCTCGTCCCGATTAATCTAGGTAATGTAGCGACGATAGTGAAAAACGCATCGACTCAAGAAATTTTTGGAGTCGAACTAGAAATGAGCTATCAAGTAACTGAGGCTTGGTTTTTTCGGGCTAGCTACGGCTATATTGATGCGGAGTACGATAACTACTTTGCAGATATCGACGGCCCTGGTCCCGATGGCGAAATTGTGCCCACGGATAACTCTGACTTGATACCCCGCAACACGCCTAAAACTACCTTTGGTGTTAGTACAACGTATAACGCCTCTCTAGGTGCTGGGGTACTGCAAGCCGCACTCTCGTTCCGTCATCGCAGTTCCGTCGAGATCGAGGCGGATAATCATCCGCGTGGGCATATGGATGCTATCGATGATCTGAGCGGGTCAATTAGTTACCTATGGTCAGATAATCGGTATCGAGTTTCCGTCTACGGAAGAAATCTGACTGACGAGCAGGAGCTTGCACAAGCGACAATTGGCGGTATTGCTACCCGTGGTTGGTGGACGCCTCCACGCACCATCGGAGCAGAGTTTGCGATCGCATTCTAAGAAGCAAACTGGCAACAAAATAAAAAGGGGGCGCAAGCCCCCTTTTTTTTACCGCATCAGCAATAGAACCACGCTGTTCCTGGTTGCGGCGACGAGAACGTGAGGACATGTCGAAGCAAACCCACCAGTGATTAACGCGAGCGGCGGAATTCAGCGCATCAAAGAACTGACGCGGCGCTCGATGGCAATCTTCAAACAGTCCCAAAAATGCATGATGCTGACTACGTCAGTGGTCTTGGGCATAAGTGCGGAAGAAGAAGCGGAACACGATCGCATAGGACGCACTGAAAAATCGTTTTACACGTGCCTACAAACCGCTAAGGCCTAGGGCGACGTGATCCCTAAAGCAGATTACGCAGAAATTGCACAACTGCTTACCGCCAGTCAATGAGGTAATAAACTTTTATGTTAAAAAGGCCTAGTATCACTTATCACACTTAAAAAGCATGCTATCGTCAATTTTGGGGAGGGCTTGCGCTCTTCTGCGTCAGCAGTATGAAAATGGCTTCGAAACTGAGTGTCCGAAAAGCTAAACGCTGGGGGTGAAGCCGAAGAAAAAACTAACGCAGTCTTAAACGCAATATAAAAATCGAGCTATAAAATCTCGAATGAATAAAGTAGCTCACAACTAAACATAACAATTAACTAAAGTTGTAGTTCACCATGAAAGGGGTAGTCATAATGATAAAACAGCATCACATGCGTCCAAGCAAAACTCCCAAGCGACTGCTAACTGTCGCCTGCTCAGCCGCTATTTTGGCAGGGTTCAACAGCCTGCCTACACTCGCTCAAAACGAGCTGGCACTTGAAGAGGTCATCGTAACGGCAACCCGTAGGGATGAATCTCTGCAGGATGTCGCAGTATCCGTCTCGGCGATCGATGCCGAGCTAGATCAGGCCACTTTGCGTAGGCTGGATGACCTGCAAACTTTCTCACCTAACCTTTACATTCGGCGAACTCCAGGCATTGCCAGTGGGGCGAGCATCACGATCCGCGGCATCGGTACTCAGGACAGCGACAAGAGTCTTGATCCCGCCATTGGCGTGATGATGGATGGTGTGTTCCTAGGCACCTCTAGTGGCGTGCTGATGCAGAACTTCGATGTGGAGCGGATCGAGGTATTACGAGGCCCGCAGGGAACACTGTTCGGCAAGAATACAACAGGCGGCCTGATCAATATCGTTCGCGGTGATGTCACCATGGAATGGGGTGGCGACGTGATTGTGACCCTTGACGAGAACGGCCGCGAGGACATCAAAGGCGTTGTTAATGTTCCGATCGTGGATGACAAACTAGGACTGAAGCTGTTCGGCGCTCAGATAAAGTCTGATGGTTACGTCTACAACACCACGCTCAATGAAGACGTCGGTGGTGATGATGTTCAGAACTATGGTTTCGCCGCTAAATGGCAACCGACCGATAATTTCGATCTCAAACTACATTACGAAAAGACCACGGACGAGAGTGATCAGGGCGCATACGTTAATAGGAATGTCGGCACCGACAACACCTGCGTGTTTTTTGGCCAATGTGTCACTACAACGACAGATAATGAAAACCAGAACTCCTCCAATACCAGAAACTTCAGCGATAACGAATACGACACCACCATCCTGACAGCTAATTATGACCTCGGTAATATGGTATTGACGTATATCGGCGCTAAGCGGGATATGGACGAGCAGAATATGCAGGCTTTCGATGCCTCACCTGCCGATTTTCTCGATATGAATTACTACAACGAGTGGGAGCAGGAAAGCCACGAGGTACGACTTACCAGTAATTTTGACGGCCCGATCAACTTTGTAGCTGGACTGTATTCATTCGAGGTGGACTACACTCAGTACTGGGATGTTGCCCACCTGCACTGGACCTACAACGTAGTCTTGGGCTTCCCGCTTTTCGCAGACATCACTGCGCCCACGAGTTTAAAAACACAGGGGCAAAGGCAACAGACAGATTCTTCCGCGGCATTCGTTTCAGCTGACTGGGCTATCACAGACCGATTGACTTTTACGTTGGGTGGACGCTACACCGAGGAAGAAAAAGATTTTTCGGGTGACGACGGTTCCATCGGCTACAACCCCGCTGCGGGCGAAGCCCGCCCAACGGGGCATGCGACTTGGGAGAAGTCTGCAAAGTGGTCGGAATTTACGCCAAGCGGCTCACTCCGGTTTAATATCAATGAAGACCTAATGTTGTGGGCGTCTTATGCGGAAGGCTTCAAAAGTGGCGGATTTTTTGGTCGCCAAGCCAATTTCCAAAACATCGATGTGACCTTTGAACCCGAGTCAGTGGACAACATCGAGCTAGGGTTCAAGAGCAGTCTTCTAGACGGCAGAATGACCCTAAATGCGGCTTACTTTCAAAGCGAGTACAAGAACAAGCAAGAATCTGTTCTAGTACCTCGCGGTCTGGCAGACGTCGCTACCATCGTTAGAAATGCTGCTACGGAGGACATCAAAGGAGTGGAAATCGACCTCAGTTTCCAGGTCACTGAAAACTGGTTCGTCCGCGCCAACTACGGTTATCTCGACGCGAGTTACGACGAATTCGTTGCTGATATTGATGGTGGCGCCCAAATTGAGCTAACTGATAACTCTTATCTCCGACCTAGAAATACACCGGAAAATACATTTGGTATCAGCACGACCTACACTGCGGCTATTGGCCCAGGTAACCTCCAAGGCGCACTCGCCTATCGTTACCGGGACGCTATCGAAGTCGACCTTGTCAGCCAAGTACCCACCAAGCTCATATCCCCAGCGGATAGCGGAGGCATCGGTTCAATGGGCAGCATCTATGACCTCAGTGCACAGCTGAGCTACATGTTCTCCGACGACCGATACCGCGTTACCGTTTATGGGAAAAACCTGACCGATGAGCGAGAGCTTTACAACCAAACCATTGGTGGTATTGCGACGCGAGGGTACTGGAATGACCCAAGAACCTATGGCGTAGAGTTTGCCATGTCGTTCTAAATCATCAGTGCAGGTATCTAATAACCGGGGGCGAAAGCCCCCTTTTTTATGGGTTGTGCACATTGCAGTGTGATGACGTTATAAACTGCGTTTTGAAAAAGCGCCAATCGTTAAAGCAATAATCAGGAAAAAGGGATTACTTTTATGAAAAAGCTGACGCGACGCAACTTTGTCAACGGATCAGCAGTTGCACTGGGTGCAACCGCCCTCCCCCTATCGTTTAGTTCTGCATTGACCTCAGGCGCCACGGCATACCCGCCGAGGCTAACGGGACTCCGAGGTAATCATCCCGGCGCGAACACGCATGCGCACGCCCGCGCATGGCAGAACGATTTCAGTGCTGGCTCGATCATTGATACCACTGAATCTTACGATCTGGTCATCGTCGGTGCCGGCCTCAGCGGTCTTGCTGCCGCTTTTTTCTATCGACAAGCGCACGGCCCCGACAAAAAAATTCTGATTCTAGATAACCACGACGACTTTGGTGGCCACGCCAAACGCAATGAACACACCGTTGATGGCCACCAACTGATTACTTATGGTGGTTCGCAAACCTTGGTTGAACCACACAACGCAGGGCCAGAGATCAAAACGCTCTTTGAGGGCATTGGCATTGATCTTAAGCGCTTCGATACCGCTTTTGATCTCAACTTTTTTAGCGAGCACGGCTTGGGCGCCACCACGTATTTCAACGAACAAGCGTTTGGTCGCAACACCTTAGTACGCCACCCCTTTTGCAATTACTACAACTATATAGAGGGCCTCCCCGGAGCGGCCCTCCCTGATGAGCAGGCCGTTGCTCAAACGCCCCTGAGCGAGCGCGGCAAAACGCAGTTACTGCGAGTACTCAACGGCGGGTTGCATTTACTGGAGGTCGCGCCAGAGGATCTTGCTGATTACCTCGAGACTCACAACTACTTTGACTACCTTACGCAAACGCTCGGCGTGGATGATCCTCAAGTACTGCAAATGGCCAGACACTCGGGTATCGACTGGTCAAATGCCAGTACCGAACTACTCACCATCGAGGAGGCAAAAGCCTGCGGTGCTCTAGGCTTTGCACCTGTGGCGACGTACGATGAAGACCATCCTTATATCCATCATTTTCCGGATGGTAATGCAGGAGTGGCACGCGCCCTAGTGAAATACCTCGTACCGACGATTGCAGACGGCACGACGGCAGAGTCCTTAGTCACTGCCGCCTTTGACTACGAACAGCTCGACCGCTCACCCAACACCACGCGGATTAGACTCAACAGCACGGTGGTGGACGTTCACCACGCCGATAACACGACCGATTCTGACCAAGTAGTGATCCACTACATGCAGGGTAATCAAGCGCACAAAATTATGGCAGGCCATGTTGTGATGGCCTGCTACAACGCGATGATTCCCCACATTGTGACCGATCTACCCGCCCAGCAAGCGGCAGCACTCGGGCAACAAATGAAAAGCCCGTTGATCTACACCACTGTCGGATTGCGCCAGTGGCGCGCATTCAAAGAGCACGGGATTGGCCTCGCCATGTCGCCGGGCAATATGCACCAAACCGTCTTCATGGACTTTCCCGTGAGCTTGGGAGGATATCGCTATACCCAAGGGCCCGACGATCCCTGCGTCGTCCAAATGATTAGCTGCCCCTATGGTGAAGTGCTTGGAAGACCCCGAGCAGAGCAATACCGCGAGGCGCGCTACCAGATGCTGGGCACGCCATTTGCAGCATACGAAGAAGAAGTACGTAGCCATCTCAGCGGCATGCTGTCTTCTGACTCCTTCGACTTTGATCGTGACGTCGCGAGCCTCACGGTTAACCGCTGGGCACACGGCTACGCCGTTGCGGGCCCCGGGGACTCAGTAGCGATAGGAAGACAACCACACGGGCGCATCACCATCGCCAATTCAGACTCTGCATCAGAAGCGGATGCGATTGCCGCAATGGCAATGGGCTATCGTGCCGTGACAGAGCTATCCGTTTAAGGCCCGACGCTCAGCATGTGCTCATGCAACGCAGTGAATGGCGTCGTGGCGTCAGTGATCAAGAGCGGTCTCTGATCAATCTATTTATCGGGCACCGCCTCCAGCAAGAGTCTCATCCCGTCTTCTTTCACTGACTGCCAGGTCGTCTCTCCGGCTGAGTGCCCCAGGCGAACCACCACCAAATCCTTCGACGGCATGATCACCGCCATCTGGCCACCAGCGCCGAGCATGCTGTAGAGGGCGCTCGGCGCACGGTCGTAAGTAGCGCCCTCCAACCAAAAGAAACCACCATGGACCGGCCGGCCATCAGCTTGCCACGCAGGCGCGACCGACCTGACAAAGTCTGAAAAACCCTCGGGTAGCACACGCTCACCATGGGCTACCCCCTTGTTCAGATATAAATTGCCGAGCCGTGCCCAGTCTCGAGCTGTGCCCAAATCAGAACCCTGCAGCAAGATATTGCCGAAGGGGTCGGTCTGAAAGATCAGATTCCGGATACCGATTTTATCGAACAACGCAGTTTGCGGAAACTGATGGTAGTCGTCACCCCGGCCTTCTACTGCCAGACGGATCAAGTAATTGGCGAGCACCGGGTCACAGTTGCGATAGCGGCCCACGGTATTGGGCGGCCATTGCTGAGGTCGATTGGCAGCGTAAGCAAAAGAATCGACCGTACCGGTATACACATAATGATGGTCGAAGTAATCGGCACTGCTATCAACCCCCGGATCGTAGGGTGACGGGCAGCGCAAGCCACTCGACATCCGCAAAATATCTTGGATCTGAATCGCTTGGCGAGGGTCTCCCGCTGCTTGCCATTCGGGTATCGGCGCCGGTTGGCTGAGCACATACTCCCCTTGCTCAATCAACACGCCCAATAAGGTGGCAGTGAGGCTTTTGCCCATGGACCAACTCTCTAGCGGCATATCAGGACGTATGCCCGCCCCATATCGCTCTGCGACAATCTGCCCTTGCACGGTCACGACGGTTGCCGCAGACAGTGCCCCCTCTGTAAAAAACATGTCGAGGGCGGCATCCAATTTTGCCGAATCGACGCCCACCACTGAAAGGGCCTGCGATGGACTGTCGCCCATTGGCCAGGGGATCGTGGCCGCATCGGCCAGCGTGGTCTCAATGATCGGTGGTTCAAAATAAGGCGACGACTCACCAATAGGCAGGGGGACACAACCCAGATCACCGATGTACCGGGCCACTCGCACAATGCCCGCATCAGTGGTTACCGTGACCGTCATGGCATCGTAGTCGATAGCCGTATCACGAATGTCGCGACGCTTCTCAGGAGGCGAGGTAAAGAAGCCGACATTTTTTGCTGCAAAATCAGCCTCTAAACCCGATACGAAAATCGCCGAACAGAGCACTCGAGCGAATCCCATCGCATAGTGTGATGCTGGATCGCCCGGGGGCCCAGCGAGTACCGTGTCCAACGAGAGTCGCTGGCCACGTTCTGCCACCGTCTCAGTCGCGCCGACTTCAGGAATAGGGTCTTGTGATGCCGGCGGTTCCTGCCACCCGGCACAAGACAGTACTGCCAGCAAAGCACACAGCACTGCGACCTGTCGGATCATCTTTCGACTCCAGATGAAATCAGAGTTTGTGGCATCGATTCACCTTATCTCATGGCAAGATCATTGTTACCAAACAGACCCTATAAACGGCTCCAAGCGGGCAATCGCGCAGATCCCAAGCACTCGCGCCGGCTCTAGAAACGGATTGATAATAGAAAGACCAATCAGGCCCCGCTCCGAGCCCGACGTTCGCTCCGTTGTTTGAGTGTAGCCCGACTCGCACTGAGTCTCGAGAAAAAGTCCCTCAACAGCGCGGGGTTAACCGCGCATTGAGGCGTTACCGTGATTCACTGAGCGTGGGCGGAAAACCCAAACGTTGACGAACGGAGAGCACAAAAGCGCCTATCTCAGAGGGCAACGCCAGCAAGGCGGGTGTTGCGATCAGCGTGAGCACTGTCGCAAATGACAAACCGAATACGATTGCCTGTGACAGCGGTGCCCAAAACATGGCCATTTCACCCTCAATGGTGACAGAGCGGCCGGCCAAATCGACTGAGAATCCCGCTGCCAGTGGCAACAACCCGCACACCGTGGTCACAGTGGTGAGGAGGACGGGTCGAAGTCGCTGTGCGGTAGCGCGGACAATCACGTCGCGAACATCTAACTCGGGATATTGACGACGAACGTGGTTAAACGTGTCGATGAGAATAATGTTGTTGTTGACCACAATACCCGCCAACGCTACCACGCCCACCCCCGTTAATAGGGCGCTGAAGGGATTGCTCAGTAGTAAGAGGCCCAGCAATACACCTGCCGTTGACATAACCACTGCCAGCAGAATCAGCGTGCTTTGATAAAAGTTATTAAACTGCGTGACCAGTAAAATAAACATGATTGCGAGCGACAAAGAAAACGCTGCCGACACAAATGCCATCGAATCGGCTTGTTCCTCATTGGCCCCTCTGAACCGAATATCAATTGCCGGATCAAACGATTGCTGCGATAACCAGCGCTCGATGTCCCTCACAATACCGTCGGCCATCACGCCCTCTCGGACGTTTGCCTTGATTAACTCCACGGGCAAGCCATCGATTCTTTTGAGCGAATCGACGCCCGGGGCGGGGCGCATCTGCACAAAGTTACTCAAAGGCACCACTCCCTGCTCCGTGCTGATACGCAGTTCATCCATGGCGATAATACCGCGCTCGGCTCGAGGGTAGCGGACTCGTATATCAACTGAGTCTTCGGCATCATCGGGTCGGTACTCACCCACCTTGACGCCATTGGTCACCAATTGCACCGCCAAACCTGCCGAGGAGACGTCGACACCGTATAACGCTGCCTGTTGGCGATCCACCTCAATGCGCCACTCAATCGAGGGCAGCGCAGCGGAATCGTCAATGTCGACCAAGTTGGGTAGGGTATCTAAGTAAGTCCGAACACGCGCCATCGCTGGTTCTAATAGCGCACGTTGACGCGACGAAAATTCGATTTGAATCGGCTTACCAACGGGCGGGCCCTTTTCTAATGGCTGTACTTCGACCTTAATACCCGCAAGGCCCTCAGTGCGCTCACGAATCAAGCTCATAATCGCTTTGCCGCCCAGCTCTCGCTGTGATTCAGGAACCAATTCGATGAAGATTGATCCGATACGATCCGAGCTGCTCCCCATGAAGCCGCTGTTGCCCCCAGTGGCACCTGGTAGCAAGCTCTGAGTGTTCACAAATCGAATACCCGGGATCTGCAATACCTCTGATTCGACCTCGAGCACCAGATCATTCACCTCGTTGGCAGCGAAATTACCACGCCCTAGCACCGACACTTGAATGAATTGGGGGTCTGCATCCGAGAAAAAGATTGTGCCGACATTATATTTTCCGTAGGCCCAAAAAACGCTGATCAACAAACTGAAGATGATGCCCATCGTCAGGACAGGCCGATGGCAAACACCGACCATAAAGCGAGCGAATTGACCTGTCAGGCTATCCAGTTGAGTCGGATCACCATCCTCTAACACTCGCTGCGCTCGCAGTAGGTCAGCATTGTGCATGGAAGGTTTACCAAACAGGGTTCCCAGTACCGGACCGAATAACAGGGCATAAAGCAAAGACCCGATCAGTACCGTGAATACCGTCACTGGCAAGTACCCCATAAACTGGCCTGAGACACCGGGCCAAAACAGCATTGGCAAAAAGGCAGCAAGTGTCGTTGCGGTCGATGCAGTCACTGGCCAAAACATTCGCTGCACCGCATCCGCATAGGCGCGTTTGTGGTCCATGCCCTCGCTCATCATGCGGTTCGCATATTCAGTGACCACGATGCCGCCGTCGATGAGCATGCCCAGCGCTAACAGCATGCCGAACATGACCATGAAATTAAAGGTATACCCCAAGAGGTAAATAATGGTGACCGAGAACAGCAGCGAAAAGGGGATACCGAGCCCCACGACCAGACCACTGCGAAAGCCCATCGAGGCCACGACGATAATCATCACCAGTGCTAATGCCGTGAGAATATTCCCCTCCAGCTCGCGGACCTGAACAGCCGCAAACTCTGCCTGATTCTGCGATGGAATCACCTCAATACCGGGAGGGAGACTGGCGGACGATTGCGCGACAACTGCCAGAACAGATTCCACTGCATCGATGACATTGGCATCGGTGCGCTTGGTGACACCAATAGAAATAGTTTCTTGCCCGTTGTAGCGAGCGTAACTGGTGCGATCTTTAAACGTACGGTCTACTCGTGCGACATCTCGCAACGTCACCACGCCTTCACTCGAGCTGCGAATCGGCAACTCGAGCACTTCCTCAGCCCGCTCGACGACTGCCGGCACCTTAACCGCGAATCGGCCGCTATCCAGCTCCATCGTGCCCGCTGGAATCAACCGATTATTGCGCTGAAGAATAACCAGTAATTCTTCAACTGAAACACGATACGTATTGAGTGCGTCAGGATCGATAATGATCTCGAGCACCTCATCGCGATGCCCTTGAAGATCCGCACTGAGTACCGATGGGATGGTCTCGATTTCTTGTCTGAGCTTCAGTGCCGCTTGATACAACTCGCGTTCGCTTGCAGCCGCACCGACCAAGTTGACTTGCAACATGGGAAAATCAGCTGCGGTCATTTCCTCAACAAAGGGCTCCTCAGCCGTCGAGGGAATCTCGGTTCTTGCCGCATCAACGGCCTCTCTCACGTCGTTCAGTGCCTTATCCAGGTCTTGCGATACATCAAACTCAATAAAAAAGCTCGCCATCCCCTCAGACGCGGTCGAGCGCAGCTCGACGATGCCCTCAAGCTTCCTGAGCTCGATCTCCATCGGCTGCACCAGCAATCTTTCGGCATCGCCAGGCGAAATACCCTCGTGATTCACTCCGATATAAAATAAGGGGAGATCGACGTGGGGATCATTCGCAATAGGCAAGGCGGCGCGTGTCCCTAACCCCACCAGCACCATAACCACCAGCAGCGACAGCGTTGTTCGCGTGCGCCCAATGACGGTTTCGATTACGCTCATCGTATGACGACTTGACTGATCGTATCGTCAGCCAATACCGGCTCTACGCGAGCACCAACACTGACATACTCCTGCCCAACCGTGATGAGCCTAATCTGCGGCGGCAGTCCGGCAATCCACACGCCATCGGGACCATCCTCAATGATACTGACCGTTCGGAAAATGACGCGATCACCCTCATCTACCAGTCGAACACCCATCTCACCGTTGTCGTTTAACGTCAGGAGTGACGGCGGTACACGATGGACAGCCACTTCTTCGAGTAATACCCGCAACGACACAGTTAAACCAGAGCGTAGTTGGTAGTCGCTATTGTCTACCGTAATTTCAACCGCATAGGTTC
>Ga0257110_1000768_pt1 | contig 15135 bp, 4 predicted proteins | sample LP_taG_7_FD_190184 | JGI IMG/M metagenome (GOLD analysis project Ga0257110, IMG submission 190184) | Marine microbial communities from Northeast Subartic Pacific Ocean, Canada - LP_J_2015_P26_10m | ecosystem: Environmental > Aquatic > Marine > Oceanic | place: Canada: Northeast Subartic Pacific...
TAAACAGAATCTTTATGTGTTCTGGTTCCTTTATCACGCCAATCTCCTACAGCAAGTATAGAGCCATCTGCGGAAAGCGCCACAGATGAGCCGAAGTAACCGAACGCATTGGGTCCATTGATATCTGTTCCCAATTGGGTCCAGTTGCTACCATCTGTGTTGATATAAATGCGTACATGTCCTCTGGACTCATTGTTTGAATCGTCATCGTTATTGTTTATGGCGCCAATCGCGATGATGGACCCATCACTTGAAAGAGAAACAGAGTAGCCGGCCATATCGTTGTCTGATTCGCCGGAAATGTTGGTTACTGGATTCCCTAAATTAATTTTAAAATATGATTCGATTGTATGATCGTACCCGATATTCAAAGAGTTGGAACCTAAGTTGACATATTTATTCAGTCCGTCAAAAGCAATACCGTTATCATCGATATCTGATTGAACAAAATTAACGAGCGTGCCGTATTGATTATTTAATACATCATTAATTTGATTATCTTGAATAATAGCATTTTTAAAATTCCAATATGAAGCTACATCCATATTTTGTATAAATGTTTTATATATGTTTTATACATGTTTTGTATATAATTGTGGGTTGAACTCGTTGGTTATATAATTTTGATTGTTGAAAATTATATAATGGGAAAAATGAAATACCGGGTAAAATGAAATACCGGGAAAGTTAAAAACAAAAACTAGTCAACCGGGTTGGTATTGTTCGAATCATCTCCAATAATAATCCTTATTTTGTATGTTTTTGATGGAATAGTCTCGTTCGTTCCAATGACTCTTTGATTAGCATTGGGTGCTATTTCACACAAAAACGATATTGTGTCTCCATCTTCAATGGGGACGGGAAATAATCCATCGTCGTTTGCCACCATATTTGCGAATCGATGTTCTTTTGTTTTAACAAGTTGCTGAAACAACTCTCGACAAACATTATTGCTGGATACGAATGTTTCAGTAGTTCCATAAAGATTTAATGAAGGGTCATACACATAGTCAGTGCTAACAACTGGCTCAGGATTTGTAGACGCATATTGCCATAAAGTCGCACTAATATCTTGTTGGAAATTATTATCACCTAAACTGTTCAGAGACTCCACCATTGCGGTTTCATTTGAGAAAAGATCGACTGCTTGAACGTTTCCAAATACTTTATACGCAATATATCTAATAAAATCGTGTTTGAGTAACATTTTCTCTGGGGAAGCGAATGTGTAAATAGCTCCCGTGGATTGGTCGTGGTCCATCATTGCGTTTGATGTATTCAATAAGTACTCATTGGACCACTTGTCCATATTTGTGAAATATGTAATATTCACATTCGAAAGGTCATACAAATCTCCGACAATTTTGATAGTAAAAACCTCGTTTATAAGAGTCTTGGGTAAATACAATATACCGGTGGCATCGAAACCAGTCAATAGAGGAATATCCTTTCCTTCCACCATATCTGCGAGTACATTCATTTGAACAGTTGTGTTAAATGCATCCAACGTCATTTCTAAACTGGCATCCAGGATTTGTTGTTCTGTAAACCCTAATTCCAACAGTTGGGCTCTACTGGTTCCAATAGTTCGGAACTCTGTAATTCCATATCCTGCCTCAAACAGTTCGGGTTTGGTGTAACCTGCGGAGTATAACTCTTGAATGCTATATCCTGCGGCCCTTAATTCCGTAGCACTATATCCTATGAATTCTTCGTTTGTAATAGTTGTGTTGGTTGTAGTTGTGCTTGGGTCGGTAGGTTGCCCCGATTCTTCTGTAATGATGTCTTCCGTGTCATTTTCACTGTTTGATTCCACAGCGGTTTCTTCATCACTATTGGTTGTAGTCGCCTCTACCTCAACATCAACCGAATTAGCATCTAAAATGTTGACTTTTAATCTATCAATCGGTAAATTGAACTTTAACGCATATCGGTCTCGAATACGTGATTTGATGTTTACCAAAATAACTCCATCATCCGTTGTTAAATCAGCCAGGTCTAAACCTTTTACATTATACACAATTTTGTATTTTTTCGCGATGGTAGTTTTGGCTAATTCTTGTAAGGTGAATCCGAGTGTTTTCAGCATAGTTGCACTATACCCACCATCTTTCATTTCTTTGCCACTAAATCCCGCTAATTTTATATTCGTGCTTGAAACCCCACTACTGATAAAATTGTTGATTGAAAACCCGGAATCTCTTATTTTTGTCAGTGAATACCCTGCATTTGCCAGTTGTTTTGGATTCGTTCCATTATTTTTCAGTTGGACAGGTTTAAATCCAACAATTCGCAATTGTGTAGCGTTGAAATGAGGTGCCATTTCTGCCACATTATACCCTCCGTTGTAAACATCCGTAGAATCTAATCCTTCGTTAACTAATTCACTCACAGTATAGTCCGCATCGTGTAATTCGGTTGTGGTATACCCACCCTGGATAATAGAATATAAAGTATATCCACCAGCTTTAATATCTCCAGAACTAATATTTGCGGTTTTCATATCGGTCGCACTGTACCCTCCTGTAACACGCAATTGTGATACTGAGAAATCATTATTTCCACGTAGCTGTCCTATGGAGTATCCAGCTGATTTGAACTCACCTGCGGTATAATGCGATTTTAATTGAGCTACAGTTAAAGATGTTTCCGTTTTGAATTCTGATAGAGTATATCCGCCAGTTTTCAGAGTGGTTATACTATTGGACACAAGTGGAAGCATTTCGCCAGCAGTAAAATTCACAGACCGCATTTCAGAAACACTGTATCCTCCCGTATAGACCTCACTGGCATTAAATCCAACATCAACAATATCTTGGACAACATAGTGTGATTTTAATTCTGTTACTGTATATGAAACATCTTTCAGTTCTTGTAATGTATACAGAGACTTCACCGAGGCAACATTATATCCACCCGCCTTGATTTCACTCAATGTAAACGTTGCGGTTTTCAGCTCATCGGAAGAATACCCACCAGTTCTCAATTGCGACGCAGTAAAAGTAGCAGATTTCATACTGGAAGCAGCATACCCTGCCGTTTTCAATTGGGTTGATGTAAAACTGGCGACCTTCATTTCGCTCGCTGTAAATCCTACCTCAAACATAGATGTAGCAGTATAGTTGGCAGTTTTCATTTGCGAAGCTGTGAAATTTGCGTTTTTAACTTGTTGAGAATCATACCCACCAGTTTTTAATTGAGATGCGTTGTATCCCACAGTTTTTAATTGTGATGCTGTATACTGTAAGGCAAGTAGCAGACCGGCATCAAAAGACGCATCATATATATTTTGCAGCGTGTATCCAACATTTATTAATTCTTCTGGATCAGTGAACCCATCATCTTTCATTTCCAACGCAGTATAGTTCGCACCATATAATTCACTGGTTGTATAGCCTCCTTCTTTAAGAGCAAACAATAAATATCCTGCGCTTTTAGCATCTGATGCCGTGATATTCGCTTGGTTCATTTGACTAGCAGAGTAACCCGCCACTACCCGCAACTGAGATAGTGTGAAATCGTTGAATTCGCGTAGGTCAGTAATGGTATATCCGGCACTTTTGAACTCAGCGGAAGATGTAAATGTTGGTTTCAACTGCGCAACTGTAAAAGATGTTGTGGTTTTGAATTCCTGAAGGGAATATCCTCCGGATTTCAGCGTATTCAGATTATTCGAAACTACTGGTAGCATCTCATTTATTGTGAAGACCGCTGTCCGCATCTCAGCAACAGTGAAAGCTTGATAAATCTCCGTTGCGGTGAAATTAGCATTCATTATTTTTTGAATTGTGAAACCAACTCCTCGCAATTCGGTGGTGACATAATTGGCTACTTTCAATTCCGCAAGTGTGTATGAAGCATCCGACAGTTGCTGCAACGTATAATTCCCGTTTTTCATATCCGAGGCAGATATTGAGGAAGCCCGCATTTCAGCAGCAGTATAGTTGCCAACACGCAAATCATTAACACTATAATCATTAATTAATTGTGATGGTATGTAGGACTCATCTTTGAAATCAGACAAACTGAACCCATAAGTCTTCAGAGTATTTACTGACAACGACGTGGTCGCATTAAAATCATTTAATGTATATCCTGTATTTCTTATTTCAGTACCATCAAATAACGCTATCGTATCAGAAACACTGAATTGCGAGTTTTTGAATTCTAACAACGAATAACTCGCATCAAACAACTGTTGGTCGGTATATCCAGTTGTTCTCAATTCCCCCGCTGTATAGTTCACCAATTTTAATTCTGATGCAGAATATCCACCGTTTCTAAGTTCTGTCGATGTAAATTGCGCTGTATATAATTCACTAATAGTGAACTCCGCGCCCCGTAATTGAGTTGAAGTAAACCCTTCGGTTTTCAGCTCGCCCGCACTAAATCCAAATTTGAGTTCTGTCGCACTGTATCCAGCACTCACTAATTCGGTAAGCGAGAATCCTCCGTCTCTCATTTCGAGCGCTTCAAATCCGGATGTTTTCAAGGAAGTAATGGAATATTGCGCGGCCTTCATTTGTGATGCCGTATAACCACCAGCTTTGGCATCGGTTGCGCTAATACTGGAAGCATTAAGGTCGCTCGCAGTATACAGCCCATTAATTCGCAATTGGTTCACTGTGAAATCATTCAATAATTCAGAGGCAGTATAATTATCATCTTTGAAATCACCAGGTAGAAACCCGAAACCTTTCAGTTGAGCAACCGTGTATGATGCTGTCAAGTTGAATTCGGTTAATGTATATCCAATTTGTAGTAGTTGCTGACCAGTGAAATGAACAATTAAATCAGACACACTATAATTTGCGGCTTTCAGTTCGGCCAATGAGTATCCCGAATCGACCGCATCTTGAACACTTAATGCGGAACCACCCAATTCTGTTAGTGTAAACCCGGCTGAGCGTAAATCAGATACGCTGAATCCTACATCTATTAATTCCTGAAGAGTATATCCTTGGTTCTTTAACTCTAACGCCGAATAACCGGCTTCTTTCAACTCTGATAATGTGTAGTGAGACACAGGGGTTTCTTCCACTGTAGTCAACGCTGGACCTGATACAGTATTTACATCAATTGCTTGTGCGGTTGCTAGAGCGGTTGTATTATTTTGTGACTCAGCTCCACTTACTATATCACTCAATAAGTTACTTGTAGAAGTTGGCTCACTTGCAACATTCGCCACTTGAGTTTGAAGTGACTCATCGTCATATGCTGTTATTTCAATGTTGACATCTATCGAATTAGCTGCCACAATACTGACTACAACTTTCTCAACAGCAATTCCCAATTGAGATGCGTATCGTGTTCGAATATTATTCTTAATAGCGTTTAAAGTTTCACCTCCATCATTCTCCAAATCGCTGATGTTGATACCCGGAATATTATATGCCACCGTGGTTTTAATGATTTTAACAGGGTCCACTTCGCTCAAAGTATACCCGACTTCGTTCAACTCAACTGCGCTATAACCAACCGTTTTCAGATCATCCACGCCATATCCAACTGATTGAAGTTCCACCGCAGAAAAACTAACATCGTATAATTCTTGAATCGTAAAATTTGCTTCATCTAATTCTACTGCAGTAAACTCTGCGGTCTTTAATTCAGCGGCTGTTTTTTCAACGGCTTTCAATTCAGCCGCAGTAAATCCCCCGGATTTTAGTTCCGTGGTAGTAAACCCGGCATCGTTGATTTCTTGTAATACAAATCCAGCTGTTTTTATTTCCGCCACGTTGAAACTTATATCTTTCAACTCTTGAATATTATACCCACCACTGTTCATTTCTGTTGCTGTATATCCGGATTCTTTCAACTCAATGGCTGTAAAATTCAATGATAAATCCGCAACAGAATAATCTCCTTCTCGTAAATCATCCGTGGAAAATCCGGTTTTAATCACATCTGATGTCACAATTGAGTAAGAACTGGCAGAAGATGAAACCGCAACGAATCGTCCATTACCATACACAATAGAATTCCATTGATTTACATCTGCGTCCACCTGTAATAACCAATTTACTCCATCTGAACTCTTCATTATACGCTGATTTGTTCCGTTATTCGCTACTGCTACAAATAATCCTCCGCCAAAAGTCACCGAGCACCAATTATTATCAGCAGGACTTGTTTGAACCGTCCAAGAATCACCGTCAATACTGGTCATTATACGGTCATTATTTCCAGAAGTGCCCACGACCACAAACATTCCGTTTCCAAACACTATCGATTTCCAATCATTTTGTACTGGAATAGACTTTATTTCCCAAGTTTGTCCATCTACAGATGTGAGTATTTGTCGCCCACTCCCTTTTACATCGGCTATGGCAACAAACTTATCAGACCCAAATACCATCGAATAAAAATTGTATTCGCTTAGTGTATTCGAAATCACCCAGTCGATACCATTCTTGCTCGTCGCAACTGTAGTCTGATCATATGAATCGACCAATCCAACATATTTATCGTTACCATTTGCGAGACACACCCAGTTAATGTTTTCGAAAGTTTCGAGAACCGTCCAAGTCAAACCATCTACACTTGACACGATGTTGTTCTTTGATGAATATGAAATAGCCAGAAATAAGCCATTGCTATAAATTACAGAATAAAATGGTGATGTTGTCCTACTATAACGTTGTTCCCACGGCGATAAAACATATTCTACTGGTGCTGATAGGAAGTCATTTAATTCATACCCCACCGTCGATAATTCCGCTACGGAATACCCAGCTATCTGTAGTTCTGTAATGGTAAACCCGGAATCGTGTAGTTCTTGCAAAGAAAAACCCGATGTTTTCAACTGTGAAGCCGTATAACCCAACGCTTTTAATGTTGTGATTGTTTTACCAATCGCCACCATTTCACTTGCTGTGAAACCCACACTATACAAGTCAATATCAGTGAATCCGGCCAGCGATAATTGACTCGCATCAAATCCAACTGTTTTCAATTCCCCAATGGAAAATCCAGCGTTTGATATATCTATAACACTATAACTCGCATCATAAATTTGACTTATATTGAATCCTACACTCACCAATTCTGTTGCACTATATGAAACTGTCTTTAATTCATCGGCGGTTAAATCCAACGACACCAAATCTTGGAGATTCGCACCGGCATTTTGTAAATCAGATGGTGTGTAATTTACGGCATACAACTCGCTAAAAGAAACGTCTATCGAACTCGCGATTTGGGACGCACTATAACCACTTTCTTTGAGTTGACCCAATGTGTAACCGACATCGTTTATTTCATCGACACTATACTGTGCGTTCGACAAATCTACAACTGTAAAAAGCGCATCATATAATTCTACAATTCCGAATCCTACACTTTTAAGTTGTAAAGCAGTATAATTTTGAGATTTGAATTCAGCGGCTGTGAAATCCGCCTGGTCTAATTCATTCAGTGTGTATCCCGCCGAAATCATTTCCGACAAGGTATATTCGGCGGTTTTCATTTCTATTGCTGTTTTCCCGTTTGTTCTTAAAAGCGAAGCCGCTACATTCCCATTCTCCCGTATTTCAAACAAACTATATTGTGTTAAGATATCGGTTATTGAATAATTTTCATCTACAAAGTCCTGTAAAGAAAATCCGTAAGACTTCAATACACCTATGGTAGGAGATGGACTTATGCTCGTTATGAATTCGTTTAATGTGTAACCTCCGCTTCTGACCGTCGAACCGTCGAAATATTCTATCAAATCGGATACGGTGAAATTCAATGTTTTTAACTCGGATACAGACACTTGCGAATCAACCAAATCTTTCAGTGTGTAACCATTATTTAATAATTCTTGATTAGTAAATCCCGAGTTTATCAACTCACTCGAAGTGAAACCACTTTGAAGTAAATCCGCAGACAATATGTTGTTATTGATTCCGTCGATATTACACGATATGAATCGACCATTTCCATATGTTATGCCATTCCAAGACTTGCTTTGAGTGTTTGATTGTAGACTCCAATTTTCGCCGTCTTCACTCGTCAAAATTCCATTTCCAGAAACCGCAAACATTCCATTTCCGTAGGTTACACCGTTCCAATAATGTCCCGAAGGGGTCGTTTGACTAGTCCAAGTTGTTGTATCGGTGCTGGTCATTATATCACCCGTTTTCGCAACCACCACAAACATTCCATTTCCGTAGGTGATATCCTTCCAATCCATATTTACAGGTGTAGTAAGTGGCGACCAATTAATACCATCTGTGCTCTTAACCAACGTTTTTTGTGGGGATGAACCAGTAATAGCAACAAAATAATCATTTCCATAGGCAACCGAATAGAAATTATCTAATTCATCCGTCTGTGAAATTGTCCAATTCGACCCATCTCGACTCGTCACAACAGTATAGTCTTGGACTGCTACCCACAACGAATTGCCGTAAGCAAGAGAAGTAAATATTTTATAATCATCACTAATTTCACTCTTCAACCAAGTGATACCATTTACACTTGTATGTATGTACCGGACACCACTATATCTGGAAATAGCTATGAAATATCCATTACTAAATACAATATCGTCAAACACTTCGTATGCCGTTTGATACCGTGTTGTCCACGTGGATAATGAGAATGTTCGGGAAATTCCAGCAAAATCCACCAAGCCGTATCCTATACCAGTTAATTGTGTCGGTGTGTAACCCGCCGATTGTAGTTCATTCACATTATAACTGGCGTCGTTTATTTGGTTCAAAGATACATCCGCGTTTTTTAAATCTAACGCAGTATAACCGAGTGTTTTTAGCTCTGGAACACTAACATCAATTGTGATCATCTCACCAGCAGTATATCCAACATCGACTAATTGAGTGTTTGAAAATCCGGCCTCGTCTAATTCATTCAGTGTAAATCCCACCGATTTTAATTCGGTTATTGGCACCCCTGTATTCGATAAATCCAGAGCACTGAAACTTGCGTCGTGTAATTCTGACACTGAAAATGTGTTTATCAATGAAGACGCGTTAAAACTCGCATCTACTAACTCGTCCAGCAAGTATCCGGCATCGGCTATTTCGGTTTGTGCATATGTTCCGCTCAAATCCGTAGGGGTATATGTGTCCTTTAATTGTGTCGCGGTATAACCGGCCTCCAAAATCTCTGTTTGACTATACGCGCCACTCAAATCGCTGGGAACAAAGGTGGTTGTTAAAGTAGACGCATTAAAACTCGCATCGGCCAACTCAGACACAGTGTATCCCGATTCAATAATTTCTGTTTGAGTATACGTTCCACTCAAATCCGTAGGAGTATACGTGTCCTTCAATTGTGTCGCGGTGTACCCGGCATCCAAAATCTCTGTTTGACTATACGCGCCACCCAAATCGCTGGGCACAAAGGTTGTTATTAAAGTAGTCGCGTTGAAACTCGCATCGGCCAACTCAGACACAGTATATCCTGATTCAATGATTTCTGTTTGAGTATACGTTCCACTCAAATCTGTAGGAGTATATGTGTCTTTTAATTGTGTCGCGGTGTAACCGGCATCCAAAATCTCTGTTTGACTATACGAGCCAGCCAAATCACTGGGCACAAAGGACGCTATTAAAGTAGTCGCGTTGAAACTCGCATCGGCCAATTCAGACACAGTATATCCTGATTCAATGATTTCTGTTTGAGTGTACGTTCCACTCAAATCCGTAGGAGTATATGTGTCTTTTAATTGTGTGGCTGTGTAACCGGCCTCCAAAATCTCTGTTTGAGTATATGAGCCAGCCAAATCGCTGGGCACAAAGGTGGTTGTTAAAGCACTTGCGTTGAAACTCGCATCGGCCAACTCAGACACAGTATATCCAGCAGCAGCAATGGACGTTTGACTGTATGAGCCACTAAGGTCTGAAATGGTATAATCGTTCTTCAATTGCGTCGTAGTGTAGCCGGCTTCCAAAATCTCCGTTTGACTATACGCGCCACTCAAATCGCTGGGCACAAAGGCAGCTATTAAAGTAGTCGCATTAAAACTCGCATCGGCCAATTCAGAGACTGTATATCCAGCAGCAGCAATGGTCGTTTGACTGTATGAGCCACTTAGGTCTGTTGGATTAAAAGCCTCGACTAAAGTAGACGCATTAAAAGTGGAATCAGCTAACTCGGACACACTATATCCAGCAGTAATAATTTCCGGTTGAGTATATGCGCCACTCAGGTCGATTGGGTCCAACGTTGTAAGATCGGTCGCACTGACATCATACGTTTTAAATTGAGAGGCAGAAAAACCGGCATTGTATATTTCATCAACAGAATATCCGGCGTCGTATAATTCCGAGAAAGTCAACGATTCACTCAGGGAAAAAGAATCGTCCGTGGTTGTTGTGTATCCGTCAACGGAAGAGAATAAGAATAAATCGTTTCCAAAGATAAGATGATTCAATTTATGGCCCGGAATATTCAATACACTTAGCCAGCATTTTCCGTTTCTACTGAAAATAATGGAGTCTTCGGAAATCGCCATAAATAATCCTTTTCCAAAAGTAATATTGCTCCAATTATGATTGGAATTGTCATTTATAATATTTGACTGTATAGACCATGAAATACCATTTTTACTGGTGATAATTCGATTATTTATACCAGTATCAGACACAATAACAAACATATTATTTCCAAAAGCGACAGATGTCCAATTGTTCACTGCGGGTGCGGTCTGTATGGTCCATTGGAGTCCATTAGAGCTGGTGTATATTTTCCGTCCAGTATTCGTTTCGGCAATAGCAACAAATATATCATTACCGAACGCAACAGAATTCCAATAGATTATATCATCGTAATGAGTAGCCGTCCAATTGACGGAATCAACACTTGTGAGAATAGTTGATTTGTGATGAATGTAACTGGAAAACGCAACAATGATATCATTTCCATAAACGAATGATTTGAATAAAATATCGGGATTTGTGTAAGTGGTCCAAGTTATACCGTCGTTACTCACCAGTAAATAATAATTATCATTGTGATAAGTTGCCGCGGAAAACAAATTATTGGAGTAAGTAAGAGACAGCCATAAATGATTATTTATATTTTGAGTTGTCCAACTTACTTGTTTTAATTGAGAAATCGGGTATTTATATTGTAACAATTCACTAATAGGGGTTGTCAACACCAGAGAGCTGTGCTGAAAATATTTTAATTCGTTGAAAAAGGCAATAGTATCGTTTACGTTATTGTTAGTATACGAGTCCCAATTGAGTGAAACCGTAACAACATTCTCAGATACATCAAAAGAACTCGCTAAATTTTGAAATGAATTAAATACATTAGATATTGGATATAAATAATTCGAACCTTGTGACGACCATATTACAGAGTCTATTGTAAAAATAAAAGAGTTGCTCATATAATATAAATATGGATTAAATAATTATATTATATATTTATTTTTCGAGGATATATTTGCCATCAAATTTAGTCGACAGGAGTTGTGTTAAAGGCGACTGCGTTGGCATTATCCTTCAATATCAACTTAATCTTGAATGAACGACCACCAAAAGCAGTTGTTCCTGTTAAAGCCTCTTGGTTTGTGGCAGGGTTAACCGTGAATTTGTATGAAATACTATCCTCTGCTTCGAATGGAATAGGTGCGGTGTGGCTAATAGTAGCTCCATTGACATCAACATCAGCGAATGTAACATCATTAAATCTAGAAGGATTACCTGTTTGTGCATGAAGTATTTGACGGAAAAGCTCTCTAGAAAGATTCTGGACGTGGTCAAACTCATCTGTTGTACCGACACGATTGACAGACACATCAACGAAGAATTTGGTATTCTCAGCATTATTGGCTTCATACGGAGAAGTTACATTAACATCACTATAATTGGCATAAGCATTCTTGGCCCACATTACTCCAGAGATATCTCTATCAAATGATTCGTCTCCAAGTCTTTTAAGCTCATTCAACAAGGCAGACTCGTTGTTGAAAAGATCCACACCAGCAGTTGTTTTGAATAATTCTAGTGCTAAATATCTTACGAAATCATGTTTCACCAACATTTTTGCGGGCTCAAGGCCTGTTCTAAGCGCATTAGCAGAATCATCTTTGTCAAGCTGAGCGTGCACTGGATTGATATGAAGGTCACTAGGCCAGTTCTCCATAAATGTGAAATAGTGAACATCGGTTGCAGACACATCATCTACATCCCAGGAGTTGGATGAAAAACGAAACACACTCTTCATCGTATCCAACGGAATGTAGTAAACAGCTGTTGCGCTACAATCTAAAGTGGTAGGGGATACACCACTATCAAGTGTGGCTGAAACATTCATTTGACCCGTAGATTCAAACGCATCTAAAACAAAATGGATTGACATTATATATATACATCTGTAATAAAAAAAATACTAAATAAATTTAAATTCCATCAAAAACGAAAAGTCATTTCCATTCATTTCTAAAATATCGCCAAATTTATCCAATAATCGGATATTTATTTGGGAAATTTCTACTGGTCCAAAATATTCTCTTGATTTCATGATTGCGTCAGAGGCCGTTGTAAAATTAATCGCATTTGATGTGCTATTTACGCTTATTCTGGCAATTATATTATTTCCTTGGAGATATGATTGTGGTAAACAAGACATTATTTCATCTAAAGTAAAACTTTTGTTGAAATCGTCTAAATCTAAGAATATATAATTATTTATTGAACTTCCGTAACTGCTTTCACTTTTACAATAACCATTAAATGTTATCAACTTATTTGGATTGTTCAAATCATTGGGAATAAAATATGTCTCATAAGAATTACTAAAATTGACTATATAAAACGGTTTCTTGAATCCCAATACAAAACCCATATTTTTGAATATCGACCTTTCTAAATTATTCGGTAAACGAAAATCCAAAGTGAAATAAAAATTAGACGAGTAAAAAGGAGTTTGCAAATCATAGGGTGCCGGCCTTGTTGCATCATCTACTGGATGACGAGCTCTAAATATCGTTTTCCCATTATTTACATCTATTTCTACAATGATGTACTCTAATCCTCCCTTGATATTATTGAAATATGCCGTTAAATAATTCACAAAATCTATGTTTTGATAATTACCGTCGGGAAATACTATGTGATACTCTGTGGAAGGGACTGAAACTATTGTCTGGTTCGCATCTTCATACTTATAGTTATACACCTTGATTATCATTTCATTATTCCGCTTGCTTGATGAAAACATATACCAAAAATTTGGAATTTCAATCGCAGTTATTTTCATCGATATCACGTTGCTTAGTGGTTCTGGCAAATCATAAGTGAAATTGGAAGAACTTGTTGTACCGTAATTTTCCCTAAATAATGTGTCAACCGATAATGATAGTGAATTTATCTTGGTATTCATACAAACGGATATATTTACTATAATTCTATATTTATATTCAGAAGATTTTCACTCATTTATATGTTCCCACTAACATCATTCCCACTCACATCGTTTCCACTCACATCATTCCCACTCACGTCGTTCCCTTCTTCGGTTTGTTCTTCTTCTGGGACTAAAGATAACGCAAAGGCCAATTTGTCAGTCTCAAACACACCACCTTCTGGAAATCCATACAACTGAATATAAATCGCAATTTCCGGTTTCAATGTAGCCGCAATAGATGTCACATACATATCTGGAAACAAAGATAAAGACCCGGACAAGCCCTTAATATACTCTCTTAGCTTATTCATATCATCCAAAATACTCGCCTTTTGTGTTTGAGTTTCCAACTGCAACAGCGTGCTCGTATACTCTTTATACAACAACACCGATTTATACAAACCTTCTAATCCACGAGCTACATTGGTTCTCATCGTTTCATAATCGGGATATGTATTTGCGTCTTCCTTCAACTTAAACAACTCTTGAGACAAGTTATAATAAGCGATTTGTGTGAAATTCGCCACTACATAGTCGAAGTTACCCAAAGAAAATTGATACATCAGTTCGTTAATGGTTTTCACTACTTTCGCGAGCTCCGAATATTTCAATAAAATTACATACGCAAATGACGTGTCGCCACCATCTACAGGTCCGCCACCGACTGAGCCACTCCCTGAGCCACTCCCTGACCCACAACACATTCCACCATATGTTATAAAAGAAGAACCATACGACGCACCTGCTCCCGCATATCCTTTAGGTAAACCAGTCGCTAAATTTACCGTCCTCAAATTACTGGCGAAAATTGTCTTGTGATAATTATTATTAGCAAACATTCGACCCTTCTACTATATTCACCCATTTTTTATTGCACTTTTTGTCATTAGAGTATATATGCCATACACCGTGCGTAAAGTTCGGAATCAACCTTGCTACAAAGTCTATAACAAAAACACCAAACGAGTCCATTCCAAATGTACTTCCAAAGATAAAGCACTCAAACAAATTCGTCTATTAAAAGCCATCAAATACAATAAAAAATTCAAACCGAATTCTACCAGAAAGTCTCGCTGAAGTTCATAAATAATATGTTGTTATTTTATATATGAGTTTTTTTGGGACGCCACCACCTTCGCCTGTAAAAACTACAACGGATACTCATGCACCGTCTGCGCCTAACCAGAGAAAAAACAAAAACATAGATGATATGGATAATTTGATTGCCGAATTATCCGAGGGGAAATACAACGAACGATTCTTGTCGTTTGTTGATAGACCCATATCAACATTCCAAGGAAAACTTCAAAAAGGAGAAACAAAAGAATTAAAAAGAGAAAATCAGAATCCTACCATCAGAGTGTATATTGATAATGCTACCCAAAATCCTCGACTCGTTTATAAAATTTCATACATTTCAACAATCGAAAGGGAAATTAATGCGTATGAAGCACTTGAGAAACGCGATGTAAAACGCACGCATATATTAAAAAGAGTAGGTGGTCCTATTGTATTAAATGAAAAATTTGGTATGTTTATTACTGAATGGAAAGAAGGTCTGGAACCGGAAAATCTTATTTGGACAAAGATTACACAAGCTGAAAACGATGAAAACAAAACAGAGGCAGAACAACTCATCAAACTTGAAAAGGAGGCAACTACATATCTGGAAAATGCAGGTGTTGAACATAAAGATATTGCCGGTAACCTGTATGAGGTTGGGTTAGGTCCAGGGTTAGAGTCAGGTTTTTTTTGGATTGATTTTGA
>Ga0257110_1000769_pt1 | contig 15103 bp, 17 predicted proteins | sample LP_taG_7_FD_190184 | JGI IMG/M metagenome (GOLD analysis project Ga0257110, IMG submission 190184) | Marine microbial communities from Northeast Subartic Pacific Ocean, Canada - LP_J_2015_P26_10m | ecosystem: Environmental > Aquatic > Marine > Oceanic | place: Canada: Northeast Subartic Pacific...
ATGAAGCTTAGGTCGATGAGTTGGGACTGCTGAATCGGGGGTTCGGGAAGGTCGATGGTGATCCTTCCCCACTTCAGAGCACTCGCAAAGAGAGCCGCCGTGAGAAGGGCGACGAAAGTCCAGATCAGGGGCTGGCTACTCCGTGAGCTCATTTTTCTTATCGTATGCGAGATTGATAATACCGCTTTTCCTAGCGATTTCCATCACTGGGAAGATAATTTCGGCGCGTGCAGCTTTATCGATCCGAAGGACGAGGGCGTCGATATCGCTGTGTTTGATCGCGTCTCGGAGTTTACTTTCGAGCTCTTCCTTAGCGGTTTCCTCTCCTTCGAGTAAAATGACGTTTTCGGAAGTGATGACGAGTGAGAGGTGGAGATCGTCAGGACTCGCAGTGGCTGACTCCATGGGACCTACAGGAAGCTCAACCCGGCGATCTGGTTTAATGAATTGGCTACTCACCATGAGGAAGATGAGAAGTTGAAAAACGACGTCGATGAGCGGGGTCATGTCGATCCCGGCATCAATACGGCGTTCTCTGGCAATCATTATATTGTGAATGGGAGGTGATTGGTTGCAGGAGGGATTGATAAAGTTACAGCGCTATTTGGCGAAGTAGCGTTCGCGGAGGTGAGAGGTGAGTTCGTTGAGATCGTGGACAAGTTTGTCGACGCGAGCTTCAAAGATCCTGGCCATAGCCATGGCGGGGATGGCTACGAGGAGGCCGGCGACAGTCGTGAGGAGCCCGGTCCAAATGCCATCAGCAAAATCGGCCGGTGTGACGCTTTCTCCCAGTTTGGCTATTTTTGAGAAGGCAATGACCATACCCCAGACAGTTCCAAGAAGTCCGATGAGAGGAGAAATAGCGGCGATGAGAGCCAAGATACGCAAACCGCGCTCATGTTGGCGGATGACGCGGGACGCTTCACGCTCGCTGACATTGAGGGTGTGCTCTTCACCATCGGAGGTGGCCTTGATGAAGACGGAGCCTACTCGGGAAATAGGATTAGACCGGGAGGCCTTCCCTTGGTGCAGGGCCCGAATCGCTTTCGAGAATCGATATCGATGAAAGGCATAATAAATGAGGCGTTCAAGAACGATTAGAACCGTAATGAAGGCGAGAATGAGGAGGGGCCACATAAAGTCACCGCCTTTAAAAAAGAGGTCTTTTAACGAGAATTCCATCGGTTGGGAGGATGTTGCCGCCTCGGGGTCGCGATCAAAAGCCAGAAATCTTGATTTAAGGAATCGGCTGACTGAACCGGAGCGATTTCCAGTTGACTTTGATGGTCAGCTAGTCAGTCTCCGTAGGAGAAGAACGAATGGATTTTTTTAAATGTCCTATTTCGCGCCTCTGAAAGAGAAATAACCCCTTCAGAAAGTAGTAGAATGAAAATAAATACTCGAACTAAGCATTTAGCTGCAGTGGCTATCGCGCCACTGTTACTCGCTTCTTCAAGCCAAGCTGCCTTTGTAATCTCGGCCATCACCGATGGCGATCTTACAGGAGGGAATCCGAAGTCAATCATTCTTCAAGCGGTCGCGCCAGTTCCGGACCTCACCGCTTGGGGAGTTGGTTCTGCTAACAATGGAGGCGGTTCTGATGGTCAGGAGTTCACTCTGCCTGCCGGATCTGCGGCGACTGGAGACGTTTTCGTAATTGTTCCTAACGCGCCATCCCAAGATTTCTTTGCTAATAATTTTGTCCAGAATTTCACCATTTTATTCAATGGTGCGGCAAACATCAACGGTGATGATGCCATTGAGCTCTTCAGCGATGGAAACGTTGTCGATATTTTTGGTGATATTAACACCGACGGATCCGGGGAAGATTGGGAATACAAAGATGGCTTTGCTCAGCGGCTTGGAGGTGGGCCACAGGCCTTCGACTTGGCAAATTACTCGGTCAACAATGGGGCTTTCGATGGTAAGACCGAGCAACAGCACGCTGCAGTTTTCGCAGGAGCTGGATTTACTGCTGTTCCCGAGCCGTCTTCAGTCCTGCTTCTCGGCCTTGCGGGGCTCGGAGTGTTACGTCGACGCCGTTAGGTCATCTTCCAATCTATTTCATAAGAGCTGTCTCAATCGAAGGTGGCTCTTTTTTTTGTATCGATGCAAAAGAGAGGGGATCTATTTCCCTTTCAGTTTTTGAACATAGGCGCCGATGGCACGACCAATCCGAACGCGGTAGTAAGCATTTTCAATAAAGTCTTCAATTAGAACTCGAGTGACGAGAGCTGAGCCTTTCGAGCCCTCTAAATTTCCATTCAGAACCTCCGCAAGATATTCCTGCTTCTTGTTCGGCGGAGCTTGCTGGCGAAAAGATCTGACGAGATTCGCGATAAAAGCATTACGGGACTCAGGAGTGGTGAGAATATCAGTTGCTGCGATTTTTTTACCGTCTCGTTTTAGTCGCTCGGCGGTTTTCGCCATGGCTTGATCGAGAAATTTGAAGAAGAAATCGTTGTTTATAAATCCAGCTTTGTTCAGCGGTTCCTGATCTAAAAAGTCGACAAATTGATTGGCAATGGACAAGAGGCGGGTGCGCATTGAATTTGCGAGTTTTTGGTCACGTGAAGCGTTGCCGATGAGTTCTTGGAAAACCCGCCGTGTGAAGTCTTGGCTCATTCCGGAACTTCTAAGGTCTTGGCGTTGGACCTTTTCAAGGTCAATGTTGAATCGGGAAGATATCGCCTTTTTGCCAGGGTTATTAACCCAGGTTGTTCGCTTCAACGAGCGAGTTTTCTCTGCGGATTTGATGACTTGTGAAGTGATAATACCAGTCCTGGTTTCGAAGGTGACCCTGCCAAGTTTGCCAAGATCGGCGACGATTTCGTCATCGGTTTTGCTGATGAGTTTTTTGGTTTTACTCAGAAGCTCAGTCTCATGGGTGCTGTAGCCGATTCCCAAGCGAACGTCAGCCTCGTCTAAATACAAATACGGTTCGATCCGCAATGGAATGCCGAGCTTCCTATCCGGGTTTATGATCTCGACAAGCTTGCGGCATCGTTTTGCTAGTTTTCCTAATCCTTCAAAAGCAATTTTCTGATCAGCGGACTGAAGAAGATAGATGCCGTCCGTGGTGGTCCAATGCTGTCCTTGTCGTATTAGCTTCCCTTTCTCATCCTTGAATTCTGATATGAGATACACCCATCCAGATTCGAAATCGACACCAATTTCGATGGTGCCCGTTTGGCCTGTGTTTGAGCTCAGCTCGTAGGTCGTTTGGTATCCTTCAAGCTTATGATGGTTGGTCGTGAGCGTATTTAGGGGCTCACTCAATTCATCAGCGGGGGCCATTTGGCAGACAACAAAGGCGAATGAAAGCAGACATTTGGGAAAGGGCATGGGCGGGGATAACCATGACCTATTAATCGGGCGAGTCAAAAGACGTGGAAGAATGGATTTGAAGGTCAATTTAAGATTGCCTCATCTTCAAGGAATCTGTATTTGCCTTGGTAATTGCTATTTCTCTATGGAATTTGTGCTTGAGCGTCCTGTCCTAGTCCTGAATCGGCTTTGGCAGCCGGTGCACACTTGCTCGGTAAAAAGAGCGTTAAAGCTCCTTTGCTTGGGCCATGCCCAAGTGGTGCAAACAGAGGGGGAATGTCGCTACCAAACCCACGATATCGGATCCTGGGTGGAGTATTCAGGTGAGCAAAGGGAGTCTGCTGCTGCTGAATTGGTCCACTCCGTTAAGGTCGCTTTACGGGTTCCTAAAATTATTGTTTTAGCGCTTTATGATCGTGTCCCCCGCAAGGAGGTAAAGTTCACACGGCAGAACGTTTTTCTTCGTGACAAATACACCTGCCAATATTGTGCCGAGATTTTCCCGGAGATTGACTTAAATCTCGATCACGTCATGCCGAGAGACAAAGGCGGAAAAACGACTTGGGATAACATTGTAACGTCATGCATCCCCTGTAACACGCGGAAAGCTAATCGCCTACCCCGTGAGATTGGAATGCAACTTCTTAACGAGCCGCGCGCGCCGAAATGGAGACCGCTTTTCGGCTTTCGAAGGCAGGCGAGCGAGCAGGTTTGGCAAGAATTCATCTCTCCAGACCGGAAGAATGTGAGCCTTGGCGCGTAATCGCTGGTCCTTTGGCGTATTTTCTGGTATTTCGCTTTTGTGAACTTTCCAAACGAAGCTGGCGGAGTGATCCTGTGGTTACAGGTTATTCTCGGTTTTGTGGGTTTCTTGGTCATGGTGGAACGCATGGTCTTTTTTCAGCATGCCCGTACCAAGGTTGCCGATTTGCTACTGGGAATCACCAATCACGTCCGTAAAAAAGCCTATGCCGAAGCTTTGCACGAGGCATCGAGAGCGCGGGGCCCGGAGGCGCGCGTGATTCACTCGATTTTAATGCGCCATCATTTGGACCGGACAAACCTCCGTGAGATCGCACAAGAAGCTGGTCAGTTGGAAGTGCCACGAATCGAGCGCTACATGAGGGTTTTGCTCGGGGTGGCTATGCTCGCTCCAATGCTGGGAATGTTCGGCACGGTTCTCGGTTTGATCGAAGTTTTCATGAAGGTGGGTGCAGCTGATTCGGCGGTGGCCCAAGCGGCTTTAGCGGGCGGTATGTTTCAGAGCTTGGTCTCGACAGCGGTCGGGCTGGCACTTGCGATTCCATCCTATCTCGTCTACCTCTATCTCTATGGGAAGGCCCAACGAATGCTGCACCGTCTTGAAAGAGCTGGAATTGAGACCGTGAATATTGTGTGCGACAGCCGTGAACATGATCGGATCGTTTCTTTTCGCGATAGTTTGGAGCAACAAGCCAAGAATTTGGAAACGAAGTCTAAAAAGCCATCCCTAGGGTCAATGGTTACCGAGCAGAAAGACTCCTAAATTATGAAGCTTAAGATGTCATTGCCTGAGCGTCCCGGATGGATTTTCGTAATTCCGGGTTTTGATTTTATCGCTTTGCTCCTCGCCCTTGTAATGTTCACCGGGGTGGTAGCGAAGGAGAGCTACGTTGAGATTAAGCTGCCGCCATCCGAGTTTCGTGGTGTTCGTCTGGGGGATGAAAACCCGGTGGTAGTAATGCTAAAGGGCACAGCGGCGGGTCCGGTTTATTATGTGGAAGGAGTTAAAGTGCCTCAGGCTTCCCTCGGTCGGCTTGTTTTGGAGTCCGCCGAGAAGCGGGGAACCAAGGCGGTGGCGATTAAAGTGGATTCCGAAGCGACGATGGCGGAACGTCAGGTTCTCATTAATACGGTTGCTAAGCTAAATGGGATAAGGATCTTTGAAGGCTATCGCTGGGAGGACCGGCTAGAGAAGTCTCCTTGAGTAATGTTTTGGCGTTATCGAAAAGTTTTACGTGACCGGGCTGCCGGGATGGTTTTTGACTGGCGTCGGGGATACGGTTCCTCGTATCGCTTGCTTATCGCTTTCGTGGTTTCAGTGGCTTTTTGGGGTGGGATCTATGGATTCATTCAAGTAGATGAAGCTGAGCCGGTGGAGCTTGAACAAAATGAAATTGATGTCGCGGTCGTAGATTTAGATGCGGAGCAAAACCGTTGGTTGGCTGAGTTAATTGATAGGAAAACGCTTTTTCAGCAAAGGTGGAATGTCAATGATCCCACTGTTATTGACAATGTTGTCGAGGAGGCGATGGCCGCTACTTTCCCTCGTGGTTATGATCCGACTTTGCGTCAGATCTCACTTCCTCAGCCCGAGGCGAGTTTGGCAAATCTGCCTGGAATGGGACCTGATGCTCTCCCTACGCCAGATGCCGTGGCCTCAGTAAGGTATGCGACGGAAAAGGAAGATTGGTGGATCGAGGTCAAGGTCATCGAAGGCCCCGATGGTTTGGATTCCTTTAGGTTTCCTTTCGAGTGGCCACAGGATCCTAAGTTGATGAGCGAGGGTGAAATGTGGGCGGTCGTTTTAACTGCAGACTGGCAGGGGAGCGTTGTTGCGGTTGAGAGTTGGTGGGAAAAAGCGAATGACGTTCGAACTCAACCGGTTTTGGAAAGACTGCGAAGCGCAAAAATAGAACCTATAACTAAAAAAGGATCGTTGCGAACTTGGAGGCTTGAAGCAGAAGTTGTGAACCGACTTTCCGAATAATGATTTCTTCGCTTACCGACCTCCTCGTAGTGATCGTCTTTCTGGCGTTCGTTTGGGTTTTGGTGGACTGGACTTTTTCCTTTTTTGCGGACCGGCAGAATGAACGAAGGTTACGATTATCCACAAGAGAGTGTCACCTATGTGGTAAGCGTTATCCCGAGAAAAATCGGGTTAAACTCTCCACATGTCCCAAGTGTTCTGCCCAAAATATCCGGGGCGGACATCGGAAGTTAGGCTAAACCTGATCAATTACTGGCCTTGCTTTTCACAGAAACACAAGCTAACCACAATTTAACATTCTAGTAGCAATGGAAAACCGACGCGTCGTAGTGACAGGGATAGGGGCCGTGAGCCCCTTGGGGAATGATGCCAACTCAACTTGGGAAAGCATGAAAGCTGGGCGGAGTGGAATCAAATTGATCGAGTCCATGGATACAAGCGAGTATCCAGTGAAAATTGGTGGCGAGGTTCGCAACTTTGATCACACCCAATATTTTTCGAACCCCAAGGATGCTCGTCGCATGGATCGCTATGCGCACCTTTCTATCGCGGCGGCTCAGATGGCGCTGACCGAATCAGGGCTTGCCGAGAGCGAAATAGATCGTGACCGCGTAGGTGTGATGCTTGGAAGTGGAATCGGAGGTCTAGGCACTCTTGAGAATAATCATACCGTTCTTCTCAATCGCAGTCCGAGCCGCGTTTCACCCTTTACCATTCCGATGATGATTTCCAATATTGCGAGTGGAGTTTTCTCGATGGAGCACGGATTTGGTGGCCCGAACATGGCTATCGTCACTGCCTGTGCAACTGCCAACCATAGCATTGGTGAAGCATGGCGTATGATCAAGTTTGGTGATGCCGAGGCTTTCATTGCTGGAGGTTCGGAGGCAGCGATTTTACCTATGGGACTGGCTGGTTTTGGTAACATGAAGGCTCTCAGCACCCGGAATGATGATCCGTCCGCCGCTTCCCGTCCGTTCGATACTGGTCGCGATGGTTTTGTCATGGGGGAAGGCGCAGGAGTTGTGGTGGTTGAAGAGCTGGAGCACGCGAAAAAGCGTGGCGCAACTATTCTCGCTGAACTTACCGGATATGGTCTCAGCGCCGATGCTTATCATTTGACCTCTCCTCACCCTGAAGGTTTGGGGGCTGCTCGTTGCATGGATATGGCTCTAAAGCATGCCAGATTGAATCCTGAAGATGTGCAATATGTGAATGCGCACGGCACCTCGACTCCGCAGGGCGATATCTGCGAGAGTAAGGCGATCAAAAAATCATTCGGTAAGTGGTCTAGGGAAGGCCTTGTCGTTAGTTCGACCAAATCGATGACCGGGCACCTTCTAGGCGCTGCGGGTGGCGTCGAAATTCTCGCCTGTATTAATGCCATTCGTGATGGTGTGATTCCTCCTACAATTAACCTTGAAGATCAGGATCCCGAGTGTGATCTCGACTACTGCGCGAACATCGCACGTGAAGTTGAAATCAGAGCTGCTTTGAGCAACTCCTTCGGCTTTGGTGGACATAATGCCTCCTTGTTAGTAGAGAAGTTTTAAGTGGTGAATGTGGAGCAAATCGTCGTTGATCGACTCCTAGAGGCGGGTTGTGGTGACTTTGTGGTTTGTGGAGGGGCCCGGAACGCTGGTCTTGTTGCCTTGCTTGAGTCTGCGGAGGGGTTACAAGTCTGGCGGCATTTTGAAGAACGAGGAGCGGCCTTCTTCGCATTAGGGCGGGCCAAAGATACTGGACGACCCTGTGTGGTGGTGACCACCAGTGGAACCGCGGTAGCGGAGTGTTTGCCTGCGGTAGTAGAGGCATATTATAGCTGTATTCCATTAGTGGTGTTGTCGGCGGACCGACCGGAAAGATTCCACGGAACCGGAGCCCCACAAGTGATCGAGCAAGAGGGGATTTTTGGAAACTATGCAGTGAGTAATCTTGATCGATGGAATGGTCGCAAGCCTCTTCATCTGAATATTTCCCTTGAGGAAGAAGTGGTTGATTGTCCTGGCTGGGAGGCTGGGGTGAAAGGATTTCTTCCTGAGAAGGTTTCTTTTGAAGTGAAGGAACTACGCAATTTCCTCAGTGATGGCATCTTCAAAGGAATTATCGTAATGGTGGGTGGATTGGATCCGGAGGACCGAGAAGATGTTTTTTACTTTTTAAAAGATCTAGGGATTCCAGTGGTGGCCGACGTGAATAGCGGAATCCGTGAATTACTTCAGGACCTCCTGGTTCCCGAAAAAAGCTTTGTGGGGAATTTGCCCGGAAGAATTTTACGATTGGGCGAAGTTCCGGTGGGGAGATTATGGCGTGATCTTGAATTAGATTCTTCGACCGAAGTTCTTTCAATTTGCCGGAATGGTCTGCCGGGACTGGCGCGAGAATCGAAAGTGATTCATGGCAACGTTGGCAGAGTAATTCGTGGATTAGGTGAAGTGGATTTTATCGGAGATGTACTTGATGATTTTCAACGGGGGCGGCCAATCTTTTCTAATATTGATGAAAGGTTGGAATCTTTTCCGGATAGCGAGCCGGGATTAGTGAACTTACTCTCGGTTTATGCGACGACTGGGGAGAGCTTGTTCATTGGTAACAGTTTGCCAATTCGTGAGTGGAATGAGTATGGTCAGAGAGATACTCCTTACGCGCGGGTTTTTGCAAACCGGGGTGCCAACGGGATCGATGGTCAACTTTCGAGTTGGCTTGGAGCCACTGCCGAGACTCCGGATTCGTGGGGGGTATTTGGTGATTTGACGACACTCTATGATTTGGCTGCCCCGGCCATGTTTCCCCAAGTCGAATGTCAGGGGCGTGTTATTGTTGTGATTAATAATGGAGGGGGGCAGATTTTTGAGCATTTGCCGAGGTTCTCACAACTCACTAAGAATCAAAAAGATGTTATCGTACAGCCGCAAGAGTTTGATCTCAAGAGCTGGGCGCTGATGTGGAATATGGAGTATTTACGGATTGAGAATCGTGAGGGGTTCGACGCTTTGGAGGTGGGAGAAAAGGCCTTATTGGTAGAGCTGATTCCAAACTCTGCGGAGACAGCGCAATTTTATGCGGTGTGAACAGTCTTGCGTAAAGCTTCCGAGTGAGTTACGCCGACCAACGATATGAGGAAGCCGATCATCGCCGCCAACTGGAAGCTCAACAAGGGACCGTCCGACACCGAAGACTTTATCAAGAGTTTTGAGAGTAGACTTTCTGATCTCCCCAAAGGTGTCGATATTGTGATAGCTCCACCTTTCGTTTCGCTTCCGAAGGCTACGGAGCTAATGGCTCACTCCAAAGTGCGAGTCTCTGCGCAGAATATGAGCGAAAAGGATAATGGTGCTTTCACTGGAGAAGTGAGTGCGATCATGTTGAAGGAGATTTTTGTAAACTACGTCATTCTTGGTCATTCGGAGCGACGGGCTATTTATGGTGAGTCGGACGAGTTGATTAACTCCAAGATCTTAAAAGCTCACGAAGTTGAGTTGAAGCCGATCTTCTGTATCGGCGAGACTCTCCAAGAACGTGAGGATGAGAAGTTGGAAGAGATCCTTCGTAATCAGCTTACCGAAGGTATGAAAAATGTGACTGAGAAGCAGGCACTTGATACTGTGATTGCTTACGAGCCCGTTTGGGCCATTGGAACTGGAGTAACAGCTTCACCGCAGCAAGCCCAAGATGCTCATGAATTTGTTCGGTCTGTGCTGACGGACCTTTATGGAATTTCAGTCTCGGAAAAAATCCGTATCCAGTACGGTGGTTCGGTGAAACCCGATAATGCAGCTGAACTTCTTGGTCAGAAAGACATTGATGGGGCCCTCGTCGGGGGAGCTAGTCTCGAGGCGGCAAGTTTTGCGGAGCTAATTAAGAATGGTGTGGTAGCCTAAAGCGATTATGGAAAGAGCGGTTTTTGGGACCCGGACTGGCGATGTTCTCGTCGGCTATGGGCCATTTACCGCCTTGGTAGAGCCACCCGCCGGAGGGGTGGCTTTCTACAAGAATGATTTCTCGCTTAGTGAAAAAAAGCCATGGCTTGTTCCGGATCGGGTTGAAGTTCTCAACAAGGCACCCGCTTCAGGAGAGTGCCGAATTCAATGGGAGGAACCAGATCCCGTAAGATTCGCGGAGGTTTTCCGCGAGGTTTCTGGAGCGATCGGGCAGGGAATGATCGAAAAGTCGGTCCCTGTTGTGACCGAAAAGGGGAAAGGCAAGTGTTCGCCCGATACGCTTCTGGCTTCTTTGTTCCAAATACCCAAATCTCTTCGGCCATATGGCTGGATTGGAGAGGAAGAGGGTTTTTTGGGAGCAACTCCAGAGGTTCTATTTCGCTATTTCGACGGCCGGATATACACGATGGCCCTAGCCGGGACGGCGCGAAGTGAGGAGCAGAGGCTCTTTGCGGTCGATGATAAAGAAATTCGTGAACATGAGTTTGTCGCGCAGACCTTGATTGCAAAGCTCTCAGATCTTGGGATGGTGGTAAGGCGCGTCCGAGACATCCTCGATTTGGGTCGGTTGATACATTTTCAAACGCTTATCAATGTTGAGCTCTACCAGTATCAGGAAACGAAGACTTTGATTGAGCGCTTGCATCCAACGCCGGCTCTCGGGCCTTTGCCTAGGACTCCGGAAACTATTGCGCAACTGAAAGACTGGCGTGAACGATTGGATTGTCCGGTAGAATTTGGAGCACCTTTTGGATTGTTTAGGGATGGTGATTTTGAAGCCTTGGTGGCAATCCGAATGGTGGCTTGGAAGGGAAATGATTTTGCGCTTCCGAGTGGGTGCGGAGTGATCCAGGAAAGCCGTTTGGTAAATGAATGGCGTGAGCTTGCTTTGAAGCGGAATTCAGTGCGCGATTTGTTCGAGTCTTCCCAATGAAAATTTTAGAATTGTCACAATTAGCGGAGAAGCTTGATCAATTTTTCCATCTGGTAATTTGGGAAAAGAAGGATGGTTTCGAGGTGGTGGCGATTATGGCTGAAGAGTTTCAGGATGCCTTTCCGTTGCCAATGGAAGTTCAAGCAGCAGCTGCCAAAATTGGTATGTTTCTGGATACGACAACAGCGGCAAGGCTACAAATTGAAAATATGCCCGATGATTTTTGGGAGGAATTCGACGAAGTTACTTATGGGAAGTATCTCAAAGTGTCTCGGTTGGGCCAGCCGGGAAGGAAATATCTTGAGATTTTTCATGTAGTAAATACCGGGCAGAATTTTGAGCGTTCATCGTTCAATGATCTTGGGCTTTCCGAATCTGACCTTTTAAAAGTGGCCCGGTGGCTGCGTGAACAATCCATCTTTGATCATCGGAGTGGTGATCTTATCATGGAGATCCTCACACAGCTTCAGTAGCTCATGTGTGGATCCTTATTGCAGGCTCATTCCCATTTTTTTATTCCGACGTGGCCTTGCTTCGGTGAACTGAGGTTTAATTTTTTCTACTCTAAGTAGGGCGTGACGAGCCACGGCTTACTGTGTCAAATCACGAAGTGAAGGGAATCAAGATCTGGTATCTGGAAATTATGGAAGAGGAGCGATTTATTCCTTCCAAGGTTGTCATAAATTTGGGCTTAAAACCGACCGATGATGCGGCCATTAATACTCGATTTTATAGGGAGGTTGGCGGGAATTGGCAATGGGTTGATCGCCTGAATTGGACAAATAATCAATGGGAGAAATGGGTGAGCCGCGAGAACCTAAGAACGTGGGTCGCTCACCTTGGAGATAAAGAAGTAGGTTATGTAGAGATGGAAATTCAGGAAGGAGGAAGTATAGAAATCGTTTATTTTGGACTGTTACCTCTAATGATTGGAAAGGGAATTGGAGGAGGGATGCTTTCTCTTGCGGTTCGAGAGGCTTGGCAAATTAAAGGGACTCAAAGGGTATGGTTACATACCTGTAGTGAGGATCATCCTCATGCACTTGGGAATTATGAAAAGCGAGGATTCCACTTGTTCAAGACCGAGGTGATCTGATGGAAGCTTTAATTTTGATCGCCTTCAGTGAAACAAAGAATCCGAACTTGAGAAGTCCCACGCGTCACGTGGGGATAAAATTTCAAAATGACGTTTGATTAAGTTGGTAACTCGTGGTGCTTTACTCATTTTCTGTTTCCTTAAGGAGCGTATCTACAGCCTCGTCCATGGCTTTCCCTCGAGTGTTTTTGAAGCGAATTACGCCTTTGGCATCGATGATGTAAATCGTAGGCCAACCTCGGACTGCCCAAGCGGTGGCGATTGGGCCGCCGGTTCTTCCTCCGTCCCAGAATGAGGGCCAAGTAATATTGTTTTCTTCAATCGCCTTTTTGTATCTTTTGGAAGAGTCGCTGTTGACTCCAAGAATAGTGAAGGGCTTGTCTTTCAATCTTTCAACGAGCGACCGCTCGTGAGGATACATAGCGCGGCAGGGGCCTCACCAATCGCCCCAAAAGTCGAGGACAACGATCTTTCCCTTGTAATCAGAGAGCTTCATTTCTTTTCCATCGACATCTTTTCCGATTATTTCAGGGGCTGATTTTCCAATCGCCAATTTTTCTTTCGCTTCAAGTGTCGCTTTCATCATCGCGGCAACCTTACGGCCTCTTACTTCAAAGTCGGCATGCTCAGTATTCAGTTTTTCGACGAGGGCTTTATATTGGGCAGTTTTTGCTGTCTCGCGTTCAATCTGGATGGCTTGAATGTAGCGCGCGGCTCCTCGAGCGTCCTGAGTTTTACTTTTTTCAACGACGGTCGCGAGAAAGGCTTGGGTGTTTTCTCCCCTAGCTCCGTAGAACGAGAGAATGACTTCTGATAAATCGCTGTGATCGAGATGATGCTTTTCAAGGACAGCAAAAATTACGGGCTTTAATTCTTTGCCACGATTGTGACTTGAGATCCAAGAAATAGCCTTGAGGCTCGCTGCCTCAGCGGGGCTTTCTTCCGCAAGAGTGTACAGTGCCTCAATGGTGTCATCAAATTGTGGATAGCCTTTTTGATAGGCTTCGCGCTGTTTTTCACGAGGAAGGGCCCGGACTTCGTCCATAAATTTTTTAACGGCAGCATCTTGGGTTTCGATGAGTTCGCTAATTTGGTCCGCGATTTTGTCTTTGGCGTCAGTTTGTGCGACTACGAGTCCGGCAGTGACAACTAACATAATGAGCAATTCTTTTGCCTTCATGGGCAGATTTTTAGATGAAATTCAAGTGGTGTCGATCAGGGAGTGTTTAAGAGGGACTTTACTTATGGGGTGAGATGGCCATTTTTTTTTCGTGCCGCAGTTGGATCCATCAATCGTAAATGATGCGTCATCGAGTTCCGAAGTGCTCGATGCTTTTCTCGAGTATCTTATCGAAAGTGGAACGGAGCCCTATGACCATCAAGAAGAGGCTATCCTTGAGCTATATGAGGGAAAGAATGTTATTCTTAATACTCCAACAGGATCGGGGAAGTCGTTGGTTGCCCTCGCGCTTCATTTTCGAGCAATTTGCCAAGGACGAAGGTCATTTTATACGGTCCCAATCAAGGCGCTTGCTAACGAAAAGTTTCTTGCGTTGTGCGAAACATTTGGTCCGGAGCAAGTGGGAATGATTACTGGAGATGCCACGGTGAACTCCGAGGCGCCGGTAATTTGCTGTACGGCGGAGATACTTTCTAATATGGCCTTGAGGGAGGGATCACTGGCGAAGGTGGATGAGGTGATTATGGACGAGTTTCATTATTATTCGGACCATGAACGAGGGGTGGCTTGGCAGATTCCCCTCTTGACCCTCCCTCAGGCTCGCTTTCTTTTAATGTCGGCGACTTTGGGAGAGACCGAAGTATTTCAAAAAGAATTAACTGATCTCACGGGAGTAGAGACAGTTTTAGTGAAGTCGGAAGAGCGTCCGGTTCCCTTGGAGTTTTCTTACAGCACAACCTCTCTTGAGGATCAGGTCGACGAGCTGGTTAGTTCGGATAAAGCACCGATTTATCTCGTGCATTTTACCCAGCTGTCCTGCGCTCGGACGGCGCAAAATTTGATGAGTCGGAATTTTTGTTCGAAAGAAGAGAAAGCCGCTATTTCTGAAGTTCTTAAGGATGCTGATTTTAAGAGCCCTTATGGGAAAGAGATAAAGAAGCTTCTTCGGCACGGTCTTGGGATTCACCATGCGGGGTTATTACCTAAGTATCGGGTTCTTGTCGAAAAGCTGGCGCAGCGGGGGCTCATGAAAGTGATTTGTGGAACTGATACACTAGGGGTAGGAGTGAACGTGCCTATCCGTACTGTGCTCTTCACCCAGCTTTATAAATTCGGAGGACAAAATTCGAAGATTCTAGCAGTCCGCGACTTTCGTCAGATTTGCGGAAGAGCGGGGCGGCGGGGCTTTGATGATGTTGGCTACGTTGTGGCTCAGGCTCCTGAATATTTTATTGAGAATTTGAAGGCTGAGGCCAAGGCTGCGGCGAAGGGGAAAAAGAGTAAGGCTCAGAAAAAGAAACCACCGGAGAAGGGTTTTGTGAATTGGGATGAGAGGACCTATGAAAAACTACAAAGTGCTCCGCCAGAGAAGTTGGTCTCTAGTTTCAGTATCCGTCATGGCACTTTGCTCAATGTTCTTTCAAGAGAAGGCGAAGATGGCTGTGCGGAGCTGCGCAGAATCATCAATGTGTGTCACGAGCTGCCAGGAAGGAAGATGACGCTGCGAAGACAAGCCTTTGCTCTTTTTCGTGGTTTGGTGGAAGGGAAGGTCCTAACGATTATTCCGAAGGAGAAACGTACGACCTTGGCCAAGGTGGAGTTAAACGTAGAATTGCAGGATGATTTCACAATGAATCAGGCTCTTGGGCTTTACTTAATCGAAACTATCCCAAAATTGGATAGCGAGGCGCCTGATTATGTCGCCAATATGCTCTCGCTTATTGAGGCTATTTTGGAAGACCCAACCGCAGTAATTCGAAAGCAAGTTGATAAAATTAAGACGGCTTTGGTTGCGCAGATGAAGGCAGACGGCGTGGATTACGATGATCGTTTGGAGGCTCTTGAGGAAGTGGAGCATCCGAAACCAGGTAAGGAT
>Ga0257110_1000771_pt1 | contig 15074 bp, 10 predicted proteins | sample LP_taG_7_FD_190184 | JGI IMG/M metagenome (GOLD analysis project Ga0257110, IMG submission 190184) | Marine microbial communities from Northeast Subartic Pacific Ocean, Canada - LP_J_2015_P26_10m | ecosystem: Environmental > Aquatic > Marine > Oceanic | place: Canada: Northeast Subartic Pacific...
TCTTCTCTGCGGCCCCTGCGGCAGCTCATCCGCCCAATCCAAAGTCGACCGCAAGCCCTGGTCTTTCACCAACTCACGAGTCAATTCGGCCATCGGGCGCCAGGAGTAGTTCTCAAGATCACTCGAATCATAAAGATAATCAGTTGCGACAGCCGCATCATTATCCACAAGCCCTTCCAGGAACTTTGCACGAACTTTTGCCTGCTCATTAGGCTCAAGGGATTCAAAGAGGTTGATTGCTAAGTCGGCATTCTCACTCGCCAGTCCCGGAATGATATTTTCGATAAATCCAACTCGCTCTTCGGCCGGAACTTTACCGAGATGGGCCATGGCCTCGTCAGCTTGATACGCTCCCATCGCGTAGCCGAGAAGTTTCCATTCATCATTTGCTCCTTGCTCTCTTAATCTCTTTCCAATTGCCAGCACATCCTCAAAAGATATTTCCGAATTTCCCATTTTTTGAAGGATTCGATCCATGGCTTGGCGACGTTCGATCGGACTTCTAGATTTGATTGAATCTCTGACCAATAAATCAATCTCATCTTGAGATAATTGATTGTCTCTCCGTGGTTCGTCTGGCCCTTCCCTCGCCTCCTGAGAGTCACGAACGGATGTCGAACTCACGCTTCTCTCTGAGACCACAGAAGACCTTTGTGACGACTCAGAGTGATCCACGCTTTCCTGACTCAATCCAATTTCAGCGCGGCCATCTTTAGTCCGTGACGATTCCGCCCACTGCTTGCCAAAGACAAAGGTGCTGATGGTGATCAACGCCCAAATGCTATGCTTGGAAATAAATCGCTTCATCCTATTTCGAGCTCAGTTCAGCGGAAAGGAGTTCAACATTGTAAATACTCAAACCTACGTCCTTCTTGGTCGTCTGTACCCAAAGCCAACCAAGTTCATGGCCAACGGGAGACTCAACAAACCGACTCCTTAGTCTTTGGAAGTCATCAAGGGGCAGTTCGACTTCAAAAGATCCATCGGATTCCGCTTCAATTACGATCTTCCGTTGGGTGGAAAACTTTCCCGAAAGACCACCCCGGGCATAATACGTTCCGAATCCAAAACTCACCTCAAAACTCTTATTAAGCCGCCCAAAAATCCGAAAGCGCGCCCCTTTGGAAAGGAGGACTGGTTGCATTTTCCGGCCGCCAGGCCCCACCACCGCAGTGTGCAGCAAAATAGGATCAATCGTTTCACCATGATCACCACGGAAGAGATGGGCCTCGGCGTGCAATTCGTTTGGATGGCTCTCCGCTCCGAAGCCCAAGCTTCCATGTCGCACATCGCGCGGGAATTCACTTTTCCAGATCCGCACCGAATCGCCCCGGGGGCTCGCCTGAAAAGGACTCTCATATTCCAGAGCAGCAATCACTCGGTGATCTGCTTTCACTTCCTGCACACTGCCATCAGCAAGCCGGGTCACTTGGACTTCCCCTTCGTTCACCGTCAGACTGGTCGATAATGAACTCGCGGAAACATTAAACTGCGTTCCCAAGACAACGGCTTCAGCCGAAGGCGTAATGACCCGCATCGGCTTCCCCTCCGGTTGAGGTGAAACATCCAGAGATAAATCACCCTCACGAAGACGAATCATCTTTCCGGCGCCACCATCCGAGATCGTGACAACCGCCGGGCCCGAGACCCAAACGCTAGAACCGTCTTGAAAAACAAGTTCAGCCCAGGAGTCGAGAGAGGACACTTCGAGGGTTCCTCCCGTTAACTCATTTCCAATTTCAAGACGGCCTTCAGTCTGTTCGCCATCAGCGATCCAAGTGACCGCGCCATTCAAATCAGCAATACGCGCAATGTGCTCCGTTTTCCCTTCTGGATAAAAGAGAGAAACAACAAGCGCGATCAACACAAGCGCGGCAGCGGCTCCCATTGCCCACTGCCATTTCCGTCTGCTGGGAACTGTTGAAATTTCCGACCCCTCCTTCTTCTCAAAGCTAGAAGCGGCGTCACGCAAATTGGCATCGAGACGGGCCTCAGCAGCGAACTTAACCCGCAGGTCCTGACTCCCTCTGAGACAGCGATCTAATTCCGCCATTTCCTCCGCGGAAATCGTGCCCAGAAAGTATCGATTACAAAGGTCTCCAAAATGCTCGTCCTTCATGATTCCCCCCCTTTCGTAATCAATTCTTGCTCCACACACAGGCGGAGCCTTTCCCGCAGTCGCCCGAGAAGTTTATAGAGGCTGTTGACCGAGCGGTTTGTCCGTTGGGCTAGCTCGCTCAAAGCACCTGACCTTTGATAAGGCATAAGAACAAGGCGTCTATTCTCAACGGATAATTTCTGCAAACATGAATCCAGAGCTCTTCTCTCAAAATGAATCCTTTCAGAATTAGAATCGAGTGTGTCCTCTGCCAACAGTCCCACTGTTTCCTCGCTTAGAACGAGCCGATCACGTGCCACCGAGCGAAGCGCATGCATTGCTTTGAAGCGGACGATCACTTTTGCCCAAGGAACAAATCCCTCCTCATTCTCGAGCTGATCCAGCTTATTCCACATCACCACACTCGCCTCCTGAAGAACATCATCCACTAATTCCCACGAAGGAAGCAGGGTGCGCAGAAATGCCCGCAGCTCAGGTTCATGCGCAACGAACATCCGCATAAATCCAGCTTCCTTCTCTTTATTCATGATCAGTAAATACGTCGACTTTCCCCTTAATTCCCGGCCAATGATCAACCTGCCGGAAAAAAGTCACTTTGTTTTCGACTAGCAATCGGATGCCACTCTATCAGGAAATTCCCTCAAGAGCGATCTCCGCCTCCCCGAACTGGTCGCACGGAACTCCCATCCGCTGTAACATTGCGAGATGGAGCCGGGACATTGAAGTCGAGCGACGAGGGGCCAGGTAGTGTCCGGTCTTGAGAGTTCCCGAACCTCCACCAGCCAAAAGAATAGGGAGATTTTCTTCTTCGTGAGCATGACCATCGGCAATACTTGAGCCATAAACGATCATGGAACTATCAAGAGTGCTGGTGCCATCGGCATTCTTGAGCTCTTTCAAGCGACCCAGAAAATACGCAAGCTGCGAGTGATGCCAGCGAGTAACCGAGTTATACATGCCAAGCTTCGACTTGGTGCTGTCCCACTTGGTCTTGCCGTCGTCGTCCTCGGTGCGGCCACTGGCATCTTTCCAATGCGATAGCGCATGCCAGGTCCCTTTCACCCCGGGAACAAAATCGAAGTAGCGATTGCTCTGCCCGTGATCGAGCATGAAGGTCGAGACTCGAGTGGCACCGGACCAAAATGATAGAGCCATCAACTCCAGCATTTGGCGAACATACTCCTGGTGATCAGCGGGAATCCCCGCGGCGGGCCGGGTCAGAGTATCGGTAAGCGCCTTATCGTCTGCAATTCGTTGAGTCTGCTCTTCCGCGAAATCGAGGCGCTTCTCCACGGCGCGCACCGCGTCGAGGTATTCATCGATCTTACGAGTATCCGCTTTGCTCGCGCGACGTTTCAGAGACTTCGATTGCTCTAGGACGAGATCAAGAACACTGCGATTTAAAAAACCCTCACTCGCCCGCCGAAAAAGCTTATCAAAGATGGCCCGTGGCATGGTCTCACGAGCCGCAGGAACATCACGACGCGTCCACGAAAGACAATTGCGCGGCAGACTTCCGGAGAAACTCCCCTCGCCTGCAGTACTCAATTCCAAGGAAGGTAAAGGCGTCGAATCGCTCAGATGCTTTGCCACAAGTTGATCCACTGAAGGAGCCCCCACATCATTCTTGCGATGATCATACGAGCCGCCAGTCAACCAGGTCGCCGTTCCCGCTCCATGACCATTGCCACGGGGAGTCCACAGATTCTTGGTCACGACGAGGTCCTCCTTAAAATCCTCCAGTGGTGCCATCCAACGATTGAGTTTTTGCAACTCCCCCGCAGGGCCGACTTTCTCGGGTTCCCAACTTCCTTCGGCACTTCCATTTGGAAAGTAGAGATAGGCCAATCGCGGTGGCACACCGGATTTGCCAAGAACTGCCTCCGGGGCCCCAAAACTCTCCATGGCAGGAAGTGAAAGACAGGCTCCCATTCCTCTCAAAAATGCGCGACGGTTTGGATTACTCTTCATTGGATTTTCCCACGGAAGCGGGAGGTAGACGTTTCATTATAAAAGGATCACTCGCAGTGATAGCGAGCACCAAATCACCGAAGCGATATCCGGTCGGTTTCAGTTTCTCGGCGATTTCTCTCACTGTGGCTTCATCGTAAAACTCGAGCTGCCGGCCCAAAGCATAGGCCAACATCTTTCGAATGACCTGCGCTCCAAGGTCATCCAGACGCTCATCAATCAAGGCGAGCTTAAGTCCGGCCGGGCCTCGAAATTTTGCGCCACTTGGTAAAGTCCCACGATCATCAATCCCGCCACGCCATTGACCAAATTCCGCGTAGCTTTCAAGAGCAAATCCGAGTGGATCCATTTGGGAATGACACCCAGCACATCGGGCTGATTCCCGATGGACTTCAAGTTTACGACGCAAGCTGGTTGCGGCCCTGCGCCCACGGCCTTCCACATCAATTTCTGGAACGTCAGGTGGCGGCGGTGGCGGCGGTGTTCCTAAAAGAGTATCAAGAATCCACTTCCCGCGCACCACTGGACTGGTGCGATCAGGGAAAGAGGTGGTTGCCAGCACACTGGCATGCCCAAAGATACCGCCACGTTGCTTGGTCTCCAAAGACACCCTGCGCATTTTTTCCCCTTCAATCCCTCCAATGCGATAGTGACGGGCCAACTCAGCATTTAAAAAGGTATAGTCCGCTTCAATCAATTCTGCCACCGGAGCATTGTCCATCACCAGCGAGTGGAAGAAGTGTGCCGTCTCGGCACGCATTGCCGCCATCAAACTTTCGGTGCACCAGGGATTATCAATCGGGTCCTTACGAATCCGCGGGCCAACATCATCAGTGCTCAGCCATTCTGCAGCGAAGATCTCTCCCAGCGAAAGACTACGAGGGTCAGCTAGCATTCGCTCTACCTGAGCCTCACGATCTGCAGAATCGGACAGCTTCCCGGCCGCAGCGGCATCTAGAAGTTCATCATCTGGTGTCGAAGCCCAGAGAAAATAAGAGAGCCGGGTCGCCAAGTCAAAATCGCTTACTTCCTGATCTTTGGCGGTGGCTACCGAATTCTCAACGCGCAGCAAAAAATTAGGTGAAACCAAAATCGCCTTAAAGGCATTCGCCAAGGCCTCGTCCTGGGGCTTCTTCTCTTCTAACTCCGTCTCATAACGCGAGATGATCTCTTTGGTTTCAGCATGAGTTGGTGGTCGACGATAAGCTCGGCGCATCATCCCTGTAATAGCAGCCCCCGCATCTTGAGGATTCACCACCAACTTCTTCCACGCCTTTTCATCCGCTCTTACTTCGTCAATGACTCCTTCTGCGGAGGTGAAATAGCGATCCAGATGCGCGGTCTGAAGAAAGAGAGTATTGGCGCTATTTGAAAATCCACTGGTCCCGCTGAAATCCATTGGAAACTCATCAGCTGGACGCAGATCCAGCCCCACGAGATCACGAATAGTACGATTGTATTCCTCCCTCGTAAGACGCCGGGCCGGAACATAGCCAGGATTGCGCACCTTTGTGTAATCGAAGCCCTCGATCTCAGCCGCCAGCCAAGCCCGTAATTTTAAACGATCGGAATTAACCGGCTGTGACTTCTTCTTGGGAGGCATGTCTCCCATCTTCACGCGCTCTGCTACGTTTTCCCACAGGAGCCGATTTCGAACCAATGGTTTTTGCGCAAGCGCCGATTCCAAATCGATATCACCCTTCGCAGTCGCGCTATCGTGGCAATCAAAACAGTAGGTCTCGAGCATCGGGAGAACTTCTTTTTCAAAATTGAAGGTAATCCCGTGAAGCTCATCCTTCTTCCCGGTTCCCCCACTGGGAGCAGGTGTGTAAACCGGCCCAGAAATCTCCTCAGCTTCCATCTCTTCTTCCTCGTCCTCCTCATCGACGAAACCGAAATCTCTCAAGGTCTCTTCAAATCGCTCACGCAACGCCACTTCTGGATTCTTGAGGCGCCACTCTAATTCCTCTTCTATTTCGTCAGCCGCCTCAGGAAAAAGTTTTATCTCCATGCGGTCCATTTTGTTTTGCAACGCGATCTGGTTTTTCAGCAAACGAAGCAAAGCAATCTCTCCCTCATCTTCGCCAATTTCCTCTTCCTCAAATCGCCAGACTAGAATCTCGATCTCGACCTCGATATTCTCCATTCCTACGAGAAGTCCGGCCCACGTTTCGCCATGTTCTTTTTTTTCTTCGTAAAACATTTCACGCAACTCGATACCGCGCTCCTGCGCTTCGCCCAACCCCTCTCCTCCCTCCTCCTCATGCCGCTCAATTAATTCGAGCACGCCGGGGGCCCGACGTTTCAGAAAGAGCATTGTTTCCTCATCAATCGGCTCAGCCTGGACAAATTGACACCAAGAAAGAGTGACGATCACGATGGCGATGACACTCTTTGCCTTTCTGAATCGCTTGCGCATTGCCTTTCTTTTAGAGTCTTTCTACCCGAAAGTAGATTTTTTTTTGGTCTCCGAGCTCCGGCACTCCAGAAAGATCAATCTCCTTTGTGGTTGTGTCGCTATCCTCTTTACCTTCGATGCTCGTAGCCACTTCGAGTTCCCAATTACTCAAATCAGTCGAAGCCTTGATTGTATAAGTCTGAGCTGGATCAGAGCTCCAAGTAAGGCTCAGTAACGAGGAAACGGAGTCGTAGGAGACCACCTTAACTTCTGGCTTCACTATCAGAGGGGGATCAGGGAGTGAAACGATTTGGAAACCGCCGATTCCACCGCCGCCACTCGCACCTGGCGCGAGCCCAAAGTTAATTGTGATGGAACTGTCGGTGAGCGGTGCAGTATCCGAGCCGAAGACGGCGTAATTTGATTTCACGGCATCAGTGCCTTCCTCATAAGTTATCTGTTTTGTCTCGGTGAGAATCGAGCTGAATGCCTTCGGATCCCAGTAGTAAGTCGAATTTCCATCCGAAACAAAAGAGGCATTATTCCCATTGAAACCTGTGAGGTAGACGATGACTTTGTAGTTCGCGTAAGGAATTTGACTCAGCGTAAACGGCGGAGAGCTGGCTGCAAAAAATTGTAGTCCCGCTTTCATCGGACTTCCATTGAGGGGTGCTCCAGAAAAAGATCCGGATCTCGCTCCGCCTGATCGAGTCATGTCGACTGTTGTGGCATTTCCTTCAGAATTCTGGAGGTCCTCCATCAGATCCTCACTGCTGTTGATCCAGTTGCCGACTGGCTCGACCCCAAATTCCCCGAAGATGCGCTGGTTGTTCACGCTGGTGGCGTGAAAGTTAAAGCTGATCACGTCCGCCCGGGCAATGGTGGCGCTAAAGAGCATCACAATAAAAGCAGGTAAAAAAGAGCCGCATATCGTTTTTGATGTTCGTCTATCCATTATCGTAATTGGTTTTTCATTTGCCTCCGTCGCGCTTGGAAAAAGTGATCGCAATCAATCTCGCAAAAAGTCCAGAAGCAACTCTTCCCGAAGGACCTGGGTCGCATTATGGCCATGCTCGTTCACCTTGAAGTGGACGACGTCGCCATCGAGGTAGGAAAAGACTTCGATCTTCCCGTCCACTTTACTGGCTTTCCCAAGCTTCTTTCCTTGGTAACCCATTGTCTTCGCCCACAAGAAAATCGACTCTTCCGCATCCACAAAAGGAAGCTTTCCTCCCTTTGCCGGAATTGCTTTGGAGGGACCGCCACCATAAGGAACAAGCGGATCATCGGTCCCGGAGATATTCAGCAATCGCACTCCCGAGAGGGGCTTGACAATCACCTCGTAATTATTTTCTTCGCCTCTCGACTTAAAATTTTTCCCGTCGTGCTGAAACCCGTTCAATGGGCTGACCGCACTGATGTAGTTTTTAATATTCGGGAGCTTGGTCTCAATCGCGATTTGATTCACGAGCGCCGCTCCATTCGAGATGCCCATGATGGAGAATTCATTTTTCTTCACGTCATCACGCTTCGAAAGCTCACGAACGATGGCCTCAATAAAGGCCCGATCATCCGCTTTGGACCGCTCCGAAACGATATTCCAGCTCTCCTTGTAGCCCTGGGGAAAAACGGTAATGAACCGGCGGGCAAGATTGCGATAGCGATTGAGAACCATTCTTTGCAGACCCTTTGCATTACCACCATTCCCATGAAGAAAAATAATTACGGGAAGAGCCTCTTTGTCTTCGCGCTCAGGAACATTCACCCAGTAGGGCCGGGCGTAGTTTTTTTCCTGCGACCAAGTCTGCTTAATCACAAAACGATCACTCCCGTCATTTGCTTGAACTTGCTCCTCCTCAGGCTCTTCGTCTTCATCCTCTCTGTCTCCTCCCCCCGGCAAGATCTCTTCTAATTCCGCCTCAATAATCGCACCTCGTCTTTCCTCTAATTCAGCGAGCTCCTCTTCGATCTCCCTGACTTCCTCCTTCAGTTTATCCAATTCCTGCTGCCCTTCCTCTATCTCGCGATCGACTTGTTTGCCGACGATCTCTGCAATCTGATTGCGGAGTTCTCGTTTCTCATTCTCATCATCCGTTTCGTGCCACTCTTCCAAAAGAGCCTGCAAGCGAATCCGGCTCCTCTCAAAATCTAAAAAACGTTCAGCAGCCACCTCTCCCTTCTCTCGTCTGATTTCGAGAAACTCCGCGAGCAGATCTCGCGCTTCCTCAAGGACCTCCTTATACCCCTCGTCGCTATCTTCTTCACGTATGCGCTCAAGAAATCGCAGGGATTCAGGCATTTTATCCTCCAGAAAACCTAGGACATCTTCGGTTCCAGGACGTTCCTCTTCATCGGCGAGAACCAATTGATGAAAGCCAAGAAAAATGACGGCAGATGAGAGGAGGAAGAAGTTACTATGGATTTTCATGATCATAATTGGGGGAATTTTTCTAATCGAATTTTAAGTTTACGAGCCCTCTCTTGGGCGATCAATATTTTTGGTGAACGGGCAGTATGCCGTTCACGTACAAAAAGCCTCTGCGAAAGCCTTGGCCTTTCCATCGTTCCAGGTAAAGCAACGCCCTCCTCTTGGGTTTCTTCCCGGACCACTGTCTCCTTCCGTTCCTCATTCGAGGGCCACACTATATTGGCTGCCGCAAGAATCACGATCACGACCGCAGCCACAGAAACCCACGGCCCAATGCCACGCCAACCAATCCGTTCGGCCAATATCTCGGAAACTGCGCCCTCGGCGAATGATCGCGAAGGGGTCATCGCCGGAAGGGAAGCCAGACGATCACGTAGAGCATCAAACACACCCAGCTCTTCAAAATAAACTCGCGCTTCGGGGTCGCTTTCCAACAGAACCTGAACCTTTGCCTCCTGAGCAGCGTCAGCCTCTCCACTCCAATAGAGAAGGATCAGGTTTCGCGTATTTTCGTTCATCATCTCACCTATCTAATTCAGTGTTAAGTAGCGACTTCAGCTTCTTTTTTGCAGCGTGCATTCTCGCCAATACGGTCCCAATCGGAGCCCCAACAATCTTTGCAATTTCCTTAAACGGAAGCTCTCCCTGAGTTCGCATCGCCACCACTTCTTTTTCTTTCTCCGGCAGCAAAGCAATCGCTCTCATAAGAGCCTGCACGCTTTCCTTTTCCTCAATCAACTCACGAGGTCCGGGCAGAGACACAATATTTTCCGCCACCCCTAAATACTCCTCGGGAGCTTCCGCAACAATCGTTCGACGACGGCGACGAATGATATCGATCGCTTCATTTCTCCCAATCCGAAACAACCAACTCTTAAAGTGATTCTCTTCCCGATAGTCAGGCAGAGCTTTCAGAGCCTTCCTAAAGGTCTCCTGCATCACATCCTCGCAGTCTTGTTGTTGTTGTAGCATTTGCCAAATGAATTGATAAAGGGGCCGCTCATATCGCTTCAGCAGTTCGATGGCGGCATCGCCATCGCCTTCATCACAATATTTTCGGATAAAGAAAGAATCATCCACAAGGGTTTAATGGTTACTAACGGGAACGGCTCACTTTTATTGCTAAAAAAGAAAACTTATTCATCCTGACCTCTTTCTCACTTTTCACAGAAGCTTGTTTGTCATCGCCGTTTCTTCGGGGGAATGGTATCATTCAATAACTGATGCGCCATACAAGACTCCTAGTTCCGATTTTCATCGTCTTTTCGAGCCCATTGATCAAAGGAAAAACCGAAGATTCAAACTCTCTTTTCCCTCCCGCAAAAGATTTCGCGGTTGAGACGATTGCAACAGACCTCTCAAACCCGATGGAAATGACCATCGCTGGAGATCTTGTTTTCATCGCCGAGCTCCACGGCAATATCAAAGTCGTCGATCTGACCACCGGTGTGACGCGAGTCGTCGCACACCTTGAAGTCGATTACCGAAAGAAGGGGCCGAAATGGAGCTGGGACGTTGAATCAGGTGTCTTGGGAATCGCCGTTGCCCCGGACTTCGAGAAAACCAAGTGGGTCTACATTTGCTACACTCGGCCAGGTGGAGAGTCAGTGAAGCACGATCATGTTGTTTCACGATTTCGCTATGAAGACGGAATGCTCAACAAAGCGACCGAGCAGGTCATCATCAAAATCCCCGCTCTCCGCGATAAGGATCGTATCCACGAAGCCGGATCCCTTGCTTTCGGTCCAACGGGAAATCTTTTCATCAGTAGTGGCGACAACCAAGACCACACCCAATTTCATTACGCCGCACGCACCTCGACAAACAGTGCGGTATTGAATGGAAAAATCCTGCGGATCCGTCCGCGAGAAAATGGCGGCTACACTATCCCGGACGGAAACCTTTTCCCGATCGGGACTCCAAAAACCCGCCCCGAAATCTACGTCATGGGCTGTCGGAACCCCTTCCGAATCTCCATCGACCAACGGACCAGCCATCTCTATTGGGGCGAAAACGGCCCTGCTGACCACTACTGCGGGAGTCTCAAAAACGTCGACAAAAAACTCCTCCCACTGGGCTTCGATGAATTCAATCAAGCCCGCAAACCGGGCTACTTCGGCTGGCCCTTTTTTATTGGGCCCAACGAGTCCTACCCCGATTACTCCTTCAAAAAAAAGGAAGTCATGGGAGTCTTTGAATCGACCAAGGCCATCAATCATTTCAAAGAGAATACCGGGATCAAGGAACTGCCCCCGACACAGAAGCCTCTGATTTGGTACAGCCATCCTCCCTCGAAAGACTTTCCATCTTTGGGTAGCGGAGGAGCCTCGGCCGTTGGCGGACCAGTTTACTATCACAACGACTCACACAGCAACGAAGGACTCCCAAAGTCCTTCGACCATCATTGGTTCATCGCCGACTACGCAAGAGGATGGGTGAAAATGGTGGAGCTCGATGACAATGAAAACCTTATCGCAATCAAGGACTTCCCCACCGATCATCGATTTCAAACGCCAACTAATATAAAGTTCAATCGGGCTGGTCAGCTGTTTATCCTGCAATATGGCAGAGGCGGATGGGATCCTAATAACGGAGGAAGCCTCGTGCGCATCAGTCATCGAATTGACGGTGGACTGGCAGGAAACCAAGTGATCGCAGCTCGCCCGCTCCGAGGCCTCCCTCCAAAGCATCCGGGAACCGCCCTGATGGGACAATTCAATTGCGTGGCCTGCCATCAACTAGGAGGCACTCTCATCGGGCCATCAATCGAAATGATCGTCGATCGTTATGCAGATCTCCCCACTCGGAAGACTTACTTGAAGGGGCAGATCAAAAAAGGAAGTAAGGGAATCTGGGGAGAAGTTCATGCCATGCCACCGCATGATTTTTTGAAAGACGATCAAGTTGAAGCAATCGTAGACGCGCTCTTCCAACTCAAAATCATCAACCACGAAGCTCGGAACCTCCCGCCAATTCTCGATTCCCCGCCCAGCCCAAACTACCCCGGAACCGGACCGGCCGAACTTGTCGATGGTATCACCGGCGATCCCGAAAACCTCAAAATCGACTGGCTGGGCTTCGAAGGAGAAAATCTCGTTGCGACCATTGACCTCGGAAAAACGATTTCGGTCGAAGAACTGGGTCTCTCTTCCTGTCAGATGATCTCTGCCGGCGTTTTCTTACCACCGACAGTTGAATTTTTGGTCTCACTTAATGGAAAAGATTTTAAATCAGTCGCCACAATCACAACAGAGGTTCCCAAGAAAAAATCCGTCGACACCCGAATCCTCTCAACAAAGATCGAGGAGGTCAAAGCCAGCCATCTTCGCATTCATGCTGAAAATCTCGGAACGATTCCCGACTGGCATCAGGCCAAAGGTCGCAAAGCCTGGTTGTTCATTGATGAAATTCTCGTAAACCCTCAGCGGTCACGAAAAAATCATCGATAAAGAAGAATTTCTGCTCTTCTGAGATAAAAATTTTCAAGCCCAGCTTCCCAGGATTTCACAATCTCCATTCTGGGCTTCAATTCATTGATTGCGGTCTCCGTTGGTGGATGTCGCAGCAGAGTGTTCAGTTTCTTGGTTTCCCACTGATCGGGATAGAGCTCCCGTAAAGTTTGCGCCAGCAATACGCCCAACTCCACGGAGGGGCATTTCTCTGGATCTTTTAAAATGATGCGCACCCCTCCACATTCCTCATCTTCGAACTTGCTTGCCATTGGGGTGAAACGAATGGGAACGAAGGCCAACCCGGGAAGCCTAGCCAAGTCGAGTTTGCGAACGAATTCCGCTTCATCAATGTAACTTGCGCCAAAGATCTCGAAAGGAAAGTTCGTCCCCCGCCCAACCGACACGTTGGTAAACTCGAGCAACCCAAGTCCGGGATAGAGAGTTGCCGCCGTGAGATTGGGCATATTCGGCGAAGGCTTGATCCAAGGAAAACCAGTTTCGTCGAAGCGCATTCCGCGAGTCCAATTCTCAATCGGAATCACGGTGAGCTTCAGTTGAGGACAATGTTCTTTTTGGTAGAGCCGAGCTATTTCGCCAATTGTCATCCCATGTTGTAAGGGAACCTGATGGAAGGACGTGAAGGTCGGATCTCCCTCGCGCATCGGTCCCGCCACTTTTCGGCCCCCAATAGGATTCATTCTGTCGAGAACGAAGAATCGCAAACCGGCATCCTCCGCCGCTTCCATCGCCAATCCCATCGTCGAAATAAAGGTGTAAAATCGTGTCCCAATATCCTGCATATCGAAAACAAGAGCGTCGACCTCCGCTAGGTGTTCAGTCTTGGGTTTACGTCGATCTTCCCCGGCATAAAGACTCACGACCGGAAGTTTTGTTTTGTCGTCCACCCCATCCTCGACCTTATCATCGAGGGTTCCTCGGATCCCGTGTTCGGGTCCGAAAAGCAACTTAAGGTCCACTCTGTGAGAGCGATGTAAGAGATCAATCGTGGTCACCCCATTTTGATTGATCCCGGTCTGATTCGTGATCAACCCCACGCGCATTCCCTCAAGCGCCGCGAATTGATCCCGCTCCAAGACATCAATTCCATTCAACACATCAGGAAATCTTGGCAACTTTGGCACCACTTCCGGAAGAAGTTTTTTCACGGTCGAAAAATCAAAACCCGTAGCCTTTGCCGCGAGCGTTCCAAGGTCTTTCCGCAGGGCAATCACATTACCTCCAGATGGATGATTCCGATTACTCAGAAAAATAACAAAACTCTCGCTCGTTGGATCGATCCACATCGAGGTCCCCGTCCATCCGGTATGGCCAAACGAGCCTTTTGGAAATAACTCACCTCGAAGGGAAGAGTAGGTAGAATCGATATCAAACCCTAAGCCCCGCCTAGACTCGATATTCGCGGGCGATTGCACCGAGGTCATCAGGGAAACTGTCTCAGGTTTCAAAACTCCACCTCCGCCATTCAGCAACATCCGGGCAAAACGAGCCAAATCATCAACCGTGCTAAAAAGCCCCGCGTGCCCTGCGACCCCTCCCATTCGACGGGAAGTAGGGTCGTGCACGGTTCCTCGCAAGAGACTTCCGTCCTCGAGAAGAGTAGTGGGAGCGATCCTACCCTCCAGTTTGGGGTCTGGCAGGAAAAAAGTCTCGTTCATTCCCAAAGGCAGAAAGATCTCTTTCCAACAATAGTCCTGAAGCGGCATCCCGGTCACCCTTGCGACGATTTCGCCCAGCAGGATAAAATTGAGATCGCTGTATTGATAAGAGAATCCCGCCAAACCACGAGACGGTTCGCCAGCAGCCAAAGCAAACCCATTCTTGCTCCCGCTCCATTCATAGCCTCTCCGAACCCCTACCGCCAAGCCAGAGGTGTGTGTTAAGAGATGCCGAACCGTAATTTTTGGTTTATTCGAGTCTCCACTCAGTTCCGGCAAATATCGTTGTGCCGGCGCATCCAATTCAATCGCCCCTCCTTCAATCAGCTTCATGACCGCGGGAGTCGTCGCTACCACCTTGGTCAACGAAGCTAAATCATAAATGGTCTCCTTCGTCGCCTTCTCAATTTCCGGTAAAAGCTGCCGGTTGCCGTAGTTTTTTTGATAAATTGCCTCTTTATGTTCCAAATGAAGAACCCCACCCGGCATCCGTTTATTAGAGATTCCCTTTTCGATCAGGGAATCGATTTGCTTCAGGGCCTTTATATCAAGTCCCTGCGAAAAAGCCGCTGACACTGTAACCAAAAAAACAAGACCGCGGCGCACAACAAACAGGAGAGAAATTAAAAAATGGAGGGTAGCAAAAAATGATTTTGATTACTTTTTCTTTTTCTTCCCAGCCTTAGTCTTCTTTTTCCACTCCTGCACCGTATCCTTACTTAGATCACTTTGATATTGAGTGTCATATCGCTTCATCACACTGCTTAACTCGGCGAAAACCTTACGTTCATCGTCACTAAGATCCGATGGCTTTTGAAGTTTACGTTTATAGGGAATCGAACAGTCAAAGAACTCAATCTTCTTATCCGGCCCACCCTTGCGGCAAACTAAATGGGTTGCGTTTCGCACCACCACCGAGGAAGCCGACCGGGTGGCGTCATTTCGACTGTAAAACAGGTAAGACCAAGGTTTCTTTCGCTCCCCTTCCCCGATTAAGGTGGGTAATAAACTGACTCCATCGAGATTCTTA
>Ga0257110_1000772_pt1 | contig 15072 bp, 13 predicted proteins | sample LP_taG_7_FD_190184 | JGI IMG/M metagenome (GOLD analysis project Ga0257110, IMG submission 190184) | Marine microbial communities from Northeast Subartic Pacific Ocean, Canada - LP_J_2015_P26_10m | ecosystem: Environmental > Aquatic > Marine > Oceanic | place: Canada: Northeast Subartic Pacific...
TTGTAATTTAACACTTACAACATCTTTAAGAGGTTTATTTAATTCAAATCTATGTTCTCCATCATTAGTAAATTCGTGTGAAAGTACTAGTTTATAAGGACGATTTATTAGTTCGGATTTTAAACCCTTATTTTCTATAACATTGTATTTTTTTAAAGTTTCAGATGTAATTAGATTTTTATTTGTCTCATATAAATTTACATTTTTAAATTGTGTATTCATTCCAACTAAATTAGAATTAACATTTCTTCTATATAAATTTTTATCATTAGTTGTTACGTAATTTCTATTCATTTGTTTTTATTTATATATTTAATTAATTTTAAATTTATTTAATTTTAAATTTAATTAAATTTAAGTTCTTCTATCACTTAATGTTTCTACTTCTAAATCCAATTTAAGAATATTATTATAATCTATTACCCCAGTACTATTACATAATTTAATTATGAAAGATGATAAAGATATTGGAGGACAATAATAAACAATATCATTATTTTCTTCATATGTATTTGTATATATATTTTTTGAACCTCCGCTATAATTATTTAAATTTTTATTAAAATCTAAAATAGCAAAACTATTCTCAAAATTATTTACTGTTTTTTCACTATCTATTCTATCTAAATTATTAATATGTAATATTATTGAATCATTATCAATTGATGTATCTGCTATATGAGTAAATGTTGCTTTTATTAATTTTATATTTACTATATGCTTTAAAGGGAATCTTACCTTAATAGTAAATTCTCCATTATTGGTATTTCCACTCCCATTATTTGATGTTTTACTAATGACTATTCTTCTTATTCCATTAGGTATTTTTTGTACTATAACTTTTTCATCTGAATCCATTTTATGTAATCAATTTAATTAAATTTAAATAAATTTAATTTGCGTAATTTAAATTTAATTAAATTTATTTATATTTTAATAATGGATAAAAAAAATAATGACTTCATGACTATTAATAATTTAAAACAACTTATAGAAATTTTTAATAAATTCATAATAGATACTCATGGTATAAATATTGAGAGTGAAAATATTGATTTAAAAAAAATTATGTTCCCGATAATGCAGAAGATTATTAAGACTAAATATGGGAATCAATTAAATATAAGAGAGTTAAATAAAATCACTCTGAAAACTACACGAGATAATATTTATGAAACATATAAAGAATTATTTACTAATGAAAAAAAATTTGGAACAATTCATAGAGAAAAACAAATACATAATAATAGAAAAACACATGAAAATATAGATTTTAAAGAATCCAATAGACCACAACTAAAAAGAGAAATAGCAAATGATATTAATAATAATTTTAATGAATTACAAAATCAAAGAAATAATAATACAAATAATATACCAACCCATGTTGAGTTTGAAGAAAAAATGAAAGACACTGAACTCACATTAGAAGATATGGATTTAAAAATGAAAGCACTAGAATCTTCTAGAAATAAACAAAATACAGATATTATTACAAATATGAAAAATAATAATGAATTAGTAACAAATGATAATCTAGTACCTTCTCAACAAATTAATAACACCAATATGGAACCTATTAATTTTAATAGAATTCCAGAGGAAAATGAAAGAAATAATTTATTAGATAATATGAATAATCATATAAACGATAATCTAAATAATAATGTGAATAATGATAATCTAAATAATAATACTTTAGATGGTTTTAATCTAGATGATAACTTTAATGATTTCAGTTTAGACTTAACTAATAATACAAATAATAACCAAAATTATGTCATTGATAATAACCAAAATGTTATTAATTTACAAGAACAAATGATACAATCGCAAGAACATCTACAACAGCAAATGATACAACCACAAGAACAACCACAAGAGCAAATGATACAACCACAAGAACAACCACAAGAGCAACCACAAGAGCAAATGATACAACCACAAGAACAACCACAAGAGCAAATGATACATCAAACAATTTTAAAGAAAATAATTATTTGTTCCAAAGATAGAGATATGGAAGAATATCCTTTACCAAATAAATACAAAATAACATTAGAGCAACCAATGAGATATATAAAAAGAATAAAACTAGTTAATATTTTAATTAATTTTAAAAAAGAAAGAAAAAAGAAAAATATAGATAAAAGCGAAGATGAAATAGAAAACTTTAATTATGCTATTTTAAATTTAAATAACTATGATGTAAATAAATCAAATAATAGTAAAATAAATAATAGCTTTGCTTTTATATATCCAAATAAGGTATATGATGAAGAAATATTTTTTGAGAATGAATTAGATGTATTAGAAGAAATAAATATAGAACTACTAAATCATAATGGCGATTTGCTGAAAATTAAAGATAATCATATTATCGAATTACAACTAGAAGTTTTTTAATATATTAAATAACTTTATTTAAATAAATGTTGAATGATGAAGACATTATAAATTTATGTAATAATATGGTAAAATATATTACATCTGATAATAATACAGAAACAATAATAGGTTATTTATTAAGAGAAATAAAAGAGAATAATTTAATTTATATTAATCTAAATGAAAGTTGGTATTATTATGATACAAGTAATAAAATATGGTTAAATTATGATTTTAGAAAGATTTTATTTAATTCTGAAAATTTGTATAATTTTTTTAATGAAATTATAATAAATTATTTACATGTAAATAATGATTTAACAAAAAATAATAAAAATCAAATAATAAGAATATCAAAAAGAATATCAGGAGCTTTACTAAATAGAAATATAGATTATAATAAATTAGAAAAAGCTTGTAAAATTATATTCTCCTTGAATGAGAATATTTAAAATTAATTAAACAATATTATTTAATGAAATTAGCAACAGAACCAGATATTTATTCACCGGGAATAGATGATAATGGTAATTATATTGATATAATGCCTTCATTTAATTTTAATGAAAACGGTTATTATTGTCCTTGCGGTAGTAGAAAAGATAAAGTTTATGAAACAAAAACTAAATTACAAACACATAGTAAAACAAAATGTCATAGATCATGGCTTAATAATTTAAATTTAAATAAATCTAATTATTATAAAGAATCTGAAAAATCTAAGGAAATAATAAAATCTCAAAAAATAATGATAGGAAATTTACAAAAACAAATAGATACTAAATCATCTACCATAGATTATCTAACAAATGAACTAAATAAAATAAGTGAAATAAATAAAATAAATAACAATATTAAAATAGAGGATTTAATTAATTTTTAGTATAATATTGTTCTCTTAATTTAAATACATAATTATCGTCTAATCCTTTTTTATTAATAAAACTATTAAAACTCACATTTTTTAATGACCTATCTAAATAATATAATGAAAACATTCCGCATTCTGTTCCACCAGACTGGTGTTGTATTTTGTTATATTTAAAAGGGATATCTTTATTAAAATATTTTTTAGATTGTTTCTTTAAAGTTTTAATAAAATCTGTAATTTCACTTGGGGGTTTATTACCAATACTATCATAATAATAAGCACCAAAATTCTTTGAGGTCTTATTTAGATTTATAAACATACTAGTCCAATGAGAGCCAGATTGATAATGTTTATCCAAATTAAATACAAAACCTAACTTTGTTTTTTTATTTTCTACTAAATTTTTAATATTTAATTTACACATTATTGGAGAAACACATGTACCTTCTATTTTTGTTCTAAAATCAATTGGAAAAACTCCAATCATTTTAAAATTTTTATGATTTTCTTCATATTGCTTCATTACATTAAGAATATCATAAGTATTTAACCACTTATTTGGTTCATTATTCCACTCTTCTGGTTTTGGTGGTCTGAAATTTTCACTTAGTCCTTCATTTATTTTCATATAATTTTGCTTTAACCAGCAAAATTCATTATTTTGACATTTATCAAAATTTTTTTGTTTAAGTTCTTTCCATAATTCTAATTTATTCAACTTTAATTTTATTTTATCTGTATGTGCTTTATTATAACTAGTAGCTATTTTAACTAATTCACTTTTTGAGTAACAAGTTGGAACATTAACATTCCCTTTATTTTTTGGAGAACAAGTTGTCATTATTTAATTTAATAGATATTTATTTTTATTAATATTTAATAAAAACTGTAATTTTTAAAAAATTGAAATCTATATCACCATTAAGGTGTTATCAAGTTATTTATATAAAATTCTTAAATTTATTTTAAGAATAATTATATAAAAAATATATATATTAATTATTAATTATAATGAGTGGAAATAATAATGGAGATATTTTTAAATACTTAAAAAAATTTATAATTGCCAGAGGTGCTGAATTTACTCATACATCAATGGGGAACCCATCACAATCTTATTATATTCAATCAGAAGATTATGATGACTTCATTAATGAATATACAAAGGCCATTTTTAATGGAGAAAAAATTCATATCACTGAAAAGCATAAAACAATATCACCAATATTATTAGATTTTGATTTTAGATTTAATGCCAAAAAATCTAATATAAAAAGATTATATACACATGACACTCTAAAACAAATTATAAGCACATATACTAATGTTCTGAATGATTATATTGAAATTGATAATTATGATGTATATGTACTAGAGAAAAATGATCCGTCGCTCGTTAATGATACGACCGGTAAAGATGGAATACATATTGTTATACCACAAGTGGTTACACAGCCAAGTTTACAATACATTTTAAGAAATAAATGTTTAGAGTTATTAAAACCAGTTTTTGAGGATTTAAATTATACTAATTCAGTTGATGATATATTTGATGAATGTGTAATTGAGAAAAATAACTGGTTAATGTATGGTAGTAGTAAACCTGATAAAGAAGCATATAAAGTAACAAAGGTTTTTAATGTTAATGGAAGCAATGTAAATGAAATAGATAATAATAAAAAAACAAAAGATTTAATTAAATTATTTTCTATCAGAAATAAGAAAAAAGAGATAAATTTAAAATTTGAAAAATCTTCTGAATTACAGGATTTTAGTAATATTATGATGGAGAAAGAGCGAGAAGCTCTAACATATAAACAAATTTTTAAAAAAACTAAAAACAATAAAAAAAATGAAAATGTTGATATAGAATTAATTAGAAAATTTGTTAAAATATTAAATCCACTACGAAGTGAAAATTTTGACAGTTGGATTAAACTTGGTTGGTGCTTAAGAAATATTGATTATAGATTATTAGATGAATGGCTCGAGTTCAGTAAACAATCAAAAAAATATCAAGATGGTGAATGTGAAAAGAAATGGGAATATATGAAAGAAAGTAATCTTGGTATTGGAACTTTACGCATGTGGGCTAAAAATGATAATTTAAAGCAATATGTTAAAATCATCCAAGAAGATTTACATAGTTTATTAGTTAAAGCAAAAAGTGGAACAGATACTGATATTAGTGGTGTTATTTATCAAATGTATAAATATGAATTTGTATGTTCTAATATTAAAAGTCAAGTATGGTGGGAATTTAAAGATCATAGATGGAAACAATCAGATTCTGGGTATGCTTTAAAAATGAAAATGTCAAGAGAAGTGTTTAAAGAGTTTAGTAGAATGGCAGCAGAATATAGTACAAAAGCAGTTAATACAGAAGATGAAGAGGACCAGGAAAGATATACAAAGTATGCCAAGAATTATAATAAAATTGCTTCTGATTTAAAGAAGACCCCAAAAAAAAGCAATTTATTAAAGGAGTGTTGTGAATTCTTTTATCAAGAAAAATTCGAAGAAAAATTAGATAGTAAATGTAATCTTATTGGATTTAATAATGGTGTGTATGATTTAGAAACATATGAGTTTCGTGATGGTCATCCAGATGACTATATATCATTTACTACTGGTATTGAGTATATAGAATACAAAAAAGATGATCCTATTAATTCAGAGATTACAGAATTTATAGACCAAATTTTACCAAAGGAAGAAATGAAAATTTATTTACTTAAATTATTTGCCAGTTTCCTCAGTGGTAATATTAAAGATGAAAAGTTCCATATCTTTACAGGAACAGGTGCTAATGGTAAAAGTAAAATAATTGAGTTATTCCAAAATGCGTTTGGTGATTATTGTGGACAATTTAATGTTACCTTATTAACACAAAAAAGAGTAAAATCAAATGAAACTAATAGTGAATTAGCACAAGCAAAAGGTAAAAGATTTATGGTATTACAAGAACCTTGTGAAGATGAAAAACTAAATACTGGTTTTATGAAAGAGTTAACTGGTGGTGATAAAATTATTGCTCGTGGTTTATATAAAGACCCTATGGAATTTAAACCACAATTCAGCATTGTTTTAACTTGTAATCATTTACCAAATGTTCCAAGTGATGATGGTGGTACTTGGAGAAGATTAAGAGTAGTTCAGTATAGTTCTAAATTTATAGAAAATCCCAATCCTGTTAAAAAAAATGAATTTAAAATTGATACTGAATTATCACTTAAATTTGATGGTTGGAAGGAAAACTTTATGGGAATTTTAATTCACTATTACAAAAAATATATGAATGAAGGTATTTATGAACCGGAAGAAGTTTTAATTTGTACTAAAGAATATCAAAAAGAAAATGATATTATGAAAAATTATATTGATGAAAGAATTGGTAAAAAACAACATAGCTTTCTTACACAGAATGAATTATATGCTGACTTTAAATACTGGTATAAAGAAAGTGGTCATAAAGTTAAAACAACACCAACTAAAAGCAATATTAGTAAGTATTTTATTAAATTATTTGGCGACTATAATGGAGATACAAAAGTAAATGGCTGGAAAGGGTATGAATTAAATAATATTAGTATTATTGATGGCAATGATGATATCTAGATATTTAAAAATACAAATATTATTAAATTATAATAAAAATTTAAATTATAATAAAAATTTAAATTATAATAAAATTATTTAAAATTATTTAAAATTTGAATTTTTTATTTATATAATTAATAAATAAATATTATATAAATGGATTATATGAATACGGACAATATTATAAAGAAATCATTTATAATTTTAAAAGAAATGTTGAATGATAGGAATGAAGATATTACCAAAATCGAGAATATAACAGAAGAAGAACTGTTATCATTCTATAATAATAGTTCAATATTTGATATTGAGGTCAATGATAAACTTAAAATTATTTATAATATGGCTTCTAAAATTAAAATACAAGATATTCGCAAGTTTATTAATACTGATGAAGAAAATGAAAAGAATGATATAAATAAAACTATTATATTTATATCAAAAGAAAAATTAACTACAAATAATTTTAAATCATTTAATGAATATAAAAATAAAGTTAATTTACAATTCTTTTACATTAAAGAATTATTATTTAATATTTATAGACACGAATTAGTACCAAAACATGATGTTATTTCTTCTAATGAAGAAATAAAAAAAATTATGGATAAATATTTAATGAAAAATAAATTTCAGTTTCCATTAATATTACATACAGATCCAGTATGTAAATATTTAAATATTAAAAGTAATTCCTTAGTTAAAATAACAAGACCTTCACCTACTTCTGGTGAATATATTTTATATAGATATGTTGTTTAGGGTATAACTAATGATATATAAAGATATAATTAAAAAGATATTTTTCTATTTATATATATTAAATAATTATAATGGTACAAATTAATGATGAAAGATTAAATATATATAATAGTAATGACGTAGCATTTAATGGTTTAAAAAACACATTAGATAATTATACTAATAGTGGATTGTTTTTTAGCCAAGAAGAAAATGAAGAAATTGTGATCTTAAGGGAATCTTTTAATATTGTGACATTTAAAGAAAGTTCAGAAAAGTTTTTTCGATCATTAAATAATAAATTAGAATATAAAGTTGATGAAATCTTTAAATTTTATAGTTTACAAAATAAATTATCAGATACTATTTTAATAATTGTAATACACGCTTTATATTTTGCTAAAAGTAAGAGTAATGTTAATTACAATAATAATGATCTGGATAAATATAGAATGACTTTATGGAATAAGTTAAAAGGAAAAACAATTAATAAAGTACCTCCAACAGATATCATATTAACAAATAATGAATTAATAATACATCAAGAGTTACATGATGATAATTTATTTGAATTATATAATAAAATAATTGCTATCGAAAATGCCAATCATGAAAAAACTTTTTTGAATAAAATTAAAGAATTATCAAATAATATAAATAAATATTTCTTTTTAACAGAAATTTTATTTAAATTATTATCAGATACTAAATATAATGTTGGTAGTAATACACCTGAGAATGTTATTGTTAGAAATTTCAGTGATTATGTAAATTCTGAAATAGGTGTTACTGGTCCTAATAACACCACTTCTTCATGGTCTTCTAGACAAAATTCTTGTAGAAGTAATCAACTTAACCCCAGAGTTATAGAATCAAAAATGAAAAATAAATTATTAAAAAATATTTATAATATTGTTTTAAGAATTAATAAAGATAAAGAAAAAATTGAGGATTTATCTAATCAATTAATTGATTATAATACTAATAACACAGAAATAGAATATAGTATTTCTAAACTTAAAAATGATAAAAATATAGATAATAAAAAACTTACTACTCTATTAAAAAAACAAAAAGAAATTAATTCATCAAATAGAATATCATTTGTCAAAACACTGCTATTATTTATACTACTTATTATAATTATAGGGTCAAATATTTACATATCAACAACAAATCAACCAAATAAATTATTACAATTTAATATTTTAGTTATTGTAATAATATTTATCATGAAATTTTATTATCTATTTAAATAAATAAATAAGATGTCATCCGATTTAGATATTACTAAAAGTTATAATCATAACTATAATAAATTTTTAAAAAATATAATACCATTACTAATTGAAAGAAAATATTGTTATTCTTCTGCTGTTTCTAAAGGAACATTTAGTTCTACGGCAACAGACCCTAACACACCTAGATCAAATTACAATATATTTGGTACTACAGAAAAACCATATATTTTTAAAGAGGATGATAATACAGGATATCAACCAGATGATTATTTAAAAAAAAATGTTATAAATGCTTTTACTGAAAAAATAATTGATCAATTAGGGGAATATAATACTTTGGCAACAAACTCTGCTCTAAATCAAACTCTTACTAGTGCTCAAACAACATTACGAGGACACCAAAATAATATTATTAAAGATTTAAATAATGATTTAAATATTTTAAATAATAAGAATCATAATAATACTTTACTATATTCAAGAAAAGATTTTAATAAAAATAAATACATATTTTATAGAAATGTAATAGTAAATACTATATTAGTATTTGCCGTAATATTTGTATTAAATTCATTAAGTTCTGGATATGTCCCATTATTACCCAAGGACTTAATATTTTATGTTAATGCTGTTATTATTGGAGTATATATGACATATTTGGTTCTTGTATTAAATTCTGTTAATAATAGAAATAAAACAAATTGGAATCAATATAATTTTAGAAACATAATAGTAGAAGAAAAAGTTTAAATATTAATTAACTATATCTAATTCGCCTTGTGTGGTTACCAATGAATTTGTATAATTTCCACTAAAATAAATTGTATCATTTTTTTTATTAAAAATATTTGTTTGTATTTTTTCTAAATTTTCACCACTATTATCAGTAATATAGTTTTCTGTTATTATCATATTTTTTGTATCTTCCTCCTCCTCAATTATTTTATTTTCTATTTCTGTATTTTCATTTATATTTTCATTCTCCTTAATTATACTTTTATTTTCATTTTTCATATTATTTATGAACTCATTTTTTATATTTTTTATACTTTCTTTATTATGTAAAATTATCATTATTATTAGACAAATTGATAATAATAGAGATATTGTATAATCTATCTCTATAAAATATAATATTAATAGAATAAATAATATTTTAATACCATCATCATTTACTATTTGAAGTAGAATATCATGTTTTACATACGGAGACAATAATATATAAAGAAATAATAATAATTTAAATATAAGTATATATTTTTTATTAAAATTTGAATATTTCATTTTATTAATTAATATATTTTATTAAAAATGGATAATGAAGTTAAAAAAACCTTTCTATCTCATAGAGGTTATGGTATACTTAAATCTGAATTTAACTTTAAAGATTTAAATAGAATTAAGGATGAATTAACAGTATCTCCAAAAACAATGAATACTTTTGGTAATTCCAATCCAGTTAGATATAGTATTTATGCAGAAAGTAGTAAGAAATTATATATTCCAAAATATTATGGATTACAAAAATTTGGAAAACCAGATGTTAATAAATTACTTCATGGTATAGATGTAAATATTAAATTTAATGGAGAACTCCGTGAAAATCAAATTAAACCAGTAGAAAAATTTTTAGAATCTGCAAGAGACCCTAATAAAATGGGTGGTCTTATTAACCTTTCGTGTGCTGCTGGAAAATGCCATGGTATTGATACTCCAATTATAATGTTTGATGGAAGTATAAAAAAAGTACAAGATATTAAGATTGGTGACCAATTAATGGGCGATGATTCAACACCAAGAACCGTATTAAGTTTAGCAAGAGGTAGTGAAATGATGTATGATGTTATACCATTAAAAGGAGATAAATATACTGTAAATGAATCTCATATATTATCATTAAGGTCTTCTACAAATAGGTCAAAAAAAATTAAAAAAGGAACTATTGTTGATATACCATTAGTGGAATATTTAAATTTACCTAAATCATATCATGGTAAAGGAGGAACATTATTAGGCTATAGAGTTGGTATTGATTTTTCAGAAAAAAATATAGATTTAGACCCATACTTTTTAGGTTATTGGTTAGTTGATGGAACTAGCAGAAATGTAGGTATTACTACTATTGAAGAATGTGTTATTGATTATTATACAAATTATGTAAAAAATTTAGGTCTTAAAATTCGTAAATGTCATAGTAATGGAACAAGATGCCCTACATATTATGCTACAAATGGCAAAGGAAAAAGAAACCCAGAAAATAAAATATTAAATATGTTAAAAAAACATAAATTAATTAAAAATAAACATATACCGCCAGAATATAAATGTAATAGTCGTAAAATTCGTTTAGAATTACTTGCTGGTATTATTGACTCTGATGGTAGTTTATCACATAGCGGATATGATATTATACAAAAAAATGAAAGATTATTAGACGATATAATATATTTAGCACGATCATTAGGTTTTGCTGCTTATAAAACTAAGTGTGAGAAAAGTTGTATATATAAAGGAGAAAAGAAAACTGGAATATATTATAGAACAAATATTCATGGGAAAGGAGTAGAAACAATACCTGTTAAATGTCAAAGAAAAAAAGCAAAAAATATAAAAAGACGAGCGAATCATTTAAATACAAGAATTAGGATAGAAAAAAAAGAAGTTGATAATTATTATGGTTTTACATTAGATGGAAATCATAGATATTTATTAGGAGATTTTCAGGTAACACACAATACCGTAATGTCTTTAAATATTATTTCACAATTAGGAAAGAAGACTCTTGTGGTAGTTCATAAAGATTTCCTACTAAAACAATGGAAAGAAAGAATAGAACAGTTTTTACCAGATGCTCGTGTTGGACTTATTAAAGCAAAAGTAATTGATATTGAGGATAAAGATATTGTAATGGCATCTTTACAAAGTCTATCAATGAAAGAATATGATAAAGGTACATTTGATGAATTTGGTTTATTAGTATGTGATGAGGTTCATAATTTTGCCGCAGAAGTATTCTCAAGAGCACTATTTAAAACAAATTTTAAATATTCACTTGGGTTAAGTGCTACAATCACTAGAAAAGATGGATTATCAAAAGTTTTTAAATGGCATTTAGGAGATATTGTTTATAGAAATACAAAAAAGAAAGTTGATATTGTTAATGTAGAATGCCATGAATATCATAATCAAAATCCAATATATTCACAGGAAGTTCTATTACCCTTTAATAATAAACCTAATATGGCTCGCATGATTAATAATATTTGTGATTTTCCAGATAGAACAGAATATATTGTAAGTATTGTTAAAAATATAAAGAAGAAAGAGAAGAAAAGAAATATACTTATTTTAAGCGATAGAAGAGAACATTTAAAAAAATTAAAAAAGAAAATAGATGAGTTAAATTTAAAAAACAGTGAAACAGGATATTATGTAGGAGGAATGAAAGATAATGAATTAAAATATACAGAAGATAATTGTGATATTATTTTAGCAACATTTAGTATGGCAGCAGAAGGTCTGGATTTACCTAAATTGGATAGTGTAATGTTATGTAGTCCAAAATCTTCTATTGAACAATCTGTTGGAAGAATTTTAAGAAAGAAAATGGAAGATAGAGTTTATATACCTTTAATTATTGATATTATTGATTACTTCTCTATGTTCATTAACCAAAGTAAAAAAAGAATTAAGTATTATAAGAAATGCGATTACAATATAGAATATATTAAAAATAATAAATCTAAATCAGTAGAAAAAGAATTAGATGAAATAAAACTAGAAGGTAAATGTCTAATTAAATAGATTTAATTAAATATAAAAAAAATATAAATTTAATATAAATATAATATGTTTGGAGCAGTTTTAAAAAATTCAATCTTATTTGTTTTAATTATACTAATAGTACATTTTCTTATTAATAATATTCTTGTTGAGAAAAAAATTGTTGTAAAAGAGTTAGATTTAGAAGAAGATAAATTAAATGGTTTTGATGAAGAAAAAGATATTGATATGGATTATCCAAGACCAGAAAGAAATACACCTAATACTAAAATGCAAGAATTATATGATTATGTTTTTGACAAAAATGCCTCAAAAGACTTAGATAATTATTATAAACTTGAGAATGATATTGATGCCAATAATAATAAAGATGTTGAGGTAAAATGTGCTGATGACTGTAACAATTATTGTAATACTACAAAACCAACACATGATGAACTAAAAGCACATTATGGAAATTTTAATAAATTACAATGCTCTGATAATTTAGATCAAGATAAACATGTATATGTTGTTAATAATTTTAATGATGAAAAACCAATGAATGGTGGTAAGTCGAAGGATTGTAATATTATGGCATTTGACTTATCTGATAACTTATATGAAAATATTTAAAATTTGAATTAAATTAAATTTATATAAAATCCATATAAAAATCATATAAGATTTAAATAATAAATATATTTATTTAAAATGCAAACAGGAGATATATCTTTTTGCGATTCTACTGCTTTTAATATTAAAAGTGAAAATGTTAAAAAAAATATTTTAAATACAATAGAATCCCTAACAGGTATTAAGATTATACAAAAACATTTTAATAATTTTAATGAAAATCATTTTAAAAAACTAAATGATATACCCCATTTAGTTTCTCTAAAATCAAATGGTAATCCATATCTACTATTTCTTACAAGAATTAATTTTACTAATATTTCTATATTTATTGATAAAAAAATCCAACCTGGTTATTTTCTTCCAAGAATGATTATATCCTATTTCCAATTCGATGATAGTTTATATAGTAATACTTTATTTGACGGAGAAATGGTTAAAATAAAAGGTAATAAATGGAATTTTATTTTAAATGATATTTACATTCATAAAAATACTAATTTATCTAATCAAAATATTTTTAATAGATTAGATATTATTTATAATATATTAAAAAGCGGTATTAATGTAAATCATTATGATATATGTAATTTTAAACTGAATAAGTATTTTAAATATTCTGAAATGAAATATATGGTAGAAGAATATAAACCTAAATTAAATTATACTTGTCGTGGAATATATTTTACCCCATTATATTTTAAATTTAAAAAAATATTATATAATTTTGATAGTACATTAGTAAATTCTGTTAAAAGAGTTAAATATCAAAACAATAATGAATTTATGTCATCTAATTCATCAATTATTAAAAATCAAAATAAAAATCAAAACAGAAATATTCCAATATCTATAAAGAAAAATGAACCAAAAAATATTAATATTCAGGAATTCGTTAATACAAATAAAAAAGATACATTAAAAGAGTTTTACATAGAAAGAACTGATATGCCTGATGTATTTTATCTATATGATATTAATACAAATCAGCGATTTACAACTGCTTATATTCCAAATATTAGTACTAGTCATTATTTAAAAGAATTATTTAAAGATGTTACAATTATAACTAAATTAAAAGTAAATTGTAAATTAATTAAAAAAAATAATAAAGATAAATGGTGTCCTATTCAGACCAATTAAGATTTAAAATATATATCTTTAAGTTATAATTTTTTATTTTTAATATTCTAATTTTAAAATAATGGAATATTTAAACAGTAATTTAGAAGAAAAAATTATAAAAATATTTAATACAGATAATATTTATGAAAAATTAGAAAAGATCCTTACTACAAATGATGAAGATAAAAGTTATAATGCTGAACACTCAACTCCTTTTAAACTTATACATAAAATTATAAGCAAAGCAAATAATAATATATGGAATAAAAATTATAAATTTTTAGATTATTGTTGCGGGAAAGGATTTATTATACTTTCTATATTCAATAAGCTCTATAATACTATTAAAATTGATAATAAATTAGATAAATGTAGACATATTATAGAAAATTGTATATATTTTGCCGATATTAATGAAAGTAATATTCGTACCACAATATTTTTATTAAATTCACAAGCGAATATATTATCTGGTATAGAATATAAATATAAATTTAATTACTATATTGGTGATAGTTTTAATTTAGATTTAAATAAAATATGGGGAATTGATAAAGTTAATATTATATTTGTTAATCCTCCATTTGAGAATAAATTAAAAAGAAATAAAACACCACATAAACTATGGATAGATTTTACTAAAAAGGCTTTTAATGACTGGTTAATAGAAAATGGTACATTATTACAAATTTCACCAAGCAGTTTTTC
>Ga0257110_1000773_pt1 | contig 15069 bp, 19 predicted proteins | sample LP_taG_7_FD_190184 | JGI IMG/M metagenome (GOLD analysis project Ga0257110, IMG submission 190184) | Marine microbial communities from Northeast Subartic Pacific Ocean, Canada - LP_J_2015_P26_10m | ecosystem: Environmental > Aquatic > Marine > Oceanic | place: Canada: Northeast Subartic Pacific...
TCTTATGATGGTGACATCGACTGGATGAAGCTCGAGCGGCTCCTCGATACGGGGGAAGCACAAAGTCATGAACAGAGTATCTTGGCGCCGTTTCATGACGCGCACCGTTCACATCAAGTGGCCGCGACCTAGCGTCATAGCGCGGAATGGCGTTGCTTTATTGAGATGAATGTTGACGCGTAAAAGCGCAGTATGCCGACAACAATCGTAGTGAGAGGGTTTGGGAAGTATGACGGTAATCACTTTTATTCAGCATGATGGGGCCGAGAGCATGGTCGATGGGGACGTAGGTCTGTCGCTGATGGAAACAGCGCTCAAGCATAATGTGCCGGGCATTGATGCAGACTGTGGTGGGGGTGCGATCTGTGGCACCTGTCATTGTTTTGTTGAGGTTTCAGGTGATTTGCCTGCTCCCGACGTACAGGAAAGCGCAATGCTGGGGCTGCGTCCAGACCGGGCGGACAACTCTCGGCTGGCGTGTCAAATTGTGGTGACTGCCAATACGGCGGATCTCACGGTACGATTACCTGAGTTCCAAATGTAGAGAGGGGGGCCGCCAGAGACGTCATGCGTTTATTGAGTCGGGCGAGCGTAATGTGTTGAGGCTGTGGTGTAGTGTGTTAGCAGTTATGATTTGTTCGATGCGTTGTTGAAGTGCTTGACCCCAAACGTTTTGTCGCTGCCGGTATCGATGGCTGTCGCGCTGGATGGATGATCGCTGGCTGGGATGGCACTGCATGGGTGCTCGAGCGCGTCGAGGCCTTAGCCGATGTGGTCCCGCTCATGCGGCCACGAGCCACAGTCTGTATTGACATGCCCATTGGACTGTCGGTCACTGGCGTGCGCCAGTGTGATGTGGCGGCGCGCCGGCTGTTGGGTCCTCGGCGCAGCAGCGTGTTCCCGGCGCCGCCAAGAATGGCGCTCGTCGATCGCCCATATGCCGATCTGAACACGGAGAGCAAGCAACGCTTTGATCGGGGGCTGAGTAAGCAGACCTTTCATCTTCTCCCTAAAATTCGAGAGACGGAAGCGCTATTACGCGGGGGGCTTTGTCGGGCTCAAGATTGGCTCGAGACGCATCCGGAGTTGTGTTTTACCGCTTTAAATGATGGCACGCCCATGCAGCATAATAAAAAAACTGATGCCGGGTTCAGAGAGCGAATAGTCGTTTTGGAGCGATCCCTTCAGTATCCAATTCACTCACTCGTAAACCAGATGCTGGAGCGCACCTTGCGGTCTCAAGTGCTGAGAGATGATTTGGTGGATGCGATGGTCTGTGGGGTCGTCGCTTGCTTACCAACTGATCGGCGCATGAGCGTGCCGGTGGACGAAGAAGAAATAGATCAAGTGGGTTTAAGAATGGCCATTACCTGTCCTGCACGACTTGCTTTATCTTAAGTCAGACGGGTTACTGAGGTGCCGCTTATGACAGTCCAGATAAAGCGCCAACGCCGGGTGCGACGATGGCACCGTGGTATCGCGATGCTGACATCAGTGCAGCTGTTGTTGTGGACGCTAAGCGGTGTTTATTTTTCGTTCATCGACATCGACTATGTTCGCGGACATCACTACGAAGCGGAGGCATCGAGCACGGTGTTTGATCTCTCCGCGTTGCAAAAAATTCGGTTGTCAGGGCAGCAGATGACGATACTGGAGCGTTTGCCGGGCGAATTGATTATCGGAGTGCATTCAGGAGGTGGCATGAGCTGGCGCAACGCTCAAGGGGACGCACTGGATTACTTGTCATCAGCGGAGGCACTGGATCTGGTTCGGCAGCGAACCACGCTAGACCCTGATGTCGTGGAATGGGTCGACCGCGGCGCTCCGGGCAGTGAATATCGAGGAGCGCCGTTACCGTTATGGCGCGCATTTTCGGCTGATTCGCCTGCGGAGGTTGCTTATCTCAATGCCTCTTCTGGCGAGTTAGTCTCGGTAAGACATGAGGCTTGGCGGTGGTGGGATTTTCTCTGGTCCCTTCATATTATGAGTTACTCCGATCGAGATATGATCGGAACGTGGCTGCTCAAATGTTTCTCTCTGTTGGCGCTCGGGACAGCCGTTATGGGGGTGTGGCTATTTGCAGCGACGAGTCGGCTTCCAGGTCGTCAGAAGAACACGAGCACCCAAACATAAGCGAAGAACACTCCGCAGCCATACGCAATCCATGACGTGATGAGCAGCCATGCATTGAGACGGCGCAGCTGAAGACAGTTGGCGGCCTTCTCGGGGTCGGTCGGGCAGGGAGCGGTTCGTTGATACCAACCCATCATGGAGCTGATCACCAACATTGCGCCGGCTACGCTGAACAATAGGTTTTTTTGCGCAGAAAGCCACATGAGCCCCGGTATTGCCGAGGTCAGACTGGCCATGACGGCGCCTGCACCCAATGAGATAAGTACGGCTGGGAGCGCGCAACACAGCAAAGTAGAGGTGCTCCCAAATAAGGCTAGGCTGGGCAATACCGCATCCCGCCAATCCCCTTTCACAACGCGACGCCCAAGGCCGCCTCATCGCGGCGGATAGCAGCAATGCGGTAGCCAGCCTGCACGGCTAGATCAGCAATTACAGTATCGCTCAGCGAGCTACTGGGCGATAAGACGAGGCTGAGTGCTTTGGTATCAAGGTCAACATAGACGGCAGCCACTTCTGGCTGGTCGCCAAAAATTTTATTCATGGCAATTGCACAAAAGTCGCAGACCACCCCCAGAACATCGGCGACAATCGGCGCCCCGCCCGCAGCTAGGGCCCGATCAATCTCATCGGTTCGTGTCAGCGTGGGCTGACTCTTTGGGTCTGCTGCGTCGCCACTATGTTCCATAGGATGGGCGTCATGGCTTTGATGATGGTGAGCGTTATCCCCCCCAACATCGGATTCGCTAGCGCGAGCGTCCGGGTGTGAGTGCGCATCACTGTTCTTCGTATCCTCGCTCACAGCCGTTGGCGTGATGAGTAAATTGAGGGCCATAACGCTGATCACAAAAAGGTGCTTCATTGTTTCATCCTTGCTATCAGAGACGATAGGTAAAGTTGATAAGGGGCTGGTTGATAGAGAGGGTGTAGCCCAGCTCAAGTAAGACAGGGCCTTTAAAAAAACGGATCAAGGGCGTTGCTGTCATGGAGATTCGTTCGCTAGGGCGGTGATCTATCTCAAGCATAATCCACGTGTGCAGATCACCCGTTTTTCCAATATATGGTGCAAAGCCCGCTCTCGCTGCGTGCACAAACTGAGCGCCAAAGTGGCCCGCATCGAGATATCGCGAACGATAACTTGCGAAGAGTGAGCGGGTCTCCCAATCAGCTATCACGCCACCATAAGCAGCGATGTCTTCGCCGAGGGGATTGCGATTGACACCCGTTGCAACGCCGACTCCACCATGCAGGTAAAGATTGCCTTGATGATTCGCTCCAAACCAACGCTTCGCAAGCCAAGTGGGGTGCAGAGTGTAAAGGGCGTAGTCTTGATCGCGGTTATGCTCGCCGCGTAAACCAATTGACCATTGGTGTGCGGGGGTGAAATGGACGAGCATAGAAGTCGACTGCCGATCAGATTCTTCAATTAGCGTCACTCCACCAGTGTAGGAGACCGGGCGAGCGATGCTGATGTTGCTGTTGAGCGACAGCAGTAGCAGCACGACCGCGCCTACAAGGCGACTCACTTTTTCTTGCCGGTCAGAATCGAGACCAGTTCGGTGACCTTTTCTCTGCGGTCGTCGGGTGAGCCACTGTCGAGGGCATGTTGCACACACGTGTCGACGTGGTCTTCGACGATGACAGATTCGAGCCCTGCTAGGGCAGCGCGAGCCGCTTGGACTTGCCTGACGACATCAACACAATAACGGTCGTCTGCCACCATTTTGCGGACGGCCCGTATCTGTCCTTCAATTTTTGCCAGCCGTGCATCGGCTCGTCGCTTGGTCTCGTTTTGCATAGCAGCCTACCCCCGGGGGGTATTGATGAAAGGCTTAAGTATACCCTTATGGGGTATATTGGCAAGCGACTGGCAATGGCATTAACGTATTGCAGTAGTAGGGGTAAAGAACGACTATCCTAAGATGGTGATCGAGCTGCCCCCTCAGGAGTGGCGAGGAGTTTTTATGGACGGACATCCAGTCGCGTATTCACGCCGGGTTATCACTGAGCTCATGGTCCCCAGTTATGCGAACTTTGGCGGTAAGGTTCACGGCGGCACGCTTATGTCTCTGATGGATAAGCTCGCCTATGTATGCGCCAGCAAGCACGCGGGTAATTACTGCGTCACGGTGTCGGTAGACAATGTGCAATTCCTGCAGCCCGTTGAAGTGGGCGAGGTGGTATCGCTGATGGGCTCAGTAAACTATGTTGGCAATAAGTCGCTCGTAGTGGGTATCAAGGTGACGGCCGAAAATTTACAAGAAGGCATGAGTAAGCACACGAACACCTGTTATTTCACAATGGTCGCCAAAGGCGCGGATGGAAAAACTGCTACGGTTCCACCCTTAGTGTTAGAAAGTGAGGAAGAAGTGCGTCGGTTTTGTAGTGCGCTCCAGCGGCGTCGCATTCGGGAGGAAGGCGTCGCCTTCATGAATCATTACAAATCCTCTTTTAACAATGATGAGGCGATGCTGAATTTGTTATCCGACGAGCGCTGCGTGTTAGCGATACGTCCGGATTGACGGTCAGGCACATCAAGCGCTGGAGCTGCGCGCCCCGTAGGCTTGTTCACCAGAGCGGAGTAGCACGACCACCACAGCAGCAATCAGCGCCAGCGTAGCCATGATAGTCAGCGCCATTTGATAATTGCCTTGTGATTCACGCAGTAGCGCGACGACTCTTGTGCCGAGAGCCCCACAGAGTGTATCGATAAGCACCACGATGGCTAAAATACGGCCATAATGAGTGCCGCTGTAATGTGATGCGATCAAAAGCTGGATGCAGGTAAACGTCCCGCTGAAGCCAATGCCTGCCATGACTGCGTAAAGATACAGTAGGGCTCTATCGAGCGCGGATAGCTGGGCCAGAAGGAGTAACGCGAGCGCTAGCAGCAGTATCGAAATAGCCATCACTTTATGGAGATCAAAACGATCTGACAGCAAGCCAAAGCCCAGTTTTCCAATGACTGAACTACCAAAGAAAAGACTGAATACCGCCGGCAGCAGTGTTTTAGCCAGGCCAATGTCGCGAGCGAGATGGATAGACTGGTGTTGCGTGAGCGCAATGATGATGAACCACAGGCTGCCGGTAATAAAGATAATGGCGTAAAAGCGTCGCTCTTTGAGTGCCGCGTTCAGTGATCCGACGCCGCGAGGGCTGGGTGATGGCGCCGGAGCGGCCTGGCTCGTCAAGCGGCCATCCCGCAGCAGTAACCAGGCACTGCCGAGTATCGCGATCCCGACGCCGATTCCCGCAAGCATGACGGTAGTGCGCCAGCCGCTCTGCTCTAGCCCCGTTCCGACGATAAACGGGAACAGCGCCCCCCCCAGGCTCGAGGCCATGAGCAAAATGCCAGTAGCGCGTCCGCGCCCGCTAGCGAACCAGCTTGTGAGCATGACCATATTGGAGACGAGACCGCACAGGGATAGTGCCAGCCCGAGTAGGGCATACACGGCAACCAGTTGCCATAAGGTCTGTGTCATGCCGTACGCCACTAATCCAATGCAAAGCAAGAGTCCGCCCAATGCAATGATCAGTCGTGACGAATAGCGATCTAATAACCACCCGGCGGGTGGCGAGGTGAGTGCGCCGACAATGAAGAAAACCGTCGCTGGTAGCGTGACTTCACTGGCACGCCAGCCAAAGGTTTCGATGAGTTCGGGATAGAGCAGTGGCAGGGTGTGCAGCGTAATGCCATTAGAGGCCATGTAAACCAGAAACAAGCCGCTTAGGACAGGCCATTTGCGACGATCCTGAGGTGCTTTTGGCATCGATTTGCCTCCTCTTAACACTGTGTCGACACTACACTACCCTTGTCGGTATTGTAACGATGAGGCTCGCAGTTTTACGGTGCTGGCCTGCGCAGAGTCATCAGAAAAGCCATCAGGGCAGGGTTTATTTTTGAGTGCGAAAAGTGTTTTGAGGTAGGCTGTCGTCAGCGCATTGTGGGAGGCGTGTCATGAACGTTAAGGGGGTCTGGTGAACAGCAGGGAGCAGGTTGATGTTGCCATCATCGGTGCGGGTATCGCCGGATCTGCCCTGGCAACGGCACTGACAAGTAATGGTTTCAGTGTCCGTTTGATCGACCGGAGTGATCAGCCGCTCGATACGGCGCGGGGAGATCATATTCAGCCGGCAATGGCACCCGTCCTGTCGCGCTGGGGTATTTGGGATAGCTTACTGCTAGCAGGCGGGGAAAAGCGCTTTGGTACTCGCTGGTTTGATGCATCCCATGAGCACATCGTCACGATTCCGGTGCCAGAGCATAAAGACTGCGCGCCGTGGTTCTTGTTCTTGAATCACGAGGATATCGGTCGTGTGCTCTTAGATCGGGCCATCGTTAATGGCGCACGGTGCACATTGGGTGCAAAACATTGGTCTTTGACGAGAGCGCAAGCCTGTTGGCATTTGTCTTGGGAGTCGCCGCAAGGGGCCGAGGAGATATCCTGCACCCTGCTGGTCGGCGCGGATGGCACCGGCTCGAGTGTGCGATCCCGTCTCGACATCGATATTCAGCGCCATCGCTACCACCATCCGATTGCAGTGCTCTATGGCAGGCAGCGCACGGTTCCCGAAAAGCGAACGCTCGACGTCCACCTGACGCAAAGTAGAATGCTGTCACTGATTCCTCGAACAGGGGGCGGTACTAAAATTGGGTTTCCGATAGCGGTAGAGGAGTTAACCCTTTGGCGTGATGCGCCAGAGTCGCAGTTGCACGAGCAGCTGCGGCAGTGGTGTCCGACCCTTGATTTTGAGACGTTGACGTTCGGTGCACTCTATCCGCCTGTGTCGCAGCAAAGTGAGGCCTATGAGGGCGAGGGCGCTGCGGTACTAATGGGAGATGCGCGGCATGCGATGCACCCCGCACGCAGCATGGGGATGAACACGTGCTTCCGCGTTGCGGATCAACTGGCGAACATGATTGCTGAGCTAAGCCCCGGATTTTCTGAGCGGCAGGTGTTGCCGATACTGCAGCAGTTTGAGCGGCAGTTTGCGCGTGATTTAGCGCCGATCCTTTCGGATAATCATGCCGCTGGGCTGCAGATGGATACGATTGCTGGTGATGGGTTTGCCGGCCTCACTGGGCAACTACGCGCCGCTTCATCTCGCGCTAACGTGCTGGAAGCAATGGGTCTCAAAGCGGCAGGGATCTCAGCATAATGGCAGGTGGCAGTGACGGCTCAGTCTGCTGTCGACCCGCTACGCTAGGTAGAGAATTGTGACGCGGTGATACGACGGCGGGTCGCCTTGGTCGATGCCAAAAGAGGAATTTTGAATGCAAGTTGGATCATTTGTACCCGAGCAAGCAGGCTCAGCCTTATATGCGATGGCCGGCGATGATTGCTCGCTGCATCACGATCTGGGATCGCTCACGCCAAAGCAACAAGTCGATCACTATGAAAATCAAGTGCTGACGTGTGCGTTGCAGATCGCGTTAACGGGTCTGGGTAAAAAAGTGGACCATGTCGCGCTCGCCGAGGCGTTTCAAGAGGCGCCCTGGCACGCTCATTTACGCCATTACAGCCACATGTTCCAGCAGATGGGGTTGGAATCAGTGCCGGCATCGCACTGGCAATACCATCCTCTCGATGGCTTCTATGAAAGTGTCTCCCAGACTCTGCCAGCGGTGGAGCTGCTCAACCTCTATATGTGGAGTGGAAGCAATTTTCTGCTGCATCAGGATCAATCCGCGCTGGATATGAGTCGTAATGTGAATTCTAAGTTGCACTTTGCCCAGCATGCTCCTGTGGCGGGGTTACCGGTTCCCCACACTCAGGTCTACGCCAAATCCGCTATCGCAGCCGGCGAGGCCGATCACTTTTTTGAGGCTAACGCAGCTGGTTTGATGATGAAGTTGTTAGGCCTTGCCGGTTCTCGCAACGTCTTCAAGGTGAGCTCTACCGCACAGTGTTTAGAGCGGATAGAGGAGTATGACGATGAGGTGCTGGTGTTACTGCAACGGGTGTTGGATGCGCACAACTGGCAAGAAATGACCGTAGACCTCACTATCACACCCGAGCGAGTCGAGATCAGTAATGTGCGTCAGCTGCTATTTGCTGGCGGTAAGTGGGTAGGTAATTACCTCTCTCCTGAGCTGGCGATTATGGACTCGCATCGCGAGATGCTCTATCGGGTCGGCGAGTATGCGCGTCACCATGGCTATGTCTCTGAGAGGGGAGTGAACTGCGGCATCGACTATTTCATCTCTGGCGATGACATTATGATCACTGAAATCAATGCTCGGTGGACAGGGGGGCTCTTTCCCGCCCAATATTTACAGCGACTCGGCGTGGATCAGCCTGCGGTCGCATTTTTCGATATGGTGGATTGTCAAGATAGAGAAGCGCTGGAAGCCTTTCAGAGCCAGCATTTGTATGCCCATGGGGAGGCTGACTTTTCGTATATTCCCATGGGGTTTACCCCGTTTGAGATGGAAATAGGCGGTTCAGCACGTTATTTTGTCTGGCAAATAGTGGTCGGCGATTTTGCGTCATTCGTTGAGGCAAAAACCCGCTCTCTTCCAGAGAGTGCTTTTCCCGACGCAGATTTGATTTTAAAGGAGGCCCTGAAATGAGCAAAGTGAAGCTATCGGAACTGGATTTTTTCAGCGCTGAAGTGCAGGAATGTCCATTTCATGTCTACCAGCAGCTGCAAGAAGAGGCGCCGGTATGGCAGATGCCCGGCACCAATGTTTTTGTAGTAACACGGTATGACGATATTCGCGAAATCATTCGCGATCCGGGCCGCTTCTCGAGCAACTTTAGTGCGCTACTCAACACGGGCTCCTCCAACGAGGAGGTCAACACTATTTATGGCAAGGGTTATGAGATGGTCGAGACCCTGCTAACTCAGGACCCGCCGAGACACCGGGTATATCGCAATCTGGTTAATAAGGTGTTTTCGAATAAGCGTATCGAGGGGATGCGCAGTGAAGTTGAGAAGATGAGCAACGAGCTGATTAATCAGTGGATTGATGAGCCTGAAGTGGACCTTCTTAATCGTTTTTGTGTGCCGCTACCGATCTACGTGATCTCAGATCAGTTGGGTGTGCCTCGGTCAGAACTGTCGTTGATTAAGAAATGGTCCGATGCGTCAGCGAGTCGATTGGGTCGGCTCGCCGATGAGGAAGAGCAGATTCAAAATGCCAAAGATATTGTTGAGTTCCAGCACTACTTTGCCGCGTTGCTGGACCGTATGCGCGAGGCGCCGGAGGACAACATTATCTCTGACCTAGCTAATAATACGATTGATGAGGGTCGCTTGCTGACTAAGCCAGAGGCGTTGGGGATGATTCAGCAAATTCTCGTTGCGGGTAATGAAACATCGACCAGCGCGATTGCAGGCGGCGTGGTATTACTGATCCAGAATCCCGACCAGCAAGCGATGTTGCGGCAGCACCCCGATCTCATACCGGCAGCGGTTGAGGAAATTTTGCGGCTTGAGACGCCCACCAGTGGTATGTGGCGTTGCGCGACGGCAGATACAGAGATTGGTGGCGTAAATATTCCAGAAGGCGCTTTTTTGATGGTCCGTTTTGCAGCGGGCAATCGTGACGAGTCGATATTCACTGACGGCGGAGCAATGAGTGTGGCGCGAGAGAATGCTGATAGTCACCTGGCATTTGGGCAGGGCACGCACTTTTGTTTGGGCGCGCAGTTGGCCAGAATGGAGATGCAGGTTGCGCTGACGGGGTTGCTGGATCGCACCACCGACTGGGCGCTGGTTGAGGGAAAGAACCCGCTGAAGCACAGCCCTAATGTACTGTTGCGCGGATTGACGGACCTACACATCTCGTTTAGCAAGACGATTTCGTGATCTGCCGTCTCCATCATTAACGCTTAAGGTTTAGTCATGAAAAGACCCGATTTTCTGAGTTATCAAGAGCTGCTTGATCAAGAGTGCGTGACGGTGCCCGACGCCTTACGAGTCGATACTCAGCCCGAGATACCCTCGGACCTGATTGCGACGGACCGCTGGACTGATCAAGGCGTTTTTGACAAGGAGGTGTCCAATCTGTGGCCGAAAGTGTGGCAGATGGTCTGTCGAGAGACGACGTTCCAGAATCCGGGTGACTATTTCGTGTACGACATTGCGCGGTACTCCATTTTAATGGTGCTCACCGAGTCCGGCGAATTAAAGGGGTTCCACAATTCTTGTCTGCACCGCGGACGCGCACTGAAATCAGGGCGTGGCGTGAGTCACGAGATCCGCTGCCCCTATCACGGGTTTTGTTGGCATCTCGACGGCAGTTTTAAAGACGCGTATTGCGATTGGGAATTTGACGAGGACGCGCTGAGCCAATTGAACCTGCCTGAAGTCCAGGTGACCTCTTGGGGCGGTTGGGTGCTGATTAATATGGACCCCGAGGCGCCTGCATTCGACGAGTATGCTTCCGTTCTGGGCGACCACTTTACGCGTTGGGCACCCGAGGATCGCTACGTTTCGTTGCATGTCGAAAAAAAGATCCGTTGCAACTGGAAGGTGGCCATGGAGGCGTTTATTGAGTCTTACCATGCGATCCAGACCCATCCGCAAATTCTATCCTTTACTGGGGGTGATAACTCACAGTACGACGTCTTCGGTGAGCATTTGAGCCGGACCATCACACCGCAGGGCATTCCCAACCCTGGCCAGGCAGACCGCTTTAGCGTCCGCGAGTCAGTCGAGGCAATGACCGGTCCGGAGGGCTTCGAGCGGGCGCTGGCGCTGACCGGCAAGTCTGCCGATGACATCAGCTCCAGAGAAGCGATTGGCGCCATTCGAAAAGCAGAATTTGCCGCGTTTTTAGAGGCGGATAAGTTGGCTTCGGTGACCGACGCCGAGACCATGGATTCTATCTTGTACTTGGTCTTTCCTAATTTTGCTCCTTGGGGTGGCTTTCAAAGCCAGATCACCTATCGCTATCGTCCCGATGGTATGAATGTGGACGGCTGCATTATGGATATTTATTTACTCGATGGCTTTGCCACAGGCGCGCCGAGACCGCCAGACGCGAAAACAATCCAGCTCGGCTACGACGAACGTTACGCTGAGGCTGAAGAGCTCGGCATGTTGGGATCGCTATTTGATCAGGACGCCAATAACTTACCTGCGGTACAAAAAGGCCTGATGGCGTCTCGTTCTGGCCAGGTGCTTACGGCGAGTTATCAAGAGCTCCGGATTCGGCACTTTCACGCAACGCTCTCATCCTACTTGGATTATGAGCCTGCTTAAGCGTGCCTGTTTAAACGGCAGTGATGTGAGCACTGGCGTTAGCCTGTTATCAGTAGTTAAGCGCCATGCTCGCCCGACCATCCTTTGCAGTCGCACTGGCGAAGCTGGGCAGTGCCTTCATGCGCTGCACCCACTCCATACATCGGGGATAGCGTTGAGTGTCGATCATGCCACGCTCAGCCCCAACGATCATATTGAAAGCAATGAGAAAGTCGGCGGCTGATAACCGATCACCACCGAACCAGGGTGCTTCCCCCAGATCTGATTCAGCCAGCGCCAAGATCCTATCTAGCCGGGGTTGAATAAATAAATTGGTGAGTGCGGTCACATAGAGTTTGACGAAGGGTTTTAAAAAGAACGGTAATTGCTTCTGAGAGATTGTCAAAACAGTAGCCATGAGCTGCAACGGCATCATGGAGCCCTGTGTCGCATGCCACCAAAAAAGATACCGCGCGCGATGAGGCGAGCCTGGCTCTGGCGTGAGCGAATGATTTGGTGTTTGGTCTAGTACGTAATCCATGATCGCGCTGCTCTCGGCCATCACCAGATCTCCCTGTGTGATAACGGGCGCAGTCCCTAACGGTGACAGGGCCTTGTACTCGTTGGACGCAGCCATAGTTTTGCTGTCCCGATCATGCACGACAAGGTCGTAATCCAGATTTAACTCCTCAAGCATCCAGAGTACCCGGAAAGATTGCGAATACTCGAGGTGGTGTAGGCTGATTCGGTCAGGCATGGATGGCACCTCCACTGGGGCGGGTAGTTGCGTATGACCTGGTTATACAGACTGGGGAGCCACTTGGATGTGTCTCATCGGTTAACAACGACTGGGCGCGGCTGCGCTGATCAAAAAGGTCAATCACTAGCGCAGCGGGTGATCCTAGCGACGTGCCTCCCGCTCAAGGCTGGGCTTTGCTTATATTTTTGTTGTTATCGCCGGCTTCATTATTCGGCTCTATGGCTGGGTCAGTTGTCTTGCAACAGTGAGGGACAAGATACCCCCGCTGCATCAATGCGGTGATTTTCAGGGCACGAAACCCAACCAAAGTACTGTTTGAGTCGCTAAATACAGTGCGATACCCGTCCAGATGACGGCTAGGGTGACGAGGACGATTCCGTCTTTTAACCAATCGGGCCATTCAAAGTCGAGCCGTGCCAGAATTACCCAGGGCGCAACGATGTAGGCCAGCGCGATACCAATATCAATGATCAACCAAATAAACGGAAGCAATCGCCATCTCCTCATACTGAGGTACCACCATACAGCAGTAGGTGTGGGGGGTATTTTCTTCAGGACAGAAGGCAGGCTCGCCAATTTTGTGATTGTGGCATCCCATCTGCCACATCGCAGGAGGCTCCCCTATCTGCCATGAAAATATGTTTAACAACTGCCGTCGCCCCGTTTGGGCAAATCATGCTTCGATGGGGTGCGCTGGCTATGTGTAGTGGTAGAAGCGATACGCTTCAGACAGTGCGTTGGTAGGGCGGTGTCAAGAGGCACCACTGGGCGCACCTAAGGGACTCTGGTGTGTTTTTGCCCTAATCCTACCGTGTGCCGCACGGCGCCCTCACGGGCGCTTTTGACGCATTTTGCCAAGCTTTTGCAGTTAGGTCTTGCTAACTGACATGGGGCAAATCCTCTGCTGAAACAAGCTCATGTACCATTGCTAGTGCATTATTTAGATCACGGTAATCCCTGACTCTCTCCCACTGACACAGAGAGGTTAGAATTTGACCGCGCAAATACTCCTGCTCCATCGAAAGCAAGGTATCCACAAGTTGGTCAGCATTCATCTTTCGGGCGACTACTCTTCAGCCTCAGGCGCTGGATCTTCAGGCTCTGGATCTTCAGGCTGTGGATCTTCTGGCGCTGGATCTTCTGGATCATCGCCCGACATCTCTGGCTCTGGATCAACATCCTGCATCGTCGATGCATGGTCACCCATGTCATGCTCTTCCTCGCCTGCAAGGTGGCCATCTGCTAACGCAACGCCTGAAATCCCCATCATCATCGTCAATAAAAAAGTTAAGCTCTTCATAATTTTCTCCTCTTCGTTGGACTCCAACATACAGTAAAAGGCGTGAGGGTCCTAATCGAATTCGACGCGGGACTCCTCCCGATTCTCATTTTACGCACGGCGACTTTCTGGGCTTAATGGCTACGTGCCCCTACGTGGCCATTTCTTCACATAAAACCTTCCACAAAAGTGCCCATTTCGGACGATTTATGGAACGGAAACCTATATTTTTTGAAAGTCTCAGGACATCTTGGCCTCCCCGCCAGGACTCGAACCTGGAATCACCGCTTAGGAGGCGGTAGTTATATCCTGTTTAACTACAGGGAGCAGCGGGGCGAGTTTACCTCAAATAGTAGGCGGATCTAATTGATGGGTTGAGAACTTGGATCATTGCGCAAAGCACGGGGGTCGAGCATCCGATTGCCGTCTGCTCGACTCAAAGGGCGGTCAATGGGTTGTTAGATAACTGATCACCTCAGCCTCATTGCCACGAAAGAGGGGAGCCAGGTCTCTTTTTGCCATCTGATAGTTGTACATCGGGTCGTAGTATTGTGTCAGTAGCACTTCGATCCATTTTTTATGTGGCTCAGGATCGCCAAGCCGATGGCTACTGAGTGCGGCGGTCAGGTTCGCACGCAGTGCGCTGTATCGTGTGTCACCAAGACGCTTTTGAATCCGGGTGAGCGCGTCGAGTAGCCCTTGCTCGAATTCATTGAAAGCGATGTCCCAGTCGGCCGACAGCGTCACCAGTTCTGCAAGGTTACTGAGGATATAATTATCGTAGGAATGCTGAACTCGGTCCTTCAGGGGTACCTCGAGCTGGATCCAATCAGCCTGATGGCGCGCCTCCTGTAATGGCAGGGGCAGGGCGCAGCGACCAATCAGCCGGCCTTCGTCCTCTAAAATGAGGCGTGACGGGTCCTCGGCATAACGTTTCGCCATTTCGATGCCCACCGCGAGCTCGAAACTCATTTGAGTCGGTTGCGCGGTGACTCGTTTACCAAATGCCGATCCTCGATGATTAGCGAGGCCCTCTAGGTCGATGCTCCCTTTGATGGGATTGCCAAAAAAACCCTCATTGAGCACCCGGGTTTTTGCCGAGCCTGTTTTTCCGCCTAACAGTAATATTGGAGTACGGGTGCAGGTTCTCTCCACCGCATCGATGAGCCAGCGCCGCATCGCTTTGTAACCGCCACGAACGCGGGGATAGTCGATCCCCTTTTCCTTCAGCCAACTCTGTGTAATCTCTGATCGTAAACCGCCCCGGAAGCAAAACAGAGCGCCGTCAGGGTGCTGCTGTGAAAAATGGATCCACTGGTTTAAACGTTCCGCTTTCCGCGCGCCGTTGACGAGTTCATGTCCAAGCCGTATGGCAGCGGCTTGTCCCTTTTGTTTATAGCAAATCCCCACCGCCTCTCGCTCTTCATCGATCATGAGGGGGAGATTACTGGCGAGCGGCAGGCTGCCTTTGCGGAACTCAACCGGCGCCCGCGTATCAATCAACGGGATATCATGGAGAAAAAGCGACTCGAGGTCGTCGATCTCGTTCATCATGCTGAGGACAATGTGATTCGCGAGGTTGCGCCAGATCGAGTGCTGAGTGTGCCAATGACCTCCTGAGGCAGGCCGTTATCATGCAGCATCGCTTGCACTTCATGCAGAGCGGTTTCGGCGACGGCAATCAGCAAGCCGCCGCTGGTTTGCGGAT
>Ga0257110_1000777_pt1 | contig 15037 bp, 4 predicted proteins | sample LP_taG_7_FD_190184 | JGI IMG/M metagenome (GOLD analysis project Ga0257110, IMG submission 190184) | Marine microbial communities from Northeast Subartic Pacific Ocean, Canada - LP_J_2015_P26_10m | ecosystem: Environmental > Aquatic > Marine > Oceanic | place: Canada: Northeast Subartic Pacific...
GTTTGGTCTAAACATACCTTGAGGATCTATTATTGAATCAGGTATTTGTAAAGGAGAGCTTATGTTTGCACGTACTGGTAGTGTATTAGAGTTTTTACCTATAAGTAAATATTCCATTAATATCCTCCTCCTAATCTATTTGCTACATATGTAGCTTTTGTGATTGCTGCTTTCTGTGCTTGTCTCAATTGTTGATTAGCTTGAATAAATTTTTGATTGAAAAATTTAATATTATCAGATGCTTCTTTATTATAAAATCCTATTTTTCTACTAAATGTTCTTAATTCATATCTAGTATTAATATCTTCTCCTATATTAACACTTACACTAGTAACAATAGGAGCATGAGGTCCAGATAATAACGCAGAACCTATTCTTGCATTGTTAAGCATTACTCCTGCCAGTGTTATAGTTCCAGCTTCTAAAACTTGTTGGAATTCATTATTTTGGCTTACTCTCAATAGTGCTGCTGTGTCTAATGGATCTATTCCGCCAAATTCCCAAGGAACTAAACTTTCATCGATATTAACCTCAACACCACCAACTAAATTATTAATCATCGCCTGATTCAAATTGTTTTTGTTCATATTAGGGAAAACTGTATTTTTAATAATACCAGGATGAGATGCCCAAGGTCCGTAAGTTACTAAATTATATTTAATAGGAATAGCAGCAAATGTAGGGACAGCTGCTCTAGCCTGGAACGGACGGTTACGATTTCTAACAGCTGCCAAGTAATAATTCATCGCTAAACCTGCTCCATTTACATTTAATCTAGGCAGACTAATTGCACCAAAAGGATTACTACCAACTTCTGCTGGTACTTCTTGACCTAAATTATTGAGAATAGGATTTGCAGCTGGAACTCGTGCAAAAACTGCAGCCATTACTGCATCTTGCGTATCATTAGTGCTAGCAGTTCCTTGTATAAAAGTAGGTGGAACAGACATAACAACTTTAGCTGCTCCGTTATCATAAATAATTTTTGGATTAAATACATTAGATGGATTTTCAGCTACAACTGTGGCTTTTATATAAGTTTTCAATTGAGCATAGTCGGGGATACTTACTCCATGTGTACTTCCAGACAGCCCTGGATCACTTGAGAGATTTTGTAAAGATTGACGCTCTCCTTCAGTATACATACCACCAATTTGATTTACATTTCCTATAACTATGGCCACATTTGGTATATCATAATATGTGTCTTCTCCAGCACTAGTTTGTATAGGTGAATAAAGACCATGGTTCGCGGATGTTAAACTAGTATGTCCAAACATATCGAGCATAGATTCGAATTTAAGTTGCGGACCATGATCCAATAATCCAGGAGGAAAAGCCTTCTCTCCTGTATTATCAAAACCTAAAATTGGTCCAATCTTACCTCCCTCTTGAAAAAATGATGCGACATCTGTTCCAACCATCATAGTGTTGTCAATCATATTTCCTGGTTCTTCCCAAGCATAATCACAAATCTCATGAGTAAAATTAACCTTACCTCCATCAAAATAAGACCCAACGTTTGGGATTCTTACTCCAAAAGTTTTACCATAATATTTGTTTCCTAAATCTTTTAAGAAAGTATGTAATTTTTTCTGAATATTTACCAATCCTGCTGCTTCAGTTTGAGGACTGATAGAATTAAAAGCATATAATCTTCTGTGTGATGGCGTAGGGATACCCGCAACTTCTAAATAGCTGCGAACATTGTACTGGTGGTCGTTGATAGCCTGAGCAAGTGAGTTACTACTGTAACCAGTTAACAACCCTAAAGCAATACTATTATTATAATTTCTTGATACGTAACTGTATACTAATCTAGAAAATGCAGTACCTATTCCTACAAGACACTTTTCTCTAGTATAAAGTAACCATTCAGCCATCTCACCCTTGTTAGCAAATTCGTTGCGTGTTGAGCCAGCTGGCCGAGTCATCGCTGCTCTAATTTCGTTTTCTTCAATCATTAATTTCCCATATCCTACATTAAGAGAAGCACCTGGCAGGGGGAATCCACCAGCTAAATCATTTGTAGCTTTATCATATCTAGAAATCAAATGAGCATATGCTGGACTCCATTCTGAATTCATAGATGATGCATAAGGGGTGGGAAAAGCAGATGCTATATCTTGAAAATCTATAACAACTTGCATTTGTCTGCTATTTCTATCGTAGTATGTATTACGCGGTTCACCATTAGCTCCATAACCAAAATAAGGAGAAATAATATCTTTAAATAATGGATAGCTACCTTCTGTATGAGAACCTAAATTGGGATATGTAGTAGCAAAATAAGACCCTCTAGGAAATGCAGACAAATTAAACCCTGTATCGGAATGTGAGAAAAACTTACTATGCTGTTGAGCTACAACAGCACCACCATTTTGTTTATAATTCTGTCCACCTAAATCACTAAATGCACGTTGAATTGTAGTGTCCGGTTCTCTATATGTATTTCTATAACTATTATTTAAAGTCCCAGGTCCCATAAAATGAGCATTAACCCATTGACCCAATGCTGGCTCCCAAATTTTTCTATGTTTCATTTGTCCTACAGTATTTGTATTAGCCTGATACAATCTTTGTTGTTTACCCCCTATCAATATAGATCTAGCTTTGGTATCATTAAATTCTTCTCCAAAACTATATTCTACTACTTGATCACTAGAGCCTAAATTCTGAATAAAGTTTTTTATAGTATTCGGTAAAGGCTGTACTCTTCGAGTAACAGTCTTTATTTGAATCACACCAGAAAAGTTGCTGAACGCATTATCTGGATAAAACTCCACAGTAAAATCAACACCTGCATTAGTACAACAATACTCTATAAAACTAACCACATCCATACTATCGTCACTAATATAAGCACCAGCAGGAGGTCTAGGTACCATACTCATATCTAATCTTAATAAAGAACGTCTTAAACGGTCTGTACTCATCACTGTTTTAATAAGACCCATCTGTGTTAAGAAAATTTTACCAGAATCCTGAGTTGGTCTACCTGAAATGGTTGTATCAGTTACATAGTTCTCTGTATAAGGATTTATAAATATACCACGATCTCTACGTAGTGGAGTTTTAGCAACTATAGCGCCATAAGGACTCCATTGACCATGATTTGGCCCATATATTGTGGCTGAATTACCATTAGCTAAAATGGTATTACTAATTGAAGTTGGTGTTTCCCAAAAGTTCTTTATTGACCCATTTGCTGAAGCATCATTCACTTGTCCTGACAAAAAAGTATGTAAAGCATCATAAATAAGTGTTGCAGGCATTCCTTTTTCTTCTGTGTATCCACTATTACCAAATCCTGCAGCCTCTAACCAACCAAAAATATTAAATAGATTTGGAATATTTCCTTGATATGGTGTGTTTTTATAAGTGTCAAGACTAGTATCATTATAAGGAACAGCCAATAAAGGACCACCAAGTGCGCCACCAGTGTTCTGCAGTGCCGTGCTAACACTACCACGATATTTAGACAATATCATTTTACAACCTTTAAGTAGTTCCGTGGGACTTGATAGCGTAACACTATATGTTCCATCACTGTACTTCCAACTTTTAATTATCCCTCCAAACCAAACGTCTTCAAATCTAAAAAATGTAGGACATCCCACTATGTCCATATCTGCTTGTCCAGCATACTGATTTTTGTTTCCTATAAAACCAGGATCAGGATCCTTCCAATCTGCAGGTACAGCAGTTGATGATGATCCATCAATAGTATTCCAACTTTTTTTACCAGTGTCTCTAACAGAGGGATCACCTGCGACGTTTTCTTGTCTTAGTCCTTCATATCTCTTTTTCTCTTTAGCTGTTAAATTTCTAAATAAAGATTTACTATTATCAGATTCATCAAGTTTATCACCTCCAAAAACGTTAGATTGAGTTTGAATTGGATCATCCGTTAGGCCAGGTTTTTGATTTTGCACCTCTAATTGATTATGTATAGGTCCCATCTCTGGGTGTGTCCAATGGGAAGAATAGTCTTGAGCTAAATTAATAGTACAAGAACTAGCAGACGATCCCCATCCTAAATTCATATTAAAATTGACAACACTACATCCTAAGTATTGTGTTTGTGCATGAGTTTTTGCCATATCTACAAAATTTCCTTTATTATGTGTTGTGCGTCCATGTCATTACTCTAGTGATTTTATTTTCCTTTAGGCTCAACGATTCTTTATTTTCCGTAAGATACGAATGTGGTGGCTGATATTGAAATAAAAATTGATTTAAATCATTTAAAATTCCTTGTGGAAAACTATATTTTTTTAATTCTTTAGGTCTAGGAAAAATACCTTCATATGTTACTGTTATACTTCCTGGTTCTAAACTATTATAGTATTCATACACTAGTGGACCAAGTCTTCTACCTAAAATTTTAATTTCTTTATTTCTTACAGTGGGGAAATTAGTATTAACTGTAAGAGATTCAGTAAGAGCTCCTGTTAATATGGGAACATTTCTAGAATCAAACTCTCTAGTATATGTGATTTTACCCTCATAGGGATATGCTGCTTCTACACTAGATAACGGAACAGGATTAATATGGCTTGATTTAAAATTAGGATATTCGTTTTTAGGAAAAGTATTATCAACAATAGCAGCCTGTGCTATGCTATTGTAAGTTAAAGCCTGACCAAAAATATAACCATCAGAACTTTTATAGCCTATCACAGCATTGTGATATGCAGTCATAGGTAAGCCACCATTAGCGGTGTCATAGATTCCTTTTAGTGAATGTTCAAAATAAGTAGACCCTTCCGTTTCACTACTAACTCTACCTGTATCTGGATCGTACAGTGTTGGGCTAGTAGGATATATTTGATTTTTTCCTGAAGGATTGATTGGTTTTTCATTCTGTTGAGTTGCAGGCATACCATAGATACCAGTTGCAGGTTCCAAACCCTGAATAGTACCCTTAACAGTAAATTTATTATTAAATTTAACATCAGTAGATATTTCTACTTCACTAGTATGTAAATAAGGATCACCACTTTTTGCAATAAAATTATCAGTAATCGTGTAAGAACCAGCAGACTCATCTAAATCAATTGATCTTTCTTGATTATATAAAATAAAATTTTCTGGTCTAAACATACCTGTTAACGGTGCAATTCTTTCTCTTCTTCCAACCCATTCTTGTGCATGATATATTGCTCCACTAGCTCTCTGTATGACTCTACCTACTGCTCCCAGTGTCCTTGTTAATTTATATGTAGGAGTATAATCACCACCAAAAAGATATTTATTGTCATCCATTAGTTCTAGTTTGTAGCTATCTGTACAACTTGTAACATAAGTTCCTGTATTTTCTGATTCTTGTTGTTTTTCACTATTTCCTACATCATTATAATCATTAATTAAATAACTATTATTAGGAGCACCATATATTTTAAATACAATTTCATAATCTATAGTTTGATTCCAATTATTACGAGTAGGGCTAAAATTTATACTATCAACGACAGCATGACCATTAGTTAAGGAAACATTGTCTGCTGTTTTTATTACAAGCTTTCCATGATTTCTGCTTAATACAGCTTCTTGTAGTCCACTAGCAGCCCCAAACAATCCTTGGATAGTGAAATCTCTATATTCGACATCATCAAAATTTGCATCTGGCCGAGGTGATTGGGGTAATTGGTGTATTAATTTATCTGTATTATGATCAGCTTGTCTTTGAGTATAGACTATACCATTTAATGTTACATTTGTTGTTGTGCTTAAAGAATCTCCCGCAGAAGTACGGATATACTGTGTATCCATGCTGACTGTAGGAGTAGGATACCCAAATCTAGAAGAGAACTTTAAAAGATCATTCTGATTATCACCGTATTGTATTTGTATTTCCATTTTAAAAACCTGGCTAGGCGTAAGGATTCGTAGATGTTTGAGTTTTTGTTGGATAATTAAAATTCCTATTACCAACTCGCATTCCAGCATAACCTATAGCATTAGCAACAAAGAAGTTTTTTGGTGCTGTAGATGTATAATTGTAATTTGTATATCTCAATTCATAGTTCCAAGTAACACTTTTACTCAATTTCCCTTCAATAAGATCTACACTTTCAGTTTCATCACTAATCCAACTATAATAATAGTAGTTTACACTCTGTTCTGGTGGGACACTGGCAGGATTTAATTTATTAGGATTAAATTGTTCTAATACTGTATAAATATAGGAATATGTTTTTGTAGGTATAGATGGGAATCTACTACCGTTTGGTGTTTGTGGGATAAAATTAGCATTATAAGTTACTGTTCTAGAAGGTAAAGAATAGCTACCTCTATCCTGAAGAATAGCGTTACCACCATATACAGTTGTTGCAGAATACTCTCTACGAGCATGTTCGTCTTCTACTGTTAAGTTTTCATCAAAAGAACCAGGAACTAAATTAGATGGTCTAGAATCAAAAGTTAAATTATAAGTAATTGAACCTGCTCTTGGATTATGAACAAAATTACTATCTATTGGTCGAGAGTTAAGATAACCTGTCCATTGTACAAACGTGTCCTGCGTAGCACCCTGTAGCTTCCTCTGATATCCTGTTTCCGGAGGAGGATTTATTAATCTTTCTCCTGTATCTTCATTGATTTCTTTGCCAGCTGTAGAAGCACCATTGCTCTTTCCTGGTGGTTCGTTATGAAAACCGCTAGGAAAAGCTATAGCTAAACACCTGTAATAAAATCCTTGTTGACTAGCTAAATCTCTGAATCTATCAGCTGCTTTATCATATGTCGTTTTATAGGTTTGAGAACTTTGATCTACGGCTGGAGATTTGGTTAAAGGGAAAAAGTATTCATCATCACTGACATATTCAGGATCTGCTTCGGAATCTTGCATATCCCAGTATAATTTATTATCATCCTGTTGATACTCATCATAACCTTGAATTGTTCCATCAATGGTTACAGTACGTATAAAATTTGAATCAGTGGTACTTGTAATATTAAACACATCTGTATATTCTGTAGGGCTTTTACCAGATAAAGCCGTGAAAGTATCTGATATGCTATACGTTCCATCTGCCTCACTACTTTCCACAACAGTATTACGATTGACTATTCGTAAGTTATTAAAAGCTTCTGTAACATTAGTATCATAATGCAACATACCTGTTACAAAATGTTTAGCGTTTTGTACAGCTGTGCTAGGATGATTGCTATGCTTTGGTTTTGTGGCCCTGCCTTGTGCAGAAATAGTCCGTGATATATTATATAATGGAAAACTGTCTCCTGTAGCAAAAGGAAACATATGTCCAATACTTTCATTAGAATATTTTATTAGGTTTTGACCATTGCTATTATCTATAATATTTGAACCATTACCAATACCTTTATAGACTTTCTGATCTGTAACTGGTGAGATGTTAAAAGTATTTTGAATATTTGTTACAAAATATGGTCCTCCCTTGGCAGGTAAATAATCTGTAGCTCCTGTAATTTCCACTTCTAAACTTATTTGATAATCAATTACATTCATCCATTGTATATCTGTACTGTTGGTAAAAGATTTATTAATTATTTTAGTAGAAACAGGATCAATTTGATAAAAATCCCATATTATATCAGTATTAGGTCTAGTAGTATTTTGATCAGCAGATTCCGTTCCACAAATAATAGCCAGTTTTTCATAATCAGATGAAAAACCATCACTTATTTCATGTACATCGGAAAATAAACTTGACCATTGATCGTCATCAGCATCATAGCCAGGAGAACTTATCTCATAACTATCAACATTATTGGTTCCATCAGCAACTATTTTACCTTCTAAAGTAATGATTAAAGTACCACCAACTAAATATCCAGCTTCTGTGGTACTCAATTGAGTATTTAAAGATACTTGTGGCACAGCGAAACCTTTCTCACGAAAGCTGAAGCCGCCATATACAATATCCATTGCCATGCGAGTTCCTTTTTATCTTATGTGTCCGAATTAATAAAATTCATTCCTGACGGCATATGCACCTGATTAACATCTACTACAGCATGCCAAGCACCATTCCATCCGGGAACACCTTTAGCTTGTACTCTAAGACGTTTTACATTAGCATCAACACCATCTTCTACATAATCTACAGTAATTGCATCTGTACCGATACTAAATGCACTCCCTGCACCATCTGTAGTAGTTTGTTTAGTTTGTGCAAACGGTTGATGTGATATTTTACGCGTACCATCACTATTTCTGTATGATAATAATACACCTTCTGCTCTACCACCAACAGTAGCAAAACCGTTGACTGAACCATCATTAAATAGTGCATTATAATCTACTGTATAGTGCCAAGAAATACTTCTATTATGTTCAGTATTAGTAGAATCTGGATATTGTGAATACTGCAGACTAATTGTATTGTTTGCATTAGCAGTTGTTGCAACATCTTTGTGATAATCCGCGAACATTTCTTTGGTCACGTTTCCAGCAAGATTGCCAATTGTTATAGTTCTTAAATAATGTTTACTAAATTGACTAGAACCTTTCATTCTATTAAATCCAGCAGCACTTGAACTAGCAAAACTACCAGCAGCAAAACTATGAGTATTGTTACAAGCATTAATATCTATGCTATTACCAAATTCTATACCAACTGTATTATCTGTGCTACCACCGAGTGAAGGTTGAATACTCCTAAATCCTCTGTTATGAACCCAAGCGTTACCATCCCATACTAACATCATACCATTTTCATCATTATCTAATTGAGCAGTGCGTTCTGCATTTTTAAAAGGAGATATGCCAATTTCAATATCTTGGTCATTAGCAGCCTGTGGTGGAACATAAAGAGGGTATAAACCACTAAATTGATATTCTAAATTTAAAACGTCTAAACCGACATTTCCTGCTGCATCTGTTACTTTAAGATATTTATTGACAGAGGTACTACCAGGTAAATCTTTACCATCAGCAGTTAGTTGAATAGAACTAACTCTTAGCTTTCCGTCTACCACTAATTGACCACAATCAAACCAATTCTTTGTATCACTAGCACCAGCTAACTTCCAATTATTATCTACAGTATCAACATTAACACCTAATGAGCCAGTATTAGCGTCGTATTGGAAACCTTTTTTGCTTCCACCATTACCACTAGCAACAATTATAACTTTATTTCCACCAGCACCCGCGTTATTAAAGATAGTGTCTACATTTGTAGTAGAACCTAAAATAATATTACTAAATGTATTAGATGCACCCTGTAATAAAACAGTATCTGCTGTTAAAGGAGGTTCTCCTGTTGTACCTATAGTTAAAGCTTGTGAATCAGCATAGTATCTTAATGTATTATTTCCAGAGGAATTAAAATTCTTATCTGTAAATAACATACTATGTTTAGGGAATGACTGACTAACTAGATCTCCATCATTTTCTACTTTAAGTAATGTTCCTGTAAGATTGAGAGGAACTTTGAATCCATCATAAACATTTATTTGTTTAAAAATACCAGATACACCAGTAATATTATGCATTCTAACACTATTGTCATTCACTAACGATTTAAGAAGATAGATAGAATTATCACCATCAACTGGATCTTGTGTTCCACTACCCTTTAAGATAAAATCGTATCCATGATCACTACCAGGATTATTTAAATATAGTCCAGATCTATTTACTAATAATATTCTTTCTTCTACAGAATTAGTACCTAATAGAAAATCACCGTTAGGCTCTATGTCTTTATCTGCTCTTAAATATGAAAGCTCTCTTGTACTAGTATTAAAAATCAATTCATTCATACCACTAGCAACTGTATTGTCAACCTTAAACATTAAACCACTATTTTGTCCTGACAGATTTACAGGTAATTGCCATGTAGCATTACCATCAGCGTCAGCGTGTAAACTGTATCCAGGTATAGTAGATAATCCCACTCTTAATGCGTCTGTGGTCAATGTTCCACTGACGTCTAAAGTAGATCTAGGATCAGTAACATTAACACCAACTTTATTGGTATTTAAATCAATCTTTAATACTCTGTCATCATTACTGCCCACACCAGGATTAGCACTATTAAAGAATACGGCAGCCTGTAAAGCACCTGTATTAAAAATAATTTTAGTATTATCTAAAACTAATCTATTATTACTGTTGGTTCCTAATTGTAAAGTATTATTAAAGTTTCCACTTAATTCAGTACCAATTGCTATATGGTTAACTCCAGATATATTATTGGAATAACCTATGGTGACACCACTGCTATGAGTATGAGTGTTATTGTCTCCTATAACAATATTAGTATTACCATATTTTGGATTAGTAATAAGATCTGTGTCATCATTACCATTTTGATAAGCTATAACATAACCAGAAGAATATCCAGCAAACTTATCAGCAAAACATGCTTCACAAGGATCCAAGCCATGTACAATATCATCAAACGTTTCTTTAATGTAGTATTCTATAGTATTTAAAGATTCTATAGTTGCACTAAGTTTAAGAGTAGTAGTATAATTTGAGCCTATATTTTCTTTTATTATTCCTAAAGATTCATTAGTGGTAGCATCAACACCATCTAAAATAGTAGCAATAAAAACAGAATTATCTTGTGAAGCAGGCGAGTATATGCCTACCATAACGTTGTCTCCACCACCAAAGCTAGATACATCACCAACAATGACTATATCTGTTCCAGAAGCTCTACAGGGATAACGAGCAAGACCTACTGTATTATTTTTACCAAAGATTGTATTGTATGGTCCATATATTTCATTATCTAAACCGACGCTTAAACCGCTTACGACCACTTCGTTGTGACCTAAAACAATATTACCGCTGCCAAAAACTTGGTTTCTATCTGCTGAATTATTTAAAGAGATACTACTATCACCTATTATGTCATTACTATTGCCCAAAGTAGTATTATTCTGGCCTAGTACAAAATTACTATTACCTAAGTTTTGTATATTTTTACCGTTAAGATTAGCATAAGAACCAACACTATTAATATTTAAACCAGACATTCTAGTTTTGTTACCATAGATTAGCGAACCACTAGCTTCGGATACCCAGTTATTAATACCAAATACTGTAGTGTTAGCCATATTATCACCAGCAGCTTTAGTATCAGTACCAACAATATCACCATCTGTACTAATGGTAATACCACTAGTGTTATTCAGTAGACCTACGACAAGATTATTTTTACTACTATTCGGAACATTATTTCTCGGGCCTACAACAATATTATTAGTTATAGTACCTGTAAGATTATTGTCATTACCAACTACAAGAGATTCTGTAATTTCAGACACAGTATTATTTTGTCCAACTAATACTAAGCTATCCGGTGAACCAGCAGATGTATCATTATTAATACCGATTAAAACACTATCATTAAGACCACTTGTAGTGTTAACACCTAAACCTATAATCATAGATTTTTGACTACCGGTCAGACTAATTTCATTACCAATATAAACACCACTATTTATGTTCTGTGGATTATTATTTCTACCAATACTAATAATACTATGACCACTAACATCTGATAAGTTACCATATACAATATTTTTATTACCAGATAAGTTAAGATTTGAACCTATCGCAATGTTTTCTGTACCACTTACATTAATAGCACTACCTAAAAATACATGTCCATCTCCTATTACAGTAGCACCTATACCGAAGCCGATGCCTGATTGCCCAGAAACGTTAGCAGATGAAACAAGACCCACAAAGTTATCGCCGTTTACAACACTATTATTACCTATAATAATACCATTGTCTCCTGTGGTTCTAACTTGAGTACCAAGTGCCACATTAGACAAACCAGAAACTGTTGAATCGACACCCACAACAATATTATTGTTACCAGAAACGCTACTAGAATTAGCAAATACTAATAACTTATCGCCTTCTGCTTCAATGTTATTACCAACAAGAATACCTGTCTTTGAAGTAAAATTATTATTATTACCAACAACTATATAAGACAAACCACTAGTTGTATTAGAATATCCTAAAACATCATAAAAATGACCACTAACATTATTCAAACCACCCAATACAGTATTAACTAAACTAGAACGGAAAATTTCACGATTTACTCCAGTGTGATCTACTGTAAATATCAGTTCACCACTTGTCTGATTTGTTACTGGATCTAAAATTTTAGAAATAATCTGTCCATATTTAATTGTTGAATAGTTACTATCTCTACCCGCTAAATCTATAGTTACTGGTGAACTATCTTTTTCTGGAGGAGTCTGACTATTATGTATAAAGAGTACTCTAACGCCCGTAGGACAATTAGTTAGATTTTCAACTTTAAGTCCATCAGAAGGACAGTCGGTAACAACATGTAAACCAGCATCAGGACTAGTAACATTAACTCCTAGTCTACCTTTAGAAACATCATAGAATAAAACATCCCCGACACCTGTCCCAGATACTGCAAAGTCAATATCTAAATTATTATTATTAAATATAGTTGGATTGCCAGAAGTGTCTGATAAGATTATGTCATAAACATTTCCTGATCCTATGTTTAAAGTGCCAGATACTATATTATTATTTGCATCAAATAAAGCTGACATGTTTATGTTTCTCCGTTATGTATCAAAATAATTAATTTTCTATATTGTTTTGTTGAAATTTTACGATTTCTCTGCTAACTATTGTTTCTGCTAGTTTTTGTAAATCTGGCGTTAATGCTCTAAGTGCTTCTGCTCCTGTAATATTAACCTGTATACTGGCTGGCGCCATCTGTAGATTAATTAAAGAAGGTATTTGCGGTAGCGTGATATTAGTTAATTGACTTACCAAACTCCCAAATGTATCAGCAAATGTTCCTAATCCACTAGTATCTAAGCTATTACTAGATACACCCCCAGCAACAGTATTTGCAGGAGCATTTTGACCAATATTTTGAGTCAAATTTTGGAAAGCTTGAATAACAGGTATCATAGCTCTATCTAGTTCTGCTAATTTACCAACACCAGGAGTACCATTAGACAAATATGATACTCTACCACCTTGGTTCATAGCTTGTAACGAAGTCAAATTTTGTTTTGCTGCTTCTTTATTGACCACAAATTCACCAGGAGTCAGCATCGCTGGAACGGTGTCAGTACCCTGTGGTCTGTAAGGAATTAACATTCCATTACTAGCATAAACAGGGCCACCTTTACTATAGCCATAGTATTTCATCATTCCTTTTAATAAACCTTTTCCTTCTGCCGATAGACTTTCTGGATTAATAGCCATATTAGCCATAAGTTCATTAGGCATCTCTAGCATGTCTTCGTTACTATATCCTGCTTTGGAGCCTATACCAGAAAAACCATTCTCATAATACTTTTTAATTTGTGGTCCAAGTTTTTGTAAAAGTCCTGATTGTATACCACCTAGATTTCTGTTGTTAGAACCAGCATCACGGCCCGAATTTTGCAATGCATGTGCAAATTCGTGTAAAACAAGATTGGGTACATCCATTGATGCTGCATCTCTAAATTTAATTTCGCTTTGATTTGTATTTGTACCAAGTACTTGAGCATCAAATGGGCTGTCTTTGAAATGTTCTGTATCTGTACCAACTGAAGTAATACCAAACATTCTTGAGGCAGATTCCTGCAATTTACCAGCGTCACTAGCATATGGAGCTAATTTTATAGCTAGTTCTTGGACCGTTGCTTGAATTCTAGACATGTCCATTGAGCCGCTACCAGGAATATTTCCTCCCTTATCAGCATAAACAACACCACCCCTAGATTTACCTTGAGCCCGTAGCGTATTCTTCCAAGCTTCATCTGCATTCATAGGAGGAAGAGGTGGCGGGCCTTTAGGAACATCAGGAACAGGTATCGCCTCTTGAATTACTTTAGGTTCTATTCCTATAGACATTGCTTCTAAGGTTTTAATGTTCTTATTAGCATTAGTCAACTCTTCTTGTGCTTGTTTAATTTTTAAAGCATTCTCGGTATTATCAGTAGCAATTTTATCAAATCGTGGTAACATTTTCTTGTCAAACTCTCCAGGTCTCAATGGCCCCGTGCCTGCATGAGATCTGCCTGACATGTATAAGTTGCCCAAGCCTCCCTGTCTTGTAATATCAAGACCTTGGCCGTCAAGAAATAATCTGTCTGGTGAAGTCCCAAGTTCTTCAAGATATGCTTTTGTTTGTGCTCTAGTTCCAAAGTTCTCAAAACTAGCTGTAACACCTTTTTCACTTTTGTCCAAAAATTCATCTAGGGTTTTAGGAGGAGTTACTGATTCAGCTATCATTTCAGCTTTTTTCAAATTCATTTCTTGCCCGCTTAATTCATTTTTCGATAGCCCCCTACGATTTTTTCTCTGTAAATCTTTGAAAGCCCTACCACCTTTGCCCGGTATCTCTGTCTTATTAACTAAAGAATTAATAGTTATTAATGCTTCATCTCTTTTTTTAGTTGCAGCAGCTATTAAATCAGGTACTGTATCTCCTACAAGATTAGAGAGCTTCTTACCAATGTTTGTCGCTCCAGGCACTGATCCAGCCAAAGGTGCCATGCTAGCTAGACCTAAAGTAGAACTAACGTAATCTCCTCTAAGAGCATCTATGCCTGAGGCAAGAAGGTCAAGAGGTTCGCCAGCATAAGGAATCATTCCTCCTATACCTAGAAGAGTAGATACAAAAGAGCCCATTTTATCAAGTTCTTTTAGTACGGCTTCATTATTAAATGCTTCTCCCGATCTTGGAGAGGCAGTATTTGTAGACTCCATACTATTCATAGAGTGCGTGGTAGGCAAACTTTGTTTATCAGCTAGTTGAGTAAAGAACCTGTCTTTATCAGTAATTTCTTTTCCGTCTTGAGCATAAACAACGCCGCCAGTACTCATAGCCCCACTATTAATAGCGTGTAAGAGCCCAAGATTTTGTTTACTAGCTTTAGCGTTAACCACATACTCGCCGGGTGTTAACATCGCAGGAACAGTATCGGTACCTCTTGGTTCATAATTCACATATTTACCATTTGAGGCATAAACAACCCCGCCTGATGAAAAACCTGCTTTCTGAATCATTTGATCAATGTTTGGTAGAGC
>Ga0257110_1000782_pt1 | contig 15011 bp, 16 predicted proteins | sample LP_taG_7_FD_190184 | JGI IMG/M metagenome (GOLD analysis project Ga0257110, IMG submission 190184) | Marine microbial communities from Northeast Subartic Pacific Ocean, Canada - LP_J_2015_P26_10m | ecosystem: Environmental > Aquatic > Marine > Oceanic | place: Canada: Northeast Subartic Pacific...
TTCCACATATCAAACTGAAGTATTCCTTTGCTTGCGGGCGACCCTTCGAAACTATTGTAGGGACCTTCTATTTTTGCCAATTCTGTACTTTTTTCAAGTGCTGCGTGGTACATTGTTTCAAATATTTTTTGGTTGATAACGACTGCTTCTGTTGAATCAAATGGAACGTTCATCATAGCAAACGCGTCGGCCAGTCCCTGAACACCAATACCAATTGGCCGGTTGCGCATATTACTAGTGCGGGTTTTTGTGGTGGGGTAGAAGTTTATATCAATCACCTTGTTCAGGTTGTTTGTAACTATTTTGGTGATCTTATGGAGATTATCATAATCAAATGTTGGTTTCAATAATTGAGCGACTTTTCTATACCCTCCAACCAATTCTTCTCCGTCGTATAATTGAGGTACGGTTTCAACTCCATGTTGTTTCTTAAATGATTCAAAATCTTCAACATTCACCAATTCTTCTGTATAAGATATATTGTTTTTCATTAGTTCATTTTTCATCATCAAACACCAGTTGCAGTTTTTCTTTGTGTATAATATAATTCCATTTCCGTTTTTAAATGGGTTCTTAGGGGGTATAACAAATTTGCTTAGCGCGATAGAAGCTAAATTACAAACAGCGGTCTCCTTGTCGTCACTGTATTCAATAATCTCACAACACAAATTACTGGATTTAATTGTTCCTAAATTTTTTTGGTTGGATTTTTTATTACAGGCGTCTTTATATAGTAAATAAGGAACGCCTGTCTCCGATTGACTGTCTAATATTTTAAACCACAGGTCTCTAGCATTAAGTGTTTTTACCCCCATGTGTTTAGATTCATACTCTTCGTACAATGTTTCGAATTCTACTCCATATACATCCGCCAATCCACAGCAAGTATCGGGACACATCAGTGTCCATTTCTTATTTTCCTTTACTCTCTTCATAAAAAGATCATTTATCCAGAGAGCATAAAACAAATCCCGTGCTCTAGCTTCTTCATCGCCATGATTTTTTTTCATATCTAGGAATTCCATTATATCGGGATGCCATGGTTCAAGATAAATCGCAAAGCTACCATTTCGACGACCGCCTCCTTGATCAACATAACGCGCGGTATTATTAAATACCCTGAGCATGGGTACAATTCCATTACTAGTTCCATTGGTTCCTCTAATATGACTACCAGCTCCTCTAACATTATGAATATGCATACCGATTCCACCTGCCCATTTACTAATAGCAGCACAGTCGCCTAAAGTATTGTAAATACCATTAATGCTATCTGACTCCATTGCAATTAAATAACAAGAACTTAATTGAGGTCGTGGGGTTCCTGCGTTGAATAGTGTAGGAGTCGCATGAGTAAAGTATTTGCTACTCATCATTTCATATGTTTCTTTTGCCTTTACTAGATCATTACCGTGAATAGCCAAAGCAACCCTCATCCACATATGCTGAGGACGCTCTACAATTTTTTTATTGATTTTAAGAAGATACGCTCGTTCGAGAGTTTTAAATCCGAAATAATCCATCAAATAATCTTTGTCAAAATCAAACCACGATTGTATTGTTTTGTGATGTTGACGCACAATATTATAAAGTTCGTCCGATACAATTGGTGTTTTTATATTATGAATATCTGTATTGTTGTATAGTTGTTCTATAACATGTAAATAATCTTCGTTTACCATTTTATGATGGTTTGAAATGAGAATGCGACTTGCCAATATACCATAATCAGGGTGAGTGGTAGATAATGACGCACACTGTTGTGCCGTTAGTTCGTCTATTTCTTGTGTTGTAATATCATCGTATAATTGATCAATAATTTTTTGACATAGTGATGTATAATTTACTTGCAGAGTGCTTTTATCTTGTCCTAAGTTTTTGATTCTTTTTAAAATTTTATCAAACGAGACAGGCTCGCGAGTTCCATTTCGTTTAATAACAGAATCTTCATATTTCTCAGACATTTGTAAAATAGTATATTATTATTATTTTAAGTGATTATTATTAAAGATTAATTAAATTACTTTTTTATCTAAATGAAAATATATACTAAAGAAATTTATGAAAAAAGTATTTGAATATATATTACTCACTCTGGCAATTTTAGCGGTTCTACTAATAATTATTAATCGCGAAGGGTTTAGTAATCTTTCTAGTTTTCCGTCTACATACAAAAATTTACTGTTAGATAGTTTCAATCCGTCTGAAAAAAAATATAATTTACAAACATATCGCAATCAAGCAAAAAACGTACCGAAATCAGAAATGAGCAGTTACGCTCAAGTTACAAACAATACATCTTTAAATTTAATCCCAACTCATTGTAATGGTACGGAGCCATTTCCAAATATGTGTTCTTCTTTGTACGCGTCTTATGATTAATTGTTATTTAATATATTAATTAATATAAAATATTAAAATTAGAATTGATAGTAAATACAAATGTATAAATCAAACACTGAAATCGAACAAGTTGAAATGGTTACTTTAAACCCAATCTGTAGCGGATTTAAAAAATACCGTATGAGATGGATACACGAACCTTATTTTAATTTTATGAATGAAATATCATGGAGAAGTGTGCCTGCTGCTGAAGTAGCATATGTAAAAAACAAGGATATTAACGATAAAAATATATATAATTTAACTTTGAGAACTAAATGATTATTACAATTTTTCTGTATTGATTTTAATAATTACCTTTTCCTCTTTTTTATGGTTTAAATATGAAAAGTTAAAATTATCACTTGATATATCAAAATCATTTGAAACATCATGTTGAAAATCAATTGATGTACTTGATGAGGGTATTTCTTGATTATTCTTTATTTTTTTAACTCGTTTATTTGGTTTACGATGATCGTATCCTTCTTTTCTTTCTTTTACAATTATGTCCCATGTTTCAATCATTTTTGGTAAAGCCATGTTATACCATTTTTCATTTCGTGTAATTAAAACAATAGAGATGTCTTCCAAATACCAATATATATTTTCTATCCATGTAATATTTTTATTTTTTTCTATTGTTTCGTTGTACCATACATCAAAGTCGTTTTGCGTTAGATTAAGAGGAGCATATTCGTAAACCGGTTCATTGTTGTCGTAAAATCGTATTATTATACCTTTTCGTTTTCCATCTGCTGTTTTGGTAAATGTACCATCGTTGTTAAAATCATCTTCACTTTTATAACTTTTAAATATAGTTTCTAGAAAATCACATTCATTTAAATCACACACTTCCATTTGATGTTGCATTTGTATCCAATAATCTTTCTTGGGCACACCATTCAGTTTTCTACTAACAGGATTTTTAACTTCAACCAATCGACCGTATCGAGGATTGCCTCGTTTGGTGTTGATACCATCTGGCGACGCTTTTAAGAAGTCATAATTGTCATGAGTAATGCACCCGTATTCGCTTACCTTAGTATCATATAATTCTTCATAAATCATTAATGATAAAGGTTCGTATTTGTGCCCATTATGAAATGGTGAATCGATATTAACCGATTTGTATTTACTTATATTAATTGGAACACATTTTCCATATATCAAACTATTTAAACTAGCTTGTGAGTCAAATATTTTCCATAAATTACTAGCAGTCAAACCATTCCATCTAAAATGATACCAATCGTCTGTTCGTTGGTCTGGTTGGTATTTATTTTGAATTTTTGTTAATTGTCGTGTTATGACATTTGCTATCGGCGTGGATAATATAATAGATTCTTCATAAGAACGAGGACAGCTGTTTTTGATAAAATATACGTAAACACATTCATCAATTGTCTCGTCCAATGTTAAATCTAAGTAGTTTATTTGATCTTTATATATTTCTGCTATTTGAGAATATACGCCTTCTTTAACACTGTCTTCGAAATCTTTATTTTTATATTCTAAAATATGAGCATTAACGTAATCGTCGATGAATATATCTATTGTTTCCAGAAAATCTTCATGATAATGAGTATTTGTAAAATCGTCCTCTATCACTAGTGTGTCGTACAAATCCTTTAATTCCGGTAAATCCATTAAATGAGGATGTTGTATCATTGTATTGCTTTATATTATTACAATATTTACTTTATATCAATTTAATTAAATATTCTTAATTATTGCTTGTTTTGATCATATGCTTTTTATTTGGAGCCCTTCGTTTTTTGCTTTTTGTCTTCCCTTTTAAGTTTTGCCTTTTTCTTATGTTTTGACTTGCGTGGTGCTAATGATTTCAAAGTAGAAACCTTTTTATCTAAATTTTTAAGAGTGTATTTATTTGTCGTTTTATTTAGGATAAGAGTAGGAATATTAATGATTGTCTGAGTTTCTATGTCGTATATTACATCCTTCACACGTTGTAGTTTCTTTCTATCTAACGATTTTAATAAAAATACTTTTAGGGATTGTTTATCGTCTTCTTTTAATTGATTTTTAGATGAATATTCTTCACAATAATCTAGTATTCTGTTTTTCTTTGACAATTTACTTAATTTACTCCAGTGTTGTTTTTTATTCAAAATTTTTTCTTTTTCTAAAAACGCCTCGATGTTGGTTATTTCTGGTACTTTTGTAGGTTGAATATTATTCATCAACATAGTTTTGTATTTAATATTTTTAAGTTCTAGGCATTCATCGTTGTTCTTCATATAAATTAATATATCAAGAAGAGTTTATACTGTTTTAATTTATAATTTAATGTTAAACTAATAATTAGTAGTTATTTGTTTAAGTTGTTGTTTTAATATATATTATTTTTTATATGAAAAAGATAGTTATTACAGGTAAGTCCAATATAGAGGCAGTGAGAGGTGTTAAAAACAAGGAGAGGTCTACTATGAAGGATGTATCTGGAAATATGGTGTTTGATATCAAAGAGCAAATAGAATGTATAAAGAAATTATACGGTGAATGTAATTTTCAATACAAGAGACTGTATATTAGTGAATTGAAAAAGAAATTATCAGGATACAGGCAACAAGATATAAAAAAGAAACGATTGGATAATGAATTATTTATTGCGTATGATGATTTAATAGAGAAAATGATTGTTTCCAAACATCGGTGTTTTTATTGTAGAAAACTATGTAAAGTGTTGTTTAAAGATTTACGAGACCCCGACCAATGGACTTTAGAACGAAAAGATAATAGTATAGGACATATTACAGATAATGTAGAAATATGTTGCTATAAATGCAATATTAAACGAGGAACCAAAAATTCCGATGCGTTCAAGTTCGCCAAACAAATGAGAATAATTAAAAAAGAATAAAAAAAGGAAGAGTAAAAAAGCACGCAAGTAACTTTAGTAAATATATTATAACATTAATAAATAATAATAATGTTATACAGAAAATATACCAAACCAGGTGAATCATTACAGAAATCGAAAAGAAAAACTAAACCTATTAATGAAAAGGGAGAGAAATTAAACGAAATAGATAAATTGTTAGACAACAAGGTTGTTTCGCCTAATAATACTGTTTATACTATGGATCGACAATTTATGAAATATCAAGAAAACAATAGAGGCAGTAGTAAAAAAGAAGCAATTATGAATAAAATGAACGAGCGAGATATGGTGGTCCAGTGTGGTGGGAATCCTTTTCTCTCCCAAAACAATTATATAAATGATCTAATGAATCAAGAAAAATATATAAGACAAAATAATAATTTAAATACGACACTTCAATAATACGTATATGACCGGTTATATTACTCAAAATTCTCTTTTGTTAAATAATTTATTAAGTTTTTATAACCAAAACAATAATTTAGAAAAGGTACTTCCTATTATTAATGGTGAATCCAAAACCTCATTACGATTGATAGATTGGTTTGCAACCAATTATAGTAAAAAGTTTTTCACTGTATATAAGTTTAAACACTTTGATGGTATTGAACGCCGTTTTAAAGTATATTTGGAATACAAGTTGAAGCTGAGGGCATATTCTAAGAAGCGATTTGATCCATTTTGTAGATGGGACAGAATTACAATCCCTTACAAAGACAATGCCCATATTCAAACTACAATAGGACAACTTAATTTTTTTAGATGGATACTGGAAAATAAAATTCTAGACTATATCGAACAAAATTTCGATGAAATATCGCACGACATGAATAAGCGCAATAGCACTTCTAAAAATAAAAAAGGGAAGAAAGATAAATCTACAAGAAAAACTAGAGAAGAACTCTCTGTCTCTGCTACTAAAAGTATAAAAAAAGAAAATGTAGAAATTATTGTATCATTTGATTAAACAAAATAATTTAAATATGGTGTACATACTATATATATATGAAAATTTACGTGAAAATAATTACAGGTCAAACATTGACACTAAACGTTGAATTGAACGATACAGTCGAATATGTAAAACAATGTATAGAAAATGATCAAAATGGCATAACTAAATCACTTATTAAAGAATTATATTTTAAAGACATTAAATTAAATGATACGCAAATACTTTCCGATTACAATATACAGGATGGTGATACATTTTATATTACAATGCGTCTCTGAAATGATATAAAAACAGTTAAACAAATGATTTAAAAAGATTTGAATGATAAATATTATATAGCATGCAGATTTTCGTAAAAACTCTTACGGGTAAAACCATCACACTTGACGTAGAAGGGTCAGACACCATTGAAAATATAAAGCAAAAAATCCAAGATAAAGAAGGTATTCCGCCAGATCAACAGCGTCTTATCTTCGCCGGAAAACAACTAGAAGATGGGCGAACTCTAACCGATTATAATATAAATAAAGAAGCGACCCTTCATTTGGTACTCCGTCTAAGAGGAGGAATTATCCAACAAACACGCCGATAAAACAATTAAATAATTAATTTAAACATAATATATTTATTATATTTAAATGTTGAAGTCAACTAATAACAATGAACTTACAAAGAAAAACGCTGCCCTTTTAAACTGGATATTATGCGAATCGGGTATTCATAATATTACATTTAGCCCACAAGAATGCAAGAGATTATTTAATATATATAAGACGGTATGTCAAGAAGAAAACAAAAATTAATAGTATTATTATTATTATTGATATGTTAATTTATTAAGCGAATAATGTATTCATATTTCTAACTTCGATCTTTTCCATTTCTTCCATGAATAATTTTTCTACAATCTTATCGTCTCTTAGTCGGATACTATATGATTTTTGTATATTTTTTCTACCAACCCTACCCAATGCTTGAATTAGTTTTTCCTGTGTCATATTTTTTAAATCTTTTGATAAATACCCATGACAAAATTGATAGTTTGTTCCATAAATATAATCAGACGACGCGATAATAACATACAATTGTTGTTTTTCTGCTAATTTTTTCATAATGTCAATATATTTAACATTACTTTTACTACTAAATACGCCTATTCCCATTAATAGTAATAATTTCCATTCCTTATTAATATCTAATGAAACAATTTCTTCAACAATGGACTCATCAATGCTACTTGTGAAAAGATTAGATGGAATATCGGAATTCGGGTGCCATTTTTTATAATGTTCTTCTCTATTAGGAATATATTCTGGACTAAGTTCTATTTTCTTCATCTTCTTCATAAACGCGTTTACCTTTTTGTTAAACTCATTTTGTATTTTTACTTCCTTGTCATTTGCGCGGGCGCTATCTAGTACTTTATCGTTAATTTTATCGGTGCGGTGTTTTTCGTTCTTAATCACTTCGGTCAGCGCTTCTCTGTATTCTTCATTAGTATCAATAATATGAAGTAGATCACTTAACATTTTCTCCGGAATTTTCGATGCTTTTAAGTAAAACATTCCAATTTTTTCAACATCGTTCGTCATAAATATGGTTGGTCCGTCGGTAAGAGTGTATGCGTCTGAAGTTGTTAATTTTATGGTTGATTTGAGAGTATGTTGATTTTTAGATTTCTTGTATATTTCAAAATCAGCTTGTTTTATTTGACGACACAATGTTAAATAATATATCTTAACTGTATGAATTGTAATATCTGAAATATTTTCAAAATATATACCCGGTTTATATTGAGACGATATATTGGTATTGCTTAACACATAAATAATAAATTTGGCAGCTTCTTTTACATCAATATATCGTAACAATGTTTTATTTTGTGATACAAATCTAATACTTTTTTTAAACTTTTTATAATCACTGAATTCATTATGTAATACAACTATATTCCCACTTGTGTTTAATAACTGGATGGTTTTATTACAGTCGTAACTAGCAATATTATATTGTTCTCCATTAAATCGTTGTTTAAAACTAGCCACCATAGGGAAAATTTCATCACTAGATGGTAAGGTTGCGGATGATAGTATTACATTCGGGATTTCATTTTCACTCCAGTTTTTTTTCATTATTTTATGAAAACTATGTTCTGTATAGTCTAATGTAATTGTCGGTTCATCCCAATACCATATGATGTCTTCCTTTTTATTAAATGCTAACATATAATTCATAGCAGGTAGATAAGATTGGATATCTGTAATAATTATCTTCACCTTTTCACCATTAGTATTGTCTACTCTAAATATGCCACCTGATTTACGATTTCTAACGAAGTCAGTTACTGCAAAATAATGTAACCGTATATCGTCTGGAGTTTCGCAACCAAACGCGATAGCAATAGGTATTTCTAACGCAATACATGATTTTGCTAACTGAAGTCCAACATGTTTTGCGGCACATGTAAATATAAGTGGATGTTTATTTACTAATCCAATTGGCGTCATTGTTTTACCTGTCCCTGTAGGCGCTTGATACAATACTAATTTCGGATCAGAATTTCCTTGCACTAAATTAAACATTTTTTTTTGGTGACTAAACAAGGACACATCATTATATTCGGTTAAAAGATGATTTTCTTCAATATACTTATGCGAATGCTTTATTAGATTGGTAATATCAATGTCGTTTTTAAAGGCATCCAATACATAATTTATAAAATTCATTAGTAAATAATTTACTAATTTTACCTTGCGCTTTGACAATTGAAGAAGCGAATAGTAATAATAGCATTTTTTTGATTTACTTGTAGTTTTAAAATACATCATGAGTTGTTCCATCAACACATTTTCAAATATATTGCTTTTTTTTAAGAGTTCAATCGAGTTAATCTGGCGAATTCTTATTTTGTTTGCTTTTTTTATCTTTAATTTATGAATGTTGATTCTAAGTTTATATTTAAGATTGTTCTCTTTGACCATATTATGAATAGGTTCTTCGTAATATTTATTGTAAAAGTATTTATGAAAATCTTCATAGTCTTCTACATTGATCTTAAGATAACTTAACAAAGAATGGTTTGGATTTTCGGTAAGAGTTGTATTTGTATAAGATTTATGTATAAATTTTAATATATATAATTCTGCTTTATTAACGGGAAGTTCTAAGAATTCCCATTCGCTCTTGGTTAATTTTTGTTGCGTTAGATTCATTATTAATAGTAAGTCTTAATGTTTATATTATGTTATTTCTATAATTTATATTATAAATCAATTTTATTTATAATATTAATCAATCGAATTAGTTAATAAATTATTATAAAAATGACTTGGAGGTTTAAATTTTAAAATATCCAATTCATTAGTAGTGGTAGGAAATAGGTCATTTCCAAATATGTCTTGTAAAAGTAACCACTCGAAAATACCACCTTTATACGCAAAAACATTGACAAATCCTAATGAAGACAATTGTTTTTGTTTTTTTTCTACATTTTCATCACAATTATGTTTTCCATATATTATAATATGTATGTGTTTGTGTGTTTTTAAACATTCGTTAATTATATTAACTTCGTTTTTAGCATCTATTGTATTTTTTATCAAACATGCTTGTTCATATTCCTTAAGAACATTTATTAATAATGTTTTATGTGTTATATTATTTTTGTTATTTGTTATAATATGTTGGACGTCCTCAAAATTATAATTATAGCTTCTACTTTGCATTTGTCCCATATAGTTAGTATAATTAATAGTATTCTATTTAAATAAAAATTAATTAAATAAAAATTATTCAAAAAAATTATAAGATTATGATATTAATTTTATAATTTAAAAATCAAGTATTATGAATATGTTATTCTATATAAGTAAATTAGTTGGAGTATGCAAGACCACCCATTCCCGACATTACTCGAAGAACGTTGTAGTTGGTAGCGTATACACGAACCTTGGCAGTCGCGGAACCACCGATGGCAGCAGCCGAAACAACAAGTTGAAGAGTGGCGTTATCGATGCGACTGAAGTTACAGGTTCCGGATGGCTGGTGTTCTTCAGGGCGAAGAGCGAAGGAATAACAGTTAATTCCGGCATCTGGAGAGCGCGTGTGGTGTTGGTATGGCTGAACCACATCGAAGTAGGAACCTTCGCGTTCACTGAATCGGTCTTGTCCGTTAAGTTGCAACTTGGCAGTGACAACTGGATTTTCACCCCAACAGTGCATCTTAAGTGCGGTTTCGGCAAGGACGAATGCCCCGGCATCAGAGACACCAGACGAGGCAGTTCCACCCAAAGCACCAGATACATCAGCATCGATACCGGCGGCAGTAGTCGATCCATCCATGGCACCAGCATCATTGAACATACCGCTAGTGTTAATAACACCATTGCCACCAGTGACTTGTGCGTTACTGGAGAAAGCGCGAATGGAATGTGGAAGAGCATCCAAAGCATCGGTGTAGTTAAATGGCTGAGCACCAAGAGCAGCGTGAAGCTTCTGGCCAGCTACGAAAGAATCGCAGTAACTGACATTAACATCTGGCTGAACGACCCATACAAGTTCCTTACATGGGTGATTGAAATTAAGCTTAACCTTGTTACTGGAGGATCCAATGGATTCATCACCGGTGAATTGAAGCTGTTCAATCAAATATTCATGTGGGTTTTGGGCCATACGACGGCGTTCGTCGGTGTCCAAAAAGATGTAGTCAACATACAAAGAAGCTGCTACAAGAGATTTGCTGTAAGCACTGGTTGCTTTATGGGTATCCGTACCAGATGCGGCTACCATGTCAACGGCAAACAAACATTCGTCCAATGGGCGAAGATCGACAAGGATCTTGACTTCGTGGTATTGAAGTGCGATCAATGGAAGAGCAAGGCCGGGATTGCGACAGAACCAGAATTGTAAAGGAATGTACAAAGTGGTTTCTGGAAGTGCCTTGCGTGGGGCACATACAGCTTCTGGAACAGAAGCTGACGAGCAGGCAGTTGCGACTTCGGCGAAGTCGGGGTCGGTCAAGTAAGTAAGCTGAGTCGTGTTACCGATCATCTTATTGTAACCATCTTCTTGTTCAGAAGTAAGAGTCAATTGATTCCACAAGTGCATCCAGTCACCATATTGGCGATCGATACGCTGTCCTCCAATTTCGACTTCAACCATGGAGACCAATTGTTCACCTGGACAGTCCAACCATCGGGCATGTGCCGCGTCAGAACTTGAGATTTCAGGAAGAGTTACCTGAAGGTAAGTTCGGTATGCAAGATCACCATTTCGCGAAACCGTGCATTGAACACGACGACCGAAGTCGGCTTGACCGTTGAAGGTCTGTTCAATCGATTCCATTGCGAAATTGGTGTGTCTGCGGTATGTAACCTTCCAGAAAGTGATCTGGGGATTACCAGTAAGATACACATCTTGTGCGCCGTAAGCTACTAGTTGCATGAGTCCTCCTCCCATTATATACTATAACAAAAGAAAAAAAAATTCTGATTTTACACATTTAATCGCATTTTTTATCTTTATTTTTCTTTTATTCATCTTTATTTTTCTAAAAAAAACCAAATTTTATGTATTTTACATAAAAATTAGTTATTTAAAATTTGATTTATATCTAAATTTTCACTCATGAAGCGTCTTAAGTATGAATCTAAATACACTTCTTTTTCATTGTTGTGTTTTTTTTTAAATACATAACAACTGTCTGATTTTTTAATAGACCACCCATTCTCTAAAGCATTGTATAATAATGTCATTTTCTGTAATTTTATCAAATCAATATTAGTTATTTCTTTGTTATTAAACACGATTTTGTTTGGATTGTCCATTATATATTGAAAATCATTTTTATAAATTATGAATTTACGAATTTTAAGTATATAAATTAATGATTTCGCTAAATAATTAAGGAAACTATTAATTAAACAGATGACTCGTATATATATTATTAATGCCTAATTTTAAGCCTAAAAACCAAAAAAAATTGGCTGTTAATAAACACAGCATCATGACTTTGGATAATAAACATGATGAAAAAATGAAGGAGTTTACAGAAATTTCGGAAAAAAAGATTCCCGATTTAAAATTAAAAATAAACAAAATTAAGCGTCGTATCCAAAAACAACAAAACATAACAATAGAGAAACGGCTACAACTAGAAGACCAGATTAGAGATTGTAAGGCAACGATAAAGGGATTAAAAACACAAAAGAAAAATTATCTACTAAACAATTCGCATTTGATATTTGATTATTTTGAAAAAAAGAAAAATTTAAGTGATGGCAAAACTAACAAAAAAAAAATTCTACATTCTTTTTTTAGCAAGACAACTGAAACCGTTGATATTAAACATACTAATGATACTACTGTTCAGCGTTATTTTAGTAATATAGATAATAAATTGATAGATATGAAAAATTATGTGGTCAATTATGAAATATGTCCTAAATGTTCAGGCGAACTAGTCCAGGTTGAATCAGAAGGAATATTAATATGTAAAATATGTAGTTATCAAGATAAGTTTTTAATAGAACATGAAAAACCTTCTTATAAAGAACCGCCAAAGGAAGTTTGTTTTTACGCCTACAAACGAATCAATCATTTTCGAGAAATTCTAGCTCAGTTTCAAGCAAAAGAAACTACGCAAATTCCAGAGGAAGTTATTGCTAATATTAAAAAACAAATTAAAAAAGAAAGACTAACGCTGAAAAATATGGACAACAAACGAGCGAAGGAGATTTTAAAAAAATTAGGATATAATAAATATTATGAACATATACCATTTATTAAGGATAAATTGGGAATTAAGCCTCCAGTGATGCAGCCTGAATTAGAAGATCGTCTATGTAATTTATTTATGGAAATTCAGAAACCATATAGTAAGCATTGCCCTGATAGTAGAGTTAATTTTTTAAATTATTATTATGTGTTGTATAAAATGTGTGAATTATTAGACAAGCATAGTTTTTTACCTTATTTTCCAATGTTGAAAGATCCGGTGAAACGAATTGAACAAGATGAAATCTGGAAAAAAATATGCCTGGAATTAAATTGGGAATTTATTCCTACACTTTAATTTTCATTAATGAAACTTAATTAATGAAAATTTGATATAAATTATAATTTATTTAAAACTAATTCTAATGAATGTTTTGTTTACATACCCATTCTTGGGAAACCAACAAGATTGGCACCAATACCAAATCCTGCTCCGGAACGAGCTGATACACCCATAGACGGTACATATGTATCTAATACGGAGAATGTAGCGGCAGCAGTTAATGAAATCAACAATACTTCATCTAAATTCAACGATTTCTTGGGGATAGCATATGCGGCAATTGCAACCATCAAACCTTCTACTAGATATTTAACTACACGACGGAGTAGTTCGCCTAAATCTAAAAATTCACTTAATTTATCAAACATATTATATAATAAATAAATAAAAAAAAAACTTAAACAATAAAGATATTATATACGTATAATGGCAGAATATGCTTACCAAAATAATTTGAACGACGACGGTACTAAAAACCCTCAATATGTTGATCTATTGGAAGAAGACAAAGCTTTATCTGGTCAAAAATTTGTATGTGTTTCATTTGTTAGTCCTGAAAATATTTTAAAACGTCGCGAGATGTTTATGTTCGAGAAGTTTTTAGAGGGATATGATTTTTCCAAATCAATGGAAAAATTTTCTCAATTTCTTAATTTTCTGTCCTATAAATACAATCTTAATTTTGAAACATTGATGGGGGACATGCAGGAGTTTGTTAAAAGTGAAAAGGATGAACTAAAAACAACTGAGATTTATGACGCTTATAAAACATTTTTGGATAATAATGAAAATGAATTGGACGATGATTTTAACAAGCAAAATAATTTCCAAACGAGTGTTAGAGGATTAAAGGTTCGCGGTTCTTATTCTACACAAGAAGAGGCCGAACTGCGATGTAAATTATTGCGTGAAGTTGACTCAAACCATAATGTATATGTTGGACCAGTTGGAGTATGGATGCCATGGGAACCAGAAGCATACAAAACCGGTCGCGTTGAATATTTGGAAAATGAACTGAACCAGTTGATGCATGAGAAAAATGTAAATGAAGCAAAGGCAAAGCAAGAATTCGAGAAGCGCATTCAAGAAACAAAAAGAAAGGCAATCGAAGAAAATGTAAAATTAGCTAGAGAAACTGGAAATAAACTAACACAAAAATTAGATAGCGATGGAAATTTGGTGGGGGTAAATAATACCATGGAAGAAGATTTAAAACAAATAGAAGATACTAGTTCTGAGGGTATTAAAAAGGCATTGTTTGAAGGAAATAATGTTGCTCGTAAAAAGCAATAATTTAGTAACTTATAAAACTAATTAAAACATTATAAAATTATAGAAAATTGTATATTTCTATAATTTTATGAATTACCATCTATTTTTTTTTACATTGATGCGAGGCCCCTTGTTCTTTCGCGACGCATTTGGATCATATGCTTCATCCTCATCGTCGTCTGAACCTAATTGTTTGGACATATCCCAAAACTCCTTTGCTCCTAACCGAAATTCACCGTGCGATGTTGCTTTATACCAGAATATTTGATCTTCTAACCGATTTGATTTGGCGTTATTAGAGATAACTAAACATTCATAGTTTTCAGTACATTGATCCATTACTTGGCAAAAACTCTCAAATGTAGTAAACATGCCCGCAAAATTTTCATAGATACGTTTGCGATTTGTTAAATATGGCTCGCGCAATATGAAAGTATAAT
>Ga0257110_1000788_pt1 | contig 14965 bp, 15 predicted proteins | sample LP_taG_7_FD_190184 | JGI IMG/M metagenome (GOLD analysis project Ga0257110, IMG submission 190184) | Marine microbial communities from Northeast Subartic Pacific Ocean, Canada - LP_J_2015_P26_10m | ecosystem: Environmental > Aquatic > Marine > Oceanic | place: Canada: Northeast Subartic Pacific...
GGCGCAGCGCCGCCTCGTGGTGGCCGCCGCACGTCTGGCGCTGGGCGACGCGGCCGAGGCGACGATGATTTACGAGAGCGTGCAGCTCAGCCGCCGCGGGTCGAATCGGCTCGTGCGCGTCTACGCGGATGCCCACCTTGTGTCCATCTGGTCGAGCGCCCACGCCGAGTACATGGCGGCCATTCAGGCGGGCGAAGAGGAGCCGCTGGATCCGTGTCTGTTCAGTATTCCGAATGCGGCCGCGCAAACCGACTTTTCCGACCTCTTTTCCCGGCGCACCTGTCCGCGGCTCACGCACAAGGGCAGCCGTCCCTTGCTCGACGTGCTTTGCCGCTCGACCAATCCAGGATCGCGGGGCTGGGACACGCTGCTGCAATCGGCGCTCACGGATTCGATTGCGGTGCGCATGGTGCTCAACCACGCAATTGTCGTCTGCCTGACGGGAATGCACCCGCACATGCACCCCATTTTGCGACCTCCCTGGTGGGTGCGCCACCAAGTCTTTTCCGTTTCCAACACGGTGTTGAGCTTGAACGAGCACAAGGAGGATCTGGTCACCACCGCGGTGGCCACCAAGGAGGCGGTACGGCGGCTGCTGGCCTCGTCGGTGGGCGCGAGCGCGGCCACCCAAGCGGCGCTGGGCAAGCTGGGCCACCCCGTGGGCTTGCTCACCACCCCGCCCGTGGCCCTGCCGCCGCGCGGCTTGGAGGCGAGCATGGCCGCCTTTGTCGTCGCCGGGCAGCGGCTGCTCACCTCGTCGCCGCCCTCGTACCCGGCCGCCATCGACCACGGCTTTTCCACGCAGCGCGCGTCGGAATTCTTGCCTTGGCAGCCCACCTGGCTCGGTACGCCTTTTTATTCGAACCTACGCAATTCATTCATCCCACCCAGGAACAACTACATTCTTGCACCTTACTCTTTTCTGGAGTGCAATGGCTTGCACGGTTGATGGAACTCCTTTCCAAGATTCAGGAAAAATGTCCTTCAGCTGCTGGAGCTGCTCAGAGCTTGGAAGAGTGACTTGCAACTGAAGGTTTTCAGTTTGCCATTGAGCAAAAAGGTTCGCTGCCGACCAGCATTTCCGAAGATCGTTGGGATTGTTCTTGTCGTACAAGGCTTTGGCGATGCGATGTCCTACGTTCCACTTGTCCGAACCGTATCCGTAATTTTCCCAGCTCATTCCATCATCAAAAGTGGATTCAATGTGCTGCCTGAACGAATCTCCCGTCAATGCGCCAACTTCGGACATCGTTTTGGAGTTTCTTTGCACTCCTGTTGCCATTTTGCGCAACTTGGTTTGCATGATTTCAAAAGCCCAACGCTTTGGATCTGACTTCAACTTCTCGATGTACTTTTTTCTGCTTTTTTTGTACGCCTGACTTCCGTTGGTGCGTTTCACGCCAGCCTTCCCAATCTCGGAGTCAAGATGTCTTCGCTTTCGCATTCTACCTTTCTCTGATGTGTTGGCCTTCTTCTGGCGTTTTTTCCCTGGTTCAGAGCTGTTGTATGCTCTTCGCTTCGCCTTGGTTTCCGGGAGATGGTATTTCTGACGTGCGATTTCGCGACAATTTGCACAGACAGTCTTCGTAATTGGCGGATGAAGACCACATCTGACACACAACCCCCTTGCTTTCAAATCCCAGTACCTTCCGTTTGACATTTCCGTTGACTAACAACCCCCTGTACGCAGGCAAGGGGACGGCCAACATTCACCAAAAAACCTCGCTGGTGGACCTGGTGGGCGACGTCTTCAACACCGCCTTTCGTGGCAATTTTCTGCCGTTTTGGGCGCACTGCGCCACGCACAATGTGCGCTGCGCGCGCCTGGACCCGGCGCAGCATCTGGCCATGCACCAGCTCAATGCGGCAACGCAATTTGTGGCCAAATTGCCAGAAAGGGATGCGCTCTTTGCGCAGCGGCGTGCGCTGGAAAGGCCCAGCGCCGCCATCCTGACCCTCGAGGAGGCCACGGCGGTGCTCGGGCTGCCGTCGCTCAAGGGCCCCACCTCGAGCGGCGGCACCCGCGGCGTCGCCGAGACGCTCGCCCTCCTAAGCTCGCACTCGCCCCTCGACTGCGCCAAGCTCATGAGCTTTGCCCGCGCCGCCTGGCTGTCGGAGGAGATTCTCGTCTTCGACTTGGGCCCGCGCACGGCGGCACTGCAGACGCGCGCCCTCTGCCGGCGGCTCGACCTCTGCGACGGCCTGGCCCTCTACGACCAAGACCCGCTGCAGCTCGACGTGCCCGCGCTCCTCGCGCAGCTTCCCATTCACGCCACGCACTTGCATTGCTGCATGGAGTGCAGGTTGCCACATTTCCCGCAATTCGCCAATTGAATTCGCGAATTAAAAATGCGCCGCGTTCGCAGGCGCGTTGCCAATGCGTTTGCGGGCGACACGGGCAAGCTGCACACCTCGTACAATGAGCTGGGCGTCTCGTCGGCCATGGTGTGCACGAATGCCGACACGGGCGGCGTGCACATTCGCTGCGCCAAGCGCTCTTCCGCGGCGCTGCGCACCGCCCTCACCAACGAGGACGAAATGGCCCGCCTGCTCGTCGAATCCAAAGTCACCGACGCCAAGGCGGCCGAGGAGGTGTTGATGCAAACCCAGCAGAGCTCCGACAGCGGGCTGGCCGCGCGCATTCGCCGCGATGCGAAAAATTCGCTGGAACAGCGCACCCACGCCAATGCCTGTGGCGAGCTGCCCATGCTGCACGTGCCGCTGATTGGGCGCGTCGTGCGCATGTGGAACGACTACTACAGTCTGTGCTCCTACTGTGGGTGCATTCTGCGCGTCTACCCGCAGAATCGCTTTGGCTCGGAAATTTGCTGCTTGCGTTGCGACCGCGACATGATGCGCGTCGTCGTCAAACCGCCCGAAGACGCCGAGGTGGAAAAGGTGTGCCGCTACTGCGGCAAGGTGCAAGCGGACCACGGCGCGAATGGCGTCTTCAAGGCGGTCAAGGCGCCCCTCGACGTGAGCGGCCCCAATGCCCAGCTTCCGGCTCCGCTGCGCGTCGTGCACTATTGCCCCGCCCACTTTCGTTCGTGGCTCACCAATGCGCACAAGGCCCTCTCGACCACGGTCATCTTGAGCCACCTCGCGCTCAACGCCAAACCGCTCTACGACATCAACAAGCACGGCAAGGCTGTGGACGCCGACTTTGACATTGTGCCCGTCAAGAAGCGGCGCCGTCGCGGGGGAGGCGGCCGCTAAGCTTGCCATGGACCCCTTGTAGAATTGCATAGTGAAAATGGAATGAGTTGGATTCCACCCCCGCCGGCGCCGCCGCCCACGGCCCAAGTCTTGGTCGCCCACCTCGTGGAGGAGGCCAAGGCGGCCGAGGACAAGGCAGACGCGTACCTCGTGGCATTTCTCACGCTGGCGGGCCTCAATGGGGTTTGCTTTGTGCTCTTGCTCGCCGCCGCCATCTACCGCCTCTTGGAGTGGTGTTTCGACCCCGAGGCGCGCCAGGAAAAGACGGTGCTGATCAAGACCGAGTCGGCCCCACAGGAGACGACCGTGGCGCCGCGCGAGCGCGCCAAGAATGGCAAGCGCAAGCAAAAGACGCGCGTGGCCGTCGATTCGGACGAGGACTATGACGTACAAACTGTGTAACTAGTGTGTATATTAAAACGAATTGCGCCGCATCACAACGCGCACGAGGTGCCGCAGGGCGAGCACCGCCTCCTCGGTGGCCACGAGTTGCTTGTCGTGGACCGAGGCCAGCATTTTCATGAGGGTGGGCACAAGCTCCGAGACGATCACCGCCTTGGGCATTTGAAACCGCTTGACAAAGAGCACAAGACAGTCGGCGCAGTGCGCGTGCAGGCTTCCAAGGCCGTGCGAGGTTTCCAACAAGATGGCGAAAAAATGTTTGCGCTCGCCTCGAATGTGGAATTCATAGTCGAGCTCCACGGGGCGCTCCAGCTCGAGGTTGGCCACGGCGTGGCGCAAGGCGTCGTCAACCTGGTACCGGGAATACCGCTGCAAGGGCGCTTGCAAAAAAGCGCGGACGTGCTCCAGCGTATAGTGCCACCAGCAGGGCGACAGGGGCGCCACGCCCAAGGGAAGGCGCCGGCGCACGTGCAGCGACGGGCGGGGCGTTTTGAGCCGGGCCATCGAGCGGTCCCTCTGGCCGCGTCCGTGCCGTGGCTCCGCTAGCGGTTGGGGCGGCACACGAGACAAGTTTCCCCCCCAAGATGAATTCAAGCGGGGTGCAGCCGCCCCAACCGCGGCGACCCAAGTCGCTAAGAGTGTACGAGTGGTGGAACTCGGTGGGGCTAGAGTCCCGCGCGCGGGAAACCATGGCCGAGGCCGAGACGCGTCTCCAAGAAGTGCGCTGGTGCGAAGGCCGGCTGAATGCCCTGGTGGACGCCGACCAGCTCAACGAGGCCGACTACATGCGCATCGCCAACGTCCTGCAAGCCTACCACAAGGTGCTCTCCCACCAATTGAAGCGCAAGCGCGAGGATCCCGACGAGGATGAAAACTGGGCCAATGTGCGCCACGCCATGGACCTCTTTCGGCAAACCCTGCGCGACGCTGAAGAGACGCGCGCCACGGCCGAGGCGGCGTTGGCCGATTTGAACGCGGTGGCACAGGAGAGCCTCGGGGCCGAGGGGGACGACGCGACCGCATAGTGTACGAGTGGTGTACGGTAAAGAGCGTTTCTGGTGAACACCACGGTCGGAGATTCACAATCTCGCAAAGTGTACGGGTGGTGCACATGGCCGAGGTGAGAGGCCGTTCCCAAGTTGCATGCCCTCAACCCGTCGAACCCGCCGAACCTGACAGACGCGAGGTGCGCCGAGATTGCCAATGTGTACGAGTGGTGGAATCGCCCATTGTTCCAGTGTGCGTACATGTTAAGGTTACATTTGTCTATTCACACCCCTACGGCCCCTTTACGGGGACTCCGACGGACCCGCCGACTCCTCCTCGCGCGGCCGCTTCTTGGCCGGCTCCACAAAGGCGTCCATGGATTGGGTGTCCGTATTGGCCTTGGATTTCTTTTTGGCCTCCGCCTTGGCCTTGGCCTCGGCCGCCATGCGGAGCTCCGTCTTGAGATCCAACTTGCGCGTCTGCTTGATCTGAGGATGCTCGTAGCGGCCCGCGGCGTGGACAAAGAAGGAGTCGCCGGCCGACATGGCCTTCATCCAATCGGAGCCCGTCGCCTTGTGCGACATGAAGTAGACGTCGCCGCGGTTGACGTAGACGGTCATCGGCTTCCCCCACGCCGCCAGCTTGCGCTCCGCATTCATCTCCTTGGGCGCCTTTTGGCGGCACTGAAAGTGAAAGGGAAACCGAAAGGCCGCGCGACCGAGGCGAAAGCCGGTGACGAGCCCGCGCTCTCCATCGCCGTGGTAGCCGATGAAGGCCTTGCGCACGTCGTAGTAGTGGTTGACCTCCATCAGCACCTCGCGCTCTTGAATGTGCGGGTCGCCGCACTGCGTGAGAAACTGGACAAAGGCGTCGCGGAGCGTCTGCAGCGCCGGATGGTGTGGAAAGCCATTGACGCGCATGCGCCCCTCGCCCACGTTGCCCTCCTGGTACTCCTTGGCAAACGCCATGTGGTGGCGGCAGCGGAGCGTGCGCACCTTGCGATTCGGGCCCTTGCCCATGAGCTCGCGCACATTGCGGTGCGCGCCGTCGAGCTCCGCCTCGAGGCGCTTGAGAATCTCAAACCCGGTGAGGCCCTCGAAGAAGCCCTGGGATGTGCCGAGCCAGGAGAGGCCGTCGCGAATCACGAGAAACTTGGCGGGCGTCGTCGCGCCCTCAAGGTGCGTGCCTTGGACCATGTCGGCCAAATCGTACAGGCGGACCGTCTTGCCGTCGGCCTTGGCCACTTCGGCCATCTTTTCCAGCACCGCCACCGGGAGGCCCGGGGCGGTGGCCTTGCCAAACTCCTCGCCGTAGACGGAGCCCGGATCCTTGTGATCGCAGACGACGCACCCGTACGCGTCATTTTGCCAATCCACCACCACCGGTTTGTCGGCCATTTTCGTTGACTCAGATCTGTGTCTCACCTCTCGGTGCGAGGCGCAGAGACCCTCTCTTGCGCGAGGCTGCGGCCAGGAAGACGGCTACTATTTTAGGAAAGACTATGAGTTTACGCATCGTCCGCCTTTTTGGTCAGCAGGGCGGCGCGGACGTCGGCTTCGTGCTGCGCCGTCTCCTCCCACCGCGTGCGGTCCGCCTGATTCTCCAAGCACGCCTTGCGGGACAGCCGCTGAATTTCGCTGTCGCATTCAAACTCCGCGTCGCCCGCGACCAGCCAAAAGTAGGCTTCTTGCACCTTGCTCTCCAAGACGCGCGGCTCGTGCCTTTGAGCAAATTCATCGTCCTTGAGGTGGGCATACTCGGCGCGCACCGCCTGGCCCGCTTGCTCCATGATCACGGGATCGTAGTGGGAGTTGACCACCGCGAGCCGCGCCCGGACCTCGTCAATGGCCGTGACAAAATTCCGGCAGATGGGCACTTCCGTCTTTTGGGGCACATTTGCAATGTTGGCGTAAAAGCAGTCGAGGTGCCCTTGGAGCTTGTCGGGGGTCATGAGCTGAAGCTGCATGCGACGAAACGCAAGGGGGCGCTCGAGGCTCATCGTGGGCGCAGCGGGGCGTTTTCGTTGACTCCAAACGAGCCCGGTGCAAAGACCCTCTCGTGCGCGAGGCTGTGGCCAGGAAGACGGCTTCTATTTTAGGAAAGACTATGGTACCCTACAGGCCGAGGCGGAGGGTGACGCGCTCATTGGGCGAGTCGAATGTGTAGAGCTTCCACCAGGTTTGCGGGGCGAGGAGGCGCATCTCGTCCTCGTCATAGGCGCGGTGGAGCGGAAGCTTGTACCCCGCGAGCGAGTCCATGTTGGCGTCGATGCGGTGCCACCAGCTGCCCTTGTAGGCGCCCGAGCCCACCTGTTTGTACTTCAAGCACGTTGGCTCAAACACGTCTTCGGACCACTCTTGGAGCTTGTGCAAATTCATGGGCGGAGGGAGTTCGTCCCCGTCCCGGCGGCGCTTGGTGCCCGCGGGAAAGTTGGTGTAGCACGTGGGAAAGACGCGAGGGCGTTGCGCCGACTTGATCTGGGGCACGGCTTGGGTTTCAATCCATTGCGTGGTGAGCGTGTGCCCAAAGAGGGACTCGTCGGCGTCGGTGACGCGCCAGCCGAGCATCATGCGCACCGCGCGCTGGCTGGCGCGCACGGCGCGCACTTCGTGCACCAGGCGCTCGTAAAAGACGAGCATGTGCCCGGGCGGGATGGTGATGGACACGCAGCGCGCCTGGTAGTCGGCCTTTTCCTCGGCGCTTTCAATCTTGGCAAAGCCCTTGTTGCGGTCGGCGGCGCCAACGTCGGTGTGCGTGCCCGGGACGCAGTTGAAGTATTCGTCATAGTCGTTGAGGTTGACCCAGCCGCCAAAGACGGTGTCCGTCTCGAGCGCCGTGGGCGCCTCGTCGCGGTGCCAGGATTCGGCCGTGGGCGTTTCGCCCGCAATCCGATAGAGGATGCGGTCAAAGACCTTTTCCAGCTTTTCGCTCGGATTCATGGGCAGAATATTGAGGTGGAACATTTCGGCCGTCATCTGCTCGCGAAGCTTGCGAATTTCGACATCGTGGAACGACGAAGGGTGCCCGCAGCACGCAAAGCCGCCGAGGACGGGCTTCCATTTTGGATTCGCTGGATCGGGCTCCAAGAATTCGGGCGCGCGGTCAAAGTGCTCGACGACGCGCCGGCGCGCATCGGCGCGCATTCTCGCATCGGTGAGCTTGGTGGGCACCGCGATGACGCCCTGGGCGACGAGTTGTTCCTTCCAGCTGGGCATTTTCCGTTGACTCTACTTTGAGATTCTCAGTGCGGGCGGCGACGAGGCCCTCGCTCGCGCGAGGCTGTGGCCAGGAAAAACGATACCTAAATTAGCAACTCTCGTCCACGTCGACAAACAGGCTGTCGAGCCACTCCCCCATTTGGACGGAGGGCACATTGGTGTACATGCGCTCCACTTCTGGGGGCATGGGATCGTGGGACGGGAGGGACAGCAACGTCGACAGGTCGAGGGCCGAGGGGGACGAGGGGTGCGAGGCGTAGACCGTGTCGTTCAAGCAAACAGGAGCGCGTACAATATTGGTGCCAAGCGGCCGGGGCGTCTTTTTGCCCGCGCGCTTTTTAATCGTGGCGCCCGGCACGGGCTCGCAAATGTGGCCGCGTCGAGACTTGCCGCAGAGGTGGCAAAGGTTGCCTTGGACCCCATTGGCACGGGCGCGTTCGCCCTTGCACACCCGCGTATACCGATGCCGCGCCTCGTGGGACGAGCGGTTGTAGCCCGCTTTTTGAAACGTGTCGCCAATGCTCGGCCAATTCGGCCGGCCATTGGTGCGGTGGGTTTCCACGCTGGCCAGGAGCAAGAGGTCTTCCTCGGCCGTCCACCGATACAACATGGTATTCGCAACCCTCCCCTTTTTTACCGGCGGTAACTCGGCAGACGACATTTCCGTTGACTCAAACTTGACAGCAGCACAGGAAGAGGGGATAAGGCTGCCCGTGTGCTTGCAGGGTAGAGCCCAAAACCAGAAAACGTGCCATGGCCGCGCTGCCCCCGCTCCAGGCCTTGTCCTTGGAGCAAGACGAGACGGCGGCCGACATTGCGACCAAGCGCGACTATGACCTGCTCAAAGAGATGGAGAAGGCACTCATGGGCGGCGGCGACGACGACGACGACGACGATGCCAAGAAGCAAAAGGTGGACGACGACGACGACGACGACGACGACGACGACGACGACGAATGGGAAGACGCGGTGCCCGCGCCCTGGTGTGTGCCGCAGCCACAAAGCCAGGACGACACGGTGGTGCCAATGCAACAACCGCCGGCGCCCGTGGTGCCGGAGCCTGCGCCGGCGCCGGCGCCGGCGCCCATGGTGCCGGCCCCCGAGCCCGCAGGACCCTCGGGAGTGTGCGTCCCGGCTCCCGACACGCCGCAAGCCGCCGCCTTGCAGAGGGCACTGGAAAAGGGCGACTATGAATTGCCACGGAACAAGAAGTGTTTTGCCAAGGTCACGCTTCCCATCAAGCTCTTCTTGCCCGGATTCAACACATGGATCCCGAGAAATTCGGGGGTCAACCGAACCGAGGACGTGGGTCCGGGCTGGGACAAAATCCAGCCCGGCATACTTCCCGAAAAGGAGCGTACCGACTTGCCAACCAAGATGAGGTGGGTGTTTGCAAACCTGGGCCTTGGTACCGACGTGCACGTGCAATTTGAAACAAGCTATTCGGCAAACGTCTCCAAGGCGCGCAAGTATCGCAACCAAACCGTCCTCACCTTCAACAATTTTCCCACACTGGAGTCGATTGATCGCGCGTGGAAGACCATCAAGGCCTTTGTGCAGGCCCACTATCAGGACCTGGTCATCGCGTACAGTGTAAATTAGAGTCTTAAATTGTTTAAAGCGGCGGTAATTTTTCCTTGGCGCCCTGGCGCATAATCTGGTTAAAGTCCGCCCAGGCGTGCGCCTGGATGGCGGCGCGGCCCAAGGGCACGCCGGGTTGCTTGGGAACCACAGAGGGAGGCGCCGCGTACGGCGCCGTGGTCACCATCTTGGGCTTCTTGCGCGCCTCGTCGGGCTTGCCGTCGGCCGCCTTGTCGCCATTGTGGTTTTGAAGGGTTTGGTTCCACGCTGTGGTGGCAGCGAGGATGGCGGTGGAAATGGTCTCTGCCTCGACAAAGTTGCCCGTCTGATTCATGTCCAGCGTATTCTTGATGATGGTGCCATTCTTGCGCCAGGTGTCGCTCTGGGAAAAGTGCTCCCAGTCATTGTCGAGCAGCGCATTCGACAGCCCCGCCTTGTCGACGTGAATCTTGGTGAGGGCATGGTCCACGCTGCCGAGGGCAATGATGTGCACCACATTCACTTGCTGGTCTTGGCCAATGCGGTGAATGCGCTTGGTCGTCTGCCACACTTGCTGGGGCGACCACGGCCGCGAGCCCCAAAAGATCATGGCGCTGCAGCCGGGCACCAGGTTGAGCCCGGTACCGGCCGCGTCAATGGAGAGAAAGATGACCGCCTTCTTTGCGTTGAGAAAGTCGAATTGAATCTTGGTGCGCTTGGCATACGAGCCCGACTCGCCATTGAAGGCGAAGAATTCGCAGCGCGGCTCGTCGGGACCCAGCGCGCGGCGCGCCTCGCGCTGCTCCAGCACACGCTGCGCCAAGACCATGCCTGTCGTGTGCATGGCGCACACGCAGACGAGGAGCTGGCCCTTGGCCCAAAAGGCTTCCACTTGGTCCACCAGAGTTTGAATCGACGCCGACGGGTTGGCCACGTCGGCGTCCATCCACGCGGGGTGCTTCTTGTACTCCTCGGCCCCGTTGCGGCCGAGCCGGGGCGAGACGAGCATTTGCTGCATCTTGCCGAGATTGTCATAGTAGTGGTTGACGTCGCCGCGCCGGCTCGATCCCGTTTCAATCGAGATGCGAATGCTATTGGCCGTGGCCCGAATGCGATTGTAGTGCATGGCATCCTGGTAGGACAGATTGGGCTTAAAGTCGACATAGGTGTTGACAATCGGCGGCAAATTGAGAATGGCGTCGGTGACACGATCTTGGTAGACGTGCTGAAAGTAGCGAAACGTCTTCTCGTTGATGGTCAGCCCCTTTTTGTCGCCAATCCACGCCTCCTTGGTCTGAAAGTCGACAAGTTGACCATTGATGGAGACGGGCTTCATGTCCATCGCCTTGCATTGGCCGCGCATGTCGTCGGGGCGATTGAAAATGGGCGTTGCCGTCAGCGCCATGATGCGCCGCGACGCGCGGCTCATTTGCTGCATGCTTTCGCACCACGTGCTGTCCACATTGCGAAAGAGGTGCGACTCGTCTTGCACCAGAAAATCCACCCACTTTTGAAGCATCAACTCGTCCTTGTTGGTGTGCACGTTGAAGGCCATGACCTCCTCGCCAAAGAGGGGATGCAAGGGCACGCCTGGCTTGCGGCGCCAGTGGGGCGGAATCTGCAAATCCTTGTTTTCCGGCATGTGCTCCCAGCACTGCTTGTGCAACCCGGCCACCGTGTGCAGCGTGGTGATCAGGACGCGCACCGAGCGCAGCTTTTCCTTGGTCATCTTCTTCTTCTCATTGGTCACGAAAATTTGGTTTTCGGGAATGTCGAGCCAGTCCATGCACGTGGCCTTCCACTGCATGAGCAGCACGGGCAAGCACACGATGACCATGATGCACCCAGAATGCGTGATCAATTCAATGGCGGCAAACATTTGAGTGGCCGTGGCGCTCTTACCCAGGCCGGCATCGTGGTAGCAGCACATGGTCTTGGGCGCCGCGTTTCTGGAAAAGCGCTGGACAAATTGACGTTGGTGTGCATAGGGACGCAGCGCCACGCCCACGCGCGACTCTTTGCGCAAGAGGCCTTTGATGCCATTCGCACCTTCTTGCAGCACCTTGGTGTACTTGCTCGCCTTTTCCTCTTGCTGCGACATGTGGCCATCGATGGCCTTGCGGCGTTCATTCGTCGTAATGTTGGTCGGGGCACGCAATTCCTGAGACTGTGGCGTGGCAACCGCGCCTTCGGTGCTCGGGGCCTTGCTCAACTTGGCGTAGGGTGCCGCCAAAGCGCGTCGCGCCTCGCGTCCCGAGGCAGAAACAGGGGCGAGCGACGGCGACGAAGGTCCCTCTTCCCCGGTTGCCGACCCCGCCGTCATCGATTCGCGAAACACGCGACGGCGCTCGGCCATATTCTCGTTGACTCTTGTTTTGCTTTAAAGCGCACGTGCCGCACGCACGGTTAGCGGCGAGGAGCGTCCACCGAGAGAGGGCCGCGGGAGAGCAAAGGGGGGAAGCGCGCCGAGGCTGTGGCCAGGAAGACACATTCCAAAAAAAGGTGACCGTTACACAGCACTCCCTAAAGAGGAAGGTTAGACCTGTAACGGAAAGGTCTAACCTTTGGGAGGCGCTCGGATTTGTGGCCCCCGGGAAGCCGCTACAAGTGTACGCAAGCGTACACTTTCTCCTAGTGGAGAGGTTCCTATTCCGAGACTCCGCGAGGTGCGGAAAGAAGGGCAAAGTGCCCTCCAGTAATGAAAGAGTGCACCACTCGTACACTCTGCCAAAGTGTACGAGTGGTGGAACCCCCAAGAACCAGTAAACCCTCCCGAGATGCGAGCGTACGCGAGCTGCGTGGGAATAGGAAATTTAACTAGGAGAAAGTGTACGCATGCGTACACTTGTAGCGGCTTCCCGGGGGCCACAAATCCGAGCGCCTCCCAAAGGTTAGACCTTTCCGTTACACGGTCTAACCTTCCTCTTTTGGTAATAATGTGAAACGGCAAAACCTGGCGGATTTTAGTTTCTCGCTCGCGGCGGCCGCAGGGCGTCGGACAGCTTCATGATGCGCGGCGGAGCAACCTGAAGCTGCCAGGCGGGGTCGGCCGCCATGTCGAGGAGGGTGCTCTGCAGCCTGTGCCACCACGCCTCGCGCGACTGCTGCCGCTCCGTGTCCGACGTGTACAAGAAGCACTTGTACAAGACCGCCCCGCGTTCGAGGCCAAAGTTGGGCCCCACGGCGTGAAAGCGGCTGCCGTCGAGCAAGGTAATCCTGCCATTGCGCAGCGGCGCGTAGGCCACCTCCGTCTCCGGAGTGCACGCGGGCACGTCTTCCAAATTGTAGAGGGTGGAACCCTGCCCTGGACGGCGCAGCGCCTCCTCCTCCTTGGACGGATCGATCAGGTAGTAGACGATGGTCACCTGTAGATAGTTTTTGCAGTCGGGCGGTCGGCGCGGGTCGTCGTCCACCATCGTATCAAAGTGAAACTGAAAGTCCTTCATGCCCGAGCAGCCATAGTATTCGGTGAGTGTGGCCAGAAAGCCCATGTTGTCGTCGCCGCGCGGATCCTTCCTCTTGCGAGCGTCGTAGACCTGCACGCCCATCCGCGCCGCCGCCATGGCCATCATGCTGCAAAGGCGCGACTGCACCACTTCGAGCGAGAGCGTCTCGCCCTCTCGAAAGGCGTCGCTGTAAAACGCCTTGGGGGCTGGCATGCCGCAGGCGAGGCAGCGCGCCTCATCCTTGGGATTGTCGTACTGAAAGGCGACTTGGGGGCGCGTTTTCAAATTGCGCAGGAGGACGACCGCCGCCGCAGCGTGCCGCAGTGTATGAGCGTCTGCATCTTGGAGGCACATCATGCTCGGCGCGGGGCGCACGCGCTGCCAAGTCTGCGTGCTCATGATTTCCGTTGACTGTAAAAGGGGAAGACTACAGTCTTAAGAAGGCGGACGCGCGAGCAACAGAGAGTTGGAGGATTGCCGCAGTTCGCTGACGATGAATTTCAAGCCCGAGGAGACAAACCAGGGCCGTCCGCCGGCGAGCGCGGCGTGGCGCAGCGCGTCGCGGCGCGCGCGGGTGTTGAGGCCGATAATGTGCTGCAGCGTATCGTCGGGCGACGCATTGGCATTCACATCGTCAATGTAGTCGTAGCACGCGGGCATGTCTTGCAGCAGAGGGGAGAGCCGCAGGTCAAAGAGGAGTGCAGCATAGGTCTTGGAATTGGTGAGGCGGCGCTGCACCTCGCCCGCTTGCAAGACGATGCGGAGGCGCGACATGCTTACTAACTAGAAGAGTGTCTCGAATTATGAAACCTCTCGCAGAATCACCCACCGCAAGAGCGCCGTCGCCAGCTGTTTTTGGGCCACGCGCGTCGCCGTATCGTCGCCCGCCTGGAGCGCGCTGCACGTCTTCATGGTGAGCGCGTGGATGGCCTCGGTGCACGCGGGGTCGCCCAGTGTCTGCACCGTCTCGAGCGTCATGGGCGCGCGCAGGAGCGTCTCCACCGAGCGGCTGGCCGACTCGATCATGCCCTCGGACGACTCGCCGACAAAGGCCTGGCTCCGAAAGGCGGCCATGTTGCACAATTCTGTGAAAAGGGTGGAGGGTCCATACCACGCGGGAGCCTGCTCGGGTGCGCACGTCGCGTCCAGCGAGTTTTGGAGAATGCGCGTCGTCAGCGTGGCGCAGTGCGCCGGCGTGCGCTGCGAGCTGGGGAGCAGCCAGGCGAGCGCGCGAAAGGCGCGCGTCGACGTCACGTAGCGCATGAGGCTGTACTCGACGCCCACCTCGGAGTCTGCCTCGGTGCGCACACGCTCCGCCGCCCGCGGTGCAAAAATGGGGACAGCGCGCCACTGCACGGCGTGGTCCACCAGGTAGTAGGCATAGTTGCTCAGCTGGTTGGTTTGCCAATTGGCGTGCCGCCCCAGGTAGGTGGCAAATTGGGTACGCCCTCCCTCGGTGTCGGGCACGGGCGGCAAGAGGAGCTCGACGTGCGCCATCGCCGGCGCCGGCTGGCAGAGCTGAATGGCCGTCTGCAGCCAGCGCTCTCCCCTCGACCAATTGGGGTCGGGGCTCTCGCGCGACTCTTGAAAGAGCGCGTAGACCACATCACATCCTCCCCTTTGGTCCTCGTCGGTGGCGTCTGTGCGATTGGCGAGGATGGTTTCAATCTCTGTATTTTGAAATTTCATTCGTGCACGCGCGCGCGCAGCACACTTTGCACAGGGGCAACTCTCTGTCCACCGGCAAGAGGAGTGGGGGATATGACACGGTCGCGGTTGTCTACTCCTTGGCCACCTTGGCCTTCTTGGGCTTCTTGGTGGCGGTCGCGTCCATGGCCTTGGCGAGGCGCGTCGCCTCCTTGATCTCCGTCGCCTCCTTGGCCTTGACCTTGTCCTCATCCTTGTCCTCAAACGCCGGCAGCGCGCCCTTGTTGACCGCCTCGCGCACGAGGCCCTGGGGCGGAAGCACCGCGGTAAACATCATGCCGTGCATGTGCTCGCGCAGAATCTCGTAGACGGTGGCCGCATCCAGGCGCATCTTGCCCTGCGACGACATGCGGAGCACCGACCGGTTGACAATGTTGCGCAGCGCGGCCTCGCAGCGCGCTTGCGTCTCGCGCGCCGCCGACGCGGGCA
>Ga0257110_1000790_pt1 | contig 14946 bp, 12 predicted proteins | sample LP_taG_7_FD_190184 | JGI IMG/M metagenome (GOLD analysis project Ga0257110, IMG submission 190184) | Marine microbial communities from Northeast Subartic Pacific Ocean, Canada - LP_J_2015_P26_10m | ecosystem: Environmental > Aquatic > Marine > Oceanic | place: Canada: Northeast Subartic Pacific...
CATCTTTTTTTTTCCTTCTTGCATCTGTCGTTGTCCTTCTTCTGCAGTCTGAGCCGTTTGTTTCTCATATTTTTCATTATGTGCAGCTTCGTCTTCTTTTGATCTCAATCCAATAGCTGCTTTAATACCCCAACTTTTACCAACCTTTTTGTTTGCTTGACGTTTTGCTTTAGCTTCATCACGTCCTTGTTCAGCAGCATCGGCACCCTTTAAACCCATACCTCTAGCAATATTACCGCGAATGTCACCACCTGTTTGTCTATTTCTATAAGTACGTGACCTTTTCTTTTTACGACTTCTCATTGTTTTGCGTTTTTTTCCACCAGTTGTTTGTTGAACAGGTTGATTAAACCAAACATCATACGGTGGATCATTTAATTTGGTTAACAAGTTTTTAACAAATCCACTTTGTGATTTATTACTCGAGTTATTATGAACATTCGTAAAAATTTTTGTAATCAATAATTTTGTTTGATTAAATGATTCTTTATTATTTAAAATACTATATAATAACAATGGACCTTTTACTGTATGTCGTAAAGAGCTGTTAATGGCTTGGAAAATAGTGTCTGATATTTTTGCTTCATTCGAAGGATTGGATAATATTTCATTAATTTTATCCCCTAAATTCTTTTTTAATATACCAGATAGTAATTGATTATCACCTGCAGATTCGTCCATGACTTTGGAACAAATAGTATCTACCATTTTATCTTTAATTTTATCGGTAATATCGTTTTTGTCTCGTTGTGATAATTTTGGATTAGACATTAGTTATAGTATATAGAGAAAACTTTAGATATTAATATATAAAATTGAATATATATAAAAATATTTTCATATATTTAAAACAAAAATGTCCATTAAAATATCCAATGATAAAAAAGGTAAAACCCAAAAAAAAAAATCGTTTATTTCCAATAAAGAAAAAACCAGATTATGGAATATGTACGATATTGATAATAATGAAGATATAAAATGTGTATACGATAATGATAATTTATCTGTAGTTAAGCCAGAAAATAGAGAAGACCAATTATGTTATCAATGTAAGTCTGAATTAATTATTATGGATACAGGATTTCCCACTTGTACTAATGATAAATGTGGTATAATGTATCGTGATACACTTGATTATTCACCAGAATGGAGATTTTATGGTGCAGAAGATAAAAATGCGAATGATCCAACACGCTGTGGTAACCCTATAAACCCACTGTTGCAAGAATCATCATTTGGATGCAAAATTCTATGTGCACAAAATGCTTCATACGAAATGAAGCGCATTCGTAAATGGACAGAATGGCAAGCAATGCCGCATCGTGAAAAATCATTATATGAAGAATTTCAATTTATAACAATAATGGCCAAAAATGCTGGTATTCCTAGAATATTTATTGATGATGCTATGGCGATACACAAAGATATATCGGAACAAAAAATGTTTCGCGGTATGAATCGTGATGGTATAAAAGCGGCATCTATTTATATATCGTGTAGATTGAACGATTGTCCGAGAACATCTCACGAAATAGCAGAAATATTTATGTTAGATAAAACAGCAGCTACAAATGGTTGTTCCATGGCCGTAAGTATTTTATCGAATCTTGAAAGAAATGGTAGTAAATTAAGCGTAAGTACACAGGATTTATGTTCTACTACACCTACTTCATTTATTGAAAGGTATTGTAGTAAATTAAATATTAATAATGAATTAACACTTTTAGCGAAATTTATCGCAAAAAAAATTGAACAAACCGGATATATTAATGATAATACACCCCATTCTATAGCAGCCGGTATTATATTCTTTATATCTCAAGAATGCAATCTTACAATAACTAAAACCAACGTAAAACATATATGTGGTGTTAGTGAAGTAACTATTAACAAATGCTATAAGAAAATGGATACAATAAAAGAAAAACTTATACCTACAGCTATTAAAAAAAAATATTCAGAATATTAACTATCTATTTAATGTCGCGTATATTTTTATAATTATATTTACATTATAAAAATATATGGAAAATAATTTCATTATACAAGAAGAGAGTGATGAAAATGTGTTTTTTTTAGAATTAAATAAATCTAATAACAATAATACACCTAAAATTATTTTCATTATTCCTTACCGTGATAGAGAGCAACAACTATCATTTTTTAATAGACATATGAAATACATCTTAGAAGATCATACCCCAAAAGATGTAGATATAATGATTATTCATCAGAATGATTCCCGGTCATTTAATTGTGGAGCTATGAAAAATATTGGGTTTTTAATTGCGAAAGAAAAATATCCAAATGATTATAAGAATATTACACTTGTTTTTAACGATGTAGACACAATGCCTTTTTCAAAAAATTTTATTAATTATGATACCCAAAAAGGTAAAGTAAAACATTTTTATGGATTTAAACACACGCTCGGGGGAATTGTATCTATAAATGCTGGAGATTTTGAAATGTTAAATGGTTATCCAAATTTTTGGTCTTGGGGATACGAAGATAATATGTTTTACGATAGAGCAGTAAAACATAGATTAATTCTGGATAGAAAACAATTTTATCCTTTTGCTGATAAAAATATATTACATTTTTATGACGGTTACTTAAAACAAGTAAATAAAAAAGAATTTGATCGATATGTAAATTTTACTAACGAAGGAATTAAATCAATTAATAATTTATATTATAATCACAATGAAAATACAAATATGTATGATATTCATAGCTTTGAAACAGAATTTAAAGAAGACGTTAATGCTATAAAAATACATGATTTACACAATGGAACAACACCTTTTCAACATATTAAAAGCAATCGAGGCGCTACTATGTCTATGAATTTATAATTCCATTATTTTATATGTTAATCCAATCTTTTTATTTGTTTCCCAAACACCTGATATTTTTATCACTGTATGTTTCTTTTTTTTATTACTCCTATTATTTAAGTCTTTATATACACGAATTTGACCAGTACTTAATTGTCTAGATAAAACACCGTCTATTGCTCTATCTTTTCTAATATATTGTTTAAAATGTGTTAATATTGATTGTTCTAATAACTTTAAATCTTGAATGATACTATTGTTTATAGATGTATTTACAATATTGCGAATAAAAATTTCATTATTACTAGTTGGCTTATTTTCTGTAGTAATAGGAAGATATATATAAACACCATTTAATGTAATATTTTCTTTGGAAAATAATATTTTAGTAAATTCACCATCCATTATTGTGTTTTTTTTAGGATAAAGATAACGAATATTATCTTTTATATCAATAAATTGCGTGCTATTTTTTAGATCACTTAATTTTAAATAAACGTTCATTAGATATATCTATATATAATGAAAATTATAAGTACTTTTAAATATATTTATTAATTACTCCACGAACTTTTTCACGTTGTTTATCTGTTAAAATCTCAAGAGTTATACCTGGGTTAGCCTTCATATTATTTTTACCTTGGTATTTTAATTTTTTAGCAGCTAGCAATTGTTTCATTTTCCTCCATCTTTTTAACTCTTCGGGATCTACCTGATTTGAATTTTCAATATTTTTTGTTTTTTCTTCTATTCGCTTTAATATTTCATCAGTTTTACTTTCTGACTCTTGTGTTTTTGTTGAAATAAAAGTAAACATTTTATCATAAAGATCTTGTGTAAATCGAATAACAGTTTCATTTATAGAAGCACTTTTTTTAGCATCTTCTGCTTCTTTATTTTCTACACCTTCAATAATATTAAACTGTGATAAATACCAACATATTACTATTATTAACACTATACAAATTATAATAGGAATTATTGTATATCTGGTAAATTTCATTATATATATTATTATATATATATAAATGGTTAATTCTACTCTACTAAATAATCATAGATCATCAAACATTCAGTGGAAAGGTAAATCTTTTGGACAAATTACTACTCTTATTCAAAAAAATGATACAGTTGTACCAAATATAAATAAAGAATTACTCTTCAAATCTACTCCACTTAAAATATATCGCCGTGAAACAAACACTGCCGTGAAAAAAACCAATTCTCAAAAACATTCTACTTCGGTTGATTTACTCAATAGACCTGGAGGTAGTTTAGTCGTTTTTGATGAAGAAGAATGTGATTGCGCAGGAAATAAACAAACTTTAGATATAAATCTTATTAATAATCGTGGTGAAACAGGAGAATGCTGTAACGAAGATAAAATCACAAAACACGCATTTAATACAGAACAAATTGCACGTAATAGAGCACGCGGTGCAAGTGTTGTTAGAAAACCACCATCAACAGCAACTAGCGCTCCTTATTCCATGAGTTCCCAAGAATACCTCGCTAATAGAGGAAAAACATTTAAACAAAATCAATATCATTTTTATAAATCAGGTGATCCAACAGCCAAACCGGGTGCACCTGGAAGCCAGAACAATAAATACGCAGTTAATAATAACGGTAATGTATATTGTCCTAACAATCCAAATTACTACAAAGAAACCCAGTTTAAACCTAGCAATTATAAATTTGGACAACAAGGTGGTGTATCATCTAGTGCTAGAACTTCACGATTAAATTATAATACAATTACTACAAACGGTGATTTATACACAAAAGCTTATGGTTCAGAGGTTGGTAATGCGTTATCATATGGTGCTTCGAGTGATGCTTATACGGTTAAGCAAAAGATAGGATTTCCTGCTCCTTGTGATACAAAATGTGTTACAAAGTAATTAAAAATATTTTTTCATAGTATTATATTATGAAAAAATTTATAAACGAGACAATAAAAGAAACTATTCAAAAAATATTATATGGATTTGGATTTGGTTTAGGTATGAACATGGCGTTTAAGGTATCCAAAGACAAACCCCAACCATATCAAAAAAAAGATTAATTTTTATCAATTATAGAGTACTATCCTCTAAAAAAACATTTGCTGCATTATTATTAAAATTTATGTTATTATAAGGAACATTATATTTCACACACCAATCAACACACTTTTTAATATTATTTTTCATTAAAATATTATACTTATCATCTTTGTTATTACAATCAACTAAATTTAAAGTATAATGAATATTTTCTATCTGTTGTTGCCCTAATATAGCATTATATTCTTCTATCTTTGTTGTAAATAACAAAGTTAATGGTATATTTAATAATCGTATGACCGGCTTATCTATGGTAACAATTTTTTCAAATGCTTTAAACAAATAATTATAAATACCATTGCAATTTGGACCTAAATAATTTTTACAAACAATATATTTTTCCGAATTCGCATATCTACTTGTCTGTGGCTTTGTAATATAGACTTTTTCATATAAAGATGATAATAAAGCCAATATATCCAACGTATGTTGGAAAAAACAATCAAATACCTTTAATATAAAATGTCCACCCTGCTTTTGCATTACTATAGCATAACATACTTGACCAAACAATAACTTCAGTATATAATGTTCTTGGTTATTAAAATCTATCGAAAAATCAAAACCTCCATCACCTGTTATTATAGACATTTTATTACCATACGTTTCTTTGCAATATTTAAAATTATCTAATGTTAAAATATCACCGGTACCATCAATACCATGGTCAATGACTACATTATTATTTTCTTGTAAAAATTGCTTGCTTTTTTTCCATCCAGGAATATTCGGGTCATTTTTATCGTCCAAAATAGACATTCCTATGTATTTATCATTTGCGTTATTACGCATGTTTACCATTGCTTCAATAAATCCTCCAGGACCTTCCGCCAAATGAAACGTCGTTATATTTCCTTTTTTTATATCCAATAAATTAAAAAAATTAACTATTTCAACCATTTTAAAATATGACCTTGATAACGGTTTCTTTTTTGCTATACTTTTTTTTTTACACGGTATTATAGTATGAATATACTCACAAGGGTTTGTGTACCGCTTTACAGTATCCCATTCTTGTTCTTTTGAATCAATACGTTTTTTTATCTCATTTAAATAATGGGATAATGAGCTTGATACTATAGGATCGGAGTTTTTTCCATCGGTTAAAAAACATTCTATATATTGATATAAGTAAGGCGTATTTCTAGGTATTTGAAAATGTATCATAATGTTTATAATCTCTTGTATATGATAAACATTAATTTTTATATATATTATATATTAATATTAATTCCTTTTCTTTTTTATTACTACATTTGACGGCTTTAATATAACTTCCGGTGCTGTCGAATCTTTTGAATCGCCAATAACTATTTTTCGTTTTTTACCGGGTAATTTTCGAATAATAATACTGTGTTTTTCTTCTTTTGCTATTTCTTCTTCGTCGTCTTCTTTTTTCAACTTATCTATTACATCATCTACATCGTCATCGTCCAAAATTCCAATCGATCGATTTTTATTCACTAGTAATTTATAAACCTTTTCAGCATTTACATTATGTGTTTTTCTAAAGACAAAATATCTATTCATAAAAGATATTTGCTTCTCTTCACGGGACATTTGATTAGCATTATCATATTCTTTTTTATTTCTATAATTTTGTTTTATCTCTTCATTCATCTGTGTATATAATTCGTCAAACATACCACTACCATTTGGTAAACCAAGACCTGTTGCCTCTTCTTTTGTTAATAATTGGAATCCATAGTTATCTAAAACACGTTGTAAATAGTTAAAATTGACCAAATATTCTATAAATGGTTTATTAATACTTTCCTGGAAAATTTCAATTGGATAATTTAAAGAATTTTCATCTTCTGGAAATCCAGTGAAACTATATTGTTTTTTTATCTCATACATTTTCCCATCATTTTCATTATAAATAGTCATTGACTCTCCTTTATTTTTTGATTTCAAAACATTAAACACAGTTTCGCCGTCATAACAGGTGCCTATAAAATATCCGTTTACTTTTGTACACTCGGATAAATTTCGCAAGAATGAATGCAAAGTTTTATCATTATTAAAGAAGTAATGTAAAGCAAATTGACATGAACTTACATTAAATCCTTCTTTACCTACACCAAATTGCCTATAAACGCCATCGCCTAATTCTTCTTTATCTTTACCACCATTACCAAATACTGCACCGGATATTTGTTTATCGCGTTCACTTTCTAAAGCCGTACCATTACGAATGTTTTTACGACTATCACCGTGTGCGAATAATGCATAAGGCATTTTATTATATTTTGTTCTATAATTTAAATAACGTGCACAAGCACCGTCTTTCTGATTTTCAATATTATCTTTTGAATAGTCAATGCCAAATACAAAATCCAGTTTTGATGCGATCCATTTTGGAAAATCACCGCCTTTTCCTACTGCATAATCAATTAATGTATCTCCACGATTCCCAACACCTAAAATTAATTTTCGTTTTACATATAAATTATGGAAATTACGCAATGCGCGTGTAGTTGTTTCTTTACCGGATTTACTATAATATACATCTTCGTCTCCTAATAATTCAGGAATATCTTTACCGGTCATTATCATTTCTTCAGTAATAGGGTTATGAATACTATGCCAGTTGCTATTTGCGACGTGAAATGCATTACCAAAATTCGCACCCGTTGCACGTAAATCATTGGTTTTATCATAACGTACTCTTAGTGGAATCCATCTCCAATACCCTTCTTTACTGAGGTTATAACTAAATTCAACGATCATATTTTCTTCAAAATATTCATTTTCTTCCGTCAACATTACTAGACCATTTCCATTATCTTTTAATTCTACATTACAAAACTGTGCATTAATATCATAAGGGTTTGTAGGCTGAAATGGAACTGGTTGATATTTTTGACTATTGTCTTTTTCTTGGTTGTCTGGTAAAACATCATTAATAACATCTAACATTGGATTAATATATCCGTGGTCTCTTTTACTAAATCCACAATGTAAAATAAGTGTCTTATATTGAGTAATATTATTCTGATTTTGTAAATCAATACCATCTTGAAATATACTATGAATTTCATCCTTTCCGTTTTTATCTTTTTTCACAGAAACTAGGAAATCTATTGTATTATATTGTGGAGGTTTCCATTTGAACGAATATTCCCACGTTATTTTCTTCAATGGACCGGATTTACCAGAAGCTATACCACCTACACCTGTAGATGCAGGTGTGAAAATTAGTCCATCGGTATTATATTGATATGAACCGTCCTTTACTCGACTCAAAATACCCTCACAACTTTTGAATATATTTCCATGATAAGAAGTTGAGAAATTTTTACATTTTATTGATAACCAACAAGAATGATCAATGTCGTCGTCTACTTTTCCACTCTTTTTCACGGGATTACTGTTACCACTGTCCTTATTTAAAATAGATCGCGGTTTTAATTGACGAATAAAATTATTTAATAATGGTAATCGAAATTTTTCTGGAATATCTTCTTCATCTAATGCTACGAAATTTAATTCACGAACACTTTTTTTTTTAATGTAATAAATATCGAATGCTGCATAAATATTTACAAATTTATTATTTTTATCATATTTAATATGCTCTCCATCCAAAAGACTATTGCATAATTCCTTCTCTAATGTTACAACACCGGTAAATATAAAATTCATGTTCGTGTCTATCATATATATGTGTCCATTTTCTGCTATAAATAACATTTTTCTATCACCATCTGCTTTGTCTGTAACTGTATAATTTTCACGAATGTTCGGCATTATAGATATTCGCTCTTGTCCATCTTCGGGTAAAGTAACTATATTACCCATTTGTAGAGTATAAGAGGATGGGCCTATAAAATGCTTGGTTAGGTCACGACGTGCGCGATCTGCTGTATAATCATTTTTACTATTATATTTTTCCATAAATTCTTTTGTATATTCATCACCAAATACTGTTTCCATATAGGATTTTAAAACTAAATCCTTCTCTGACTTCGCAATCGGATAATTGGTACCCTGTAATGCACTTAATACTATTCTTATACATTTACGTAAGGCTGTGATAATTTTTTCTTGTGAATTATATTCCATTCCTGGTCCAATACGACTGTTATCTAATTCTAATTCTACTTCATATGTTTCTTCATTATTAAATACATTCGCATCTTGTATAGTATATTGGGGTATAGGTACTATTCTTGAATATTTTGTTTTTCGTTTCGCAATTGATGACCCTTTTACTATACTTACATCCAAGAATATAGGGAGTTCGTCGTGACGCATACGAACACGATTAATATAACGAAATACTTTCTTAGTATCTAACCAAGAAGATACGATACTTTTAGCTATTTCTGTATGTGAATAAAAGTCTTTTTCATATTGATAGGAAACACGAAAATTAAAATCTTCAAAATCAACCCCTTTCAATGGTTTACTTGTTTCACGTGTCTCGCCTATGTAAGGAGGATGTTTTTGTGTAAATTTAATTTTATCAGAAACGGCTGAAATAGTAGAAGGTAGATCTAATAATTTTTGTAAATTATTCGTTCTACAATATTCCTGTATCAAATCAACGCCCATAACTTCAGCACGAATATTGGACATTCGCATTTGACCCGTTTTTTTGTTGAGATTTTCGCCTTGAATACGTAATATACTAAGGCCATCTACATTTTCTGTTTTAAAACCAGAAGAATAAAATGACTGAACTACATTATCGTAATCAATCTTTGATAAAGGTTTACCACTTTTAGGATTTGTACCAAATCTAACCTCTAGTTCACCGGTTTTATTTCGCATATTGCCACTGGTAGAATCTGCTAAATAAAATTCAACTAATGCTTCAAGATCCTTTTTTGGATTTTTTTTCATCGTCTTAGAAACATCTTCTGTTAAATTATCTTCGCTTTTTCGTGGTGGACTATAATCAGGAGATCTAGGAATAAATTCTTCTTCGCTTTTTCGTGGTGGACTATAATCAGGAGATCTAGGAATAAATTCTTCTTCACTTTTTCGCGGTGGACTATAATCTGGCGATTTTGGTATTATATATGAAGGTGAATTTGGTGAAATTTCCCCATCTTCTCTAGTAGTAGTTTTTTCCATAATATATAAATAAGTATATCTTATTCATATATTATTTTACATTAACATATTCAATTTTGTATATTTAACGATACTAGATATTTTATTACGCTCTCATATAAATCCTGTTTCTTAGCTTTATCTACATTACAATTTATATGTAATATTTCCATCATGCTTTGTAATTCAGGTGTCTTATAAGAAGATACCCCCTTCAATATTTTATCTAGAAATGGATCTACGTTCAACCTATTCTTCTTTAATTGAAAGATTTTGTCTTGTGATAATTTTACACAATCAACGGTAATTTGATAATCATCATTTCTCTCAAAAAGATATGTATCATAAATACTATCTGTATTAAATTCCATATAAATATTATTTTGCACTAGAACTGCATTAATTTTATAGTAAAAACATAACACCCAAAACGTATACCAGGTTGTTTTACGATCAGTCATTAGTTCCGAAGATACATTTTGTAATTTAACGTTCGTCATTTTTACCCCATTTTGTTTAGCTGAAGATTTAATGTTTGTCTTTTCTTTCTGAATATAATCCATAATTTTTTGTTTTTCTGTTAACTCTGCGTTTTTATATCGATTCCCTAACATATGAAATTCACCGATTCCAATCGACAAAATATAAATACAACAAAATAATCGATCATTTACTTTAGGCATAAATAGTTCCGATTTTGGTTGTTCTTCTTTTACAATTTCAACTTTTTGAATTGTATTGTTCGTCGGTATTAATGGTTTAATATTATCGACATATTCTTTCAATAACATAAACTTTTCACAAATTTGAGGTTCTACATCAAATTTGTTAATATCATAAAAAATCTGGTTTAATAGTGTATTCGCCATTTTTAGTTATACATATACATCGTCATATCTTTAAATCTTTTTTTTATATTGTTGTGTTAGCAGTTATTACAGGAGATTCATCGTTATCTGACTCGAAGTATGCTTTGACGAAATCTTCTTTTTTTGATTCTGCAAGTAATAACATTTTTTCTTGATCTTGGACATAGTCTAAATATGTTTGTAAATTAGTAATAATATCTTTTGGTAGAAACGATAAATTGATGTATACACCACTCTTATTCTCATTTAATTTTACATCAGGAGCTGAATTTAAAATTTTTAAAATTTCTAATTGATGTTCCTTCGTTAATTTTTCTACGCGAGTTTTTAGTTTTTCTAATTCAATTGTATTATCCATTTTATGGTATTCGCTAAATTTATTTATATTGTTATTCAATAAATTTAGTTTTATGTATCTTCTTCATCACTATCATCAACAACTTGTAAACGTCTAAATGCTTGCATAATATCGTACATACAATATTTTACATTACTTAATAAAATACTTGGATCTTGCATATTATCTGCAGCGGTAAATAAACTATCAAACTTATATGTAAGATGCATGTCTACTTTTTGATTAATCACAAAACAGCCCTCCTGGGTAGATAACAATCGATATTGATTGCGATTGATAATTTTTGCTCTACACATAGGACATTTATGCTTTAAAGCCAAATGCTTTGCTAAACACGTAAAACAGAAACTATGCCCACACGGTGTAGTAACAACATTTGGGTTAGGTTTTAATTTTTTTTCTTTTTCGTCATATTTTAAAAATTGAAGCTTTTCATAGCAAATTGGACAGTTCCCTACGTCTAACACGTTGAGTTCGTCCATAGATATTTTATCTTCATCGTTTATTGCTCTCAATTGCTCTAGAAATTCTTGATTATTATATTCTTTTTTGTCTTCCGCCATTATACATAGTTTGAATGATTTTATTATTTACAAAAAAAATCATTCATTTTAGTCATAATAAAATAGTTGTATTAATATATATTAATGTCTACTCAATCTATTGGAAAAGCTGCAAAAGATGCTACAAAAGAAGTATTCTTAGCTACAGCTAATATAGTAGGTCAAACTGCGAAAACTGCGAATACTACTTATGAAAATGTCACGAATACAGCAACAAATTTAACTACTGCTACTAAAAATCTCAGTGAAGTTGCTGAAGCCGGAACTGAATCAGCGAGTCATGTTGCTAATTCTATAAGTAATGTTACTAATTCTGTATCATCGATTACTACATTGCTTAAAAATTTTTTCATAAGACGCGTTAATGTTTCAGAAAACAAAAATATACAGATGCAGAATAAAACAGAAGATCAAAAATTGAGAGAGGCAAATGAATTTGCAGCTAAGAAAGTAGAATTAAAGGAAGAACAATTAAAATTAGAAGCTAACGCAGACGCTTTAAAGGATCCAACAATTAAAAAAGAGTATACGAAATTAGCAAAACAATCAAGAGATATTGTATTAGCAGCAGAACAACAACAAAGTGTATTAGACATTGCAGAACAGAAACGAATTGAACAAACAAACATGACTCAATCTAACTTAAAAGATTCCAAGGTTATAGCGCAAACAAATCAAGGTGAAATCAATTCAAAATATTTACAAATTGGTTTTTATAATAATGAATATATAAATTTAGTCATACCAAGATATTGGCTTAGACCAACAATAATATCCTTTAAAATCATTGATTTTATACAAATTAATGAAAACGGAACTGAAGTTAATGTTAAAGTTAGTGTTATAAAAGAAGAAAAATACAAATATAAATTTATTTATAACAATGTTACATATAATTTTGGTTATGAACAACTAAGTGTTTTGGCGGGTACTGATGATATATTTAATACACATATCGAGGGTATAACCAATGAGACAGAAAATACTAACGTTGACTTTACAATTCAATCACTTAAACATGGAGGACAATATAAAAGAATAGTACCAGTAACAAAACGTTTTTGGAGAAGAGGAGGTAAAAAAACAAAAAAACAAAGAAGAAAATTAAAGAGAAAGACAAAAAGAAGGAAAAACACACACTAAGTAAAAAATGATTTTATTATCTTTCAATAAAATCATTCTATTCATTTAAATTGCAGCAGTATCAATTGTTCTCCAATTAGTACCATTATAAATATAAATTTTATTATTAACTGTATCAAAAACCATTGTTCCAGAACTAGGAGTTGTTGTTGGTGTTGAACCTGAAGCTTGTGTTTCTAATTGTATGGAAATATTAGCAGAACCATCAAATGAAGCACCGCCAATATTTTTTGTTGCTGCTAATTTTGTAGCTGTACCTGCGTTTCCTGTTATACTACCCGTAATAGTTGATGAAAATTCTTTTATTCCTGCTATTGTTTCGTCTCCGGTTTTCATAACAGCACCTGCTGCTGCTACAGTTGTAGCATCTGTTACATCTGCACTTGATGCTATTCCATCCAATTTGGTTTTATCACCATTTGCAAATGCTCCTTCACTTGGTTTCACTTGTAACGTTGATACTGTTAATGCTTTAATCGCAGCCAAGTCATTCACCTCTGAATCCATCAAAGCACCTGCTGCTGCTACAGTTGTAGCATCTGTTACATCTGCACTTGATGCTATTCCATCCAATTTGGTTTTATCACCATTTGCAAATGCTCCTTCACTTGGTTTCACTTGTAACGTTGATACTGTTAATGCTTTAATCGCAGCCAAGTCATTCACCTCTGAATCCATCAAAGCACCTGCTGCTGTTACATTTGCTGTATCAGTAACATCTGCACTTGCTTCAATAGCATCCAATTTGGTTTTATCACCATTTGCAAATGCTCCTTCATTTGGTATCACTTGTATTGTAGAATCAACATCTAATCTATTACCATCTTTTGATAAACCTGTTCCCGCTTCAATTTGACCTGCACCTGAAAATTGTGTAAAAGTTAATGCATTTCCCACGCTATCTCCAGAAGTTACAGTAAACCCATTATTACCATTAACTGTTCCCTCTTCTACAAAAGTAAAAGCTTGTTTTACATTACCTGAGGCGAAATCATCTGCACGAACAGGTGTACCACTACCTTGTACAACATAAATACCGTTTTCAGATAGAGTACTTTGATCTTTAATTAAAATTCTATTACCAGTTACTAATGTTTTACCATCAATAGTATCACCATTTTCAAATGATGAATTAAGTGTTCCAGCAGCAGTTGTAGCAACACGAACAGAACCTTTCACATCTAAACCTTCAACCAAACTATCAACATAACCTTTTGTAGCAGCGTGTGAATCATTCGTTGGTGTATTATTTATTGTTACTGTAGTAAATGTTCCTGTAGTAGGTGTTGTTCCTCCTATAATACCATTTACATTACCTGTTAAATTTGATGATAACATATTAGTTGATGCATCATAGGTTAAATGACTAGCATTTGTTTTTATTCCTGTTCCGCCTCCTGTACCAGAACCTGCTGTAGCATTTTCAACCAATGCTACAAAACATGTAGCATCTGATGTATCTTCAACAACTACTTTTGTTGATATTGTAGCATTTGAAGTAGTTCCTGATATTGTAGCATTTATTGTACCAGTTACATCTAAATCACCGGCAATTGTTGTATTACCAGTAGCAGAAGCAACTGTAAACTTATTAGTAGCGACCTCAAAATTACCACTTGTTGATAATGTTGTAAAAGCACCTGTTGAAGCACTACTAGCACCAATTGCTGTACCATCTATAGCACCTTCATTTATATCTACTTTGCTAATATTTACTTTCCCTGTTCCATTTGGTGTTATATCAATATCACCATTTGTATCTGTTGATACTATTGTATTTCCATCAATCTTTACATTATCAACTTGTAATTTAGTAAAAACACCCGTTGAAGCAGTTGTTCCACCAATTGCAGTTCCATCAATAGCACCTCCATTAATATCAACTGTATCAGAAGTTAATGTTTTTCCACTTGCTACTGTTAATCCATTATTAGCTGATAATAAACCACTTGTTGATAATGTTGTAAAAGCACCTGTTGAAGCACTACTAGCACCAATTGC
>Ga0257110_1000791_pt1 | contig 14944 bp, 13 predicted proteins | sample LP_taG_7_FD_190184 | JGI IMG/M metagenome (GOLD analysis project Ga0257110, IMG submission 190184) | Marine microbial communities from Northeast Subartic Pacific Ocean, Canada - LP_J_2015_P26_10m | ecosystem: Environmental > Aquatic > Marine > Oceanic | place: Canada: Northeast Subartic Pacific...
TTACTGATAATAAAGATAGACTTATAATTAAAGAGCAAGGCGGCATAGAAGTTAAAGGCGCACTTGGTATAAACGAACCTTATCCAGGCAGTGATGTCGACTTACAAGTCAAAGGTGCTATTAGATTCCAAGATAAAAGAGTATCAGTTTCAAATAATATTCCTGCTCCAGGAGATGGAACACACAATCGTGGAGACATGATTTACAATACACTACCAGCGGCAGGCGGCTGGGTAGGTTGGATTTGTACAGAAAGTGGAGATCCGGGTGTATGGAACAAATTTGGAGCAATTGAATAATGGCAAATTTACACGAAATAAAAACTGAGCAATTGACTTCTATTAAAGGCGGCCTAAATCAGTTAAGCGAAACACTTCTTAGTTTATCTACACTTGTAGGAACTAACGATTCAACTCTAAAAATTGATCCGAAAGGAAGATTAACTGTTGACAAAGATACATTAATTGATGGTGCTATAGGCATTGGAGTATCTACTATATCTCAAGATGTTGATATAGAAACTAAAAATGCAGTTAAGTTTCAAGGTAAGAAATTTGAAGTAGGAAATAGTATTCCGTCTATCGGATTATACCATCAAGGAGATATAGTGTGGAATGATGCTCCTGCATCAGGAAGCAATGTTGGATGGATCTGTGTTAGAACCGGAACACCAGGCGAGTGGAAAACTTTCGGTCATATAGATAATTAAATCTGTAGATCTGTAGATAATCACACCAAATCTTCTAATAAGTATAAAGCACAAGAGTTTCATATCCTTGGGTAACCTAAGACTACGAACTAGAGAGGCATATATAAATGGAAAAAGAAAAACAAATAGAAGCACAAGTAGAGCGTTGGGACACATACGCAAGAATCATCCCTACAGTTTTCCTTGTGATCTGCACAGGCTTAATATTCACAGGCGTTATCAATTTTGACCAAGCATTTTGGATGGGGTTAGGATTGTTTGCTATGACCGCAGTTACTTGGTGGTTCTGGACAATATTCACAATTAGACAACTTGTAAAAACGCTAAATAGAGCTAGTAGAAATTTAGGCGAAGTTAGGCAAGAATTTAAAGATATATCAAAAGAGGTTAAGAGACTTAAAGATGACCAATAATAGACGTTATTATTTGTGGAAGAGCATACTAAACATTATTAGCGGAATGAGTATGGTAACACTTATTACATTAGGTGTTATGTATATGAGTTTTGATAATGCATTTGTATTCCACGATATTAAAATAGAAGTTACAAATAATCCAGTTACAGAAAATCAAGACATAGAGTTTATGATGATAGGTACTAAGAAACATGAGTGTAATAGTACTAAGGTATACGGTATTGCTTATAGTCAAAGTGGAAGTATGTACGAGTTAAATAAATTCACAAAGCAATACGTACACAATACAAGAGCAGGAGAATCAATTCCAAATCAATGGAGTATGTCAACTCCTAGTACTATGGTTCCTGGAGATTATCGAGTTAGTATGACTGGTAACTTTGTATGTAACTATTTTATTTTCCAAGCAAAAAAATCACAAACTTACGATAATATATTACTAGTAATAAAGTAAATAGCTATATGCTTGTAATAGGAAACGGCCAAAGTAGGGCTCGTATAGACTTATCCAGAATAAACGATGAAAAGATCGGGTGTAATGCTATCTTTCGAGATGAGAACGTTGATCACTTAATATGTTGTGATCGAAGAATGGTCAAACAAGCATTAGACTTTAATGAAATAAACATTTACACAAGAGAACGATGGTATAAAGAATTTGACAGTCTTGACGTTTTACCACTACCAAACTTACCCTATAAAGGAAATGATAGAAGAGATGATCCGTTTAATTGGGGTAGTGGTCCATATGCATTACTATTAGGAGCATTTCTGTCTAATACTGTAGATATCATTGGATTTGATTTATATGGTGAACAAGGTAAGATTAATAATATCTATAGTGGAACACCTGGATACAACGACAAGGACTCTGATCAAGTAGATTATAGCTATTGGGATTATCAAATAGCTAAAATATTCAAACATTATCCTCATACACGTTTTAATATATACAATACAGCTGACTGGATTTGTCCAAAAGGTTGGAATTTTGCAAACGTTTCAGTTGACAACATAGACAATTTATAGTATAATAAGTACATGAACAACAGAGGACTTAATGCGTCGACCCTCTTTAAATACTCCGCCGTTTAATATGGGAGAATATATGAGTTATTATAGTACAAAAACATACGGACACAACATAGGACTTAGTGCAGTCTTTAGACAACCTAACGCAGATCACAGTCATTGTCATTTGCTACATGGATATAGTCTAGCATTTAAATTTACATTTGGGTGTAGTAAACTTGACAATAAAAACTGGGCAGTAGACTTTGGTGGACTAAAGCCTTTGAAGGCTTGGTTAGAAGATTCTTTTGATCATAAAACTTGTGTTGACATAAATGATCCACACAAACAAGACTTTTATGAATTACAAGATAAAGACTTATGCGAAGTAAGAGAGTTTGATGGCGTAGGTGCAGAGATGTTTGCATATCATGCATGGAAGTTTGCTGACACACTTATACGGGAAGCAACTAATGATCGTTGTTGGTGTGAATCAGTTGAGTGTTCAGAACACGGTGCTAATAGTGCAATCTATACACCATTCACTGTAAGAAAGACATCACTCAAAGACGCACAAAAAAAATTGTACGGTAAGGAATAAACTGTTGGACCTTGAGAAACAAGAAAAACGTAGACTCAAGGAAATCAGGCGTGCCGATAAAGATGCAAAAAGACTTCGAAAGGCAAAGAAGACTCCGATAGATACGGAAAGAACAGTTAACCTAGCAGTTAATGATACATTACCGCTAGTTACGGTTGAGGCCGAAATACCTCCGCCGGTGGCAACAGTTAGCCACCAACCTATTCCACAAGGACATCGTCCTAAACAATATGTTGTTTGCTTAAAACACGGTAGCAAGTACGGTCCTGAATACGTTAACACGTTATACAGTATGTGTAAACGTCATTTAACTACAGATTACGAGTTCGTTTGCTTTACAGATGATTCTAGTGGCCTTAATACTAGTATTACAACTATCTATTTGCCAACTGATAAACAACTAACTGGTTGGTGGTTCAAGCCGATGTTCTTTGATAAAAATCTTCCGTTAGATGGAACTATACTTTATATGGATTTAGATATTGTAATATTTAAAAATATTGATTACTTATTTGACTTCATGCCAGGACAATTTTGTATTTGTAGAGACTTTAATAGAAGTCTAAGAAGAGATTGGTCTCGAATGAATAGTAGTATCTTTAGACTACAAACAGGATCAATGGCTAATGTGTACGATGACTTTATTGTTGATTCGCAAATGCATATAAGAAGACTTCATGGCGATCAAGATTGGATCTACGAAAAGACAAGAAACAGTAGGTATGAGTTTTGGCCTGATGAGTGGATTCAAAGCTATAAATGGGAAATGAGAGATCGACATGATCTTTCTATGATTAACGGTGTAAGAAACTTTAGAGAAGCAAAAGACCCAAAGGTTCTTGAACATACTTCTATTGCAGTATTTCATGGACAACCACACCCGCACCAATGTGAAGATAGATGGGTTAAGGATAACTGGAAATGAATAAATTTATATTTGACGTAGACGGAACATTAACACCAAGTAGACAACAAATTAATCTTGAATTCAAAATGTTCTTTAATACATTTTGCTTAACACAAGATGTATATCTTGTAACAGGCAGTGACAAACCTAAAACTGTAGAACAGATAAGTGATGCTACATACAATTTAGCAAAACGTGTTTATAATTGTAGTGGTAACGATGTATATGAAGGCGAAACAAGCATACATAAAAGCGAATGGAAATTACCAAATCATGCTGAGACTTGGTTAAAAGATAAGTTAGAAGAAAGCCAATTTAATATTAGAACAGGTAATCACATTGAACAACGTACTGGCCTAGTTAACTTTAGTATTGTTGGCCGTAATGCTGATTCAATTGATAGAGGCAAGTATGTAAGATACGAACAAGAACACGGAGAAAGAGGCATTATTGCTGATAGGTTTAATATGGCTTTTTCAAATCTACAAGCAACTGTAGGAGGAGATACTGGAATTGATATTGCTCCTCGTGGTGCAGACAAGTCGCAAATAATAAAAGACTTCGACCCAAATGATACCTTACACTTTTTTGGTGATAGACAAGATCCTGCAGGCAATGATTACAGTTTAGCAAAAGTTATAACTGATAAAAATTTAGGAAAATGCTATCATGTAAACGGCTGGGAAAATACATGGGAACTTTTAAAACAATGGAACTACAATGAGTCAAGTGATTAATGTATTTTATATCAGCACCGTTTGGAAATTACTTAAAATTTAAAAATGCTATTAGTGTTACTGGCAGTTGGACAGTGAAGCCAAGGCCTGGACTAATTAAACAAATAGCAAAAACACTACGTTATACTAAAACAGGGTGGCGTAATAAAATAGGTCTACGCAACAAAGGTATACTCCATGCAGTTAAGTATCATAACGAAGATAGCATAATGAGTCTGGCCGCAATAGATACAAACGACTGGTATGCATTTGAAAGTTTTATACCATCTAGTGCTGGTGTTGAAATAAACATTAGTTGTCCTAACTTAGACAAGCAAGTAGATCAATTGTTACCCGGATTTGATATTTTTACTAAATCAAAGCGTAAATGGTGTATTGGTAAAATATCTCCTACAGCAGATGAGAAACTGGTTGACAAATTAGTAGAATCGGGGTATAATAGTATACATGCAAGTAATACATTACAAACAGACAAGGGCGGACTTAGTGGTAAAATATTGGTTCCACATACAATGAGGCTAGTTACTTACATAAAACAAACACATCCGCATGTACAAGTTATTGCAGGTGGTGGAGTGACATGCAAACAAGACGCACAAGATTATATAAATGCGGGAGCAGATCACATAAGTTTAGGAACAGTTTGTTTTACACCATGGAAACTTAAAGGCATACTAAATGATTAAACGTATAGGCTTTGCATGTAAGTACATGCATTCAGATCAAACACAAAAAAAGAAACTGCTTGAGGAAATTCAACGACCACTAAATACAAGGTGTACAACTGTTCAATGGTTGAATCGACAAACTAAAGAAGTAGCTGAACAAAGGTTGTGGGACATTATGGTTCACAACATTCAAAGTTACTATAACTTGATTGAATATGTAGGAGGATTACCAGATGGATTACGAATGGTTAGGCTTGGTTCTGACATACTGCCTGTTTATACTCAGCGTGACTGGTGTTACTACTGGCAGTTACCTGATGTACGTAAGTACTGTGCAACTCACCTTGCAAAGGTCGGCGACTTGGCTCGTCTTCTCGATGTGCGGCTTAGTATGCACCCTGGCCAGTTTACTGTCCTTGCTAGTGATAGCCCCGACATTGTTGATAGGAGCATAGAAGAATTTGAATATCACACGGACGTCATTAGGTGGATGGGATACGGTAAAAAGTTTCAGGACTTCAAGTGCAATGTCCACATATCAGGACGCAAAGGTCCAGCCGGTATCAAAGACGCACTTAAACGTCTCTCACCGGAGGCAAGAAACTGTATTACAATCGAAAACGACGAAAACAAATGGGGACTCGAACACAGTCTTGAGCTTGGGAACGATCTCGCTCTGGTGTTAGATATCCATCATCATTGGTGCAATACTAGAGGAGAATATATTGAGCCCACAGACGACCGATTTAAACGTGTTATTGATAGCTGGCGTGGTGTTAGGCCTACTATTCATTATAGTGTTAGTAGAGAGGATCTTCTCTTACTACATTGTGAAAGAACTAGACCAGACTTTTGCACCTTGGAACAAGCCGGACACAAAAAAGCGAAACTAAGAGCACACAGTGATTACATGTGGAATGACGCAGTTAATGACTGGGCATTAACCTTTTTAGACTATGCTGATATTATGGTGGAGTCTAAGTGTAAGAATTTAGCTAGTATAAAACTTTATGAGCAGGCCAATAAATAAAACTACGACAAGGAGAAAACTATGATAAAATGGTTAAAATCAAGAATAGAAGAACGTACTTCATGGGATGGCGCGGCTTTAATCCTATTAGGGGTATTAGTTCTTATTGCTGGTCCTTTTGCCAAAATTGCGGCTTACGGTGCAATTGGCTACGGAATCTGGACTATTTACAAATCAGAATAATTACAGCTCGTCAATTCTTAGAGTTGAGCTAACTGACATATTCAATAACTTCCTTTGCTCAACACCTTTACGTTGGGCAAATCGTTTTGGATCACAACTAGGGCAAACGTGGACGTAAAAGTTATCTAATCTTTTTGGGTCTACTTTGCCTTTCTCTCTCTTGAAGTCTTCTTTGCATACATCACATTGGAAAACTATATAACTACGTATACGTTTATAAGGATGATGTTTACCTTTTTTGCCTTTACGCATGTAAAAGCGAATTTCTTTTTCAATTCTTTTGAACATAATAGTATTTATTTACATTCGGTTTATAGACTACAGCATAAATACATAGGAAGAGAGCTTTAATGAGTATTGTACAATTAACAGAATCAGCAAAAAAGCAGATGACTAATATGCTTACAGAGCACAATAAAACAGCAATTAAGCTACAAATGCAAGGTGGTGGATGTGCTGGTTTTAAATATGATTGGTCATTAGACGACACAATCGAGAGTACCGACGAAGTGATAGAATTAGATAACGGAAAGTTTATTATAGACAGTTCAAGTATTATGTACTTGCTTGGGTCAACGATAGATTACAAAAAAGAAGTTTTCGGTTCTTATTTTGATATTAGAAACCCAGCAAGTACAAGTAGTTGCGGCTGTGGTGAATCAGTAGGATTTTAAGGAAATAGTATGGCTAAACAGGAAATTTATTTAGGCGTTGAAGGTAATGATGGTACTGGTGATAGTATCAGAGAAGCCTTCCGTAAAACCAACGAAAACGTTACAGAACTTTATGCTGTATTTGGACAAGGTGGTACAATTACTTTCCAAGCACTAAGTGATACACCAGATGCTATTACGCCAAACGGAATTGTATTAGGGAACTCTACTGGTACAGCTATGGTGCAAAAGACACTTAATGCAGGTACAGGTATTACTATTGATAATACTAGTGATACAGCTATTGTTATTACAAATACTGGTGCAAATATTAATGCTGATACTACACCAATTTTTGGTGGACCAGTAAGCGGTAACAGAGTTTACCCTATTGGACTTATTAATACATCGGCCGCGGCCATATCTGAATTTAATACTACGCATGGTGAAACAATTACTATTGACGACTTAGTATTAGATAAAAAATATATTGATGCAAACTATGCTCCTAACATTATTACACAAACAACTAAGTCAGTACTAGCACGTAACGAGCCTGCTAATGCAACAGAATATACTAAAACAATTACTGAATACAGAAACGGTGGTGCTGTAATTACAGGACACGGACTTGACTTTTCTACTAACGGTGCTCCTTTTAAATTTTTATCAACAGATACTCCTCCAACAGGACTAACAAATAATACAACTTATTACGTTAGAGTAGTTGATACAAATAATATTACATTACACGATTCAGTTTCTGAAGCACAAAATAACGACGATACATCAAGAGTCAAAGTAAATATTAACTTAGGTACTACAGTTACTCCAGCAGGTACTGACACACTTATTGATGGAGAATATAACTCAGACTTATATGGCTTCTATAAAGAGAACGAAGCATTACCAAGAAAAAATGCAGTTAGAAGAAGTGGTGATAACTTAACTGGTGCATTATATCTAGCAGATCATCCAGGAGACTTAGCTGGCACAGTAACTGGTGTTGAAGAAGATAAACAAGCGGCAACAAAATTATATGTTGATAATACCAGTTATGCATCAACAGAAGATTTATTTGTTACTAAACAAGGTGATGATACACAAGCAAAAACTCCAATTGGTTTAGAAGGACGAGGACAATCATATGCTTACGGCAGTTTAAAGGCCGCACTATTAAAAGCAGAAGAAGTTATTGAAAGTGCTCCTGTAGAACCAGGTGCATATACACAGGTTATTACATACGACTCGGGCAGAAGTAGAGCAGTTATTTCTGCAAATGCTACTACGTCACCATATGCGGCGGCATCAAATGCTATTACTTACATGAAAGAAAACAAAGTCTTTATTCAAAAGGCAGTTGTTGATCATGTTAAAGATACTTTTCCGACACATTCATTTGCGGCATCTAGTGTTGTTAATCCAAAAGCTGAAGCATTAATTATTAAAAATAAAAAGTTTATTCAAGAAGAAACTGTACAGTGGATTAATAATCAGGTTGCAACACATACAAATGCAGGCTCAGGCATTTTTGACGGATTTACGTTTGATGCAACAAAGTGTAAAAGAGACACAGGGTTAATTGTTGATGCTTGGGTTAATGACTTAGGTAAAGGCGGCAACTTAGAAACTGTTAGGCATGCTAAAAGTTATTGGGCTGGCGTAGTTGTTAACGTTCCTGGACAAGTTGCTCAAACTAATGCGGCTATTGAATTTGCAAGAGACCTTACTAAGAACTATGTTCTTACAAATACACAATATTCTACACTACAAAGAACATATCCGGTTTTAAGCAGTAACCTTGCAACAAATACTTTCGAAGTGTTTGTTGGTAAACATAGTTTAGCTCATACATATGTAAGTGGTGGATTTGTTATTAAACCAGACGAAACAGAAATTGCAATTACAGGTTTTGTTTATAATAATGTTACAGGTGTTGCAACAGTTACAGCATCATCACATAATCAATCCTCTGGCGCACTTATTAAACTAAGAGATATACTAGTTAGTTGTGCAAGTGGCCAAAAAACATATCCTTATCCACATGTTCCGCAAACTAATACAGATACATTTATAGTTGATTCATACGGCTTAGGTGGAACACAGTTTAGAACATATATCGGTCCAAGTACATATGCACACACTTATGTAAGTGGTGGTAAAGTAATGAAGGCTGATTACACATTCTTAACTATTACTAATGCAGTTTACGATAATACTACTGGTTGGTTGACTGTTACTACAGCGGCAAACGGATTAAGTGCAGGCAATATTGTACGACTAGAAGGTATAGTATTCAACTGTAGTCAGGGACAACTATCGTATCCTGAACTACTAAGAGCAGAACATCAATCAGCATTTGATGCACTAGCATCTGGATTAACTACAAATAGCTTCCAAGTACAAGTAGGACCGAATCAGTATGTACATACTTGGGTAAGTGGCGGTACTGCTACTAAGCCAGATAGTACTGTTTTAACTATTACAGATTTTACATACGATAATAAAACAGGTATCACAACAGTTACTACTTCTACTGCACACGGCATTACAGAAGGTATGCCAATAACACTTGCGAATATTACAGTAACATGCAGTCAAGGTACAAAAGTATATCCTGAAACAGCAGAGAATTTAGGTACAAGAGCAAATACACTAACAGCTATTATTACAAATGTTATTAGTAACGGATTAACAGCAGTACCTGCTCCAGTAGGACCTAAAAAATCAAATAACACTTGTGAAAGAGATATTGGATTAATTGTTGACGGTATGGTAATTGACTTAGCTAACGGAGTTAATTCTAACTTCCATGCTATTCAATCAGCTGTAAGATATTTTAGTACACCATCAGGCGCCAAAGCAAGAATAGCACAAAAGTCACAAACACTTTCTGCTATTGCTAAAGCAAAAGCTATTGTTAATGCAGTAGTATCAAATACTGATCTTGAAACAGCAAGTAAAACATTTGTAGTAAATGCAAATAATCTTTCAGCTAATAGCTTTGAAATTACTCTAGCTACATCAACACTATTACACACTTATATTAGTGGTGGTAGTGTAACAAAGTCTGGTGTTAAGATTAACATCACAGGATTTAACTATAATAATACTACAGGTATTACAACTGTAACAACATCAACAGCACACGGTTATAGTGCATCTGATCAAGTTATTATTGAAAATGTATTATTAGAATGTGCAAATGGACAGAAACTATATCCAAGTGATTATACTTCTTTAGTTCCACAGTTTAGAAGTACTGCTCTTAACAACGTATCGCAAACAGTTAAAAATAGTATTATTGCAAAGTTTGATATTATTACAAACATATTAACAAACGGACTAAGTGTTCGACCAACATTAGTTGAAGGTAGCACATATACGCTTGATTTTACTAACGGTGGTAATGGAAATACTGATCAAGGTGTTAACAATAACGTTGATATACTTCCAGGTAAATTAATTAAAGGTAGAACAAGTGGAGCACTAGGTAGGATTGTTAAGTATACTAGCGGTGCTGACTTATCGGGTGCAACTAGTGACAGAGTCGAAGTTGTATTAGTTGAGCCTAAAGAGTTTAGACTAGGTGAAGAACTTGAATACGGCAACCAAACTGCCGAGAAACAAATTACTGTACACGTTGAAACAGGTATTTACTACGAAGACTATCCGTTGAAAGTTCCTGCTAACGTTTCAGTTAAAGGTTCAGACTTTAGACGTTGTCAAATTAGACCAGCAAATAGAATTTCACAATCACCTTGGGCAAACACTTATTTCTTTAGAGACAAGTTACTAGACAATTTAAAAATTACAGATTATACAGGATCTGATTTAGCAACTGCACAAGCAATTACACTTACAGGTGATAATAGTGCAGGCGGTATTGTTACAATTACTCCTGCAGATAACGTTGCTCCAACATCATGGGATGGAAAATGGTTCTACACAGATGCTGGTGCAGTTGGACTTATATCAAATGCTGACGGTGGAAGTAGCTTTGATGTAACTATGACAATTGATATACTAGCAAACCTAAGTAGTATTGCAAGTGGTGATTGGCATATTAAAAATACAGTAAACTACGGATATCACTACTTAACAGATCCTACAGATTCAACAAGTATTGCTAAAAATAACATAGACATGGATGTGTTCTTAATGAACGATGCTACAAGACTAGCAAACATGTCATTCCAAGGACACGGCGGATTTGCTCAAGTGCTTGACCCAGCAGGACAAATTTTAGTTAAATCACCGTACACACAGGTTTGTGGTTCATTCTCAAGAAGTACAAATAAACAAGGCTTTAAAGGTGGTATGTACATTGACGGGTTTGCTGGTAACTTAGAAACTAAGATTACAGGTAAAACTGACAACTACACACTTCAAGTAGAATCAGATGCAGGTACAGGTTTAAGATTAAGAAAACCACAAACACCGGCTCCATTCTTTATTGCAGGTGTAAGATACCAAGTTGATGCTGTTTCAGAATATGACGGATCAGCTGGTACAGCAAAATTATTAATTAACAAACTTTCAAACGAAGGTAACGGCTATGTTGGTACTACGTTCCCACAATCAATCTTTGTGCAAACTGCTGGTAACAGAAGTATGTTGGCAAACGACTATACTCAGGTTAACGATTTAGGTTACGGATTGTTCTGTAACAATGCGGCACTATCAGAGCAAGTTTCAACGTTTACATACTACAACCATACAGCGTTCTTTAGTAACAACGGTTCAGAAATTAGAGCTCTTAACTGTTCTAACGCAAATGGTAACTTTGGTTTAGTTGCGGCAGGATCAGATCCAAACGAAACACTTGACGCAGTTACATCATTAAGAAATATGCAACAGCCTATTAAGGTTTATGATGACGGTGGAACTTATGATCACCCTGTAGGTGCTACATCAGTTTATGTTTATGATTACGATTATGCACCATACAATAACAGTTTACTTGATGTTGTATCAGCAACTGGTGTAACAACTTATGAAGTTAAGTCAGCAAGTATAGCGGCGGCGGCACCAACACAAACAGGTGTTAAGGGAAGTGGACAAGCAGTTTATAGACTAGCATTAGGTGGAACATCAGGATTAGAAGCAGTACTAGCTAACGGTGATATTCTTACATTAAGAATGAATAAGAATCACTTGTTTAGTGGTGTTAATGCAGAAACAAGTACAAGACCTTCTACAGCATTATTATTTGCAGAAAATCCAAATGGTGTGTATAGAACAATTAGTTTTAATAACCAAGATAGTGATTTAAGTTCATTAGCTTCAGATAGGTTCCAAATTGTTTTTGATAGTGGCTTTGAACACTTATCATTAACATTAGATAATACGTATGCAAGTGATGCAACGTATGCAGGATCCGGCGGAACCAAAATGGGTGATACTGCTGGTGATGATGTACTTGCTATTACAAGATTAACATCACCTCAGCAGTCTCGACTTGCTAACAACGATATGATATTTGTACATGCTGGTAGAACACATGTAGTACAAAACTATGTAGAAAGAGTAGACGCTAGTAATAGTGACTATGAGTATGCAACTGTTGAACTTACACAACTTGCAGGACAAGATATTAGTGGAGCAGGTGGTACAGGACTTGTAAGTTCTATTAAGTTTGGTGGAGGATCTCCAGGAACTAGAACTATCGGGTTATCATTACAAGACGCCGAAGCGGCAACAATTACAGTTGGTATTTCAACACTAAGAGCTAACGGGCACGACTTTGATAAAATTGGTACTGGTGGTTTTAACACTACTAACTATCCAAGTATTATTTACGGTGCTCCAACTATTAGTGCTACACAAGCTCAAGAAGTACAAGAACGTGGTAAAGGTAGAGTGTTCTTTGCAAGTACTGACCAAGACGGATTTTTTAGAATTGGTAGATTTTTTAGTGTAGACCAAGGAACAGGTACAGTTAGTTTTGCGGCAAGTATTGCTATTAGTAACTTAGACGGACTTGGATTTACACGTGGTGTTACTATTGCTGAATTTAGTAACGATGATGGATTATCGGACAAAGCACCAGATACAGTTCCAACAGAATTTGCTGTAGAAAAATTTGTTGAACGTAGAATGCACTTTAGTAGAACAAATAGTTTAGTATCCGCTGGACAACAAATTGGTGCAGGTGCTCTTGCTAGAGATGGTACAACTGATATGACTGGCGACTTAGATGCTGGTGGATATCATATTGTTAACCTTGCTGTTCCAAGTGCAGGTGAAAATAACTATGCAACTCCTAAGAGTTATGTAGATGCAAGAACGCCATTTAGCACATCATTTATGGTTGGCGGCTCAGGCGCACTTGCTAGAACAACAGGCGACATTCCAATTTGGAACGGAACTGCTTGGGACACAGCAACTCCAACAGGTGCTATAACACTTACATGGAATTCTGTAAGTCAAGGTGTAAACTTTGCTATTGCAAGTGGAGCAGTTATTAACGGAAGTGTAGACGCTAATGCGGCGATTGCACAAAGCAAACTAAACATGAACTCAGCAACAACTAGAGCAAACGCTACTGGTATTGCACAGAGTGATTTAGGACTGTCAGCATTTGACTCAGGTGACTTTACAGTAACAGATGGTTGGGTAACACTAAAAGCAGGTAGTGTTGACTTTGCTGACTTACCAAGCATAGCACAAAACACAGTATTTGGTAGAACAGTGGCAAATGCAGGTGTTCCAAGTGCAGTAACTTTTGCAGACGTTGTTAATACAGGTGGATCGTTTACTGATACAGGTGTTGCAAGTAGAATTGTTAAAACAGGTTCAGATGGTAGAATTGACGCACAAGCGTTATATATTGATAACTTTAAAATTATTGACCAACTTGCTAACACACTAACATTTACTACACCAGGTGGTGCTAACTTAATTCAATCAGTTGGTACTATTCCAAGTAATACAACTAATACTATGGCAGGTTCGTTGTTAATTCAAAACACATCAGCTCCAGTATCAAACACAGTTAACAAATCCGTATTCTTACAGAATAGTACACTAGGTAGTACAACTGATGCTACACTAAACAGTTCTGTACTAGCAACTAACTGGATGTACAGTAGCTTTATTGAAGCACCAGGTGAAAGAACAGCATCTAGTACAGGTATTTCAATAGGTGCAGGAACAGGATTTACATCAGCAGGACAAGTTGCTATTGTTGCAAACGATAACTCACCAAGTGTTATTTTTGCACAAACAGAAATGACTCCAAACACAGATGGCGGTTATAACATAGGTTCAACTACTAAAGGATTTGGTGACATTTACGCCAATACATTTAGTGGTGTTTCAACAAGTGCAAAATACGCTGACTTAGCTGAGAACTATTTAGGTGATCAAGACTATGAAGCAGGTACTGTACTAGTATTTGGTGGTGATCAAGAAGTTACTACAACTGAACACAAAGGTGACAGGAAAGTTGCTGGTGTTGTTTCAACTAACCCAGCACACTTAATGAATACTGGTTTAGAAGGTGATCATATAATTGCATTAGGTTTAAGTGGTAGAGTTCCATGTAAAGTAATTGGAAAAGTTGATAAAGGTGATATGCTAGTAACAAGTGCAATAGCAGGATTTGCAATAGTTGATAATAATCCAGTTATCGGTACAGTAATAGGTAAAGCTGTAACCAGCAAAGAAGATGCAGGTGAAGGCACCATTGAAGTAGTGGTAGGGAGAGTATAATGGCTATACAAACAATTAACGTAGGCACAAGTGCTAACAAAGGCGATGGTGATCCATTAAGAACAGCATTTACAAAAATTAACGCTAACTTTGCAGAGCTTGCCGTTACTAATAAAAATAGAGATATAAATGGATCAGTATTTGCAGACGATAGTACTTTACTTGTAGATGCTGTAAACGGAACCATTACAGCGGCAGTTTTAGTTGGTACACTTCCAGCATTGAACGGAAGTAACCTTACTAATTTAACAATACCTGCACAGACGTTTGCTTCACTTACAAGTAAGCCAACTACAATAGCAGGATATGGAAT
>Ga0257110_1000792_pt1 | contig 14937 bp, 1 predicted proteins | sample LP_taG_7_FD_190184 | JGI IMG/M metagenome (GOLD analysis project Ga0257110, IMG submission 190184) | Marine microbial communities from Northeast Subartic Pacific Ocean, Canada - LP_J_2015_P26_10m | ecosystem: Environmental > Aquatic > Marine > Oceanic | place: Canada: Northeast Subartic Pacific...
AAGTGTTACACTGATCTAGTACCGCATCGCCGTTGGGCACGCCCGCGCAGTCCAAGCAAGTAGAGTCGTCGTTGGAGGCGTCATTGTCGCACACACCGCACTGGTCCAGTACCGCATCGCCGTGGAGCACCCCATTACAGTCGGTGCACGCGGCGGCGTTCGGCAGCGAGTACACGCGCACGTGACCGGCATTGTCGCCGCCGTCGTCGTTTCCTGTCGCCCCGATCGCCACCGTACTTCCGTCCGCGCTCAGAGACACCGAAAATCCGCTCTGGTCGGCTCCTGCTTCGCCGTCGAATTCCGCCAACTGAGTCCAGGAATCGCCCCGCTGGTACACGCGCACTTTGCCCCTACCGGGATTAATCCTATAGCGATCGTAGTACCTAGTATTATAACCATCGTTAGGGTCAGGGCAGTCGTTTAGAAGCATACATTGACATTGGTCAAAACCATCATAATGCAACAGATAAAATCCAGTGTATTGTTCACCGTATGCCAGACACGGTTCTGCGCAGTCATCCGCTGTGTGGGTTTCTCCGTCCGCCCTTGCTACGAATTGATTGGTATTACTCGACTCTAAAGTGCCTGTTTCTGCGAATCGATTAGCATTACAATTTTCCTCACTGTACTTCGCATCGGATCCATAATAGCCAATGGCTCCGATCGCCATGATTCTCCCGTTGGAACTAAGACTTACAGAGTAGCCGCTTTTTTCTCCCAGCTCGGCGACAATCTCTTCTATCTTGGTCCATGTGCCAGCCACGTTCTCGTAGACGCGCACGTGCCCTGCGTTGGTTCCCCCGCCGTCGTCATAAGGTGTCCCGATCGCTACCACAGTCCCGTCGTAGCTCAAACTGGCAGAGTGCCCGCTGTAGTCCCAATAATGCTCGCCGTCAATGTCCGTGCCGATCTGAGACCATGTGCCCTGTACGTTCTGGTACACGCGCACGTGACCCGAGTTTCCTCCGTTTCCTATCGCCCCGATCGCTACCGTACTCCCGTCGCCGCTGAGGGATACCGAATGTCCGCTGTAGTCGTTGTTTGCCTCGCCGGAGATTTTCCCGATCTCGGTCCATGCATCCGCGACCAAATTGTAGATACGCACCGCCCCCGGACGAATGACGTTGTTCCACATGTTGCGCCCGTACTCTCGTGTCGCACCGACGGCTATGGTCATGCCGTCGTCGCTGAGACTCACAGACCATCCATGATGGATTCTAAAAATACCATCAATGTCGCCTCCAATTTGAGTCCACGCGCCTGCGACGTTCCGGAAGACGCGCACATGACCTGAATCCCCTCCCCCGTAACCGTCCTGATAAGGTGCCCCTATCGCCACCACAGAGCCGTCGCCGCTCAAACTGACGGAATGTCCGCTGTTGTCGCCCGCCGCCGAGCCGTCGATGTCGCCGATATTGGTCCACGTGCCCTGTACGTTCTGGTACACTCTCACGTGCCCGGCATTCTCGCCGGCATCGTCGTTTTCTGTCGCCCCGACCGCCATAATCGTACCGTCCCGGCTGAGACTGACACTGTAGCCCTTCTGGTCGCCCGCCTCGCCGTCGATGTCCGACCCGATCTGCACGCCGACGCAGTTGCCGCAATCGTCCAGAAACGCTGTCCCGTGGAGCACGCCCGCGCAGTCCGTGCAAGTAGAGCCGTCGCCGTTGGGCACCCCGCAGGCGTCCAAGCAAGTAGAGTTGTCGTTGGAGGCGTCATTGTCGCACACATCACACTGGTCCAGTACCGCATCTCCACCCCATGCACCCGCGCAGTCTTGTACGCAGTCGTTGGAGGCGTCATTGTCGCAAGTGTTACACTGATCTAGTACCGCATCGCCGTTGGGCACGCCCGCGCAGTCCAAGCAAGTAGAGTCGTCGTTGGAGGCGTCATTGTCGCACACACCGCACTGGTCCAGTACCGCATCGCCGTGGAGTACCCCATTACAGTCGGTGCACGCGGCGGCGTTCGGCAGCGAGTACACGCGCACAGTCCCGGTTTGCAGTACGCTGCCGTCGTAGTTGAATGGCGCCCCGATCGCCACAGTACTGCCGTCCGCGCTCAGACTGACAGACCAGCCGCTTCTGTCATACGCCTCGCCGTCGAATTCCGCCAACTGAGTCCAGCCGAGATTGGCGCCTCGCTGGAACACGCGCATGTGCCCAGAATTGTAGCCGTTGCCGTCGTTGAATGGCGCCCCGATCGCCACGATACTACCGTCGGCGCTCAGGCTGACGGAATATCCACTATAGTCCTCCACCGCGGCACCGCCAATGTCTCCAATATTGTTCCACGTGCCCTGTACGTTCCGGAAGACGCGCACGTGTCCGGTATCCTTGCCACCGGCATCGTTTTTCCGCGCCCCAATCGCCACGATCTCACCGTTGGCGCTCAAACTTACGGAATATCCGCTTTCGTCGTCCACCGCGGCACCGTCGATGTCCCCACCCAGTTGTTTCCAGCCGAGATCGACAGTTTCGTCCCGTTGGTACACACGCACGTGTCCAGGACTAGAATCAGAGTCACCGGCGCCGTTCCCACGCGCGCCGATCGCCACGGTACTGCCGTCCGCGCTCAGAGACACCGAAAATCCGCTCTGGTCGGCTGCTGCTTCGCCGACGATGTCCTCACCCAGTTGTTTCCAGTCGAGTGTATTCGCGCCCCATTGGTACACACGCACGTGTCCGGCGTTAGTGCCGTTGTTGTCGTTATAAAGTGCCCCAATCGCCACGATCTCACCGTCGGCGCTCAGACTTACGGAATATCCGCTTTCGTCGTCCACCGCGGCACCGTCGATGTCCCCACCCAGTTGTTTCCAGCCGAGATCGACAGTCTCGTCACGCTGGTACACACGCACGTGCCCAGCGGCAGTGCCATTGCCGTCGTTTCCTTTCGCCCCAATCGCTACCACAGACCCGTCGGCACTCAGGCTGACGGAAAATCCGCTGTGTTCGCCGTCGCCGTCGCCGACGATGTCCTCACCCAGCTGGGTCCAGCCGACTCCTGCGTTCGTGTCCCGCTGGAACACGCGCACGCGTCCTACAAGGTAGTGGTAATCGTAAGGGTCATACGATACGACATAGGAGTACCACGGGGAAGCAATCGCCATAATCGTACCGTCCGCGCTGAGGCTGACTGCGTGTCCGCTCTCTTCGTACGCCTTCGTGCCGTCGATGTCCGACCCGATCTGCACGCCCACGCAGTTGCCGCAATCGTCCAGAAACGCTGCCCCGTGGAGCACGCCCGCGCAGTCCGTGCAAGTAGAGTCGTCGCCGTTGGGCACCCCGCAGGCGTCCACGCAGGAGTCGTCGCCGTCCTCCACGCCGCACTGGTCCACGCAGCGTGTCGTGTTCCAATTCGAGGCAGCCGGGCACGCCTCGCAGGTGCCCACGCTTGGGCTCGAAGACAAGTAACGGTAAAGGCTTAAGACTGTAGGTTGAGAGTCACAGTCATTAAAAGCAGACGTGCAGTAACATGCACCGTCTGTATATCCTGTGTGTCCTGACGGTGCTTCGTCTGCTACTGGTCTAATCATGAACTCGGGCGTATCGCACTGATCCGCGCATTCAGAAATCGTGTTTAAATATAATGGGTCAGCTGCTTTCCCCAACAACCCCCAACAATAAGAATGTATGTTCTCTGTTGCCGCTGTGTATGGAGCAGGGACCCATTTGGGGGTCGCCGGGTCGCACCCATTCGTGACGCACTCGTAGTTGTCCCACTTTTGGTTCACAGGACAAAACTCCGTGCATTCGCCATTATGCCACACAGGTTTGTTCCATGGACACGCCGAGCACACGTTGTTCTCGGCTTTGGGGGTGGCGCGGGGGCAGTCATCGCAGCGCCCTTCCATCTGAGAGGTTTGGATCCACTTCTGGTTTGCGGCGCAGTTTGCCGCCACCACACATGCCGCACCGTCCCACTTCGGGGTAGCACCCGGGCACGCCGAGCACACGTTATCCACAGCTAAAAGGGCGGTGTGGGGGCAGCCCGTGCACTCTCCGTTCGCCACAGAAGCGTCGTCCCATATCTCGTCGGCGGCGCACGCTTTTCCCGGTGTCACACACTGTGTCCCGGTCCAAACATGTGCTGGATCCACACACGTTGGTGTGTCCTTTGTCCACCACTGACAGGCTGGGTCCATATTTGTGGCGGGACATGACCCTGCATGCTGTCCTGTGTCACAGTTACTCGTATCGGGATCATCGCCCGCGCCCCTGCGGCACCCTGCAACAGAAAATAATTCGACGCCGCCGCGTGTTATAGTAACCACTCGTTCTGCTACCCAAGTACCTATAGTACCGGTTTTGATGTAACCGTTTTCCAGACAGATGCTTTCGCTTGCTGTTTTCCCGGACATAGTGAATGACGTCTCACCAGACGCATCACCTACAATTACAGTACCATTATCGTCCCAGCCGTCTCCTGCACCCGATGAACCCCAATCTTCCATAGTTAGCGTGTAGGGGCACGGCACGCACTCATCTCCATTGAGTTGGTACCCGGGCTGGCAGGTATCGCAGTTGTCCCCCGTGAAGAGGGGCGGGCACGAGCAGGTGCTTGTGCTACTGTCACATATCTGACCGTTGTTGCACGTTGTGGAGCCGCATGCGCACGCTGTCGAGTTGCTTTCGCTGCCGTCCGACGCGTAAGAAGTTACCGCTGATACCAGCCCCTGCGGGCACTCTGGGAGCCGGGCGGCGCATATGCAGTTCACGCCCCCCTCCCCGCAATCTTTCTGATAAGAAGAAGGCAAATAGGGCGTGTTCCACCCCGCTATATATGTAGAGGGAATATCTACGCAACCACGTGGAAAATCATCATTTTGGTGCGAATCCAAATACGCGACGTAATTTGTACTCCTTACACCCACCGACACCAATGCAGTTTGACATTCGCTATAAGACGCGACGTAGCGCCCATTGTCAGTGCATTTGCCTGATGTGACAATTTCAAAGCCTCCGTATACTCCGCTTTTAGCCACGCACGATCCGTCTTCGGTGTTGGCGAGATGGTTATAGTTGTACGCATCTTCGTCCGTGCAGCCCAGGACTGTTTCCACGCACGCATCCTGGTCTCCATTGGGATGGTACCCCTCACCACAAGGCGTACATGTGCATGATCCTGTGGTGCCACCGATCGTCCCACCCTCGCAGTAAAACTCGCCGTCCGAGCCGTCCTTAAGAGAGTTTGCAGAAGCAGTGCACGCATCTGCCGTTTGGCAGCTGGCACCAGAGTACCCGGCGTTGCACGAACAGGAGCAGGCTCCTCTACTTCCAGCGGGAGTGCCGTGTTCACATGGCTGTCCGTTGGCACCAGCACTACAGCAGTTGCTTAATGAGACAATATTGACGTTTGTTTTGTCTGTCACAGCCATGGTCCTTCCATCTGCTGTAATACTTACTTTTGATCCGTATTCTGACTCAAAATCTCCGTAAAAGCTGGTTACTCTCTGCCAGCTATCCGAATATGAATACATGTGAACAGCTCCAGCGTATCTTGATAAATAAGTATTTCCACTAGGAAGATTGCTATATCTTGGTGATCCTATTAATAAAATAGTCCCATCCTCGTTTAACGCTACTTGATTGTATGCGTAATCAATGTACCCAATTCTGGTGCAGTGACAATTAATATTTTTGGCATCTGGCGTATTGTAATTGGTTGAGCTGCAATCTCCCGGACTTGCGGTCGCGTGGTTAAACTTTCGAACATTGTACCCGCCGTCCATATAATGTCTAATGCAACCCGGTGCAAAATCATTCGAAGTAATTTCGACGAGTTCTTCTTCGCCGAAGAAGCGCTGGCACATCTCTAAAGTCATTAGTTCTACTGGATACCCAAGGTAACTTTCAGCTTCCGAATCCAAACAAGAGAACTGTTGATATCTTAACCTCATTTCATTAATAATCTTTGTACTATCATCAAAGACTAATGGTGTTATGGTCCAAGTATCTGTATACTTGTACACGTTTACTGTATCTTGAAAAGATATTTTTTGTTCGTCCAGGTGATGACCCTTGGTGGCGTAAGATGCCACTGCTAACACTGTTCCATCTCCATTAAGTGCAACATCGTATCCAAAACCGAATTCTCCTCGTAACAAATCCCTCTCAGTCCATGATCCTGATACATAGACGTACACCATCACGTAACCCAGATAATTCGTGTGAGAATAATATTTTGACGCTCCGATGGCAAGAATTGTCCCGTCCCCGCTTAGTGAGACGCTTTTACCGAAATGTGCAGAATATGATGCTTTTTGTTCGGTATAGGGGACTTTTGAACGAGAACTATATCCCAGTGAGTTTGATATTAATTCTTCTATTTCTGCTGTGTTGACCCAACTACCGGAGTATTCGTAGATGTACACTCCCCCAGTGAGTGTGCTACTCCGCGAAAATGAAGTTATATCTCCTACCGCTAAAATATTCCCATTACTACTCAGCGATATACTCGTACCAAACGCTCCTCTACCAGTATTACTGATGACCTCTTGCGACCAAGATTGAGACGCATACTTGTACACGTCTACTTTACCGCTCTGTGCAATAGCCACTGTACTCCCATCTGCACTCAAATCCAACTCATTTATGGATTCGGTAGTGAAAGTGCCTATTAGTGTCCAATCCGGATATTCGTATATCTTTACGTCTGTGTCTACAATGGCAACGATACTACCGTCCGCGCTTATCTTTGTGAACGTAGACGTCGTTGTTTGGTCTTTTAGCACCTGCCCTGCACATCCACAGGAGTCTGAAAAAAGTGGTGGGTCGCACGCGGACGCGCCGAGAAAGAGACTAAAGAGTAACAATAACATTTGTAAGAAAAAAAGTGTAGTTTATACGTATTTATTATTGTAGGCAAGATGAGGCGCACGCGCAGTTTAGGTTTTGGAAGGCAATTTTGTCCACGTTGTTGAAGGCATCTATGCACGTGGCGCTTGTCCCGTCGTTGCCCGCAGTCTTTGGTATCTCGCAGAACTGCCCTTCCCAGAGGATGGTGCACGAGCATGTGAAGCTGTCTCCCGCAGCGACGCACGTGCCTCCGTTCAGGCAGGTCGTTTCGTCGCAGATTCCTATCTGCGAGCCTATGAAGATGACTCTGTTGTTGCACTCGAACACGTCTCCAAAAGTCTTTTCTTCGGCTGCCTCCCACTCCCCGTTCCAGCACTGCATGTCGTAGGTGTCTTCCCCCGTGCGCGTTTGCTTGGATATGATAGTTCCCGCGTCCACGACCACCGCCCAGCTCCCGACGTAGTCTCCTACGCTCACGATAGTCTGCTGGTTGTTGTCTCTGTCGTCCTTGAGGTCAACCATACCGCAGTTCGTGGCGCTTGCACCTAGGTGGCAGTCGTCGTCTTGGTCCGCGTTATCTGGTACGGACGCGATGGCGGGTGTTTTGGTGACGACTGCGGCTGTCTTTAGTGGGAGGTCCACTTTGGCGATGGGAAGCGTGTACTCCTTCACGGCTTCCCTTACGGACACTCCCTCCGCTATCTTGGCGCGCACAATGTCCTGCACAAGGGCTTTGTAGGCGCTGTGGCGCTGCTTCTTGACGTCTTCCGAGTTCCCCGAGAAGGAGGCGCGAATATCTTTGACCTTGCCTTGTTGTGCTCCCTTGGATATTCTGACGTTACACTTGGTGCCGCCAAATGCGTCTGGACACACGCACCTCTTGTTGGAGCACGTGCCTCTGTAGCACGAGAAGCACTTGCTCTCGTCGTGTATGTCAAACGTGCCCGTGTTGCAGTGGTTTCCCGTCTTGCATCCCCTCGTGGGTGCGTCGCAGCACTCTTTGACCGTGCACGGAAACTTTGCGCATGTGTTTGACATGTCTGCCTTGTTGACGCGCCCTACGCGGGTGCAGAAGTCGGCGCCTGCGTCTTGGCATGTCTCCGGGGACAGGTCTTCGCAGCATACCTCTGTGGTGCACCTGTGGTTGGGACATACGACGGTCGGTTTGAGTTGTTTCTTCTTCCGAGCGCACAGCGTGCCTACGGAGTCGCACGTGGTGTCTGGTCTCAGGAAAGCTACTTTCCTCTCGCACAAGTCTCCCTCGTATCCTCTGTCGCACGTGCACCCGCAGCTTGGGATGATGCCATTTTGCGTCCCGTGTTCGCATGCGATGTCTTGTGCTGTGCACATGCAAGAAGAGCCGTCACCTCCGCAGTGCCCGCACTGGTCCACCACCTTGTTACCGTTGGGCACCCCGTCGCAGTCCAAGCAAGAGTTGTCCCCGTTGGGCACGCCGCACTGGTCCTCGCAGGACGTCCCGTCACCTCCGCAGTGCCCGCACTGGTCCACCACCTTGTTACCGTTGGGCACCCCGTCGCAGTCCAAACAGTCGTTGTTGCCGTAGGGTACCCCACAGAGGTCCTCGCAGGACGTCCCGTCACCTCCGCAGTGCCCGCACTGGTCTACCACCTTGTTACCGTTGACTACTCCGTCGCAGTCCAAACAGTCGTTGTTGCTGCGTACAAGTCCGGTACTGCATGACTTGGTTGGATCGTCGGGGAAGACGTCCTCATTGTCTCCCACACCGTCCCCGTCTGTGTCTACGGACTCGTTTGGATCGTTAGGGAAGGCGTCCGCGTTATTTCCTATACCGTCTCCATCGTTATCCTTGGACTCACTGGAATCGAGAGGGAAGGCATCCGCATCGTCGCCCCAACCATCGTTGTCGTCGTCAGTGTCAATACAGTCTGGGACGCCGTCGCCGTCAGTGTCTGTCTCAGGATTACCGCAGCCACACTGTCCCTGAGTGACGTCGTTCGGATCGTTAGGGCACTCGTCGGTACAATCGGGTGTACCGTCACCGTCTGTGTCTGTCTCAGGATTGCCGCAGCCGCACTGCCCCCGAGTGACCTCGTTCGGATCGCTAGGGCACTCGTCGTTACAGTCATGCGTGCCGTCACCGTCGGTGTCTCCGTCAAGTTTGCCACAGCCGCACTGTCCTGCTTCTGACTTGTTAGGATCGTTTGGGCACTCATCATTACAGTCTGCGGTGCCATCGCCGTCAGTGTCTGTCTCGGGATTACCGCAGCCGCACTGTCCCTGAGTGACCTCGTTCGGGTCGTTCGGGCACTCGTCGTTACAGTCCGGTGTACCGTCCCCGTCGGTGTCTGTCTCAGGATTGCCGCAGCCGCACTGCCCCCGAGTGACCTCGTTCGGGTCGTTCGGGCACTCGTCGTTACAGTCATGTGTGCCGTCACCATCAGTGTCTCCGTCAAGGTTGCCGCAGCCGCACTGTCCTGCTTCTGACTTGTTAGGATCGTTTGGGCACTCATCAATACAGTCTGCGGTGCCATCGCCGTCAGTGTCTGTCTCGGGATTACCGCAGCCGCACTGCCCCCGAGTGACCTCGTTCGGGTCGTTCGGGCACTCGTCGTTACAGTCATGTATGCCGTCACCGTCAGTGTCTCCGTCAAGGTTGCCGCAGCCGCACTGTCCTGCTTCTGACTTGTTAGGATCGTTCGGACAGTCGTCGTTACAGTCTGGTGTACCGTCACCGTCTGTGTCTGTATCTGGATGACCGCAGCCGCACTGCCCCGGTTCTGACTTGTTAGGATCGTCGTCGCAATTATCTTCGTCGTCGCACGTTCCATCCCCGTCCGCGTCATTTGTCACCTGTGCTATAATGCCTACGCATGTTTCGCATTTAGACGAATCTGCAATAGAACACGACCCGTCATCTGTGTTCGCATCGGGATTAAAGTTACATGCGTAAGTGTTGGTACATCCTGGAATAATGTTCAGTATGCAGACGCCACTCCCTTGTGGGGAGATGTACATATCACCGTACGTGCTTGTGCAGTTTTCACAGTTCTCACTTGCAGTGTGTTCCAATGCGTTATTAAATCCATCGACGATCACACCGAACCCTTCAGGACACGTCTGATCAACGCATGGGGCGGTGATTGTAGTTTCTTGGTTTGCTTCTTTGTTTACACAGTCGCGACAGACTCCACCATGGACACCCTTTCCGGCGGCACATATACACTCCGTATCCCCTAGAGCAGCATTGTCGCCTGCTGGTTTACTGAATCCATTCGTGCAGGGGACACATTGGTTATAATTTACCCTATGGTCGATATTGCACAGAATGGGAGCACATTCTCTGTCCGAGGTGGGTGTGGGTGGTACAGATTCCTCATAACCGGCACTGCAGGTTATTAACAGACTTTGACCCCCGTCCTTACAGTACCATCCAGTAGACGGCTGATTAGAACCATTACAGACGCCACATTCGTCTTTATCACCGTTGCTTCCCACTATTGTACCTGTACCGTCAGTTTCGCCAGAGCAGGACTCACATTTGGTTGTGTCGGCATAGATGCAGCTATCGTCACCGCTTGTAACACTAGAATCAAAATTACAGGCACTCTGGGTGGAGCAGCCGACCACACTAAAAGAACACGAGCCATCATCTTCGTCAGCAGCTGAGTTAAAATTCGATGCAGTTGGGTCTTTGCATCCTAATATACATGCTTCCCCAGACCATGTTGCAGACAGTGATTCAGAAGCATCCATGTGGTAGCCTCCATGATATTGTTTGTACGTCATCCCATCCTTCCTTGTTTCGAATTCAACATAGATATTGTCTGAAGGTAACAATATGACCTTGGGAGTTTCAGTGAACGTCTCTGTAGCGATTAAAGTGTTACCATTATTTTTATCATAAATGAGTCCAACGACAGAATCGGCTGTACCGCAATTGTCCGGTGTCATGTCTATACTGATAGTATATTGGAAGGTACAGGATCCATCATCTTGTGTCGCGGCTGCATTGTAGTTGGATGCCCTAGAGTCCATGCACCCCAGAACAGCTGCAGCAGGGCAGTCTGCATGATAAACTGTGACACCACTGGATGCTGCATTTCCATCGCATGTTCCATAGTATAAGCATCTGCTGTTATCATAATCATATTGGAAGAAGTTGAATACTGATGTTGATGCTGCGTATTCTTGGCAATCTCTGAAGCTAGTAGGGGCATTTTGATACATATAATTGTTCGTGCATGCTCCTTGGCGATAAGTCAGGTCACATGATACGCTTGCGTCACATTTTGATTCAATACTACCACGTACCATACATTTATCAACGTCTGGTTCAACAGAACTCCAAGCACAGACATCGTATTGGCAGCACGGTCCGGGAGCGTCTACACCTTCACATGGGTGATTATTATGACATTCCTGTCCATCCCATATACATTCTTGCACGCCAACGACTAACATGAAATCCCCTGATTCACATGTGGTCTGTTCAGTATAGTAGTGACAGGAAGTCATGTATTCGTATGTTTTATAATTACCTGTTCCAACCATAGTAAAAGAGTTTTGGAATATAGAATAGCTGTAATCGATACAGTAACATAACCCAGTATTACTTTCCCATACAAAACTGGTTCTATGGGAATCAGCACATTCTGGTGCGCATAAATCCAAAGTGGGAGAAGACACAACATTGAGCGTTGCATGCTGTGGGTATCCGTCCATTTCAGCTACTTTTGTCCAAACGTGGGATGGTCCGGATGGTGGTCCGGCTAGAGCACAACTAGATCCAAGGGGTGGACAGGTACTCTCACAAGCATGAACGCATCCATTTGCATCTGGGGTTACAGATTTTACGCATAATGGCATGTTGAAGAAATCTAGATAATTGTTATCAAAAGACCACCCAGTTCCATCAGATCCAAAATCACTACAATCAGAAGATGAAATCTCACATATAGCTAGGGTGTTATCATCTGACAACCGAATCTGACCACAACCTTCGTTATAGTTGCACTGATGAGCTGCATCAGGACAGTAACATTCATTATCATAGACATCCCCCAATGTATTATACTCCACACAATCACCAGTATTCATATTTAATCCACACCCTTCAGAACAGCACTCCCATGGTGGATACGTAGAACAATCTGTAGCGCTCGCTATTCCTAAAAATCCAAGTAGAAGAAATTTCATGATATATAAAGAAAAGAATGGTTGTTTATATGTATTAATTATTGTAGGCAAGTCGTCGCGCACGCGCAGTTTAGGTTTTGAAAGGCAATTTTGTCTGCGTTGTTGAACGCTTCCGCGCACGAGGTACTTGTTCCGTTGTTTCCGCCCGCGTTAGGCACGTCGCATGTCTGACCTGTCCAAGTAATCGGACAAATACACGTGAACGTGTTTCCCGAAGCGGCGCACGTGCCCCCGTTCATGCATGTCGTCTCGTCGCAGATTCCGATCTGCGAGCCGATGTAGATTGCTCTGTTGTTGCACTCGAACACGTCCCCCGTTGTCTTCTGTTCGACTGCCTCCCAGTCGCCCTCCGCAGCGTCCCAGCACTGCATGTCGTACGTGTCCGCGCCCGTGCGGATTTGCTTCGACACGGTGGTTCCCGCGTCCACGACCACCGCCCAGCTCCCCACGTCGTCTCCTACGCTCACGATAGTCTGCTGGTTGTTGTCTCTGTCGTCCTTGAGGTCAACCATGCCGCAGTTCGTGGCGCTTGCGCCTAGGTGGCAGTCGTCGTCTTGGTCCGCGTTGTCTGGTATGGCGGCGACTCGTGGTGTTTTGGTAATGACCGCTGCTGTGGTGGACGGCAGGTCTGTTTTGGCGATCGTGAGCATGTTCTCCTTCACGGTATCCTTCAGGGAGGCTCCCGCGGCGATCTTGGCGCGCACGATGTCCTGCACTAAGGCTTTGTAGGCTTGTTGGCGCTGCTTCTTGTCGTTGTCCGAGTTCCCCGAGAAGGAGGCGCGAATGTCTTTGATTTTCTCCTGTTTCGCCCCCGTGGACAGCTCGACGTCGCACTTGACGCCTCCAAACCCAGCTGGGCACACGCACCTCTTGTTCGTGCACGTGGAATCGTGGCACGAGAAGCACTTGCTTTCGTCGTGTATGTCAAACGTGCCTACGTTGCAGTGGTCTCCGGTCTTGCATCCCTTGGTGGCTATATTGCAGCACTCTCTGATCTTGCACGGGTACTTTGCGCAGGTGATGCTCGACAAGCCTGCCTTGTTGACGCGTCCTACGCGGGTGCACAGTCCGCTTGAGTCGTCGATAGCGTCCTGACACGTCTCTGCCGGGATATCTTCGCAGCAGTTGTCGGCAGTGCACCTGTGGTTGGGGCATACAATGGACGTGTCTGCCTTGAGTTGTTTGTTCTTTCGGGTGCAGAGCGCACCCGCGGACGCGCACGTCGTGTCAGGCTCCTTGTAGACGGCGGGTTCGCAGCACTTGAGGTCCCTGCACGTGGGGTGGTAACATCCTCCTCCGTACTTGATCCATTCGCCAATGCATTGTACGGAGGTATCTTCGCAGACGACTTTGGTACCGACGCCAACGTCTTTCATATCAAGTGGCACGGGGCACGCATCGCACACTGGTGTTGTGGAAAGAACCTTACATGTACCATCACAGTATTTGGTAATACAGTCCGAATCGGCAGAGCACGCAGCACCGGCGGCATTACACCCGGGCGTGCATGTAGGATCTACGCTTCCTGTGGATCCGAGGAACATGTTTGTAGTGCCTGCGCTTCCAGTGTTCCAGCATAATGTATGCGTGTATCCAGTTCCTGAGAACATATTGTTAAACCAAGTTCCCGAGGAGACGTCCCAGCACGATATGTCGTAGCTGAACGGAGTGTCCTTAAACATGCTGAGGAAATACGTATTTTTTCCAGTGTCCCACGAGGTTATGTCCTGATTAAACGGAGAGTTTTGGAACATGTAATCCATTTTTGTGACTGCGGATGTGTCCCACGAAGAAATATCGCTGTTAAATCCAGAGTTTGTGAACGTAGATGACATCTTGGTAATGCTAGAGGTGTCCCATGAAGAGAGATCTCCGTTAAATGCAGCTGCATCGTAAAACATGTAAGCAGTATTGGTCACCTTGGACGTATCGAAAGGCAGATCTTGGTTGAACGCCTTTGCATTGTAAAACATGTTTTCCATTGTGGTGACTTCAGAGGTGTCCCACTGCAGGGGTTGGTTAAACTTTTCTCTGTTCTTGAACAGATCTTTCATATCGGTGATCAACGAGGTGTCCCACGTGGTGATGAATGTAGGCGTACTACTATCTGCACATGAAGCGGTCGCCGAGGTTTTAATATCGCCGTTCGAGCACGCGTAACACTCCGATCCGTCCTTGCTAGAAGAGGCGCATGAATCAAGTTTGCTTACAAGGGCGGCTTTGTCCGCGGGCTTAAAAGGTGGTGAGTCACCGCACGCGGTGTCTCCTCCCGCGGGGTCATCTCCGGCGGGTCTAACCTTCCCAGCAGCGCACGCAGTGCAGGCTCCGCCCGACACGTGCTCGTTCTCTGCGCACGTGGTAGGGTTGCATAAGTTCGGATTACCAGCAAGATCTCCCTCGGCGATGCAATCGTTTCCAGCAGCATAGGCACACCCTTGTTCAGCGCAGCAGGCTGTTTTGTCGCCATTATGCGGAGGACAGGGGGCAGCGCCACAGGTAGGCGTGCATGTCGGGTCTAGACTGCCAGAAACACCTCTAAACATGCTAGTACCTTCTGCGACAGTCCAACCACAAAGTGTATGTGTTAAACCTGACGATCTAAACATTTGGGTCACATCGCCCGACGAAACTTGCCAACAAGAAAGATCTTGGTCGAAATCATATGCATACGCTAACATCATGTTGAAAGTCGTCACACTGGAGACATCCCATCTCGAAATATCTTGGTTGAAATCATATGCATACCGGAACATCATGTTGAAAGTCGTGACACTTGAGGTATCCCAATCTCCGATATCTTGGTTAAATTTATTTTTATGTTGAAATAAACCATCCATGCTTGTGATTAGAGACGTGTCCCAGTCGGAGATGAATGCAGCGGTATCCCCTGCAGCGCAGGCTACAGCCGAGGTTTTCGGGGTCCCGTCAAAGCACGCGTAGCACTCGGATCCGTCCGCAAGTG
>Ga0257110_1000795_pt1 | contig 14891 bp, 13 predicted proteins | sample LP_taG_7_FD_190184 | JGI IMG/M metagenome (GOLD analysis project Ga0257110, IMG submission 190184) | Marine microbial communities from Northeast Subartic Pacific Ocean, Canada - LP_J_2015_P26_10m | ecosystem: Environmental > Aquatic > Marine > Oceanic | place: Canada: Northeast Subartic Pacific...
CTGTTGCAGCTGCTGCTGCTGCTGCTGCTGCTGCTGCTGCTGCTGCTGGTGGTGTTGGTGGTGGTGGTGGTGCTGCTGCTGGTCCTCCTCCTCCTCCTGGTGGTGGTGGTAATAATGCTGGTCCTCCTCCTCCTCCTGGTGGTGGTGGTAATAATGCTGGTGCTCCTCCTCCTCCTGGTGGTGGTGGTAATAATGCTGGTGCTGCAAGAATTCCGAATACATTACAACCACCATCCACACCTTCCCCACTTACAAACCGTCAACTATTCACGACCCCAACTAGTACACGAACAAACCGTTCGCCACTACGAGACGCAATCAACAGAGTACGAAATATTGTAATAAATTCCCCCATTTATAGAAGACTTAGAAGAGGCAATGGTGCGTCAAAATCTGGTGAGTCCAAAGGTGAGTCAAAAGAAAATATTGTGGAACTACGAAACGAAGTAGAGAGATTAATGACCTTACCGTCCTCTGATCTATCTTCAGATCTGCAAGCTACAATTGATTCTATTAATAATGATATGCTTCTCGAGGAAATGGATGTGAACCAACTGCGCGATATTAAGGAATTTTATAAAAATTTGAAAAAAAGTCGAAAAAGTCCATTAAAGGATCTTTCGGATACTGCTTGGGATAATGTACAGGGTTTGTATCAAAGCATATCTCCAGCGTTCCCTTCACCGGCTACACCTTCTGGACCTATGAATGTAAGCGGACGCCGTTTAAGTGAAATTTCATTGGATTCTCTGTCGCTGACGCCCGAACAGAAAAGACAAGTCATTTCGATCTTTGCGGTGGATGCGGTTACAGGGAAAGAATTAACTAATTTTTTGGAATTAATTGACAACACAAGAAATAGAAAACTGTCTGTAGTTGATGTTTTGAATAAATTTAGAGATGCAATTAATGCCAGTGAGCTAACAGGATTAAAGCGTCTTTTAAAAAATATGGACAGAGCTGAAAAAGATATAGCACAGGATATTCTAAACATTGCATGGACAACTGATGCAGTCAGTGCTCCATCCTATACAAATCGAAGCAGACTTTTAAATGAGGCAAAAAAATCTCTTCGCTATCAATTACGATTTGATAAATTTTGCCAATTTCTACAAAGTAATGGGCAAGAATTACCCGATATAGAAATAGATATTGAGAAGAAATTACAAAGAGGTGAAGGAGTCAGTGTAAGACGAAATAATTTACTTAGATTAAAAGGAATGGTACAAAATTTTAGACCAAACATGACATTACCAACGTATGTTACTAAGTACCAAGACCCAGATCTTGCGATCATCGAAATGGATCGGGCGTACTCGCAGCGTCTGATGACTATATAAGTGAGTGTAGTGTGTAAAAAGATGCGTATGTACGTGGCGTTCTTACCGTCCGACTCCGAGTTGTTGGAGGCGCACATACTGAACAAAGCTGCGTCCTTAGTGTCTGGTGTGAAGAATCCGATGATTCACACCGAGGTGGTGTTTGTAGATCGTGAGAGTCCGTCCGATATCGTGGGGCGTTCGTGTTCGATTCATTACGGGAGTAAGGTATTTCTGGAGCAGAAGCGTTTCAGCCGAAAGCAGTGGCGTTTTCGGAGTGTGAGCTGTACGAAGGACGAGGTGAAGGCGGCGTTTAAGTTTTGCCAGGATCACGTCGGCGACGGTTTCAACAAGTTTGGTTACTACATGCAGCCCTTCTCGAGAGGCAGCGCGACTACGGAGGGCAAGACGTCTTGGTTTTGCAGCGAGATTGTGGCTGGAGCCCTGCGCGCAGCAGGAAAAGACGTGCCAGTGTCCTTACATCCGCACAAGCTTTATATGTCTGTGAAAGACATGACTGCACCTGACTGTCCCCGCAGCAACGTCGCTATGACGTTTTAGAAGAGTGCGCTGTGAAATGCTGCGTATGTAATTCCCATAGACGATAGTACAGCAGGTATATAAATCAAAACGTTTGACTTCATGACCCATAGTGTACGTAACGCGACGATGACGCATCCCATTCCCCCTGCCGTCTTGTAGTATCCCCTATCGTACACGTCCCACCAAAAGCACCATAGTACCCATGCAGCCCAGTAGATGGGATCGTACGTGTTCTGTATGAAGAGTATGTCTACAATACTGGTCCATTTGACTCTGCCTCGCATCTTTGTTTTCCGTTTGGCGCATACTCTTGCCAGCAACAGTACTAGCAACTGCACGTGCAGCATTGTTGAAAGAGTTGTCAAATAAGTATGGTGTACTTATGACCGTCGAGTATACACAAAATGAATTTTGACGAGCAGTTCGATGCTCAGGTATCTCCTGCAACGCATTCCTTTCATATAACGCGAAAGTCAAAACGCCAGCGCGTCACTCAGGAGTCACACCCTGAAATAATGGAAATGTCTGGTGATTTCGACAGCGAAGTTCCAAAGACAGTGGTCGCGACTCATTTTTTCAATCGTCAAAACGAGAATGAACCCTACAAGTTTGTATCTCCGTGGGATATCGAGTATGTTCGCAGGCTGGTACAGCGGACACCTATTTCAAACTTTGATATGAATAGTTTCCACGGTGTGGACAAAATGCGTGATTCTATTGAGGGTGTGACGCGCAAGTACGAAGAGGATTTCATGTGTGAACCCACCGGAGACCAGCGTGCGTGTTCTATGGAAGAATCTTGTGAGGGAAGATTCATTCCACAGTCGGGGACAAATGGTTTCACGCTGCGCGAGTTCTTACTGCCTTCGCAGCTGAAGACCTACGAGGAGACGAAGAGGTATCCACTACAGAGAGCCCCCTGTATTATGTGCAAACGATTACAGATTGCCCGCATGGTAGTAGGCACGCGCGCTGCGGGTACGGGCATGCGCGAGGACTGTCTTGTTCAAGACTACTACAACTTTGTGAACATTCCCGGAGAATATCCGTTAAATGCGTGTCTATTGTCTAAGAGAAACGTTTGGGAAGGTGTGGTAGCGCCCGTAGCGCTACATATTCGAAATGCCTATAAGTTTCAACTAGTGAACGGTAAGCGTACCTACACGCAGTGGAAAATGCCTTTTTTAGTGCATCCGCCCGGGTCCAGCCCGGGCACTACCCCTTCATCGACTTCGACCTGCTGAAGAAACACTTTACAGGTCACCGCTACGCGTACCTGTTCACGGATCACTTTTCCCAGATTGCATATCGGATACCGGAGAAACCGTCAAGGTTATGGAACCCCTCGTGTGGTGGACGTATTTATAATGCAGTTGGACATATGGTGGACCGTCTTGATTCGCTGATTCGGCAGAGCTCCGGAGAAGTGAAGTATTTGCTGACACTGCAGCAGGACATGTTCATTCCGCTGATGCTTTATATGGAGGAGCACGACGCTACGGACGAGCATCTTTGCGAGGACGATGGTCACGGCGCGCCTATCGAGCAGTTGATGCCTAAGCAGGCGTACCACGAGGGCATGCTTCCAGATCACGTAGTGGATCTGATGAACTGTTCTTTTTGGTCTGATAACGGAAAGATGACTCCTATCGTGCATCTGTTGAGCAAGAGTACGCCACAGCGATGTCAAATCAGGAGTCTGACGATGATCATGCTGAACTACTGTAAGGTACACGATAACGTGTTTGAGTTTGTGGTGCACGCCCTAAAGTGTTCTATGCTTGGTGCGTATCGCGGTACAAAGCGTCCTTCTTTGGAGATTCGGAAAACTATTTACAAGGTGTTTTCGGAGATGACCCGCCGAAGATTTCTGGTGTTCATGCAGAACCATCATCAGCAGTTACTTTTTTTCACCATCAAGGAGTATCTAATATTTGCGGCAAAGCATATGCCGGCTCTGCGAGAGGAGTTGAAGATTCGTTACAAGTGGGAGGCGTTTGAGAAGCGCGTGACGACGACGATGGACGCGGTGCGGGCAATGCTGGACAAAGATACAATCATGGAATTTGTGGGTGTGGAGCGCTACCTCACGTCGATCAACCGTTTACAGCCGCACCTGTACCGACCTCGGAAGCATGCGTTTTGTCGCGTGTTGATGCACGAGTGTGAGCATCACGACGATCTGGAGGGGTTGGCGTCTGGGCGTCACGAGCACTTTAAACTTATGTACGATATGCTAGTTCGCGTGCCTTTAGAAAAGATGCCTCTGGAGTGGCTGAAGATGTTTCAAGTGAACGCGGAGACGATCAAAGCGCTGCAGACATTTCAGGAGACGTACAACGCGTCTGGATCTAGAAGTACGTTGAGGGTGTTTGTTGGTAAATTAGACCGTGCAGTTTTCGAGACGGTTCGTGCACTCGCGCGCGCGTACGACCGAAAGATCAACGTCCGTATGTTTACGCTCCCCACGCACATAACCGTGCGGCAGATTAAGGCGCTGCGGCAGATGCACAACGTCCCGGACGGCGAAGAGATGCACCCGACGATAGGGACGACGTTGATATGCATGGAGTGTCAGCAGTTCAAGGGTTTTGTGGCGAACCGGACGGCTAAGAAAGTGCATAATATATACGCGTACGGTCAGTCTCGCGTACTGGTGGACGATAATACCGGTATGATGTACTGTGGCAAGCGATGTGACAAGGTAGACAAGAAGAGAAACGCGCAAACGTACGCTTGGGAGTTGGCTGTGAATCTGACTGAAAAGGAGACACGTAAGTCTGCCAAAGATAAACGTAAGGATGAAACGAACAAGATGTGTGCAACGATTGAGCTTCAGAAGATATCGCTTATCGGGAACATGCTTCAGTTCTACGGACATCAGTATACTATCTGTCCACAGTGCGGTAATTTCATGAAGTACAACCCTAAACATATGTACAACGGTTTTTACTGCGGCTGTTGCATGCAGAACGGTCATTTGTTTCGTACAATCCGCTGCGAGTGGTGTAAGTCTAGGCAGCATTTGGAGAATATTCAGGTGAGCGGCGATAAGGAGTCTATTTACTTATGCAAGTCGTGCCATAAGCCTTGGATTCGGAACGCTTCAGCGGTATTAGACGTAAATGTGATACGTAAGGGACTTAGAGAGAAATGGAAACGTTTACAGTGTGTTTAAGTTTTAAATTTGAGTATAATAAGCCCTATAATAATACTGCATACAATAATATCCATCCACGGTATATGCATGGACTGTTGTATTTCTTCTACGCGGACGTGAGACATTAATCATATTTATGTGCTATAAATATTCCACCTATAAGTTTTGCTTATGATTCATACAATGAACGATCCCTGTGATGATAAGGTCACCGCGGCATATATGGCAGGAGTGATTGAGGGTGCTTCGAGCCAACCCGCATCATCGACTGAGGCTGCGGAAGAACAGATTGCTTTGCTTGCGAAGACAAAAGCAGAAACAGATAAGAAAATAGAAGAACTAAACAAGGCTATTAAAGCTAGTGAGAAGGCTCTTGCAGAACAACTAAAAATAAAAGACGAACTAGCCCAAGCTAAGGAAGCTGCAGACGCTCAAGCAGTCAACGCTGAAGAAGCGAAAAGAGAAGTTGAAGAAGCGAAACGAGAAGCTGAAGCTGAAAAAAAAGCAGCCGAAGAGGAGTTAAGTAAAGCTGAAGCCGCCAAAGTGGTGTTAGAACAAGAAAAAGCTGAATTTATAACCTTACAGACTAAAACTCAAACTGAAGCAGTGGCTACTTTAGAAAGGGAAAAGAAAGAATTAACCACAGCTAATAAAGAAGCCAAAGCTGCACTAGCCGAGCAGAAAGCTTCGAATACAAAACTAGTTGCTGCAGTAGCCGCAGCTCGGAAAGCCGCTACCCAAGCTAAAGATGCACAAGCCGAGAAGGCAGCTGCGGATAAACAAACACTAGCCAAAGCTAATAAAGAAGCCGGAGCTGCACTAGCCGTAGCTCAGGAAGCTGCTACTAAAGCTCTAGCCGAAAAGGCAGCTGCTAATAAAGCACTAAACATAGTTAATGTTGCACTAGACGCAGCTAAAAAAGAAAACGTTGAAGCAGAAGCTAGAGTAGCCGCTAAGGAAGCTGAGGTTGAAGCACTGGAAGAAGCCAAAGCTGTAGCAGCACAAACCGTAGAGGAGAAAGTTAAAGAAGCCGTAGAAGCCGCGCAGGCGGAAGCTAAAAAAAAAGCCGATGAAGCAGCCAAAGAAAAGTTAGGTGTAGAAGCTAAACTAACCGAAGTTGAAGAAGCAAATGTAACAAAACTACAAAGAATAAAAGCCGAAAAAGACGCACTAGCCAAAGAAAAGAAAGCTGCAGAAGCTAAACTAGCCGAAGCAAAAGAAGCAGAGGAAAAAGCTGAAAAAGCTCAGGCAGATGCACAAAAACTAGCCGAAGAAAAGGCAGAAGCCGAAGCTTATAAAATAAAAGAGGCGAGAAATAAAATTAAATCCCAGATACTTAATAATACTGGTAAAGATATCTATGGTGATATTGATGATCTTAATAATACTGGTAAAGATATCTATGCTGATAATGATGCTCTTAATAATACTGGTAAAGATATCTATGCTGATATTGATTTTCTTCTTGACAGATTAAAAATAACAGAAACTGTTGGAAAAAACGCAGAATTAGATTTTAGTAAGGCGAAAAAAGAGATCGTTGCACTACAGACACAACTAGATCAAGCAACCCGTGAAACAGAAAATGCGAAAGAAGAATTACGAAGCGCGACAACTAAGGCAGAAGACATATTGAGATCACTTAAAGCTAAAGAAGTAGTTGCTAATGTTGTGAACACTGGTTTACAAAATATAGTTATGAAAAAGGGCAATGCGGGTAATACGGGTAATACGTCTGATACGCAAACGGGTAATAATTCTGAATCTTCAGAGTCGGAATCGGAGGAAGAAGAAGGCGGCGGCGACAATGATGATCGTCCACCGGTTAATGGTCTATCTACTGAAGGTGTAACTCTTGAAGAGAGCCTTTCTGTTTTCCAAAAATATGGCGAAGAACTCATTCGAAAGAATGCCTCTAAACAAACAATAGTTGAACAACTTGATCAATTAAAAAGAACAAGCAGACTGAAGGAAGAAACCCTACAAGATAGTCTAACTGCCAATGCAAATTTGTCAGAGAAACTAGCCGCCGTTACAAAAGATAAAAAAGCCCTTGGAGTAGACTATGATACATTAGCAGCAACTGATGTAAAACTTAAACAAGAAAATAAAAAGCTTTCTTATCAATTAGTGCAGAAATCTGATCAAAATAAAAAGTTGTCTACGAAGGTATCAGCATTAGAAGAAAAAAAAAATGAATTAGGGACACAATATGATGAAATGCGAGACAAACTTCAAAGACAAATAAACGACCTTAAAAATGAAAAGAAAATAAGAAAAGAAACAATACAAACTCAAAAAAAAGAAATAATAGCGAAAAGAACTGCAATTTCAGAATTAGAAACATCGTTAACCAATGTTAATGAAAATAATGATAAAACAGCTACTCAGAACCAAAAATTGATATTGGCTAATACTAAATTGGAAAAAACCTTAACATCAATACGAGAGTTAGTAGAAGTAAAAAGTAATGAAGATTTAATAGATGAACTTACAAAGGTGAAAGGTATTATTGATGAGGCGAATCGAGATGGAGCAGATTTAACGTTTGAGACATTGCCCGACTATATTAAAAAATATAGATTGTTGCAAAGGGAACGGCTTTTGAATGAAAAACCAGATATGAAAAAATTGGAATCATTGAACCAAAAGTTGACAAGATTTGCAGAATATCTTGCCGGAAAAATTTTTTTTAACACAGAATTTACTAAAATAATACCCGCAGGAATGATCGAAGATCTAGCTAACACAGTTACAATAAGAAATGCACTACTAGCATATGTCAATCGCAAAAACCAAGGTGCACAAATGAATAAAGCTAAAACAACATCCAATGCAGAACTACTTATAGAATATTACAGTGCAAATTATGACAAATTTATTGAACATTTAGAACTTATTTGTACTCAAACAATAGCCTTTGGGGATGATATATATTACGCAAATCAGTACTCTGAATTTATTAATTACATGATTAAATTTGGTGATACGTTGCTCAATAAAAATAAATTATTTACGGACACACAGCACTTGACCGATGCTAGGATAAGATTAAACGAGTCAACAAAACTTGGCAAACTTATTAAAAAAAATAATTTTTTGAAGCAACAACTTGCTAACGTAGACTTCAAAGATACTAGTAGACTTGGTAACACAGATGTCATAAAAGGTAATCTAAAAAGACAAATACAAGGTAATAACGTTTTAATTAAAAAACTAGCCAACGGAATATCACTAAATAAAAAAGAATTAGAACAAATTAATGCACAGATTAAAAGTAAAGCGGAGGGGCTGCCGGTCGCCTCCTCCGCCATCCCGGTTGATGAAATACCGGTTGCGAATTCGCGTCAAAACAAAATGATTCAAGGAATAGAGTTATTAGATAAGAAAAAGCGCATTCCGAGTCGCGAAGGTTTTGTTCGGGTTCGTTTCTAAAATTTGAACGCGCCGATGGCTTTTTGTGCCTGTTGTGCACTTCGCTGAAAGTAGAGCTGCTGATCACCGGAGGTCATGTTGATGTTTTCCGTCGTGGCGCCAACGGACGTCAGCTGCGTCCACGTCCACTTTAGCTGATGGAGCTGCTGCGGGGTGAAATTTAGCGCGACGAGGTCGTGTATGGACAGGCAGGTTTTCATCATATCGTTGGCGTCGATTCGTAACTGCCTGTAGTGTCTCCACTCGAGCTGTGCAAAGTGTTGGGGTTGAAAGTGCATGGCGAGCATATGGTCAAATGTGAACCCGAATGCAATGGTATTGTCGATCGAGTAGGGTATCTTGCTCCATGGGATTTCGTGTTCTATAAAGTCTTCTGGTATAAATCCCTGTTGTTTGAGCGTGGTAAGTGAAGTACCAAGGAGTTTGGGGAGTTCGCGCCTCCCGAAAAAGGCTCTGTTCCAAAAGGAGTCTTCTCGGGGGACCTGCCTGCGGGCTTCGACGATGGCTTTGAGTGCGGTGAGTTGGTGAGTACCTAGATCTGGTAAAGACATGTTATTGAAAATGATAGATTTATTTATACCCTATGAGTTTAAGCAGCGTGCACCGGGTGGAGCAGCAAATCGACAGTAGATTTGGGTTTGCTGTAGCTTAGCGCCTTGCCTACAACTTCATCCTTCCCCTTGGCTCCCCGAAACATGAATTGAATCTTCTTCGAGTGGACTCCGTGCTGGACCGGGTAGTCGTGGCATACGTCCCACGTGAGCAGCATGCCCGGGTGAAACGTCTCCTTCGAGTTGTTGACGACGGTGGTGATGGCAGACGCGACGGCTACGAATCCCTGATCCATCTTGGCGATGCGCTTCGCCTTGTGCTCGGTCACTGCAAGACCGACAAATTTGAGTTTGCCTGTGATTAATTTCTTTTTCTCTGCGAGCTTCTGATCTTCAGACATAGGATTTCCGGCAGCAGCGGCAGCAGCAACAGCCGCCGCTAATTCTCTTGTGATACTCCTGTCATCCCATCCGTTGATCGACGAAAAGCACCGGCAGAAACCGTCAGCAACGCGCCCAGGCTGTTTCTTTGCGACTAGGATCTCACCCTCTTTCACGTCAAACACCTCGTACTCGGATACAAAGGTACAGTCGGCGTTTTTCAGTGTAAGTGGGACGGTAGCACCCTCCCTTCGTTTCGTCATGGACTGTTGATCAAATCGGACATTGAAGGAGAAGGACGGACCCGCCAGACGTCTAGCAAGAGGAGTTGTCATTTCTATATATGATGCCAAGTCTAAATAGTCATGAAAATTTGTTCACTACATGTTTAAATCATTAAAACTTCGAGCTGCGGCAGGTGCGTCCTTTGCTGCGAATCGTGCATTGCCAACTTAATATTGGCTTTCGTGGGTGGCTCGTGTGCGGCTTGACTCACGATGCCAATGCGCCACTTTCGGATGTATCTGTTCGTCATGAGTAGCGGAATGTTTGCTGCATTTCCAGCTCCAACTACGTTGTCAACCAAATGCCCCAATAGATCCATAGCTTGTTGGCGGTTTGCAGGAACTCCCACAAGTGCTGCCCAATCCGCTACTTCAAGCTTTGTATTTGTATCTGGAATACATCCGTTCACTGTGGGAACGAGTTGGAAGCAGGGTCTTTCCGGTATTTGCCTTCCGCTTCGGTTGGGTTTCTTCTTGAGAGTAATATTCTTGATGACGAGACAAATTTCGAGCGAGTCTCCTGTGCGCAGCTTGCCTGTCCACATGTTTGCGACCTTGGCGCGTCCGTAGACGTCGCACTGGATGAGGCGTTGTTTGATGTTGGTGTACATGGGAAATCCCATGTGATCGACCTGTTTGCCGGCATCGTTTCTGAAAATACCAAGGAATTCGTAGTCTGTGCACTTAAGTAGGTCAGCTCCCTGCTCGGTCAACAGGAAGTTCATGGTCGGGAGGTCTGCGCACGTGATCAACGGCGAGCGTCCGGTCTTGTCTTGTTTGCAGAAAATAAGACACCCGGGCGCGTAGTCCTTTTCGTAGAGCTCCTTCCACGGGCGGACTAGAAGTGGGATGGAACCCGTTGGGTTCACGTCTAGATATTTCGTGGTACTTTGGGACTGCACGGGAATGTTAATGCCGAGCTGAGGCGGTCCAAGGGCGCGCGGAGGCGGGGCGGACGGTCCGGACGCGCGGTTCGGCACAGAGGGCATGACTCCGGGACCGGTGGGGTAGTAGTGTTTGGAGAAAGGGGGGCGTTCGCGTTTTCCGAGCACAGATGTAATAGAGCTCATTTTATTGATTTCAGTAACCTATATATAGTGTCTAATTTAGGACGAGAATGCATACGGTCCCGTAGGGGCTACCTTGGTCTCCTTGCGCTTGTTGACCACATTTAGATACTTGACGAGATCGAGTTTATGTTTTGAAATTTTTACAAACTCGTTCACGTGGTGCGGGTTGAGCGTGACGTTCGCGTTTTGCGCATTTCGAACGGCTATATTTTTTTTGTAGTGGCGCTGCAGCTTGCAGCAGTAGTGTATGTCGTCTTGGACCTGCTGATGGGTGTTCACTACGTGTTTGGCGTAGTGCTCTCTGCAGTGCTCTACCGTTATTTTCATGGGCTGCCTCCCCTGCTGGATGAGCGGCGCCGTGTGCCGCGCGTACATGTCGCAGACAACTTGGTAGATCTCCTCCGGGTCTATTTTGCCGGTGAGTTTTTGCTCTACGTCGGACATTTTCATGATAATATTATCGTCCTGATACTTGCAAAGCGGGCAGATCCCAATAGACGGTTCGTGAAGTTCGCAGTTTTCGTCGTCGTCTACCATGTTTGCAGCATAGTTCATTTAATCAAACGTTCAGTTCATATATAGTACCCTGTGCAGTCACTGTTGTTTCGCCGAAAAACTTCTCTCGAAGGTCGGTCAGGTCGAGTCCGTACGGTTTCTTCGCGAACTGGAGCCAGATTGGGAAAACGTCTTCGATGGTTCCAAACCCGTACGCCTCTCCTTTGTGCACGACAGAGTACTTTCTGAAGGTTTCTACTATGATGGGGACAATGCTCTCGCGCACGGCTTGTTCGTGTTTCGCGTGGTTGCGCTCGAAGCATACAAAGAACTTCAGAAAGTCCACCTTAAAATTATTTTGAAAGTACATGAGAATAAGCTTCAGGTCGGTGACGTTCTGAAACTTTTTTCGGACAACCTTGGGGTCGTCGTAGAGTATGCTGTGCTGCGCTCTCTGCAGGAGACATACTGGCTGACGCTTGTAGAGCACAGAGTAGGTGGACATTTTCTCTCCGAGTTGGTCGTGCGCCGCGATCTCGTGATCTCCGTAGTACGCGACGTGGTCCCATAGGGAGGTCAGAAGCTGGTCTCGAAACTTTCTCAGAACAAAGTGCCTCAGCTCCTGTTCGAAAAAAGGGTTACACTCAACTGACATCTCCTTGCGCGTGTACTTATGGTAAAGGTTGAGCGTCTTGTTAAACCAGAAGAACCTTGACAGGCACGCGAGCACCGTCTGTGGGTGTACCTTCATCATGTCGTTCTCGTGGAGACCTCTGTCCACTTCGGGGTGCAGATGCATAGTCCACTTCTTCGCGCAGCTCCATATGCAGTGAAGGTACTGTTGCAGTTTCTGCACGTCTAGAGTGTATGCGGTGGTCCAACGAATCGCCAACGCGTCTAGAGCTGTCAGCATCGTCTCCACCGACCAATTCTTTGGATCCTTTTCGATCATGAAGTGGTTCGCACGCACCCACTCTTCGTCGTAGTCGTAGCAGGGGACGAGCGCGTTCAGGTAAGTAACCCACGCCATCATTCCCTTGGTCCATCTTTGCAGAATACCGGGCACTTGCTCGTACAACTCGTGGTACTTTGAAAGAATAAGTTTTTTTACCGCCTTTGCACACGTTTCGCTCTGACCCAAGTCGTACACGTCTATGAGCCAGAGAAGCGTGTCTGCGTTTCCCTCCGGTTCTATGCGCATGGCTTCTTCCTCTGTGTGTATGCGAACGGCTAGGTACGTACTCTTGTACATTTTGGACGTTTCGTGGCAAGTTATACTAGTCGAATCTTTGAGGTAACACGCTTCCTAAATCCGAAATTTTTTGTACCGGACAAGTCGAGTACAACATTTTCAGACACTGGCTCTGCATATACAACAGGTATCTCAACTTGCTTACCTTTGTCGGGTTTCCCAGCGCGTTTTCCCTTACGTTTTTTGGCTTTTTCGGGTTTCCGCTCTTCTGCAACGCCCCATAGTATGACGCTCGCAACGAGCGAAATATATTTTTGAACCGTTGAGGGGGCGCAGGTGTCTAGAAGGCAGTCGCTCTTCTCGTTGAAGATAAGCAGCCTGAAAATGACGCACGCAAACGCTATAAAGTAGACGACCTCGGACGACGTGCCACCCGGAAACGTCGTGCACACCATAAAGTACTTACACCCGAAGTCTGCTTTTTTGTCTTTCAAAACACAGTTTCGCACCTCTGATAGGAAATAACGAACCATAGCGATAAGGGCTACTGACGCCTCGACGACAGTAAACGGAACGTCTAGTAACGTCGTCCACCCCTGTTGAACACCTATGATGGCGAGCGCGGCAATGTGCATTCCTAACGCGAGACTTAGTCCTACCACGGTAATATAGTATTGTGCCGTTTTGCGCGGCATTTTATTGAAAGAGACAACTATATATATATGCACATGAACTCCCAAATGCCTCGCCAAAGCCATAAAATAGACGACGACGACCTTGATGAGGAAACGGGTATCGAAATGGCGGACGATTCCGAAATAAAAGCGGATCATAATATGAAGGAGACGGGTTCGCTGTTAGGAAGGGTTGTTGGGAGGAAAAAGAAAAGTTGTATTCACAGCACGTGCCGTATCATGATGGGTATCGTGGCTACAGCCGTATTCTGTTTCATGCTTATTCAGCTGTGGAGCAACTACGGTGACGATATCAAGAAGCGCGTGTTCAGTCCGCAGATTTCAGGAGCCGGCACGTTTGGGGAGAAGGGTGCGAACGGGGATCTGTTTGGTATGAAGTTCCACAAGTGGGACAATACAACACTGCATATTAATATGAGCAAGCCGAAGAATGATCTGGTGCAGATCAATCTACTGACCCCTCAGGCTATTGTGTACGAGTGGGTGGATGAGTGTCTTCGAATAACTCTGGAGCGCGTGGATCAAGTGACGTTAATGGTGTGGAGTATTTAGTAAGACGGTAAATAGATAAATGGGAGCAAAAACGGTGTTTGATTTGATTACACATATTTTTTTATTATTTCCCCTTTTCATTATTTTGAAATTCACAAAGCCCTTTGAGCAAAAAAAATGTATTAATAAGCATTCTATCCTGTTCATGATCACAGTACTGCTGCTTGTTGTTTCATTTCTCCACCACAGTCTTTCGCATCTTCCAGTATTTGAGGCAATAGACGAGGTTGTTGTTGGACTAAGTATTGTTTACGTTTTTTACATATATTTAGATGGCGTTCTAAATACTACAAAGCCAAATATCTGGTATGTAGTACTACTCATTATACTTGTGTCATATGTAGTATGTGTAGTTATTGATGTGAATAACGAGCTAAATAATAATGAAAATTTGTATTTGACGATTTTCTGTACAGGGGGCTTCACATTAGTTGCAGTAATTGTTTTCGTTTGTAACGGTATATATAAAAAGCATGACACGTCAACGAAATATTTTTTGTGGACATCCGTTTTTTTTGCAGTGCTGGCATCTACTGTGTTTATTATAAACGACGTTGCTGAACAGTTTCATTTACACTCGTTATGGCATTTATTTGCGTTCATTTCGTTTGGTTATTTAGTATTATTCGCCGTGAGTCCAAGTTTTAAAGAACAAGAAGAAGCAACGAAAACCAAAAAAAGGAAAACCATAATGGCAATGAATTATGTGTTATCATTGTCCGTGAGACTTTTGCTCATTGGATACTATGGGTATGTTGCATCCTTAAATGAAATACCTATAGGGTGGTCTATTTTCGCATTTGTATGGGGTGGAGTCATCTTCGTGTATGGATTGCTGGACTTCTTGGGTTGTAAAACATTTAACGGTTGGCTTGGAGAACGTTTATCATTGCATGGGTTTATATGGATACTTGTTGGGGCATTGTTGAATGGAAAAAAACCGGTATGGGCTATTATTGGGCTATTAGTTGGGGATTTCATTATTTCCATAATCTTCCGTAGGGAAAAGATAATGGAATACTGGGATACATTGAAAACCCCAATTCCAAGTTCTGTAGAGCCAAACCAATACGCCCCAGTACCTATGTTTAAAAAAAGATATCCCGTATTACAGTTTTAAAAATCGGCTTCCATATTAAACTGTTCGTTGTTGGACGATAGTGCGTACTCTGAAACCCTGCGCTCAAAGAAGTTTGTTTTGGAACCAACTGAAA
>Ga0257110_1000796_pt1 | contig 14884 bp, 25 predicted proteins | sample LP_taG_7_FD_190184 | JGI IMG/M metagenome (GOLD analysis project Ga0257110, IMG submission 190184) | Marine microbial communities from Northeast Subartic Pacific Ocean, Canada - LP_J_2015_P26_10m | ecosystem: Environmental > Aquatic > Marine > Oceanic | place: Canada: Northeast Subartic Pacific...
GCGTCTTTATGATTGTGAGCAGTCAGCACAAGATAATATACTTGACTCTGGACAAGAAGAAGAGTATAATAACGAGGATAGACCGAAAAAATCATTTGAGGGATTTAAATTTTCATGACCGTAAATACTGACGCATATCTTGAGTTTGTGAATGCCGTCACATCTCAACCCAGTCAAAATGCTGATGCTTTTGAGTATCGTATCCAAGAACTTCGTGAAGAAGGATTTGAAACACATCGACTTCTCACTGCCTCTGTTGGTATGTGTGCCGAAGCAGGTGAGTTTACTGAAGTTGTAAAGAAGATTATTTTTCAGGGTAAACCTGTGAATGAAGAGAACATGTTTCATATGAAGCGTGAACTTGGAGACATTATGTGGTATGTTGCACAAGCATGTATGGGTCTCAATATTTCTCTTGATGATATCATTGAGATGAATGTTGATAAACTCAAATCACGATATCCTGGTGGTGAGTTTTCCGTAAAACATTCCGAAGTCCGAAAGGAAGGTGACTTGTAATGGATTGGAGTGAATTCTTCGCATCCTTTATACATGGACTAATAATTGGATCTATAGGATACACTGTTTATGTTTCTATGAAAAATAAAATTATGTATCTCGAAGAACGTATTAGTAAATTTGAGAAAAGAATAAAAAATCAAAATAATACTCTACATAAACATAGAGATTTTTTTGAGATTGAAATCTCAAGAATTTACGATAAATTAGAAAACCACAATGGAGACCTATGAGTCAAGATAAAAAAGTAACATTAGAACTATCTGTCTATCAGGCAGCAGCAGTTCGTCAGTCATTATTTACTGATATAAAAGGATATACTTATGATCCTACATGTTGTCCGCAACGTGTGATTGATATTCGTCAAGCAATTGTAAGTCTTGATGAACAAATCGAAGAGGCACTTAAGGAAGAATAATGTATACAATTCTCAACTATCTTATATCATTCTGGACGGTAGTTGTGATGAATTGTATACAACCTGTGAACTGGAAATATTGTTATCGGGTTGATCAATGGTTAGTTCCTGATATTCAAGAAGGATGGAAACATTATACCGGTGAGATAGTTCCATACCAAACAGAGAAGAACTATCTCAAGAAGTTCGAGTCATCTTGACACTATCCTAAATATAGAAAAACTATAAAATATGAATCCTCAAATCGTAGAGATGATTCAAACATTCGAATCAAATACTAAAAATAAGAAAGAGAAATATAAAGAATTTCTTGCTTATATCTATATGTCTTTTGGTAAAAAAATTTTTTTGTGTAAGAAGGATAAAACTATAGATAAATATAAGAAAATAAGAGATGATATTATCAAACTTATAATTGTAAATGAAAAGCAAGTAATAAGAGAATTAAGTAAGTAATGAAAAATTTTTCTGGTTTTATTTTAGAAGCATCTCCAGGAATGAAGATTGCTAGACAAAGGGGATGGACTTATACTAAGGGTGGTTTATATGGACCAAGAGGAGAACTACATGCTAAAGTTGAAGATGGTAAGGTAGTTTATTATAATAAGAATACTGTTACTGGTGGCAAAGATCCCAAACAATCAGAAAAACAAAAAGAGTTAACGAATACAACATATAGACAAGTAAATTCGTATGATTATGGAACTGATGAATATGAAAAAGATCTTAGGGAAAAATATATTAATGATGAAATTTTTGCCATGGGTGATTTGGTGAAGTGTAATGCTAGTGAAAAAGAAGGAAAAATAATTCGTAGAGGAGCAAACTATCTTATTTGTGTCACTGAAGATGATGAGATGTTTAAACCTTGGATTAAAAATGTTTATGAGCACGTCGTAAACGGAACTACCAAGTCTGGTGTTTCAGCAGATCAAAGATTAGTTGGAACGGATGCTAATAGAAAGTATGTTGAGTCCATGGTTCCTGGAAGTTCTTGGGGAAAGCAATTCATAAATAAATATAAGAAAAAGAAAGTTTAGTTAAGTCTTCCGATGAGTAATAAAGTATTTGAAGAAGCTCCGCAAAGCATAAAGGGTAGTTCTCCTGCCAACACTGCTGTTGACAAAGTAAGAAAGGCTGCAAGACAACTTGCTTATGATGTTAGATATAAAGTTAAGGGAAAATTTAAGGAAGGTCAAAAAACTAACCCCGAGTCATTAAAACGAGAGTATATGCAACAGTTAGCAGCATCCTCTGCTCCTGGTCCTGTTAAAGCATTAGCAAGAAAAATGCTTATTGGAGAATCTTATGATATGATCAATATTGATAATTCTTTGCAAGGTTTGAAAGAATCTATATTTTCTTGTGTTTTCACTGAAGAAAAAAAATTTATTTTGAGAGTTACTGACCCTAAAGCAAAAACTACTTATTATAGATCTGCTAGTTCTTATGATGGTGCATCTTTAAAGAAAAGGCAATTAGAAGCAAAAGGTCTTAAGGTAGAATTTAGTGGTAGAAAATTAGATGATACTTATGATAAAAAGGGTGCTGGGGAAAAGTTTGAGAAAAAGTACGGATCAAAAACTGGTAAGAACACTGTAGGTGATAAAGATAAGGATGGAACAAAAGAACCAGATAGTCATGAGTATGCTGGTGTGAAAGATAAAGCCATCAAGAAAGCAATGGCAAAGGAAGAAGTCATCTATGAAAAAGATGACAACACAAAAAAACTTGATATAATGAAGGGTAAGAATACAATTAATATTAGTCCTTCTTTGGGTGAGCAGATTAAGGCAGAACTTGCTGCTATCAGTCAGAAAAGAATTGAAGAGGAAAATGCTTCTGATGAAAAAGAGAAGGGTTGTGACGATAAGAAAAATATGAAGGACATGGAGGCAGAAGATCCAAGATCAATGCCCACTAAAGTCAATCTTGTGAGGAATAAGTTGAGAGCAATGGGTCTCAAGATGTCTTATGATATGGAAGGTGATATGGTTGATGAGAAGTATCAGGGAATGTATCAATCCCCTGCTCCTACCTACAATAGATTAAAGAGTAAAGATCCAAAGGCAACCATGTCTCCTGGTCTTCGTGCTCTGAAAAAATCCGATGAACTTCAAACGAAAGATCCAAAATCTCCGAGAGCAAAGCAACAGAAGAAAGTATCAGATCAAATAAATCGCAACTTCCAATCTGCACGTAAAACTGTAGGTGAAGAATCAAGTGTTGAAGATCAGATGAAAGTAAGTCAAGAATACTTTAAAAAACGTAATTCTCGTTCCCCCGAAGAGAAGGAAGCAGAGAAACGGAAGAATGCTAAGGATCGTGCAAAGAATTATGCGATGCACAAAAAACCAGACCCATACAAATCACGTCCAGGAGAAAGTGATTGATGACTGCAGTATCACAAAAGCAGCAGAAGTTCTTTGGAAAGGTTCAGGAAAGAATAGACTATGCCGATAGAAAGCAAATGAAGAGGTTTGCTGATGAGAAGGATAGGCATACAGATCAAGATAGAAAAATGAAGTTTGGTAAGTTTTATGATAAAGCTAAAGAAGCAAAAGATAGATTGCGTCCTGGTGAGGTTAAAAAGTTAGTTAATGGTAAGTGGGTATCAAATAAAGATTAAATCTCCTATATAGTTTAGACTTCTGGTTTAAAGCATGTTATCATTTCTTCTTCCATTAGCATCAAAAATTATTGGTGATGCAGTTTCTAAAGTTCCTGATAATGAGGAACTGGGTGAGAAACTTGTAGAGATTTGTTTAGTTATTCTTAGTAAGGCAGTTAAATTGACTAAGACTGATATGGATGACAAACTTCTTGAAGTAGTTTCAAATGCTATTAAAGCAAGAGAAACTGAATAATATAAATATCATTATAAAAGAATTATAAGGTAAGGAAACATGTCTCTTTGGGGCAATAAAGATCTAGTATACGATGACGGGACAGTTGCCGTCAATTTCGGTACAAAAAAAGTCGTTGGAACTGGAACAACCTTTAATACTGCTGGTATTTCTGCTGGTAATGTAATTGCTGTTGGTGCAGGAGCAACTTTTGGATATGCTGTAATCACTGCTGTGGATTCAGCAAGCACTCTTTCTATTGCAAGAACTTCTGGATTTGTTGCAGGATTATCTACTGTTGCTGCTGGTGCAGTTTATGCAATCTCTGCAGAACCTGGATATGCAGTGTATGATACTGACTACAGAGCACCAGAAGTTGTTAACGGTGTAACTCGTGCAGTATTTGGTGTAGACACTGCAGAAGCACAAGCAGTTCGTGGTGATAATTCACAATATATTCCTCAACATGCGGGATGGGTTGGTATTACCACTTACGTCGATATGCACGGAAAGTTGAGAGTTAAGTCAGAAACACTTGTTGCAATGGGTAAAGATTCTGCTGGATCTGGAGGAATTCAGAATGATGCTGATGGATCTATCCTTGCTGATGATACTCAGTATCCAGATTCCTAATAATTGAAGATAGAGTATGAGATTTGATGAGTTGAACAAAAGTAACTATTTACTTTTTGCTATAAAATTTTACGATAACCCACAGGCAGTCACAAAAAGTGACTTTGAGGATGACCTTAAACGTATTAAATACGTTAAAAGGTTATTGAAGAGATATAAAAATACTGGGGAATTAAAAACACATCTCATACTCAATCACTTAACAATATTATTCAATGTATTCAATGAGGCTACAGTTCCTTTATTGTTTTACAATTTGGATCCTGAATTGTGGTCGTATATAAAAAGTTTCCTTATATTTTTGAATAGGATATCTGAATACCCCAAAACAGAAATTGATAATGTTGATATAGATGAATACTGTTTAGAACAATTACGTAAGATCTAATGAAATTAGATAAAATTATAAAAATAGTTCGTAAGATAAATGAAGAAGCAGCAGTATCTGCTGCTCCAACTAATAATGCAAGTGGTGGTGCAATTGCAGGATTGCCCCCAGATCAACCTCCTGTAAGGTTAAATAAAAAAAGAAGACCAACACCAATTGGTCGATATGGAACCCGTAGAACTTGGAAGATATAAATCGGAAATGGATAACGATAATGTCAATTCAGCAATACTAGAAAGGGTTGAGAGAGTCGTAGAGGCACTGCAAGACAACTCTATTAAGATGGGTGAATTGTTAGCAGTTCATAATGAGAAGTTAGATAAACAAGATCGTATTGATGCCGTTCTTTTTGAAAAAATAGAATTTCTTCATAAAGATATGCAAAGAGCTACGGATGAAATAAAAAAAGGATGTGAAAGAGATATAAGAAAGATTGATGAACGTCTTCGTATTATGGAAAAGAAGATGTGGAGTATTGCTGGTTCTCTTGTGGTAATATCATTCTTGGTCAGTATGCCAGGTCAAAAACTACTACAAAGTTTCTTGACTCCAGTCCCACAACCGGTTATAATAGACAGAACAAAGTAGTCTTCAAACATAATGGATTTGGTTGATTCCAAGTATATTGGATTAGTATCTTCTCGACTCCAGAAGTTTAAGAGAGTTAAAGATAACCTCTATAACTTTCGTTGCCCTATTTGTGGTGACTCACAGACGAATAAAAATAAGGCACGGGGATATATCTACCAGGTCAAAAATAATACTAACTTCAAGTGCCATAATTGTGGTGCGAGTATGTCCTTTAATAACTTGCTAAAGGAGATTGATGTAAGTCTTCATAAGCAATACACTCTTGAGAAGTTTAAGGAAGGTCATACTGGCAAAAACTTTGTTGTAGAAGCACCAAAATTTGAATTTACAAAACCAGTATTTAAAAAATCTATTGATCTTCCAAAGGCATCTACAAATTTTTTTGCTAATGAATATCTTATAAAACGTAAGATAGATCCAGATAAGTTTTATTATGCTGACAAGTTCATGGAGTGGACGAATACGCAGAAAAGAACCTTCGATACTATTAAAAAAGATGAGAGTCGTATTGTAATACCAATGTATGATGAGAACAAAAATCTCATTGGATTTCAGGGTAGAGCACTGGGAAAATCATTCACTAAATATATCACCGTAATGTTGAATGAGGAGTCTCCTAAAATATATGGTTTGGAAAAAGTGGATTCTACAAAACCCATTTACATTGTTGAAGGACCCTTCGACTCCACGTTCATACAAAATGCTATTGCTATGTGTGGGTCCGACGTTGATATTGGGTCGTTTAATTGGAGCAATTATATTTACGTTTTTGATAACGAACCTCGCAATAGAGAAATCGTCAACAGAATCTCCAAAACAATCGGTAGAGGTAATAAGGTAGTTATTTGGCCGAATAATATAATTGATAAAGATATCAATGACATGGTTCTCTCTGGACATGATGTTATGTCTGTGGTAGAATTGAATACCTATTCAACATTAGAAGCAAAAATTAAATTTAACAACTGGAAAAAAATATGACCAACGGGACAAAGGTAACTAAAAGAAATGGAAAAAATGAACCTCTTGATTTAAATAAACTACATGTAATGGTGGAAGAGGCATGTAAAGATCTTGCCGGTGTTTCTGCAAGTCAGGTTGAGATTCAATCTGGTATTCAGTTTTATGATGGTATTACAACAGATGAGATTCAGGAGATTTTAATTCGTTCTGCATCAGACTTGGTAAGTTTGGATCACCCTAACTATCAGTTTGTTGCTGCACGACTTCTTTTGTTTGCCGTTCGTAAACAACTGTATGGTCGTATGCATGAAACTCCAACAGTAAAGGAGCAAGTTGAGCAATGTGTTGCTAAAGAAGTTTATGATGCAGAAATACTTGACCTGTATTCTGATGAAGAATTTGATAAACTTCAGTCCTTTATTGATCATGATAGAGACTATTTGTTTACCTATGCAGGTTTGCGTCAAGTATGTGATAAGTATCTTGTGCAGGACAGGATTGATGGTAAGGTATATGAGACTCCACAGTTCATGTATTTGCTGATTGCAGCAACCATATTTTCTAAATATCCAAAGGACACGAGACTAGATTACGTTAAAAAATATTACGATGCAATCTCAAGACACAAAATCAACATTCCCACACCTATCATGGCAGGAGTGCGGACTCCACTTCGACAATATGCTAGTTGTGTTCTGGTTGATGTTGATGACACCCTCCTTAGTATCGAGTCTAGTGATGCTGCAATTTTTAGGTATGTTGCTCAAAGGGCGGGAATCGGTATCAACGCAGGCAGAATCCGTGGTATCAACAGTAGAATCAGAGGCGGAGAAGTTATTCATACAGGTGTTGTCCCATTCCTCAAAAAATTTGAGTCAACTGTCAGAAGTTGTACACAAAACGGGATTCGTGGTGGAAGTGCTACTGTCCACTTTCCAATCTGGCACATCGAAATCGAAGACATTCTAGTTCTCAAGAACAATAAGGGAACAGAAGACAACCGAGTGAGGAAACTTGATTACTCTATCCAAATCTCAAAAATCTTTTATGAAAGATTTATCAAAAACGAAGACATCACACTCTTCAGCCCCAACGTTGTTCCGGGTCTGTATGATGCTTATGGCACTCCTGAGTTTGACGACATCTATGTGGGTTATGAACAAGATGGATCAATTCCGAGAAAGACTATCGGAGGTCAAGAATTATTTTTTGACCTCTTGAAAGAACGTGCCGAAACTGGTAGAATCTACATTATGAACATTGACCATTGCAATTCTCACTCATCCTTTATGGATAAGATTGAGATGAGCAATCTGTGTCAAGAGATTACTTTGCCCACCAAACCTCTACAACACATTGATGATGAAAATGGTGAAATTGCTCTCTGCATCCTTAGTGCTATTAATATTGGTAAGATTAGGGATTTTGAAGATCTTGATGTTCTTTGTGATCTTGCTGTCAGGAGTCTTGATGAACTCATTGATTTTCAGGGATATCCCGTCAGAGCAGCAGAGATTGCCACAAGAGCACGTCGTTCGTTAGGTATTGGTTATATCGGACTCGCACATTATCTTGCCAAGAATGGGCATAGGTATGATGATCCTGAAGCATGGAAGTCTGTTCATGACTTATCTGAAGCATTCCAATACTATCTCATTCAGGCAACTGTTAATCTTGCGAAGGAAAAAGGTGCATGTGAATACAGTCATCGCACTAAGTATGGTAATGGAATTCTTCCAATAGATACATATAAGAATGAGGTAGATGAAATAGTTCCAAATGAGCTTCACTATGATTGGGAGAGTCTTAGAGCACAAGTTAATCAATACGGAGTTAGGAACTCAACATTGTCCGCACAGATGCCTTCAGAGAGCAGTTCCGTTGTGTCAAACGCAACAAATGGAATTGAACCACCTAGAGGATACTTGTCCATTAAGAAGTCCAAAAAAGGACCTCTTAAGCAGATTGTTCCCCAATACGGAACTCTGAAAAACAACTATGATCTTCTTTGGGAAATGCGATCCAATAAAGGATACATCAATATTGTTGCCGTAATGCAAAAATTCTTTGATCAGGCAATTTCTGGTAATTGGAGTTATAATCCGGAGCATTATCCCAATAATGAAATTCCAGTGTCTATCATGGCACAGGATCTACTAACTACATACAAGTACGGATGGAAGACATCCTACTATCAAAATACATACGACATCAAGACTGACGAAATGGATGATTCCAATGAGTCACTTGAAAGTTTATTATCACATATAGAAACCGAAGAGGAGGAAGACTGTGAGTCTTGTAAGATTTAAGACCAATAAAGAGGAGAGACCAGTGGTCAATTCTATGACCGTGTTCAATGCAGAAGAGGTAGACACTAAAAAACAACCAATGTTCTTTGGAAAACCATTAGGTATTCAGAGATACGATTCTTACAAGTATCCAATTTTTGATAAACTCACAACACAACAACTGGGATATTTCTGGAGACCCGAAGAGGTTTCCCTACAGAAAGACCGTGCGGACTATCAGACATTACGCCCTGAGCAAAAGCACATTTTTACCAGCAATCTTAAGTATCAGATCATGCTGGATTCTGTACAAGGTCGTGGTCCTGGGATGGCTTTTATCCCTTACTGCTCATTACCTGAATTAGAGGCATGTATGGAGGTCTGGGGGTTCATGGAGATGATCCATAGTCGTTCATACACTCATATCATTAAGAACATCTATTCAGACCCTTCAGATGTGTTTGACCACATTCTGAATGATGAACGCATTGTTGAACGTGCTATGAGTGTGACAGAAGCATATAATGACTTTATCAATGCAGCACATCATTATGATAGTACTAATGATTGGCAACATGCATTAGAAGGAGTTCCTTATGCACAAGTTTCAAGATATGAACTGAAACGTAAACTCTTTAAGGCAGTTGCGAATGTTAATATCCTTGAAGGTATTCGATTTTACGTATCATTTGCTTGCAGTTTTGCTTTTGGTGAACTCAAACTTATGGAAGGATCTGCTAAAATCATCTCATTGATTGCTAGAGATGAAAATCAACACCTTGCCATTACTCAAAATATTCTGAAGAAGTGGAGAGAAGGTGATGATCCCGATATGGCAAAAATCTTTAAAGAAGAAGAGCAGTGGTTAATTCAAACTTTTGAGAAAACTGTAAATCAAGAAAAACTTTGGGCAGAGTATCTGTTCAAGGATGGTTCGATGATTGGTCTAAATGATAAATTGCTTCAGCAATACGTGGAATGGATTGCCAATCGTAGAATGAAATCAATTGGACTAAAACCGATCTATGACATACCCGCAAAGAATAACCCACTCCCATGGACGGAACATTGGATTTCGTCCAAAGGTCTTCAGGTTAGCCCACAGGAAACGCAAGTGCAGTCATATATTGTTGGTGGAATTAAGCATGATGTGGTAAATGATACATTTGCGGGATTTAAACTTTGACAAATACAAGAAACTGAAATATAATATTATATAAATAGTATTAGAGTTCAGTTTCTTATTTATGTATTATGTTTATGAATTAATAGACCCGAGAATTAATCTTCCTTTCTATGTTGGAAAGAGCAAAGGTAATCGGGTCTATTTTCATTTATCAGAACAATCAAGGGCAAAATCAGACAATTTTAAAAAATTTGATAAGATTAAAAAAATAAGGAAAGAAGGATATGAACCTCAAATCAAAATAGTTGAATATTTTGAGAATGAAAATGATGCTTATGATTATGAAGAGGAACTAATCAAAAAATATGGAAAGAGGGATATTGATGAAGGTGGAATACTAACAAATATATGCGAGAGTTTAAGACCACCAAAATTAAAAGGAAGAACATATCAAGAAATTTATGGAGATAAATGGGAGGAACAAATTCAGAAAAGATTGGATACAAAAAAAGAACGAGGAAATATGGGATTTACTGGAAAATCTCATACTGAGGAAACTAAAAAGAAAATAAGCGAAAAAGTTTCTGGTAAAAATAATCCAAGTTATGGTATTCCTTGTAGTGAAGAAAGAAAGAGAAAAATAAGTGAAAGGGCAAAAGAAAGATTTGCCGAAGGTTTTAAATCTCCATCATCAGTAACTTATCTTTTAATAAGTCCTTCCGGAAAAAAATTTGAGGTATTTGGAGAACTTAAAAAATTTTGCAAGTCTCAAAAAATTTCTTATGCAACTATGAATGCAGCAATACTTTATGAAAGAAAAGGTCCGAGAAGAAATGGATGGTCGATTGAGAAAGTTTAGATTGTCATTACCAGAAGATGATTGTGTGGTTAAACTTCAAGAGTATTGTAAGTTTTCTCTTACTCTATTAAAAGTACCTGTAGTATCTAAACCATTATGTACTGATGCAAACTGTCATAATAATGTAAATCATTATGTAGAAACTTATGGTGGAGAAAAAATAAGTGGATATTATTTAATTACAGATATTAGTGATGGAAGATATGGGTGTGCAATATATCATAGTATTTGGAAAAATACTTATGGAGACATGGTGGATATAACACCTTTTGATGATAGGGAGTATAATATGTTTTCTATATTAAATACAGATAAATATTATTCAGGAGTTATTTTTGACGGTAAAAGATATATGATACTTAAACCAGGAAAAAATATAATCTGATGGAAGAAAATAAAACTATCTGTAAAGGAAATTGTAAGTGCAACTGCATAAAAACTGAAGATGCACTAGAGATGTATAGAGAAGCAGCACTATCTGATGCTTCTCTATTTGGTGATTATAATGGTTATGAAGCATATACTGAGGACTCCTAAGGGAGTCCTTTTTTTTATAAATATTCTTATAAAGAGTTAATTAAGAATTACGATGAGAGCTTTATCGCAGTCTGAGTACGGAGAAATCAGAAGTCTGTATGAGAGTATCTATACTCCTCAAGTAGATGAAGAACTAGAACTTTCTGATGAAGAGTTGACAGAAGCAGTGGAAGATGCTGTTTTTGAACTTATCGAAGAAGGATATGATATTGATGACATCGAAGATGTATTTGATGATGAATTAATTGAAGAAATTCTTGATGAAGCAGAAGTCACTATGGGTAAAGGTGGGAGAGTGCCACTTTCTAAAGACGCAGGAAAAGGTCCAGGAGTAACTTCTGGATCCGGTTCTAGAATGGCAGCAGCATCTAGACTTTCACGCATGAAAGGTGCTCAAAAGATTGCTAGGCAAAAAGCAAGGAAGGAAAAGGTACAAGCAACTGTTACTGCAGTTAAAGATACTGCGAAGAATAAAACAAATCAGGCAAAGGGTGCTATTGCTTCTGCCGCACTTAAAACGACTGGAACAAAACTTAAGGGTAAAAAAGGACAAGATCTTACTCCACAACAAACACATACTCAACACAAGTCTGTAAGAGATAAAGCAAAATCGGCAATCAAAGCAAATATTAAGGGTAAAGTATCCGATGCTAAGAGTGCTGTAAAGTCTGCTGGTGGTAAAGCAGTAACGGCAGTCAAGAATGCTCCTGAGAAAGCAGGATCTGCTGCTAGAAAAGGACTTAAGAGTCTAATCAAAAGAGGTGCTGATAAGGTTATGGCAGGAGCATCTAAGGTTTCTAAGAGAATGTCTGAAGAGGTTGAGACCTATGATGTAGTAGTCGAGTTCCTGTGTGATTACGGCATCGCAGAAGACCTCCAAGAGGCACAAATGATGATGGTCAATGAGATTGACTCTGAGGACATTGCGACCATTCTGGAGGCATATGGATCACCGAGACCAACTAAACTTCCTCTCTCTAGAGAAAGAATGACTAAAAAAGTCGATGACTGGAAAGAAGATCCAAATATAGACTTTGGTAAGAGAGGAACTGCTGCTAAAAATTTAAGGTCTAGAGCAAATGCAGTTGTAGGAACACAACGTCGTCAAGATAAAGAAGTTGGAATGTAATATAAAACTCACATAATATTCTAAGGGGGCTTGACAAGTCTCCTTTTTTTATGTAGACTAGGTTTGTCCCCGTTAAAGATAAATAATAGCTCATTGAATTCTATAAGATGAGCTATGAGAATTCTTGGATATACAATAATGAACCTTTTGAGTCTGATGCTATTGGGAACTACTTTGGCTTTGTTTACTGTATTACCAATAAGACCACCGGTAGAAAATACATCGGAAGGAAATACTTATGGTCGTTTAGAACCCCACCAGGAAAAAAGAGAAAAGTAAAACAAGAATCTGATTGGAAGAAGTATTATGGTTCTTGTCCTGAGTTAAAGGAAGATATAAAAAAATACGGCAAAGAGTTCTTCAGTAGAGTAATACTAAGTCTTCATGAGAAGAAGGGAGATTGTAACTTTGAGGAGACCAAGCAGTTGTTTCTAAATAATGTGCTATCAGAGGCACTTGACAACGGAGCACCGGCATACTATAATAGCAATATTCTCGGCCGTTACATGCGGAAAGATTATGGAAACTTTGGAAAAAACCCTGCAAGTAACCCATGAGTGGGCAGTTGACAGAATGCACATCCTCTGTGGCATAAAGTCAGATGAGGTGCTAAAGTCTATTGAAGATGCTCATGCGATCCAGTCAGAGTTTGCCGAATGGTTAGACCCTAATCTTGAGGATCATGAAATTTACTCACTTGAATATTTTGGAGACAATGATTAAATCACTTTTTGGAATTGGACTTCTTGCAAGTGTAGTTTCAATTCCTTCCCCACCAGAACCTGAACAAATCAAATTACAACCAGAACCAGTAAAGGAAACTGTTTTCTTAGAAAAAGAACAGGAGACTTGGAAGTGTCCTAGTTGCACTGCCAATGAAAAAATTGTTTTGGTAGCATTACAGGAGCACACAAAAATCTCTGATCGTAATGCACTTGCAACAATCATGGGAAACATCCAGCAAGAGTCTAAATTCATTTCTAACATCTGTGAGGGTGGTGCTCGTGTTTCTTACATAGAATGTAAGACTGGTGGATTCGGATTAATCCAATGGACTTCTATTGGACGATATAAAGGTCTTGGAAACTTTTGTGCTAAGTACAAATGTGATCCATCTTCTATTGAAGGTCAAGTTCGATGGATGATTAATGAACCTATCTTTCAACGTGTACTTCCACAATTTGAAGGTGGTGGACAAACTGTATCTTACTATATGAAACCTGCATACTATTGGTTAGGATGGGGTATTAAAGGTAATAGGGAAGTATATGCATATGAGTACACTAAAAAATTGGTATGGGTATGATTCAGATAGTTTTATCTGATCATCAAATCACTAAATAATGTCACTATTAAATATTTTATGATATATCATACATGAAAAAAATTATTGCATCTTTGGTTGCTGCGGTAGCGGTTTCACTACCTGCTCTTTCTAATCCCCTAAAAGATAATCAATTCAATACTATGCACTCATTGGGTTGTATGCTACTTCGAGAGTGTACAGATGGAGTCTATAAAATCAAAAATATCTCTAATATTGCTGACGAGTATCCCAATACTGATTATAGTATTGTTACTGATGAGTTCGACGCAATGCTCTTTGCCTTGGAACATGTTGGAGTTGGGGTGTTTCTAGCAGATTCAAAGTACTTTCCTGCCGATAATCGTGGTGTCTATCATACTGTTGGTAATAATATCTTCTTGAATAAGGAATACATGGATAGTACTGCTTATTTGATGCAAGTAATGAGACATGAAGGATGGCACTCGGCACAAGATTGTATGGCAGGAACTATTAAAAATAGTTTGATTGCTATTATTATGCCTGAAGAAGAAGTTCCTATGTTATGGAGAATTTTGTCAGAAAGAACTTATCCAAAATCTGTTGTTCCATGGGAAGCAGAAGCAGGTTGGGCAGGTAGAACTGAAGGTATGACTGCCAATGCTCTTGCCGCATGTGCTACTGGTAAGATGTGGGAAATTTTTGAACCGACTCCTTTGACCCGTGAGTACTTAGTTAAAGAAGGTTACATTAATAAATAATATCATCCTAAACAGATAACCTGCCAAGAAGAGTTCTGTGAAACCTCTTGTGTTATAATGGTGAACTCTTTGTTGGATAACAAAAAAACAAGTATGACATCTTTAACTAGAGATATACTAATCAAGACTATCGTTGCCGAAGAAATGAATCTGTGCGATAGTATTGATTACAAAGAACAATTACAAAAAACATATCACAAATGGGAACATGAATCCAGTGATAAATTGTGTCAAAAATTTAATCAAATAAAGAAAACAAGCATCACAGTTGACCTCCTTAAACCATAAATAAAATCAGTTGCTTTACATAAATGCCTGAAACCAATCTCAATAATGAGAAAGGTGAATCATCCAAAAAAGGTATTTTTAGTAAAATTAAAAATACTGTTGATGGAAAAGAAGAACAATTGGAGATATTATCAACTTTTGTTCGACTTGCTATTTTAGTATGGAGTGGTGGAATATTAACACTTGCGTATATTAAGTTACCTGCTGCTTTAGGTATTCCCGAACAGAAACTTGATCCCACTTTTATTGC
>Ga0257110_1000800_pt1 | contig 14856 bp, 15 predicted proteins | sample LP_taG_7_FD_190184 | JGI IMG/M metagenome (GOLD analysis project Ga0257110, IMG submission 190184) | Marine microbial communities from Northeast Subartic Pacific Ocean, Canada - LP_J_2015_P26_10m | ecosystem: Environmental > Aquatic > Marine > Oceanic | place: Canada: Northeast Subartic Pacific...
AGTCCTTATTATTGTGTTGAAAGACCAGGACCAGGACCAGGACCAGGACCAGGACCAGGACCAGGAAGTGGTTCATCGACACCTGAGGCAGTTCAAGCTTGCGATGTTATGGCAATTCATAATCGTTCTGCCAATAATTCAACATACGGACAATGGTTTCCAAAGAAAGTTCAAAACTTAAATTTGTCACAAACACGCTATGAACATGCCGGTAGAAAATTTTTAAACGAAGAATCAATTAAGAAAGGAGTAAGAAGTCCAATGATTTTGGATTCCGAAGCAGAAGTATTAGGTCGTTTGTTATGGAGAGTTCATCTAGCAGCAATCACTCAAAACTGTATGAATGATTCCCCTGCTTCTGTCAAAACTACTATGCGAGATGAATTGGCTTTAATGAGAAAAGTTCATAAAATTCAAAACATGGCAGCATCAACATCATTAAATGGATGTGGTATAGATACAACATGTCAACCAAAACAAAGCACCAGATGTCCTACAACAGGTATGATGACACAAATCGCAAACCCCTTACAAGGAGAAAATAGACCTAGTGCTACTTCCTCGATTAATAGTACTGTTCCTACAATGACTTCCAATGGAAATGGAACATATAAATATACAGGTTATACAACCGACTATAGACCAAGAAATCCAAATTTGAAACCTAAACCATATAATTCGATTATGGACATATTTTAAAGTATTTATTATTACTATATGAATAATAAATATGATATAGAAATGGGTGTTCATTCATATCCTTCTATAAAAGTAAAAGGTAGATATGATGATGAAAATATTTTGGTAGATGTACCATTAGAAACAGAGGGAACCAATAAAAGTTGGAAAAATACCTTTAAAAATTTACATAAATCTTTAGTAAAAGGAACAAATTTATCTAGCGAATATACTCCTGTAAATATAAAAATTAAAAAAAAACCTATATTACCACGTAGTAGTAGATGTGATAATTGTATAATTTGTTAACGGGCAAGTAATAAACCAATGCTTCCACTTTCAATAACAATCATATTGTATCTTTCTTCCCATACTCTGAGATCAAAATTCCATTTATTTAATCTCCAAGTATCTTTTCTAACACCGATAATGCCCCCTGATGGGTCACATAATACTTGAACATCATTGTTTTCAGGATCCAACGGTGGTTGAATGGTATTAAATTCAAAAGTAACATATTGCCATTTATTCATATTTTGAGCTCCCGAAGGTTGATAACCATCACGGTTTGTTCGAACAGCAAAATTATAAGCATACAATCCATCTTTGGCTATACCGTCTGTTCGAATCCATTTTTCAACATAATCATACACACCAGATTCTAATATATTTTCACGGTATTCTGAACCAAGTAATATACCCATATCAATTAAAATCTTTTGTATGTTTCTCGAATCTACCATAGCTCCTGTTTTCTTAAATAAAAATGGATTTAATGGTTGTACTACGGGATTAATAGCACAATTATTAGACATATCTATCAATTTTACTGGTTGTACTCCATTATAGGGCCAATTGCTATAATTATTCCATTCATTGCGCAGATTTGCATCACTCCTTCTAAATCGAAATAAATAACTAGATACCATATCTCTAGATGGTATATCGACACGATTAGACCCACCGACATTTAAAAAATCATGTTGATAAGTTTGCTTTACCAAATAAGTATGTTTTTTCGCAGCAAATACTCGTCTTTCTGGTTGACTTAAAAATACATAACAAGACATTAAATGTATATCAGCATCCCAGTTATTTTTTTTAATGTAACGATTAAATCTTTGTTGTTGTAAACCAGGTGTAGGATTTAATACAATACCAGATGGGTCCTGTGGAGGTTGTAAAAACCAGTAAAGTTGATCTAAAGCACTGGCAGCATTTGGAGCTTTTCTAAGGCCTTTACCTGTGGATGGATATGGATTTTGTACATCTCTTATAGAAAATAGTTCTCTTATAGGTCTAAAACGTATCTTGATAAAGATTTCTTGATACTGAAGTGATACTAATGGCAAAGCCGTTTTCGCACCTCCAAAAGTGAACCAGGCTTCTAAAGGTATATATAATTGTCTTCCTCTAATGGACGGTTGGACATCTGAACCAGTATATCCATCTGGTGGGGTTTTATTCCAGGCAGCATTTGGATAAGTGCCATTTTGATATGCTTGTGCTGGATTAGTATATGGATTATTTGCTCCAATCATACGATTCCACAGAACTTTCTTACCACCGTCATCACGCTGAATAGCAGCTTCGAGATATTCGCCTGAATATCTAGATAAAATATTAGAACCAGAATAAACTACTATTTCCTGTATCATCGTCGCTCCCAGTTTTTCTGTCCATTGAAATTCATAAGGGGTTTGACAACCGCCCACATCTTCATTCCAATATAAAGGGCTCCAAATATCGGGTAGATTCATAACTAAATAAGTATCCCAAAGTAATTCAGCATATCTGGGAATTTTAAAAATCATTTCTGTTTCACTATTAAAATTTAGCGTACGTTGGTTTTCGTAATCAATGCGAAATCTTTGTAAACCAAAATTTGTGTATTTTTTATATGTAGCATTGAAAAATGTTTTTTTTGGATTTCCTGTTAAAATTAGATTTTCAGCACCATAAGCGGCTATATTTAATAATCCTCCTGGCATCTTAAAATATTATGATATAATTATTTTAACTATTAGATATCAATAAGTATTATAAATTTGTATTTAGGATTCAAATAAAATATTAAATTATCTTATATATATATCAATGGCAGCACCACAAGCAATGGTAAAAGGTATACAAAATACAGCTAAGGAATTTATGAATGACCCGCATAAAGTATTAGAAAAAGCGCAAAAAGCTCTTGGAAGACTAGCCGCAGAATATTTGTGGGTTGGTATTATTTTAGTTTTATTAGGGATATCTTGGTATTATAGAAGACAAGTCAATAAAAAAGAAAATGATAATTATGCTATGGAATCGATTTATAATGATGAGGAATCAAAAATTGGTAACATAAATTCTGCTGATGCAGCTTATAAATATGATGCTCAAGCAGGAACAGGTCATTTAAGAGATTATTATATCGCAAGTAGTTACAATAGTTGTTGTGCTGGTGATTTTCAAGATAGTTATGTAGACTTAGTACCATTAAAGGAAGTCATCCATCAAGGCGCGCGAGTATTGGACTTTGCTCTTTATTTAGTAAATGGAGATGTAGTTGTAGGAGCTGGACCAACCGATTCTGATAATATAAAAGGAACATATAACCAAGTTCCAGTAACAGGACCTGATGGTATTTTAAGTACAATTAATAGTTATGCTTTTCAAGCTCCTTGTCCGAATCCAAATGACCCATTATTTATTCATTTTAGAATTAAAAGTCAAAGAATCACACAATCAAATTGGAGAAGTCTAGCAAAAGCTGTAAAATCAGCATTTAAAACAAGATTATTAGGAACTGAATTTGGATATGAAGGTCGTCCTAACTCAAAAGGCGGAGGGAAAAATTTAGCCAGAGAACCAATCTTAAATTTAAGAAATAAAGTTATTATTATTTGTGATGCGCCAAATAACAATTTTAGAGGCACTGCTTTTGAAGAATTAGTTAATATGTCTAGTGGTTCTCCTTTCTTGTCAGAATCAAGAAATTATGATGTGCAATATACACATGACCCAGATGGTTTAAAACAATACAACAAGAAAAATATGACACTTTCGATGCCTGATTTAAGTGCTTTAAATGATAATATACCGGCCCAATTACATTTTTCTTATGGTTGTCAAATGGTATGTATGAATTATGCTAATAATGATTCAAATATGGAATTTTATAGATCTACTTTCAATGACGCACGAACTGCTTTCGTTTTAAAACCTGATAATTTAAGGTATAAAATTGTTACTACTACAGAACCAGTTAAACAAAATCCTAAAGTAAAATATGCCGCCAAACCAATTAATTTACCAATGTATCAAGGAACTATTTAATTTTTTTCACACATTATATTAGTAATGAAGTGTGATAAAAATCTAACTTTTGAAGAATGTGAATTAGCAATTCTACGACAATCAGTAGACAAAATTGAGAAAAAAACAGGAAGAAAAATGATTGGTAACCCCGTCATTCAAGAAATCATTTCTATTGTAGAAAAATTTCTTGTAAAAACACAACGCGTTTGCTATGGTGGAACAGCAATTAATAATATTTTACCAGAAGAAGAACAATTTTACGACAAATCGATAGAATTGCCAGATTATGATTTCTTCTCTCCAGAACCATTGAAAGACGCAAAAGATTTAGCTGATATATTCTATAAAGAAGGATTTAATGAAGTTGAAGCAAAGGCAGGAATGCATGCGGGTACATTCAAGGTATTTGTTAATTTTATTCCTGTAGCTGATATTTCATTTTTACCAAAAGAACTATACAAAAAAATTCACAAAAAATCAATTATTAAAGCCGGAATTCACTATAGTTCTCCTAATTACTTGAGAATGTTGATGTATTTAGAATTATCAAGACCAGAAGGCGATGCAAGCAGATGGGAGAAAGTTTTAAAAAGACTTACTTTGCTTAATAAAACCTACCCTTTACGCGGTAAAGATTGCGATTTTATGGAAATTCAGCGTATGTTTGACCCTGAAAAAAAATTACCAGAAGGTTTAGAAAAGAAGGTATTTTACATTGTCCGCGATTCTTTAATGAGTCAAAAGGTCGTTTTTTTCGGCGCAATGGCAAATCAAATGTATCTTAGAAATATTAAAAAATTTAAACATAAAAAATTACCTCCGGTTCCTGATTTTGACGCATTGGCTCTTAACCCCGAAACAACCGCAAATATTTTAAAAACACAATTAAAAAGCGAAGGAATTAAAAATGTTAAGATTAAAAAACACAATGGAGTAGGAGAAATCATTGCTCCCCATTATGACGTTCAAGTAAACGGGGAAAGTGTTGCTTTTATTTACGAACCTCTAGCTTGCCATAGTTACAATATCATATCCAAAGGTGGACATAAAGTTCGTGTAGCAACTTTAGATACCATGCTTAGCTTTTACTTAGCTTTCTTATATGTAAATAGACCTTATTACGATCCACAACGTATATTATGTATGTCTCATTACCTATTTAAAGTTCAACAAAGAAATAGACTCCAGCAAAAAGGTCTTCTTAGACGATTTAGCATTGACTGTTACGGTCAAGAAAAACATACCAAAGAAAAAATCCGCGCAGAAAAAACAAAGAGATATAAAGAATTAAAGAAGCATAGAGGCGGAAAAGAATGGGAATATTACTTCTTAAATTATAAACCTGGAGAGAAAGACATTAAAAAGGAAGATAAAAAGAAAACCAGAAAAAGCAAACGTGGTAAATCAAAAAGAAAAACAAGGAAAAAACGTAAAAGAAAGAGAAAAAAACGTGGCTTCTTTAATTTTTAAAAAATTGAATATATTTAAATACATATTTATACTTGTATTTAAATACAATATGAGCGGTCCCTGGTACGAAGAACAAGGTCCTACCACCGATGAGGTAAGAAAAAAATTAATATCGGTATACTTAATGCCAAAAAAGGCATATAAATTCGTTAAATTAGAAACTATTAAAAAATCTATTGACGAAGTAATAGCAGCAGAAGAAAAAGAGTATGGAGGATGGGGGTCCTATAGAGGTTATTATACATTCACTCATCAAAAATTGGTTAGGACAGTCAATAAAAAAGTACAAGCCGTGATGGAAATCAATGCGCGTAATAAAATAAATCAGTTTGTAATGAATAGTCCTTGGACACAACACATTTTATACAGACCTCCTAGTGACGATAAACCTACTGGACGCATGTATTTTGTAGCAAAAGAAAGTTTTACTTCCCACAATGAGAACAAACCCAAACAATCTCATCTTGAGATTTAAGCAGAATTGAACCTATTGTTTCATCGTGAATATGGAAATCTTTTTCCTTCAATCTCTCCAATAATATTTCGAACTTATGTAATTCTAAGTGGGTTTTCAAAGTTTGCGTTACTTGATTACATATTTCTTCAATAGTTTCAAAATAATCCAAGTCTAAGGTCACTTCGTATCCTTGAAAATGACTATCCGAAATTTTAAATGTCACTATAGGCATTTATTAATTAATTAATAATAATCTTAAAGTTTAAATTTTTATTAATATCATAATGGCACAAGAAGCTAGAAGTAGATTAACATTTGACGAGATGTTTAAGAATATTCTTTTAGCCACCGCTCATCGTTCTCCGTGTCATCGGCTTCAAGTTGGATGCGTCATAGTTAAGGATAAACGCATCATCAGTCAAGGTTACAATGGTTTTTTACCCGGTGCGGCGCATAAATCCGTTGTGCGAAACAATCATGAACAAGCCACGGTCCATGCGGAACAAAATGCTATTTGTGATTGCGCAAAACGAGGGGTTAGTTGCGAGGGAGCTACAGCTTACATTACACATTATCCTTGTATTATTTGTACGCGTTTATTATTGGCATCAGGAATCAAAGAGATTAAATATTTAGAGGATTATAAAAATGATGAATTGGTTAAAACTTTTACAAACGAACTAAATGTTAAAGTGGAAAAATTAATTTAATATTTCTATAATATATATAAATGGCAAGTTTAGCATATGGATCATATGAGGATGCAAAAGCACTACCAGAAAATAATCAAGGAAAAAGAAAAAAAAAAATGATTGCTTTATCAGAGTTTATTCCACAAAATGCCGTAGATTCAAATGGGGTGTTTTTCCATGGCGACGATGGTATAATTGTGAATTTTACTAGTCGATACAACGCCGCCACACAAAGCGAACTTATTGCAGAAGCTATTGGGATTATAGATGCGTCACAACAACCTCAAAGTCCAACATATAGTCCAACTACACCTCATTCTATGTCTCGACAAAGTAGTACTGTGGATATGGATGTGGATGATGAGGAGGAACCTTTGCGTATCAATATTCCACCAAATAGGAGGAGTAGAAATGTGAGTACAAAGGAAGATGATTCCGGAGGAAGAAGTCCAGCTATAGCTCTTGAAGAGGCTGCGCAAAATCATGCTCTTACTATACCAGTAGAGACCAATGTGTTTTTACCTTATCAGAGACGAGTTATAGAAGCAATTAGACAAATTGAGCAAATGAGGCCTACTGATCTACCGGGTGCTCAAGCGAGAGAATTGCGTCGTGTTATTCAAGTTGTTTATGAAGTATTTTTTGGAGTTGATTATACCACCGGAAACCCAACAGCTTTTTATCAAGAACACGGTGCCGCACCGATTGCTGGGATGAACCCCGCTGAGTTAACCCAACAAGCTACACAAGCGCGCCAGGCACAAGCAGCAGTTAATCAAAGTGCCGAAGACTCTCTCGGTTTTCTTACAACATTTTTGCAACCACTTTTTAATAGAGCAAATGACCCAACCGTTGCAGCCGCTTTTACTGCTTCTTGGCAGCAACAGGGAGCAAACACAAATATAGCAGCGCCTTTAAATGACATCACGCGCTTAATGACCGCTGTGCAAAACATTCACATAGCAGGCGCACATCTTGTTCGGAGTGATCCTTTATTTATAGCAAATCGCAGTGAAAGAGTTCAACAAGGTGATCTAAGAGTCAGAAACTGGTATGAACGAATTGGTTATTGGATTGCATTAAATGGGTATGCTTCGTTTCGTGATTATATAGTGGCTAACTTTCCCCGCCTCGGTCCTCAATTAGCTACACGAATGGATGCCGTTATGCCTGCCGCCTATAGAAGTTCACATCTTGCTATCCAACAATTTGAAGCAGCTCTTAATGAATACAATACTATATATCAACGTTTACCACCATGGGCCAGGTTATGTTGGACTTTGCCTTACCCTCCTGGTTCTATTGAATATAATCAAGCGGTATCAAGATCTTTAAATAAACCCGGGAGCGAAGAATTTCAGCGCGCAGGGGCACTTGCTCAAAGGGGCGACAGAGGAGGAGCATTACAAATGTTGGCAGATGCTCGTGGTGATGTGCTTAATCATCCTGCATCAACATATCCAGCATTTTTAACATTAACTAGCGGAGGACAAGTTAATGGTCCATTAATATCTTATTATTATGCATTGCACGGGGGAAGAATGTTATATCAGCGAGAAGGACAACAATGGCTCACAGATGCTTTTAATAGTAATCCAGGTCGTTTTATTCAAGAAATGGCTAACTTGGTGGATACAATGGAGGAAATGCACAGACGATACCAAGCTTCGGGAGGAAATTTGGGAGAGGGATTTTATGGGCAAAATCAAGCATGGCTAAACGCTACTCAAGCATTAGAGAGTCGAAATCCACAAACGCGACAACAAGCCGCAGCGCGTGTTAGCCAGGCATTTGGCACAGGTCAGGTTGGAACGATTTCTAGGCAGGTTGGTCTCGCGGATATATGTAAACCCGGTGGAGGAGGAAGTTCCTCTATGTGTGAATCAATGAGAAAAACATTCAATCCATACCAACGACAAAGTACTCAAATGGGATCTGAACCTTTGTTTGGGAATCAAGTAGTGAGTGAGAGTGGCGATACCAGAAGCACGCGTAAAGTTCGGCGCGATGTTGCACAACAACAGTCACGAGAAATTGGTTTAAGATATCGACAAGAGCAAAGTGATTTAGCCGGGGAACAAGTTACCACGAGTTTTCTTAAAGCTTTGCGAGACCATTATGCTGGAGGTAACCGTGGTGACCAATACTGGACAAATGCTACACGACAATCTACAAACAATCCCGAAGACACAACAACAACACCTGGTATTTTAGATATATTAAACACACCTGTCCATCTTCGTGGCCCTGTACACCGGACGTCCCGAACAGGAAAACCGGTAACTCCTAGACAACAAGACTGGGCAGAGTTACCACGTGATCAAGCTGGCGTTGGTAGTGGTCCTGGACTTCGTTTATGGCAATTATTAGTTAGAAATCTAACCGGATTTAGAAATATTCGAGATCATAACACGCTTTTAACAAGGCTCGGTCAATTGGGAACTGGGATCGTACAGGCGGCTAGACAAGGTTCGAGTTTGGATGGTTTTAATAACCCTGTCTTGCGTATGCCCGCGGAGGATGTTAGAACTATAGCACTTCAAATGTTACAAAATCCACTTTTGCGTTCTGTAATCCAAGTTAATCCCCCAGCAGCAGCTACATATACAGAATCTAGTGCAACTAAAGCTATTTATGAGATACAAGGAGAAGGACAAAAAAAAAGAGGGGGTAGAAGAACGCGCAAACATAAAAAACGTAGAAAAAAAACGCGCCACCGTCGAAAAAGAGGTAAAAAAACACGACATAAGAAAAAGAAACGCACTCGCAAACATTAAATAAATTTATTTCAAATGATTAAATAAATTTATACTTCACTAAGGTAATTAGTTGCCTTATTAATTCCATAAAATAAACCACCAAACAATGCGGTTTTAACTAAATAACCAGAAATATTATGTTGTCCATCTTTCAAAAACAAAGCCGGAAAAACCTTCATAAATTTCTTTGTAAAAAAAGGCATTTGAAAAACGAAAAACAATGACATCACAATAATTGGCATCTGTAATTCACTATATAACAAATCTAATCTATCTTGTTCTTGTTCGGTATTTTTATTTTGTTGCATTAAAGATTCAATTGTATCATGTTGATCAATGTAATCTGTTTTTTGCGGAGGAGCAGGTGGAACATAATTGGGTTGAATTTGTGGATCTTGCATATGCTGATGAGTCTGCATTGGGATATGACTGGTTGGCAATTGTGTCATACCAGTAGATGAAGCTTGTTGAAGACCAGATATAATTTTATTAATCGAATCCGAGGAAAGTTCAGTAGTAGAAATAGGGACCTGTTGATTTGTATTACCACCGCCTTGCATTTCTGTTTTTTCTAATACAACTCTGTTTTGTTGTTCAACATTATTACCACCTGGTAATTCGTCAATACTAGTAGAGTCTGAAGCCATATATAATATCTTATATTGATAGATGGCTCTTATTACGCAAATTCTATAGACTTTTTGGAATTTTCACAACTTTCAGTTTTTGGATTAAATTTGTAACATTTATTCTCATATTTAAATACCTGTCCTTTAATTTTATTTAATGGAGCTGCCTGAAATACCAAACAATTTCTTTTATTACAAGCCTTTCTAAATAATGTTGCTATCCCCAAACCAAGTAAAATAGAAATTAAGATTTGACCTAAAGGACTGTACATTAATCGCTTAAAATTAATATTCATATATATATACTTTACTTATTTAAATTTCTTCCTTCCTGGATGGGGTATTCTCTTATTAATTTTTTATTAGCTGGGCAAGTCACCTGTTGTGCTTCGAAACCGAAACAAGTACCACTTCTATCTTTGTATTGTATTTGATCTACATTATCTGGCGTAGGATACACATAAATTACGGATGGTCTTGGGTTACCTATATATACTAAAAATATACCAATTGACAAACTAATAATAAATGCTGGGATATTAATAAATTTCATATATACTATAGTCTTATTTTTTATCAGAAATAATCTCTCCAAATTCATATTCAAAATCTAGGTTTTGGAGTAAAGTTTTTACTTGTTTCATAATAAACATCCCGCGATCTTCCGTTTTATCCATCATTGTTACAGCATATTTACTTTCACGCATATTTGTCATTATTGGAAATATTTGTTCCGTATAAATGTTAATTGCTTGCCCCATTAAATCTTGTTTGGCCAAGACTTCATCTTCTTCCATATATTCTTTTACAAGACTTTTGAATCTAGTAACTAATTGTTTTAATTGACGTTTTTTAATATTAATATATTCTTTAATTGAAATATTTCTTGGTGAATCTTCATCTACAGTGGGTGCTCCTATTTTGATTTTACTGTCAGATTCAATAACTCCATTAATCATATCTAATTGTTTAACCAAACTTTTATAATGTTCTTTATTTTCATCGAATTCAGAAGTTATTTGTTCTTCAGTACGTAAACCAAAAAGTAAGTCTAATTTTAAATCAATAATACTTTCTTTAGTTATTTCAATATCATCTTCTGATAAATCAGCTGCTTTTGTTAATAACATCCATTTTCCTCGTTTAATTTGTATATCTAAACCACAAGATGACTCGGTATTGCCACATTTAGCAGTTAAAATACCATTTTTATTAGTAAATATTGTACCTCCATTTTGCTTACAATTAATACATTTCATTTTCATCGATTTAAGTTTTTTCTTTATTTTACTTAAACTTAAACCACTTTTGGTTATTTTATTTTTAGAATTTTTATATTTAGCATCATAATCACCTTTTAATTTGTAATATCTTATAACTGCCGCTTGTACTGCTTCTGAATTTTTAGAAGGAGAAGGGTTTATTGATTCTAATCCTTTAGTTTCATCTCTATCTTGGTCATAAACACCGGTATCCCCTTCATTATCTTTTATCCACGGACTATCATCGTCATCCATTTATATTTACACAGCATAATATTTTTTATGTAATACTTCATAATCACTGTCAAATTTAGGAAGATTGGTGATAATTTCATTATTAATTTTTCTTCGTTCGCTTCTTAATGCTTTAATTTTAGTCATCACGTGAGCGTGATCTTTCTCATTTTTTTCCTTTTTTTCTTCGGGAGTTAATTTATGTCTTTTTCTATATGATAAAATTATACCTATTAATGCTAATAATAACAAAAAGAAACCACAATTCCAAATAATATTATAATAACTACTTCTTTTATCGTGACATTGTTTTAAAGTTTCTCGTAAAAAATATTTTACTCCCGGTTCTGTTAAAGTGGGTGCTGCTACGAAATCCATTAATATAATAAAAGCAAAAAATGAAAAAAATAAAACATAAATATTATATAAATGTATTCAGCTGGATTTTCAATTGGAATTTTTATTGGTTTAACAATATTTTACTTTGGATTAAAATTCTTTTTAGTTGACAGAATAGGACCACCAATGAACACAGGAATGATTAAAACGGCTTTAGCTTTGACGTATATCATGGGTATAATTGGTTCTCAGTTAACCATTAATATTAGTAATACTAAAGAACATTGTCACGGTGTTCCGCAAATAGTAACATCCATGATTTACACAATTATACCTAACTTTTTTATGCTTGGACTAATAATGATTGTTCTTAAAATATTTCCCGGATGGAAAGAGCCATTTTCAAATACAATAGGATATGCTTTAGTTTATTTAATGGGATTAGGAGAAACTTTTTCTGAATTATTAAGACCAAAACTAGCGGGTAAGGGTAAGAAAACCGGTGGAGATTTGATTTCTATGATATGTGAAAATAAATCCATCATTATAAATCAAATAACACCAATGAATTATGAACTATTCTTAAATAGAATGAGTAAAGAAGGAGCACTTAAATCAAATTTCAAATCTAAACCAGCTTATAATAAATTATGGATGTTGGTTAATGCTAAAGATGCTATAGCAGAAATGATTTGGTATTTACTGACTGGTGCTTTGGCAATTTCGACAACATTTAATGCGTTACTAGATATTGAATGTGATATACCACCGGCGCAAAGAAAAGCAGCTGCTGCTAAATTTGAAGCAGAAGTTGCTACTAGGAAAAGTGAAAAACCAAAAGAGAAATATTTTACTGTTCATGATTAAAACTTAAATTTAGGAATCGCTAAATAATATAAGACAAACAAGTAACTAAAAATAGCCAATATTAGAGCTACTAACCAATTAGGAATAACTGTCTTTTTCTTATATCCAATCCCAAATTGTCGCAATGAACCATCCTCATTATAAAGAAAATGAGGCGCTACAAATTGAATACCACAAAATATAATTACAAAGATAATGATTGCTACTGATGTTATATTACGACGAATAAATGATCTATACATAATTAAATTATATATAGATTTGTTTTTATTAATTAATAACTTTCATCCCCGTCCCTATCTCCATAATCATCATCATCAGCCATTGCGGCAAAACCAGCCATCATTTCAGCATTAACACGCTCTCTTTGTACTTGTTCTTCTATTGCTTCTAAACGATAGATTTCACGATTTCTTTCGGTTACTTCATCATTTCTATTTAATCTTAATTCCATCAACATATCATCTTCTATTTCTTTTCTTTCTTTATCATATTGTTCAGCATCATATTCATATAAAGCCCGTGTTTGACCTAAACTCCAGTTCCCTAATCGTTGATTTTTCAATATATTTTCTACTTCACGTTCTTCAACTGTCAAATCACCCAATCGTTTTGTTATCTTATTTTTTTCCTTTTCTTTTCCCTTTAAAACATTTCTTACGATATCTTCATTATTCAAATTAAATTTCTTTTTCTGTGTTTCCATTAAAGAGATATATGTTCCTAATAAATTAGCTATTTTCTTATTTAACTTTTCTTTTTTACCTGCGATAATCTGTTCTCGCACACTATCTTCCATACCACCATCATCTACCAAACCCAATAAATCAGGTTCTTCTTCTCTAATTACTTCTAATCCCATATCGATCGAGTCAATGTAAATGTAAAAACTACATAATAAGTAAAATTTTACCAATTTGCTAATAATGTTTCCATTGATTATGGTTGATTCAACTGAATTATCATTTAGTATTATATCCGCAAATAAATTAGTAGCATCTATTAGTTGTATTAAATCCTTGCTATTTTTTTGAATAAATTCTAAAATAGGAAATAAAGTCTTATCTTTATAAAATTTTTGAAATGCTGATGTTTCACCAAATATTAAATCGCGCACATCTTTTACATGCCTTTCACTAATTTTCCAGTGTTTCGGAATAGGAACATCTTTATAATCTACACCATTAATTATCATATTAGGAAATATTTGTAAAATATTTTTAATAAATGTATCATAAAATGTAAAAATAGTTACACTTGTTTCATCTTCTCTCGTTAAATATATATCTTGTCCACGTAATTTCCAATCTGTCATTGAATCAAAAAATCTTTCTACGCCCCTTGTTACATTAAAATTACTCAAATATGTTGTTATTTGTTCTTGAAAATGTTCGATATTGGTATCTAAAAATGTATCCATAGCATTATAACTATCATCTTCGCCTTGTCTAATTGTATCAAAAGTATCAATTAAAGATTGAAAAGCATCTAGAATTTCTGGATTACAAATAACAGGTGTTTTCTTTTGTTTTAACTCCTCTATTTTGATCTCTAATAAACGTCTCTCGCTTAAAATAACAGGATGTAAATTAATATCAACTATGTTAGTAGCATTTACCGCATTTAATATATATCTAAAATTATCTCTATTTATATCTATTCCTTCTTGTCGCAAACGCTCTATTTTATCTTTTATTGAACCCAAACCATTAATTTTCTTCAATATTGGATTATCGCAAATTCTCGAAATTGTGTCATCAAATGGAATATTAAATTCGCAAAATCTTAAGAATGAAACAAACATTGTTTCTTCTGAAAACTGTTCCATCGGATTTGCGTATCTTAAATGTGTATCTAATGGAGAGAATATATAATTAATTGTTTCATAATTATCCACAAGTGAGAGTATTCGTTCCAAATTTTCAACCATATTATTATATCGTCTAATACCACCTTCTTTATCCGCAAAATATAAAAGTGTTTCTCTTATGCCCTCATTACAACACGCATTCTCCAACATTGGTTCGTCCGACAAATTTTTAAGCAAAGGGGCTTCTTTGTTAATAACTCTTTGAATTAATTCTTGAATATGGAAGGAAAAAGCTATTATTTTACCACGTAAAGAATTTAATTGAGCAATTTGACCATCATTGCCATTTTGAAGAT
>Ga0257110_1000801_pt1 | contig 14855 bp, 10 predicted proteins | sample LP_taG_7_FD_190184 | JGI IMG/M metagenome (GOLD analysis project Ga0257110, IMG submission 190184) | Marine microbial communities from Northeast Subartic Pacific Ocean, Canada - LP_J_2015_P26_10m | ecosystem: Environmental > Aquatic > Marine > Oceanic | place: Canada: Northeast Subartic Pacific...
AGGGTACTGCATCGTGATTACTAACATAATTTTCCAATGTCTACCATTCATGAACAAAAGTCTCATTAATTTATCTCTTGCCCAAGTATTATCATATAAACAATCATCTAAAATAACAAAAGCTCTTCCGTCAATATTACATCTTCCATATGCTTCATTTTCCTTTTTAATTTGTTTGATTACCATTTTCTGTCTTTTAAGAATATTTTCAATAATAGCACTATTATATTCATCGTGAATAAACAATCTTGGCACCATTTTTGAATAATAACCATTTCCTGCTTCCGTTCCGGAAATTACTGTACCTATAGGAATATCTTGATGATGATATAGTAAATCTTTTACTAAAAATGACTTACCTGTATCTCTCCTTCCAATCAAAACAATAACAGGACCAGAAGCCTTTTTGGAATCAAATTTGATGTTTTTCATATCGAATTTTTTTAATTCAAGATTCATATTAATTTTCGATGATATTAAAAATAATATTAAATTTACGCAAATAAATAAGTTAAAAGATATTATTAATTTTATCTAATAAAACTAATGTTTGACTTGTATTATAAAAAAAACGATAATAGCGCCCTTTTTGAATCATTTAGAAATGTAGGAATAACAAATGTTCAAAACTTTATTCCTTTATACAAACAGTTTTTTTCCTTAAAAGAATCTAATTACAAAAATTTAAATTTGAATCACCACTTTCACATTATCCAAGTTGAACAAACTAATAAACGCAATAAATATAATTGTATAATTGACTCTGGTGATAAAAAACAAAACAAGCTTTGTTTTTTCAAATTCTCTCCATTATTAGATCCAGTGAAGTTCATGGTTGGTAAATATAAAGATTTAGGAGAAACCAAAAAGACTTCTTTACCAGAGTTAAATGAAAGTAACTGTCACAAAAAAGTTTTAGACCCAAATAATTCTGCTTATGTCGATAGTTTTTTTTCCTATTTAACAAGTCAGCTTTATCATAACTGCTATTTTCCTCATGGATTGGATTTCTTTGGTTCATTTTTGGGTATTCAAAAAGAATTTAATTACAATATTGCTGATGATATAGATTATTTACACGATTCTACTTATTTTCATAAAAATCAAAATGAACATTTTAAAATAGAAAACTTAGACATGGGTATTTTAATGGATTATGATACAAGAAATTATAAAAAAAAACTGAATATTGGTGATAGAGTTTCAAATAAAGATGTATCTTCTATTAATGAAGATGATTTTAAACAGGTTTTTCATCTCTCCGATATTTCAAATATTCAACTAACAAAACCTGACTTAGTATTTGAATTTGACTTGCCAACAAGTAAATCAAGAAAAACCGATTCTACTTGTTCATCTAGATCATCAAATACTAATAGTGAATCAGAAGACGGTAACGCAGAGTCATCTGACGAGTGTAGTCCGGAAAATAGTGATGATAATGATGAAGATGACTATTCAAGTAGCGAAGGAACATTGGATTCAGAAATTGAGGTGAATAGTGTTTTATTTAATTTCCCTACACAAATTATTTGTTTAGAATGTTTGGATGGAACACTTGATTCTTTACTATCTGAAGAAAACGAAATGTCCACTGATGAATGGAGAGCTTGTTTATTTCAAGTTGTTATGATGCTTATTGTTTATCAAAAAGTATTTCATTTTACTCATAATGATTTACATACAAATAATATTATGTTTCAAAAAACCGAAAAACAGTATCTTTATTATAGATATAATCAACGCTACTATAAAGTTCCAACATTTGGGCGGATTTTTAAACTTATAGATTTTGGTAGAGCAGTTTATAAATATAAAGGAAGAACTATATGTAGTGATAGTTATCATCATAAAGGAGACGCAGCAACACAGTATAATTTTGGTCCTTATTTCAATCCTAAGAAACCTAGATTAGAACCAAATATGAGTTTTGATTTATGTAGACTTGCGTGTTCTTTATTTGATTATTTTGTAGAAGATATAGATGATATTGAACCAATTGATTACTTAGCAAAATTAATGGTTGAGTGGACGCAAGATGATAAAGGTAGAAATATTCTATACAAGAAAAATGGAGATGAACGTTACCCTGATTTTAAATTATATAAAATGATTGCTAGAACTGTTCATAAACATACCCCACAAGCACAATTTGAAGGTCCATTCTTTGATAAATACATTGTATCTCGTAAAAAAATTAGTAAAAAAGCAAAATTTGTTGACGTTGATAAAATGCCATGCTTGGCATTGAATTAAATTGAAAATAATTTATAGATTTATTGAATGTTAAATCTATAAACCTATAAAATTATTTTTTATAAGTTTTACGCTTACGTCTGCGTCTGTGTTTTTTTCTTCTACGTGTTTTTGGTTTTCTTTTTCTTTTTCTAGTCTTGCGGCGTTTTCGTTTTCCTCCTTTGCGTGTTTTTGCAACATTGGCTTTAATTATCTCTGCGGGATTAAGATGATCTCGCGTCATTTGAATTATTCGTTTTGGTTTGAACCTTCTTTTTTGATTTTGACGCTTACGTTTCAAAAGTACTTTATCAAGTGCACCAGGTGATACATGTACCGGTATGGTCTTAAAAACTTTGTCATCGTGTTTTGTAAATATTTCTCTCTGTTCTATAGATGGTGTGCGCTGAAGTCTAGGTGCTGCCATATATATATAATACCGATTAAAAATCAGGAGGGGATGTGAAAACGGTTGGCGCACTAATTATATTTTGTAATGGTACTACTTGTTGTAAGATGAAATCTCCACCAAGAACGCTAAGATATACCATAACAGCTTCTCTTAATAAAATTTTTAAAGGTTTATTTTCTTTTAAAACAAATCTCATTTCTAAAAAACGCAATAATAAATATATTCCAGCTATTACTAAAGCACCTACGAATGTATAAGTATTCATTAATATAAGTCTCAAGAATCATATTAATATTTTTCCGCATTAAACAAGTGTTTCTACACCAGTTAAAATAGGTGGTTTTTTAAGTGAAAGTGAATCATCTAAAACTTGAACATCTAAAGCATCCAGCGCCAATGATGGTGCCTCATTGAAAATAGTTAATTTATCTTCTTCATCATCGTCTTCTTCTGCTTCTTCTAGTTTTCTTTGTTCATTTCTAACATGACTAATTTCTTCTAATCGTTGAATGGTTTTTGGAGCTGGTACTTTTTCCGGAGGTGGTGTACTCGAGGGCATAGCTTTTATATCATATTTCACAACACTATCTGTATCATTAAAGGAAATATTAGCTGATTTTACTGTTGGTTCATTTTCAGTTGTAGGTTTGGTATCTATTTTAAATGTAGGAGCTTCGGTCTTAATTTCTGTAGTGGGTGTTTCTTCTTTTGTCTTCTCAAGTTTAGATTCTAATTCTTGAATAGTATCATTTATCTCTAATTTAACATTTTCTTTTTCTGGTGTATTAAAAGTTTCATCTTTTGAAACACTAACTTTATCTTTAATAGCATCCGCAGCTTTCTTAATTTCTTCTTTAACTTCAGCAGAAATAGTATCTTGTATATTGCCTGAACTGTCTTCTTCTTTAACCGGTTCCATTACTTCTTCTTCTACTATTTCTTCTTCAGTAGTTTCATCAATGTAAGCTCTTAGGATTTTTTCAACAGGCATACTTTCTCTAACAGTGTTTAAAATACACTCTTTACAAATGGTTTCACATTCACGAAGATTCTTTTGTTGTGTTAATGGTGCTATTTCTGTTTCAAACAAGTAAACATTACTGTAACATTTGCGCGCACATTTAATATAAACTTTATGAATAAAGTCAGATAGTTTGGGAATATCAATATCTATTTTCTTTTGTTTTGTTGCTACACGAATGCTGGTTAAAACTTTAAGTTGCGTGATATGAACGCATGTTAAAAGATCTTCTAAATAACTACATTTGCTTTGTTGAACAATTCTTTTTGTTTCATTGTTAATAATTTCTTGATTCCATTTTGGAACACGTGTTAAAAAGTTTTGAAATGTCATTAAATACTTATTATCTTCATCATTAGACTGACATAAACCACATGCTTCTTTAAAAATAGATTGAAGTCCTTGAATGATAAGCGGTGTTAAAATATTCACTAGATTAGCTGAATATTCATTTTTTGCTTCAGACAAAACCGATGTGTTGTAATCGTCCATTTACATTTCTTGTATATTTTCTAAACTAAGTTCCGGACGCATAAATACAATATTTATGATAAAAGATATCAACAATATTTCATTTCTAAACTCTTTTCTAACTTTATCAAAATAAATCAAACAAGCATATTTCCTTTTTTTTTTAATTTGTGAATTATTTTGAAGATAAGCCATTATATCTAGAGCAGAATAGGCTTTTTCATAAAGTTTTGTAGCAAATGATAGACATTTTTCATTATTTGAATAATTAGATTTTTTTTCTATTTGTTTCTTTAACCATTCAGTCTTTTTTTTAGTTAATTTTTTATATTTGACTGTAGTAAATTTTTCTTTATATCGATGAAGGCTTGTTGTTTTTCCATTAATAGTGGGTAATTTTATAAATATATTGCAGAATCTGGAGAGAATTGGTTTTAATAATTTGTTTTGGTTTTCAATCACAATAAAGAACCGTGTAGTACGACTAAATTGTTCAATACACCTTCTTAACGCTGATTGCGCATCTGTTGTTAATTTATCAGCATTAAATAAAACTATGCTCTTGAATATACTTCCTTGATGTAAATGAATATTGGTTTTTGCGAAAAATTTTAATTCATCTCTAATAAATCGTATACCTTTACTATGAGCACAATTAATATACATTACATATTTTTTGATATTTTCTGTGGTTTTGTAAATTTTACGAATGAAAAAACCTAATACATTTCTTTTCCCACAACCAGAAGGTCCATAAAATATGATGTGTGGTATCTTTTTTTCTTCAATGAAAGTAGTTAATTTGTTTTTTATGTCTCGATGAATCTGTAATTCCTCCATTAATTACTAATTTCTATTTATTTTTAATATAATTTTAACGTAAAGTTATATCAAATTAAGCAACACTGTATAAAGATTTAGTGTATGGATTATTATTAAACGCATTTAACATGGCAGGATTGTTTCTTTGGCAATCTTGAGAACGTTCTCTGAAATTTCTACCTGTAAGACTTCCGTAAGTTCCTAGATTTCCTGCTTGTTTTGGCATATCTGGTACAAGTTGGTCTGGTTGAATACTTCCAATTTTACCCACAGAAACATTCTGCATATCATTAAACAATGACATATTACCAGTATTTTCATACTTACCCTCAGCTGCTTCTAATTCTTCTTTATTAGGATTCAAGTGAGCATTTCTATAAGCAGTATAATCTACTGGTCCAGTTGACCAAGGCGTAGCTCCAGCATCACCAGTGTATGGGCAAGTAGTCGTGTCTCTTTGATTTGCTACAGGTTGATAATCTGCTGAAAGATAACCACCATCATTTACACCATAAGTACCTTGTACATTACCATTTGGTCTAACGTTATCGATTGTTTGTTCTTTAATAGTGGTTTTTGCTCTATCTGCTGGATTCCATACACGAGCTTCATTAACACCATAAGTTCCTCCAGCATTACCTGTTGGTCTTAGATTACCAATAACATTTTCTTTACGTGATGGCCTTAAAACATCCATTATTGGTGCTGTAATTGCTCTTGCCCAACCCATAACGCCACCAAATTCGTCTGCTTGACGGGTTGTCGTGCGCGAATTAGGAAGGGCTCTGTAACCATCCTTACCATAATCATCTTTAGTTCCATCTCCGCCGGCTTTATAATTTTGATTATGAGCAGCACCAGGATATTTTCCAAACGGTGCCAACACAGGTCGTCTAGATTTTCTATATTGTTGTTCGGCTTGTCCAGCAAGAGAACCGCCATCTTGGTTACCATTACTAGCGCCAAAATATTCACGTCCTACATTACTTTTAATAGGTTGCATGACTTGTGCGCTGCGTACTTTCTGTCCTTTTTCTTGTCCAGTAGTAGTAAACCATCTATCAGGAGAATTTAAATAGAAAGTATCGGGTCTGTTTTTTTCGACTCTTCCCTCAACACCCCTTACTGTATTAGTAACTTTCGCAGGACCTTCGTGATTTGCTAAACCAAACGTAACTTTGGGGTTCGTTTTTACGCGCAATTGATCAACTGTTCTTGGCAACCATTCTTGTCGAGCTTCCATACCAGCATTAAAACCATTGGAACCTTCACTTGTAAATCCTTTATTTAAACCTGGGCCTACTCTAACCTCTTCCCAAGGTTTATTATTTGAAATATTTCTAGATTGTACCATGCGAGACTGTATAAAATCACTTGTATTTGGTGCTCCATGAGCAAAATGCATATTCCTTTGCGGTTTGAAAAGAGGGGCTACCGCTTTTTTTTGAAATCGCTGTGTACCACTTCCATTTAAATTGTCTAAAAGACCTTCATTTCCATTAAAACCGGTTGTTCTTTGTGTTACTTTTGACCCAAAAAAAGGCACCATATTATTATGTTTCATATCGCATTTCTGAACTTCACTTCCACTCATTGATTTAAATAATCCTATATTATTTGGATCATTTCCATCTTCCACCTTTTTCTCATATACGCTTTGTTGAAAATATCTATCCATCGCCGCATTCGGTGCTGGATAATACTTGGCATTGCTAGTTAATTCTGAGTATGTTTCTTTTGGATAATTAACAGGGGGTTTAGTTGGTAGATGAGATTTTACATAACCAGGGTGTAAACTTCTTTGATTTTGTGCGGAAACATTGTTAAAACCTTCGCGGTTATTTGTTGCTTCTTTCTTCTTGTCGTTATTTATTAACCACATTGCACCTAAAGCTACTACGGGAATTGCTACTTCTGCCATTTATATATACTACAACATATTTTCTTACTAAATTAAAACAGAAAATATGTCTAATTATTATTCATTGGACAAGGAATATTTGGAACAAAGCTATCACGCTCTAATAACTGCGTGTTTAAATTATTTTGGAAAGGCATACAAACGTTTTCCTGAGGATCTAAGAAAAGCGGATAACGGTTTGATTGTTCTAAATCCCTATATAAGAAAGCAGGGTGCGTTGCTCGTGATTGAGAAGTAAATTCTTTACCACAAGTAGGATACTCTTTTTTTGCGGAGAACACTACACCGGCAAATGGAAAATTTTTATCCATACAGTTTTTCGTAAGGGGTCTTGTAATACCTAGTAAGTCACTATTAATATCAATAGGAGCGCCACCGGGTACTCTGCGAAGATTGGTCCCCCATTCTTGCATGCGGATTTGTGGGTCGCTGAAGAAACAAGGTTTATCACCCCATCCTGGTTTGTTGAGCATGTATCTTCCTGGTCCTGTAGATTCTTCTAAAAGCTTCTTTGTGCGGCATGGGTCATAATTAAATCTTGTAAATGACATGATATAATTATGTTAGATTTTTATTATTTAATATTTAAATTAAGTAGGATTTATAATTAGAAAGTTTATATAATATGTCTCCCCCGCCGCCGCTGTCCAGTTGGCGGAATCGTTATTGGTTATGATGATATTATTTGCCGGCGCGGAGCCGGAGTTGTAAGAACGAGTGACTGTACAGCTGTCCCATGCGTTGATTGAATTTTTACTACTATCTAATGTTAATAAAACTATTGAATCACTTTGAAGTGTAGTATTTGTCCATTCAATCCCACCAGCCGCCCCAGCGCTCAGATTCGAACCAGTAGGAACTTGAATACGTCCAGAGAGACCGTTTGTAGTAACAGTAGCAATAAAACCACCACCAGTAAGTGTTGATGATGTTGAGTCTGTGTGAGGTAACTTAATGCCATTGGCTAATATCGTTATACCATTGCAACTAATATCGCCTGTTGCAGTTAATGAACCACCTGTAATATTACCTGTTGCAGTAATATTTGTAGCACCTGTTAGACTACCAGAACTTAATGTAGCACTACCGTCAGTTAATGAAAAACCTGAAATAGCTCCTGTTGCAGCAAGCCCATTCACATCAGATATTGAACCACCGCTCATGCTGAGGGCGCCAGACACAATGACACCATCGCCTACATGGCATGTTCCGCCAATACTGACACCACCGGTTACCTTAAGAGCAGAATTGCTGGAGGTAGTAGGGTCTGTGGTAGGATTAGGTATACTAACAACACCAGCAGTAGTTACAGTAACAGCAGTGGTTGAACCTAAAGTAGTTGTACCACTAATAGTTACATTACCAGCGTTAATATCAACAGTACCAGTTGTAGTAATGTTCACTGTACCGGCATTACCTGAAATATCTACACCAGTGGCACCATCAAGCGTGAGAATACCTGCGCTTGTTGTAAAATTAGAAGCACCACTCGCATCTATAGTAACACCCGCTCCCGCATCAATATCCACACCACCAGCTGGAGCGGTAAGAGCAATAGCATTTGCTGAATCCCCCTGATTGTTGTGAATTTCAATAATTGAACTTGTTCCATCATTACTATTTAATAATATATTGCCATTCGCCACCAAAGAAATTTTGTTGCTAGTAGCCCCAGCAATATCAATATTACCACCACTGATATCAATATAAGCACCACTTAAATCAGTTAATTTACTGGGTCCAACTACATCTATACCACCACTTATATCCAGTTGTGCTGAATTAAGGCCCTTTTGCGCTATGATTGTCCTTCCTACTAAATGCATGGAAGAATCAGCTTGGCCCGTGACATTCTGTGTTGGAGCACCTGAATTTCCCACCCCATTACCATATCGAAGCGAGCCTGATATATCCAATGTACCCACTACTACTCTACCAGCCTCACCTGTTATATTGCAATCGTTTTGTAGTGCATTGCTATTAAATGAAGCATCAGTCAGAAATACAAATTGTCCATGAGTATCGTTACTAACTAGTCCACCACAGGTATTTCCACATGGGTCAAAACCCATAAAAGAGAATTCATCAGTAAAACTAGTTCCAGAGTTGTCAAGATGACTCATAAATATACCTCTCATATGTTTAGTGGAAAATGACTCGTGATTTCCCAAAGTTAAAACATTATCACATACATCCGTGATATTAATAGCACTTAAATCTTGTATAAGAGCAGTTTGTGCAGTTAAAACTCCATCAATAGTAAGATTGCCACAAATATCAACATTATCTCTACATATTACCTTTCCATTGAATGTAGTCGTTCCACTAACAACTTTATTACCTAATACATTCAAACTACAATCAAAAGTGAATTCATCTGTATTTTTATTATAATTAGACATCATTTTTGCGTTCATTAATTTAAAATTCACTGCCTCTCCTCCACTACTGACTGGTACCTGATTAATGTTTCCATTTTTCTTAGAATTCCATGGTGCTAAAACTTGAAAGGCTGGTTTTGAATTTCTATTTGAAATAGAACCTTTATATCTACTCGAATGTCCTGTTCCTGGCATTTATATAATCTGATAATATAATTTATTTTTGATTAAAACATAAATTATTTAAAAACTAAATTGTAATTTAATAAAATGGAACTTTGTATAGAAGAATTAACAGAGAAAAAGGCACCTACCATATGTCTAAATATGATTGTCAAAAATGAATCAAAAATTATTTTTCGCCTACTTGAAACAGTGCTACCTATCATCGACACCTATTGTATTTGCGATACTGGTAGTACTGATATGACTAAAGAATTAATCAAAGAATTTTTTGATGTTAGATGTATAGAAGGTAAAATTATTGAAGAATCATTTAAAAACTTTGGATATAATCGAACAGTTGCTTTAAATGCCGCAAAAGGCATGGCTGATTATTTGTTATTTTTAGATGCCGATATGAAATTAGAAATAGATTCTTCTTTTGATAAATTAAAACTTACAGCAGATGTTTATACTATAGCACAGGGGTCGAAAACATTTAACTATTATAATGTTCGATTAATTCGTTCATCTCTAAATTTTAGTTGTGTTGGTTCTACACACGAATATTATAACATTAATGGACCACGCGTTGAAAAACAATTACACACACTTAGAATTAATGACATTGGTGACGGTGGATGTAAAGATGACAAATTTGAAAGAGATGTACGTCTTTTAACTGAAGATTTAAAAACTAATCCTGATAATCCAAGAACCCATTTTTATTTGGCAAGTAGCTATAAAAATTCTGGTAATTATCTAAAAGCAATTGAACACTTTAAAAAACGAATATCTCTTGGAGGTTGGATTGAGGAAAATTGGTATAGTCGATATGAATTAGGAACTTGTTATATGAAAATAGGAAAAGAAGCAGATGCTATTCATACTTGGTTAGAAGCATACGGTTATCATCCAAAACGCATGGAAAATTTGTATCAAATTGTAAAACACTATCGAATTAAAGGAAATCAAAATTTAGCCTATGTTTTTTATAAACTAGCTAAGCAAGTTCCTTATCCTGATGATAATATACTTTTTATTCACAAAGACATTTATAATTATCTACTAGACTATGAATATTCTATTATCGCGTTTTACGTTAATAGAACCGCAGATATGCGTCCAATTTTTATGAAACTAATGAATGTGTCTTCTTCAAGCTTGGGAAATTTACTATCTAATTACAAATATTATGTAAAATCCCTTGATACATACAAAATTAATGAAATTAACATGAACTCATACAAAGAAATCGCCGATGAAGAAAAAGATAATTTCAAGGCTACCACACCATCTATTATTTCAAATGACGATAACTATATTATCAATGTAAGAATGGTGGATTATACACTTCATCCAAACGGTTCTTATAGTTATCCAGATGGATATAGTGTAAATACCAAAAATATTGGGTTGGTGTTAGATAAAGAATTTAATGTAATTCAGTGTAAGAATTTTCTACCTGATTTTAACGAAGCCTGTAGAATCAGAGGTCTTGAAGATGTTAAAATAATCAATTGTGGAGAGAATATTGGATATATATCCACAAAACAAAGTGACACAACTGAAGATTATGTTCTTACAATGGCAGGAGGAATTTATGATTTAACTAAAGATAAGCTTGAATACAATGAGATTTTCTCTCCAATTAATGCCAAGTGTGAGAAAAATTGGGCGTTGTTTTTACAAAATGAAGAATTAAAAGCTATTTATAAATGGTATCCATTAACTATATACGATTCTATAAACACTGGTAAATTAGGGAAAAAACAAGAAATAGACATGCCTTATTTCTTTAAAGATGTACGCGGTTCTACCAATGGTTTTACTTATAAAGATGAATTATGGTTTATATGTCATCTTGTCGAACATGGTGAACCTAGACACTATTATCATTTATTCGTAGTGTTAGATAAAAATACACTAAAACTTAAAAAATATTCTTATTTGTTTAAATTTGACTTATCTGAAAAAGTAGAATTCTGCTTGGGTTTAGTTGTGGAAGATGAGCGCATTATTGTATCTCATAGTAATTGGGATAAAACCAGTAAATTAAAAATCTTTAATAAAAAACAGATTTTAAAAGAACTTTTTGTATAATAGAATATGAAACATATAGCTATTTTAGTTCCCGTTTGTAGTCGAAAACAAAATTATACTACTTTGTCTTCAACGCCTTTTATGAAAATTTTATACCCTTCATTTTTAAAATATAAAGACGATGGATATAAATTTTCTTTTTATATTGGATACGATTCCACAGATGATTTTTATTGTCAACATATTCAAGATTTACCAGAGTTAATAAATGAAAATTTACAAATTATAAAACTAGTTGATTGTGAGCATAAACCAGCTAAAGCTTGGAATATTTTATTTAAAAATGCTATAATTGATGAATGTGATTATTATTATCAAATAGGAGACGATGTTCAGATAGAATGTCCTTGGACCAATATATTTGTAAGTATTTTACAAGAAAACAATAATGTAGGGGTGGTAGGAGGATGTCATTTAATGAATTATAGAGGTAGAGTTGCTAGTGGAGCGCCTCCAGTAATTGAAAATGCATTTGTTCATAAAAAGCATTATCATATATTCGAAACATTCTTTGATGAAAGAATTGATAATTGGTATTGTGATGATTGGATTACAGAGGTTTATAAGCCAAATAATTCAGTTCATATTAACGATATTTTTGTAAAAAATTTGGTGATGGATCGTTATCAAATAAGAAATATAAATAATGAAATTAAAAGATATATTAGAGAAGGGAAGGAAAAGATATTAAGATGGAGTAACCTTCAATGAAAAAGTGGCTGGACTAATCAATAAATATTTTTGAGTGCCTGTGATGTCCTTTGGCGCATAAGCATAAGCTAAAGTATTTTTGTAGATACACATTCCCAAACCATCACCTGGTGCAAATGTTATAGAGGACGGCGCCGGCGCAAGTGGTGACGTCGGACTTCCCTCTCCCACTTCGACTCCTGCCCAATTTTCATTATTCAAATCTCGTAAAGTATTAGAATAACATCTAGGTACGATGTATTCTGGTTCAGGTGCGCTACTAGTTGTTAATGTAATTTTAATCCATTGCCACTGAGTCATATCAGCTGGATAAGTAAATGATACGCGGTTGGCTGTTGTTCCTTTTAAACATGGTATTTTAACAATATATAATTCTAGGAAAGGATCAACGCCACGGTTCGGTGTTGCCCACGGATTCACTTCTGCTGGACTACCAGGCACTGGTAAAGTTCCGGTCGTCCCATGGTTAGTAGCACTATAGTTTCCATCATAAGGTCCAAACAACCAAGAGATGCTGGTATTGTCCAAAAGTTCATTAATGGTAAATTTTATATCAATTGAACGTGAAATAGCAGCGGCATATGCTGCGCCTGGGGACAAGCCCCCCGCCCCCCCATCAACAATATATTCACTTCCACTATTCCAAGAACCGGTTGGGAAAGACGAACGGTCAGACCAATTTATATTGCTGGGTCTGTTGCCGCTGCCTGGTGGAGCTGGTAAAGAATTACGAACGCTATTCTGAACCAACGGGTTAGTTCCTACTGCTGGTACGTCGTAATTTTGTAAATTTCCATAACCTCCAAATCCAGGATAAACCCATCCAATAATACTTTCTCCCCATGGAAATTCTATTGTTGGATTATCAGATTGCATTGCTCCCGCGCCTTGAAAAAGCGAATCCATGCCAAGTTTGAATTCCATATCTTGTCCAATTGCACCCAAAGGCGGGGCTCTAATGTTCACCGGAATTATGTGAACTCCATAATCATATGATACAAATGTAGGACCCGGTTGCCCATTCGCACCGGTAGGTCCTTGATCTCCAGTAGGTCCTTGTGGTCCTGTAACAGTACTATCAGCGCCGGTAGGTCCTTGAGCTCCTGTTGGGCCTTGAGCACCTGTTGGGCCTAATCCGCTTATATTCCCGCTTAAATCATATGTTATTTCTCCTGTAATGGGGTCATAGAATAATATATTATTGCTTGTATCTTGTCTTATTGGTTTTACATGAAATCTACCAGTACCAGTAGAAGGTAAATCGGAGCCTGTGGCATTTATAACAATAGAACTGGCATCCATGTTACTATAACCTGCTTTATGTCCGATTGCTATCGAATCTCCTCCTTGTAAAGTACCCAATGTAAAATTAGTTGCTGCTTTAGTTCCAATTGCTATAGCATTGGTTTCTTGTCCATGTGATTTGGCCACCTCTGTTCCAATGGCTATCGCTCCTTCTTTTTGTGTGGTAAATGCTGCTGAAGTTCCAATGGCAATAGTATTTGCTGATTGTCCATCACCGGTAATGAAATTCCCCCTACCAGCAGCTGTTCCAATGGCTATAGCATTTGTTCCTTGTCCGTTTCCTTGTTGTGCGCTGGTCCCCATTCCTGCTTGCCAACCAATGGCAATGGCCTTGTTTGATTGGTCATATTGTCCTGCTGATTCACCTATGGCAATACTTTTTCCTCCTTGTCCGCGTCCGGCCAATCCAGCCCCTGCTTGTACACCAATGGCAATTGAATTTGCGGATGCGTCATTATTTCCTTGAGAAATGGCGCCGGCATTTTGACCAATAGCAATACATCCTGGCTCTTGAGATGAATTTCCAGCTCTAGGACCAATTGCGATGGCATTACCCGATTGGTCAGTTCGTCCTGCTTGTTGTCCAATGGCGATAGCATTATTTGCTTGTCTGGCTTCTCCGGCATCATAACCAATTGCGATGGCATTACTTGATTGGTCTTGGGTACCTGCGTTTCGACCAATGGCTATACTATTTATACTCTGTCGCACATTTCCAGCACCTTTTCCAATAGCAATAGCATTCGCTGATTGGTCTTGCTCGCCAGCCTCCTCTCCTATCGCTATAGCAGCCATCGCCTGATTGAAACCCCCGGCGTCTCTCCCTATTGCGATAGCATTTCCTGATTGATCTTGGAATCCTGCTCGTTCGCCTATCGCAATACTACGAGTACCTTGATTTGTTTGTCCGGCAGCACCACCAATTGCTATTCCCCATTGACCTTGATTTGTTTTACCAGCTTCACATCCTATATGTACTCTTGAAAGGTCTGTCACTCCACCACCTACCTCCCAACTATCATTCCCACTTGTATCCCAATAAATATATTCTGACCAGCATTGACCACTTATATCTAGTGATCCAGCTCCGGTTGGTCCTTGTAAACCCGTAGGACCTTGTTCTCCAGTAGGACCTTCTGGTCCTGTAACTGTACTATCTGCGCCAGTAGGTCCTTGCGGTCCAGTTACAGTACTATCTGCGCCAGTAGGTCCTTGCGGTCCAGTTACAGTACTATCTGCTCCCGTAGGACCTTGTTCTCCTGTGGGTCCAGTTACAGTACTATCTGCGCCTGTAGGTCCTTGCGGTCCAGT
>Ga0257110_1000802_pt1 | contig 14823 bp, 19 predicted proteins | sample LP_taG_7_FD_190184 | JGI IMG/M metagenome (GOLD analysis project Ga0257110, IMG submission 190184) | Marine microbial communities from Northeast Subartic Pacific Ocean, Canada - LP_J_2015_P26_10m | ecosystem: Environmental > Aquatic > Marine > Oceanic | place: Canada: Northeast Subartic Pacific...
CCGCGTGAGACTTTTTGTGCCCCCAGAGTCGCGCTGGGGGCCCCGCGTGAGGTTTTTTTTCGTGAATTTCACATCCTGCCAGGCGGCGTCCGACGAGTCGGAGGCCGTGCGCGTCCTCGACCCACCGGGTCGGTGTCCCGTGTGCGGTCTCGGCGCACCGGAGCGTGCAAGGGATGGCACGAGGGCCATCCCGCTCCGGCCCGAGCTTTTAGCGTCTTCTCAAAACAGGGTCATCGGGCTTCCTCGTGCCATGCTGAGCACACCCTCCCCAGCACCGCAGGTCCGATGATCGTTCAACGCGCGCGCGGTCCGCGACGGTTCGGCCCCGATCGAGTGCGCGCGGCCGCGCGACGCGCGGCCGCGCGGAGTAGCGGCCCGACCTCGGCGACGCGCGTCGTGGCCGCGAGCCGCGCGCGGGGGCGGCGCGCGTCGGGCATCGCGCGGACGGCCGCGTTCCACGCCGAAAAATCTTCGGCGCCGGAGCACGTTTCGTAGCCGGCCCGCGCTCCGCCAAATTCGATTCGCACCGCGTTGAAACGCGTCCGCGCCGTTGCATGGGTGCTGAGGGCTCCACCGGCGACGCGCATGCGTTGCAAACGAAGTACTTATGTCGCTGCGCTGCACGAACAATTGACACCGTTGGGTTCGGTCGGGAGAGCGTCGTTGCTCTCTCCTCAATTCTTCAAACCGAGCCACTACGAGCGAGCGAAACACTAAATACAATTAAACACAACTAAATGCAACTAAGCGTGATTCCAACCCCGCCCGACGGATGTTACAAGGCCGCGAGCTTTGGGTTACGGAGGGGTGGGAGGTTTGGTTAGGTCCCCAGTCCCGCCCGACGGATGTTACAAGACCGCTAGCTTTGGGTTACGGAGGGGTGGGGGGTTTGGTTAGGTCCCCAGTCCCGCCCGACGGATGTTACGAGACCGCTAGCTTTGGGTTACGGAGGGGTGGGGGGTTTGGTTAGGTCCCCAGTCCCGCCCGACGGATGTTAGGAGCGCCAGGAAGACGGATTCCATTACCTACCGGAATCGCTTCATTATTTTCCCCGCCCGGTGAGGGCCGCCCCGCGAGGGCCGCCGGAGGCAAGGCGCCGGCTTGCCGGCACAGCCTCCCGCAGGGACGCCCCTGCGAGGCCGCCGGAGGCAACACCCCCGGCTTCGACTTCAAGTTTACAACTAAACACAACTAAACCCCACTAAACGCTGGAGTTCAGCTTCGACGTGGTTGGCCAGGCCTTGGCCGAAACTCCCAGCCCATGCGACGCCCTGCAGCCCATCTGCTTGTCGTCGGTGGCAGCTCAGGACCTGCGAATCTCGTTCGCGTCGCGCGGCGCGCAAGCCGTGGGAGCTCGACGACCTTTTTGGTGACCAACTAGTTAGACCAAGACGACCTTTTGGTCGCCTCCTAAAAGGTGCGACCTTTTGGTTCGGTGCGCCGCTGGTGGCCGATTTTTGACACCTTTTCGTGCTCACCTTTTTGGTGAGACCTTTTGGTTTGGGGGCCGCGGGGCCGCCATCGTGACGCTGACGTCACTTCACCACCAAAAAGGTGCGACCTTTTGGTTTCGAGGCCCCGAACCCGAGCGGCGGGCGGCTCCGACCGCGGAGTTTCTGACGTCACCTCGCCACCAAAAAGGTGCGACCTTCTGGTATCGAGGCCTCGGAGCCGCCATTTTGGGCTCTGACCAAAAAGGTGCGACCTTTTGGTTTGGATCTTCCAGGGTTTCGAGGCCTCGGAGCCGCCATTTCGGGCTCTGACCAAAAAGGTGCGACCTTTTGGTTTGGATCTTCCAGGGTCCGCGCCCGAGTCGGCCTTGCTGCTCAACTTGGCTCCTCCCTTCCCTTGCCGGCACGCTGAATTCAGCGTCGCCGGGGAGTCGACCTTAAAGGTGCGCGGGCCTCTAACTTGTTATTCCCGGCGAGTCACATTCCTAACTCCTAAAATGCGCCAAAAACAACGTCCTAGGCCTGGTTCGCCCCAAAAGAATCTCCTAGCCCCTGCCGGGCCGGGGGAAAAGAATCTCCTAGGCCTTGTTAGTTCACTTCCGGAAAGAAAGTAAAATCGACCTCAATCTCCACTCTGCCTCTTACCTTACTCCACCACGGGCCAAAGTTGAAATAGGTGAGGGGTCGGAGCGCTGGCTCGGGGCTCCCCGGAACTTGTAGCGCGGCACTCCCGGTCGTTTTGTGATCCAGTAATCGAATTTGGTTGATCCATATTACGAAGCGCACAGTAAGTTAAGTGGGACCAAGTAGTCTTGGAGACTGGGTTACGAGCGTTTCAATCACATTCACGCATAATACTCAAGCGAGCCTTTCTTTTTTGCAGCAACGATGGATATCCCTTCCATAAAATCTTCATGCTTCACAAATGCAGCTTCACGCCGAAGTGCGAGCATTCCAGCCTAGGAGCGCGCTTAATTCCAGCCTAGAAAATGCTCTGCTTACCTCAACGCAAACAGCCTTGCATTGAGCCCCATTGAAATCGTCACAACATCGCGCGAGCTCTTCGAAATTTACGTCATCTTTATCGACATTCATTTTGCGGGAATGGATTTGCATGATACGAGCACGAGCTGTTTCAGTGGGGTGAGGCAGTTCTATCTTACCTGCAAGATATCATCATCGAGCCCCGCTGGCACGGAACAAAAGACACAGATACTCACGATCTAGCCGACCAGAACGTAGTAAGGCTGGGTCGAGAACATCTGGTCTGTTTGTCGCCGCAATAACCTAACTCCTCTCAACACTGAATGAATTACAAATTTGAACTGGAGATCATACCTTGATTTTATCATCAGAGGAGAAACCGTCCAACTGACTCAGGAGCTCAAGCATGGTGCGCTGGACTTCACGATCGCCGGATTGTTCACCTCCAAAACGCTTTGTGCCAATCGCATCAAGTTCATCAATGAAGATAATAGCTCCGCTTTTATTACCTGATACATTTCAATCGGTAGATAAGGGGTACTGATGTACTGTCAACTTGCCTGCATTGACTTTCTCCTTGGCTAATTCAAAAGCATCACGTACAAGCTTCGCTCCATCGCCAATGAACATTTGAACGAGTTGAGGTCCGGCAAGTTTGAGGAATATTGCGTCAGTTTGTTTGGCACACGCACGGGCTAGGAGTGTTTTGCCGGTTCCGGGTGGCCCATGAAGCAGTACGCCTTTGGGGGGACGGATCCCAATAGCAGAAAACATCTCTGCATGAGTCATCGGCAATACGACAGCTTCAATCAACTCATTTATCTGTTTATCACAGCCACCAATGTCTGAGTATTCCTCAGTTGGCTTCTCGTCCACCTCCATGGCCTAGGTTGCGAGGAAAATGAGAACAAACATTATGTTGTAGGCGATGATGTGTGACTTTGACGCGGGAATCAAATTCGGCGGGAAGCTTTTCTAGAATCAGGTAAGAGTCCTTATTAGTCCCGACCAACTCTCCTGGCGTTAATTCTTTAGTATCAACAAGTCCTGGGACAGGCAAATATATTGTCTGACGAGTTGACGTCCGAATCACCACCGACTTTCCTGACCTGATGTTGATCATGAACTATCAAATGACACCCCAAAATGCACCTATTCAAATCTACATCCTGTGCCATCCCATCTTCCTCGCCATCTACAGATTCAAGCTCCAATACTTCGATGATGTTACCAACAAGATATGGGAGTTGTTTATTGAGCTTGATTTTGTCTTGATTTTCCTTTATTCTCTCTCGCTGTGCCTCTGATTCGTGCTTGATGCGCTGTATTTCCGACTTCATAATTCGAACCTGTATTCGAGTTTTGACGGGTTATTCGAAAATTTGCGCAGGTCACAACGTCATTCTCGATCAAGCGTTTACGTTGACGAATCTCATCCGATGTCATCGTCATGATTTCTGGATCCAAATCATCAATCGTTTCTATATCCATTGTGCAGGAGCCTGCTGTACTAAACGCGCAGGTCTCTACCACACTGATGCTCGGACGTAGGATTCTCTTTCTGGCTGTCACTAGCCTGAGCTGGAGGGGCCAATGGCGCGGACGCCGAGCTGGCAGAGGGGGCCCTGCGCGACGGTGCGTGCCGCAGTCCCCGGCCACGCCCCCAGCCCGTGCCCGGCCCGTGCCCGGGGCGCGTGCCGAGTGCCGAGCCCGTGCCGGGCCGCGTGCCGGGGGCGCATTTGCCGTGCCGGAACCCCCGTGCCCGCCGTCCCCGGCCCCCGCCCCGGGGCCCGACCGTCGTGCGGGGGCCCGGTGGCAGTTCCAGCATGCCTCGGCGATAATCCCACTATGGAGGTATTTTACCCTCAGCCTGACTCCTGACTAGGGTACGGTAATAATTAGCTAGTAGACTACCTACTCAAGCAGGCAGACTAATCGGATCGGGGCTCTCTGTCCTCAATCGCTGGAGTTAAGTGAGTAAGAAAGAAAAGGGGGAATGCGGCCCCTCACCCTCACTACACCGCACACATTATGGCCTTTTAGACGATGGCGCGCGCGCCCAACCCCATGGTCTTCAGACTTGAAACTTCAGTGGCAGTCTTAATCTCATCCCCCTTCTCCCAAATCGTGCCAACGCACACCCTCCCTCGAGCCAAAATGCAGTTGTGGGGATCGTCCATAGCTGAATTAATCGAGATTGCTGGGTTTTTCGTAGTGCCTGTTAGGGGTACGGGGCTATGTATGGGAGCCGGATTACCGGGTAATGCCCGGGAGGCCTCGGTAATTACCGGCAATTGCCGGGTAATTCCCGCAGAAGAAGCGCGGCCGGGGCGACGCCGACGGGACGCCCGTGAAGACGGACAAGCCCGGGCCGGCGTCTGTCGCTGACATCCTCTTCTATTATTGTGCGCCTGGAGCGCACCCCAGGAAAATCTTCTTTTCCTGGGGGTCCTAGACTAGGCCAGTCCCCGAGCTGGGTGGAGCCCATGTTGAAGGCACACCCAGCTCCTAATCCAACTATATTATTCTATATCTTGTATCATTCCTTAATATGTAATTCTACGGTGAAGATTACCTGTACATATACATCTATGGTGTAGAATTCTGCCGAGAGAACATTAATGAGACAATCATCTTTTCTCCACCTTAGGCTGGCGCAGAGCACTGCGGGCCCACTAGAGCCACTCTGAACCGTCAATTACAATTTGTGTCATGCCTCGGTCCGGAGTTCTCGAATTGGGTTTTGCACTTGCAGGTATTATTCTGAGGTCCGACGCCAGCGAATGCAGCGTGCTGAAGACGCTGAGTTTCCAGCAGCACGATGCACCACTGGGCATCAGTGGGGTCGTCAGCACAGTCACGACATTGATCAATGAAGAGCTAGAAGGTGTCCAAGATGTGATGATAACATGGGAAGGCGACTTCGTCCACCATGCTGTCGGGAGCTATAGCATTGTGGCTGATGTAAAGATCGTGGGTGAGATTGCCAAGCGTTGTTACACAACGTTGATCAGGATTATGGATACAAATGAGTGCGATGAGCGTCTGTCGCAAGAGTGGCGACACGCATGTGACGATTCGTCGACGTGTGTGAATACCGACGGCGGTTATGAGTGCGTGTGTAGCCATGGGAGCTTTGCCAGTTTTCTGTGTGTGTTCTTAATTATTGTTAGCCTTGGACTGAATTCATTCCCAGGCACCAATGAAAGCAGCATTTCGCTGCGGTGGTCATCCCAACACCTCTAGCTGCTGCAGTGGTAGTACAAAGACTGCAACAAGAGCAGAGTGTGTCGCATCGTTTCAATGTGAGATTGATCAATGTGAGTCCGTGTGCGCTCCAAACGCGGCGGACTGTGCACGTAATCTTGTGGATCGTGGCTCTGGACGATGGGAGGCGGTCTACAGCTGCAGGTGCCCACAAGGGTTCGTGGGAACAGGCCGCAGGTGCTCTCAAGAAGATAATGTGGTGGAGGCATTCGTCGACTCCAGGGGCACACCAACAAGTCCCGAGAATCTACCTTGTGGGTGCCAGCGCAGTGTCAAAGATCGGTGTCTAGACGTTGCTTGCGGTGAACGAGCGAAGTGTATCGATGACGGCAATGAGGTCCGATGTGCTTGTAACGAAGGATTCAAGCATATTGATCAATCAGTCGGCTGCGTCGATGAGACGCTGCCCGTGTTACAACTAAATGGCCCCGCTGTCGTAGAGTTCGACCAGTGCTCTGCGCCCTACGAGGAGCTCGGTGTTCTTATTGTTGATGAAAATGCAGCTGCTTATGCGCGCACTCTGTCTATACATTACAGCGAGCCTCTCGATTTTCCATCGCGTGATCGAGGGGGTGGTACTCGCGATAAGACACCCTATTTCAAGATCGGTACCTACAACGTTGCGTACCGCATCGACACGCCGTGGACTTATCCTCCCTTTGTAGAAGCAAAACGAGTGGTGAAAGTCGTTGACCTGAATGAGTGCAGTAGTAAGAGTGCCAACCTGTGCCCCGCCTCACATCATGAAGCCAGACAACGTGTTTAGGTGCGTGTGCGCATCAGTGTGTGGATGCAGCAAAATGCGTGAATCTCGTCGATGGTTACTCGTGCAAATGCTCTAGAGGGACCATCGGCGACGGCTTTGCAAACAAGGTGAGTTACTGGGATTCCGGAGGCTGGCGCAAGCCCCGGGGATATGTAAATGCTTCCGGATGCCTTGATATAGAAAATCCTTCGCTCACACTATGGGGGCAAAATCCAATTGAAATCAGAATTGAGCGCTGCCGACGTGAACGGCTCCCAGCGTTGATTGCTAGCTCCACGATGCATGTGCCAGATGTGTTTCGGGACATTTCTGATGAAATTGCAGAACTAATCAGATCCTCACCGGAGGCTCTCTGTGATCGTCCGGATGCCGGGCGCTGTGCAACAGCGACCGACTTTGATGCTGTATCGGGCCAGAGTATTGTTTTACCCCCAGAATCAATTATCCTTGGTCTGCCACGGCAAAAGCGTACAAGAATCACAAGTGCAGGTAGTTTAGAGTACCTTTTTGCCGTTCCTTACTCCGTTGCTGATGCCGCTGGCAATGTTGCGATTGCAGAGCGTGAGATTGTCGTGCGAGAACTTTCGCTTACTGATTTTGAGGCAGAACTCCAAGCGTCTACATTGAAGGCGGCGGACATGAAGCCGAAGATGCCTGTCTGCAAGCCCTGTCCTTTGTGTACGACTATAAAGGAGGTTGATACTGAGACTAACGATTCTGCGAGTTGTCACAATAAATATGTAAAAGACCCATCGCAAGCAATAGCGTCCATGCGTGAGTTTTGCACAGATTCGTCGGTGCGGTCCCTCTTGGACTCACTTCAGAATGCTGAAAAGAGAGCTCTCACGTTTGGTCTCCTCGCAAGCGCTGCAGCTTCCTTTGCGATTATAGCAATTTTCATCGCTGCCAATACCAAGCTTGCGCTTGCAACCTTGAATGGCCGGATGAACCTCGAGCAACATCTACATCCCAATGTGCAGGGGATTCCAAGCTCAAACGGAGAAAGTGATACGCACTCTATGCACTCACCGTTTCAGTCTCCCTATGACAAACATGTGTCGATACAATAGATCGACCTGCGTCTGTTTCCCTCGCCCTGTCCAAGCAAAACGCGATGGGCTACACACGCAGGAGACGCCGTGGGGCCTTTGGTGACTCCAAAAATCTCGTGATGGTGGCGCCTATTGGAAGTGGTGAAGTATATCTTCTCGAGAATGGCAAAATGCGAGCCGGCTGTGACTAGTCGGCTTGTTGCCACGGGCCCCAAATGGGGCCGGACCCAGCGGTGACCCCAAGCGACCCAAGGCGATCTCCGTGGCCCGTGGCAGCAAGCTGAACCCCGCAATTTGCGCCTTGGGAGTAGGTAGGGGTAAATCCACTTGGAAAGTATACAGTTGCGTTTCTTGTGGCAACTGCTGCACCCACAAAGCCTTCCTGTGGCGGGATTTCCGCCTTCAATATCTACCTTTGGTTTACCTTGAAGTCCTCCTTGAAGCCGACAATGCGGCGCAATTATCCTCAGTACTCTACTCAGATTGATCCCTTTTCAAGTTCACTATACTGACAACGGGGAACTTAAATTCCCTTTTTAGGTGCAGCCCCGTAATTGCCCTTCGCATAAACTGCAGAGTAACAAAGTACAAGGGGGAGAGGGGGGCGTTACTAGGGATACTCTCATATTCCTCTAACTAGAGAAAATTGCATTTACGGCAGTACAATATGTTTCCGGTAATTATTGCATTTCATTACCTATCATCATCCAGCCAAATAAAACGTCTTACGCGCGTTGGTCGCCCGCGCACCACGCCCGTGTCAACCCGGAGGCTCTTAGGGGCCATCTGGAGACCCCAGACGACATCGCTTCTGCTGCGATGGCTCGAAAACTATCTTAGAGCGGTCGTGAGGGCGCAGCGCGTCTCTCTCGAGGTCGTATGAGCGTCGCGTCTTCGCATGTGCCTCACAGAGACCCCTAGGCTAGCCTCACTAGGGTAACACCCAGTGTGCCACCTCCTACGGGTTATGGGTTGTTCCACCGTGCTATCACTGCCCCCCGTGTAACGGGGCTACCTGCAGCACGGCCGAGCCTCCCGGGACACCCGGTCCCGAGGACTCGGGGCGCCAGCGCCCGACAGCGTCCGCGCGCCGCGACCGCGGGTCGCGCGCCGGCGAGGCAGCGGCGGAGAGCACACCGCAGCCCCCGGGCAGCGCGGCGCCCCCGGGTGCGCCGGCGCGCCCCGGAGAGGCGCGACCGGCAGCCCCAGCGGCGCCACCACTACCCAGCATGGCTGCCGCAGAGGCGCCGAAGACGAAGCTGGCGACGTTCCTACGCCTCACCCTCGTCCATGCGGACCTCGAAGTCACTGGGATCGTTCCACAGTTTCGCATTCTCGCGGCGCTGTAGGGCCATGAGCGCCGCTCAAATGACCATACTCGTGCGAGCGCGCGCTTCGGACGTTGCTTATCCAAAAACATGCTTCACTTGCACGAGCATCTAACTCTTGGACTCGGTCAGTTTGTTTGTCGCGAGCAAACGACTAAAAAAAAAAAAAAAAACTTCCGGCCTTATTGGTTCCAACATAGTAATTTCCCTGGGATAGTACAAGTATTGTAAGCGTAGCGCGCTGGTGCAAGTTTTGACTACCATGTTCTCCGCGCTTTCCGATAGACTCTGCCATTCACTATGAAGCTCCGTATTTTTCGTGGCCCACCTATAGGTATGCAATCGAGGGTCGAGGATGAGTGATTGATCTACATAATGCATAGGCCCATTAAAGCTGCCAACACACGCGGTGAAGGTAAATCCTGGCACACTTGCGCAGCTGGGAGTCCAACCATTTGCCACGGTCCAAATTTGTTTCCGAGGCACAACAGCAACCAATTGCATATCGCTCGATGAAGCAATGCCCCAGGATGTACTGGAGGTCCACGATTGGGCCCGCCACCTTGTCTGATGAGTCATGACTTGAGAAACATGTGTCATGTAGGTTTTAAGGCATTTAAAAGTGATGACTGGCGAAACACTGTGCGTGCACGTCGCCGCCCCCTTTGATGACCCTGGGACTCTTGAATTTGTTGAACTGCGGTCTTGGATGGAAGCGCCGAGCCCGGTCATGTCTACGGGAGCTAACATGAAGATTAGTGCTCACATGGCAGCAGTGATCCAAAAGCAAAGTCAATTTGCATCTTATTTTAGTACAATCTGCCGAGGTAATTATTATGTTGTGTACCCTTCTATATGCGTCGCATATAGGAGATTCTATTGCAGTAACAATAGCTGGTGATCTCCACGTATTTCTCGCTGTCAGGAAGCGAATGGAAGGCAATCATGTTAATATTCGCCACGGTTTTCACTTGTCTCTGGGGGCAACCGCGATTGAGCGGCAAACATCAACATCGGACTGCGATTCCTCACCTCTTGTTAACTCTTGCCCTAGGGTGAGACTATTAGAAGAGCTGGTGGATTTAAGTGCCGTTTTGTCGTTTCTGGGCACAAAGATGGACACACTGGGCACAGGGACCTTGTTCAACACCACCCCAGCCCTTTTTCTCGGAGGTATTGGTGGTGCGGGAAAGACCTATATTATTCGTGAAGCCATACTGCAGCTTCGGGGCACAGGCATAACCGTCACCTCCTGTGATGCCGAGCTTGCCATTGATGAAGCTTCTCTGGGAGGGGGCGGGGGGCGTATCATCCATTGTGGGGTCAGGCAGAAAGTTGATGACATACAGAGGATACCTTCTCCCTCTTTACACGGCGCAATGCTAGCGGCAGCAGAGACAAATGGTATGGTGATCATCGAGAATTTTGGTTGTGTAATGCGAGCCTTGCGACATGGAAATCTGCAAGGAAAGTTGCATGGGGTTGCGCAACGTAGCGGTGCAGCACTGCAGGTTTCAAACCAAATTAATTGCTTCGAGCGGAGAGTAAGTCACCGAAAACTTGCTGGGGTGATAATCGTGTCTGACGAGCCGCTGGAGGAAGCCGTTGTTTCACCGAACTCAAAGCAACGAGCTGCCTGCCCTTACTGTCTTGTCTCTCGGTATGAATCCATATTGCGGGTCCCGATTGCTGATCATGCTTTTCGGACCACCATCTGCACAACACAATTGGCTGGGATCCCCTTGATGACGGGCCTTACCTCGCAGATCCTTTCATCTGGCCTAGCACGCTGGCCGATGGGGCACATCAGTGGCTATATTGCCACTATAATTGATGCAGCCATTCTTGTCGCAGCTGTGCGTGCTCATGAGGACATGTCTATCAGCTTATGTTGGAGTGACATGTGCAATGCCACTTCGATAACACCATACAGACTGGACAGGCAAGGCATCGAAACAGGTATACGAGATACACATCATGCCGTACTGGGGCGAACAGGGATGCTGCGGCCGACCTGGAATGGCGTAGGGGGCTGTGAATCTGCAAAACGCGAAGTAGAAAGAGCTTTAATTTGGCCACAGGAACATGCAACTAGATTTGAACGATTCAAAATAGCCTCTCCTTGCGGCATTGTCCTCCATGGGCCACCCGGGAATGGCAAGACACTGTTAGCACGCTCAGTTGCACTTAAAGTTGAAGCTAAATTTGTTCAGGTTAGCTCTACTGACCTCTTGCGACCGTTCCTTGGCGAATCAGAGGCGATTATACGTAGACTGTTTGTCACCGCGCGTGAAATTGCCCCATGCGTGCTCTACCTCGACGAGATCGATGCAATTGGTGGCACACGAGTGAATGCTAGTTGTGCGAATGGCTCAACGATTCATGCCCGCCTTGTTGCAACACTCCTCAGCGAGCTTGACGACGCTCGCGGCAACAACAAGGGTGTGGCTAGTGGCAGTGTCGGAAATTCTTCCAAACGTCATGACCCGCTAAGCAAAATAATGCGCAGCTAATCCTCGGCGCGACAAATCGCATCGACTCACTTGATCCTGCTCTACTCCGCCCTGGACGCCTCGATCTGCATGTTTCAATCGCTCAGCCTGACGTCTCTGACCGAGCAGATGTTTTCCGAACTATCCTGCACGATCATAGCCTTAGAAGCGATGTCCACATTCACCATCTCGCTGCGACCACCGAAGGTGCGAGCGCCGCGCAGTTAGTGTCTCTCTGCCGTGATGCAGTATTTTTCGCCATTGAACAAGATCCTGATGCGAGGGCCATCAGGAAAGATCATTTCATCGGAGCTGCGACCATCCAACGTGACCAACATCGGTGAGATTGGCAAGATCTCCTACACCTGCCTAAAGCTTCTTGAATGAGGGTGAAAGCAGCGGCGGTGGCTTCCCGCACGTCTAGACCAGGAGTTTCATAGACTGCTATGGGCGTGAGGATCATGTTGGCGGCTATCAGTTGCCCCGAACCATCTCCACCTCGCGCGGGCGTGCTCCGAGCTATCTTCCTGGGGGATTGTGGGGCCAGCGGGGTGGCGTTTACTGCGTTCGTCGACGCATTTCGGCTTGACGGCATAGCACAATTCGACAAATTCTACTTGCTCCAATACAACAATGGCAATCAGTGCGCTCCTGAGGCGGCGCGAGCCGCTCCACTAGGGCCATGGGGAACAGGGGCCTTAACAGGAGCCGGCTCCTGGCGGGTATTCACACGGAAAGGCTGCGGTGCGCGGTGCGCGGCTTCGTCGACCGCAGAGTCGGGAGCCTACCTGTATGTCGACACTCTCAACGTCGGGGGTCTTGTTTCTTCCATGAGATCGTGCGTTGGACAAGGCCCCGCGCTCGGCGAATATGCAGCGACGTGCAACGACCCCAGCGGCTTTGAGATCAGCAAACATGTGGATGAGGCACCCATGGGATACTATTGCACAGTTCGGTAAGTCCCAGCGTCTGAGATTCTTTGAAGTGTAGCGTGGGCAGCGTCGATAAGGGCAGTTTCCTGGCAGTGAGGAGTTCGACAACAGAAGCTAGGTCTCTGGGGTAGCCGGTGCTCAGCTAGATTTACAAAGTTCCCGGGCACTTCAGCCCTAAAGAAAGCGGCGATTATCGCCCCCAGAGACGAGAATGTGATAAAGCACAACCAAAGTGCGCGAGGCGATAGGCCAGCTACGTAGTCAGTGCGCAAAACACGCCCGTGCGAACTAAAAAAGTAATATAGGAGAGTTTTCTCTAGTTAGAGGAATATGAGACTCGTATGAGACTAAGGTAAACTCCTCCCTCAGGCTCGAAGAGAGCTCCACCAGCCCGTAATGAGTGGGTGGCGTGGTCAGCAGGGTCCAATCCCAGGGCCACTGCTGCCGACCTGAGCGCCGTATTAACCGTAAGTGCGAGTCCAGCCCGAAGCTGGACTCGTCTTCATATAGCATGGTATCCTACTGCGGGGGCAAATCATCCGTCGGTGCAAAGCAACAGACTGATATGTGTGAAGGAGACTTCGGTCTCATCTTGTTCAGGCAACAAAGCTGGATGATGAGATGAAGGCGGTTCCTTATTCCAAAAACGTCAGATTTAGCTTGCCCATCGATGGCAAACACGGGCTGGTCAGATCCGTGCTGCCCATCAGGATTTGGCTCGGGAATTGTTCTTGCCAGAAGCAAACGGGTAATTTCGACAATATCGGCGAGATCTTCTGATCTAAACAGCGAAAAGAGGGTTCGAGCTTGAAGCTCGGATCTACTATAACCAGACACTTGGACAAACCGGTCGTTTATGGCCACAAAAGCGCCCTGTCCGTCGACTAGTCCCCAGGGGACAACCTGATTATGGAATCCTCATGCAGAATCACTTGATAGACAAAAAGGTTTACGCATCGAAGGAAAGATCGCTCGAAGGAATCCTCACCCGGCTTTCCACCTAAAATAGAGTTTTGCCAATGACACCAAACTACTACGCGGCAACCTCCCAAACTGCCCACACGAAAGGCCGGCGTTTCAATGTTTGTAGCTCGTGAAGTTTCTATATTCGATGCATCTTGTACGGATGTTGACAAGTTAAGCGGGGAATGGTTATCAGCAATTAGCGCATTCGTAAGAGAAAGAACATGTGCCAAGCGCAGACGCTCCATCTCGAGGTCGGATATCATTCGAAGCGACTCTTGAATTTTTCTTAGGAATAGTTTTTCCCCGGAAATCACACCTCCATCAGCTGTCGAACCGCGCATCATGATGGAAGAAAATTATTAAAAGGATCAAAACCAAGGTTCAAAAAGGACCTCACTTCCGTACCAAGGTTCAAAAAGGACCTCACCACAGGAGAGAAACATCAAAAGGAACCCCGCTCGGCGTCTTCTTTGGAAAAAATGTCAGTACGGACCCCACTGGCGTGGAAAAATACCAAGATGGACCCCACATCGCAGAAAAAACACTAAGTTGCACCTCCCATAACCATTTTATCGATGATTTATCGATTTTTTAGCCAGCGCCGCCTGGAGCTAGGGCGCACGAGCCACAGTACCAGGGTTGCAGCCCCGGGATTCTCGAGCCCACCCGCAGTCCAGGCGTCGCATCGGCGGGGATCCGCCTGCGCGGCCCGCTGCCTGGAGCTGCCTAGGTACTTGTCGTGGTTTTATGCATCTTAATAAAAAATCCGTTAAAATTAATTGAGTTTCCTCGGTAACGAGCGCCTTGTCGGGGAAGGGGGGGGAGGGGGGTGCCTCCAGAGGCTGCGCGACGCGATGGAGTAGTTGCAGATGTAGCCTGTGATCTACCTTCGGGTGCTCTGGGCCTCGCGCGGCTCGGCCGCGGGCTCCGGCGCGGCGGCAGCGAGCGCGGGAGCCGTCGCCGCTGGTGCAGGATCAGGGATTGGTGTGTGGCAGGAGTGAGACAGGCCCGAAGCCGGCGGCGGAGCTTTCGAACGTGTACGAAGCCCATGCCAATGCGGTTCTCCAGCTCATCGTTCGAGATGAGCCCCTCGTCTTGCAGCACTTGAATGCTCACGACGCCGCACTGAATCAGAGGCTCGTAGAAACCGCCCATGCTCAGCTCTTCCAGCAGTTTCTTCATCACGATTCTGGCGAAATATGGCTTCGCGGAGTTGGTCATCATGTGCAAATGTAGCACGTCCGCAAATTCGAGGTGGTCGAGTACGAGACCAGTGAGCTTGGTCCACATCTCGTTCACTGGCACGGCGCGGGGTGCCCTCGAGGCTGCTGCGCAAGGCTGCGGTGTACGAGCGGAGCGTGGCTCAAAGGTGGCGCGTCGAGAGGTGGGCATAAATATCAGGGTGGCCAGCAGGCACAAATTAATATCAAGACGGACCCCGCCGGCACAAATTAATATCAAGACGGACCCCGCTCGGCTGGAGGCCCGGCGTTGGCCCCTCGAAGACAAGTTAACTAGGAATGACTTCTTACTCCCCCTTACAAGTGCCCACCCTCCTCAATGCGAAGCAGCATCTCTATGACGA
>Ga0257110_1000803_pt1 | contig 14808 bp, 18 predicted proteins | sample LP_taG_7_FD_190184 | JGI IMG/M metagenome (GOLD analysis project Ga0257110, IMG submission 190184) | Marine microbial communities from Northeast Subartic Pacific Ocean, Canada - LP_J_2015_P26_10m | ecosystem: Environmental > Aquatic > Marine > Oceanic | place: Canada: Northeast Subartic Pacific...
TGGTTATTAACACCAATGATTGGAAAAATTGGAATGGAAAAATTCCAAGAGATGAGACAAAGAGTAGCTAAGGAAATCACGACAACGTTTGCTAGCAGCTATGTGCAAGAGATATCTTTCGAAGAAATGCTTCAGCCAGAAATTATTAAATCTTATGCAAAACAAGCTACAGGTAAGAAGTACTTAGTTAGTCCACACAAATAATTTTTAAATTAGATACAATTAATCCACATATGTGGAGATATAGTGACGGACATAACATTTAATCAAGTTTATGCGATTGGGCTTCCAATTGTTCTTGGCATGATCCTTTTTGAGGTTCTCGTTTCAAATTGGCAGAATAAATCCTTTTATAAACAGGGAGATACTTTATGCTCCTTGGGCTTATTGCTTGGAAATATCTTGGTCGTCTACTCTGTTAAAGGAATCACTTTAGCAATTCATTTTTATCTTTATCAATTTAGAATTTTTGACTTAATGACACTAATACCAATATGGGCAATGTGGATTCTCACATTTATTCTAATAGACCTAGTTTTTTATATGTATCATAGATTGTCTCATAGAGTTAGATTTCTCTGGGCAATTCATATGAACCACCATTCAAGCGAGGAGATGAACTTCTTAGTTTCTTTCAGGCAAGCTTGGTTTGGGCCAATTTCAAAAATACCATTCTTTATTATTCTTCCTTTGGTGGGGTTAGATCCAACAATTATTGCAATAGCAGGTGTCATCAGTACTTTATGGGGGATAGTAGGCCATACTCAAGTTATAAATAAATTAGGCCCTCTAGAATGGATTTTTAATACTCCATCACATCACAGAGTCCATCACGGATCAAATGAAGAATATATAGATAAAAATTATGGCAATCTATTAATTATTTGGGATAGGATGTTTGGAACCTTTGAACCAGAAAAGGCTCCTGTAAAATATGGATTGGTTAATAATGTTGATACCTTTAATCCAGTTAAAATAACTTTTATGGAATGGTCTAAAATCTTTGAAGATCTTTATCAAGCAAAAAATTTCCGTCATGCTTCTCGACTCTTTTTTGGACCTCCAACTAAATAGATTCTCGTAAATTACGCTATATTAAATAACTATCTTGAAGTAACCATTCTATTAACATTTTTTTAATTTCAACTTTTATAATTTTAAAGTTAACAAAACTTTAAAGGCTAAAATGAAATTTAAATTATTAGGAGTATTTGTTCTTCCTTTCTTCATTTCTTTCAATATTAATGGACAAGAAGCATCAAATAGTAACGTAGAAGAGGTAGTAGTAACTGGTTCAAATATTCAAAGATCTGGATATACCGCTATATCTCCTGTTCAAGTCAAAAATAGAGATGAAATGCTTGCAGAGGGTGCTAAGACAATCACTGATTTTGCAATTAATTTGCCTGTAAATATTGGCTCTGAATTTCAAACTGAATCAGGTGATTTAATTGGAACCGCGCAGTTTAATCTTCGTGGACTAGGCCTTGGCTCTACATTAACATTAATTAATGGTCGAAGAGGAGGCATTTCGACAGTTGCTGATGGCGGCGGTAATCAATTTTTTGATATCAATCAGCTACCTATGTCTATGATTGAAAAGGTAGAATTTCTTACTGATGGAGCTTCAGCAGTTTATGGATCACAAGCAGTTGCTGGGGTTGCAAACATTATCACTCGTAAGAATTTCGAAGGTTTAGAGTTTACTTTAGATGGACAAAGTTCAGATGGGCCAGGTATTGATCAGCATCAGATTGGTTTTGCATTTGGTTCTTCGGCTGATGGCCCTACAAAAGTAAATATTTACGGTGGATATACAAAAAGTAATAGAGCAGACCGCTCAGATTTTGATTTTATAAACGAACGAGTATTAGGTAATGGAGATCCTACAGCATCTAGAACACTATCAGCTTTTGGAGCTCCAGGAACATATCGTGCAGTTAATTCTGCAGGAACTGCGGGGACTGGGTCTAACTTCCCTGATCCTGATTGTAATGCTGCAGGCGGTATTTTAAAAGCACCTTTTTGCCGATTTAGTTTTGCTGATCAAGTCTCTGTAATACCTGCACAATCAAGAGTACAGTTATTTTCAGAAGCCACTCATGAAATTAGTGATACTGTAACTGCTTTCGTAGAGTCAAGTTACTCTGCCAATAAAATTTCTAGAACTCTTGGTCCATATTTATTTAAACATGGAACTTTGAACGCAGGAAGAATGTTTATCCCAGGAAGTCATCCTTTTAACTTCTTTGTTAATAATAGCTCTGGAGGTATAGAGTATATTGGTCCAGATAATTGGGATAATGCAGTTCATACAGGAGCAGATCTTGAACTACGCGGACGACCATTTGGTGAAGAATATAATGGCGGAAGGGGACCAGCGGATCTTGAAATTGATTTAGCTTACTTGCGCATGCTCAGTGGAATAAAGGCTGACCTATCAGACCAGTGGAGTGTTGAAGCTTCTTATATGTTCTCTCGCTCAGAAAGAGATCAAACAAGACCATTCAACTATATTAAAAGCGTAGTAAATGGAAGTTTATTAGACGGTACTTGGAATCCATTCGGAACTCGTTTAGCTAACCCTACACTTGTTTCTCCAAAAGATGGAGTTAGTGTTGCAGCTAACTCTGATGCTGTATCTAATAGTCTTTGGACTTTAAATGTAAATGCATCAACGGCTAAACAAGAAGTTACTGAAATTAAATTTGTTGGAGAGCTTGGAGCTTTAGCTGGCGGAAATATTGGTGTTGCAGCTGGAATGCAACGTCGAACAGAATCATTTAACTACTCACCTGATCCATTAGATGAATCAGGTATAGGTAATGCCCCTGATCAACCAATAGTCGGAGGTCAGGATGTAGATGCTTTATTTGTTGAAGGAATTTTACCAGTAAGTGATTCTCTTGAAGTACAAGCAGCTGTTAGGTATGAAGATTATGGAAATGTTGACACTACTGATCCAAAGCTTGCCATACGTTATCAGGTATCTGATAGTTTAGGCATTCGTGGAAGTTGGGGATCTTCATTTCAGGCTCCATCAGTCCGTCAAATGAGTGTTTCAAGTCAATCATCAATTATTGATGACCCTGCATCTTTAAATCCTGTGACTGGACAATTGGAGTGTGTTAATAGAGATGTTACCAACATTGCTATTATAACGACTCAAGGCGGAGATTCTCTCAAGCCTCAGAGCTCTGATTCGTTAACACTAGGAATTGTTATGGAAGTTAACGAAACTGATATCAGTCTTGATTATTGGAGTTTTGACTATACTGACCTCATAACATCAGACGAGGGAGCTCAGGCAATATTAGCAAATGATTGTAACGATGGTGTAATTGATGACTCAAGAATACGACGTCGTCCAGATGGAACTGTGGCTGAAATAACCTCAGAGTTCATTAATACTGGGTCTGTAAAAACTAATGGCCTTGATATAGCGTTATCTCACTCTTTAGATTCATCAGAGTTTTTTGATCTAGTCGACTTCAATTTTGTAGCAACATATATCAATGAGTTTGAAGTCAAAACCAACAGCTCTGCTGCTACTTTTGACGGTGCAGGCTCAAGGAATTTTAGAAATCAATTCCGCTCTATGCCAAAAATTAGAGGTAATCTGGGTGTAACTTTTCAAAAAGGGCAGCATACATTAAGTACACAACTTAGATATATTGATGATTACGCAAATGATCAATCAGATACAACTATTGATAGTTTAGTAACATTAGATGGACAGTATTCAACTCAACTATACAAAGATAGTGCTAGGCTCTCGATTGGTATTAAAAATATTATGGATGAAGATCCTCCAAGTCTAGGTGCTAATGTTCGTCCGGGATACGATAATGTCATGCATAACGTTTTAGGAAGAACTGTTTATATGTCTCTCACTCAATCATTTTAAGAGATACTTAAACAAAATTATAAAAGGGCGATTATTCGCCCTTTTTTATACTTTAATCTAACCAAAAACTCTATTAACAAAAAGAATATATAATTAGATAATTGAACATTAATAACACAGGAACCCGTTATGAAAAAAATATCTAAACTAATAACATTTATTTTTTTAATCTCATTTATGCCCAATGCTTCGTCGCATGATCTTGAAAGAGCAATTAGCAGTGATGACAGATCTTCTAATAACGTAATTAGAGATTCTTCAAGACACCCATACGAAACACTTACTTTTTTTGAAATTAAACCTGATATGAGGATTGTTGAATTATCCCCAGGCGGCGGATGGTACACAGAGATTCTTGCAAACTATATTCACAAGCCAGGCAAGCTTATAGCGGCTCACTTTGATAAAGATTCTGAAAGAGCATATTTTCAAAGAAGTAGAGCAAATTTCGAAAAGAAAGTTAATGAAAACCCTTTATATAAAGATATTGAAATTGTTGATCTAAGCTCAAGTTTAGCCGAACCAGAAAGCGTAGATGCTGTTCTAACTTTTAGAAATCTCCATAACTGGCTCGGACCTCAAATGGATTTAATTTTTTCTAATTCTTTTAATGCCCTTAAGCCTGGTGGCTTGCTTGGTGTTGTGGAGCACAGAGCTAAACCAGGAACTTCGATGGAGGCCATGAAAAAAAGTGGCTATGTTACCGAAGAGCATGCAATAGAAGTAGCGAAAAAGCATGGGTTTATATTGGTTGCAAAATCAGAAATTAATGCAAATCCAAAAGATACTGCCGATCATCCTGGTGGAGTTTGGACTCTGCCACCTAACTATAGATTAAAAGAGAAAGACAAAGAGAAATACAAAGCCATAGGTGAAAGTGACAGAATGACATTATTATTTAAAAAGTCATCGCTATAGGCTCGTTATTTTTACATCTCCTGAATCAACCAATTCATCTATACTATCTTGAGACCATCCAAGCTCTTCTAAAACTGATCTACTATGTTCTCCAAGAAGAGGGCTAGCCTCGGCTTGAGAAGCTAATTTTCCTTCAAATAAAATTGGAGGAGTTGGAGCAGTTAATTTCCCCATCGCCTTAGTTACATAAGTTTCAAGAGCTCCAATAGCTTTTATTTGTTCACTACTTTCAATATCCTCACGTTTTAAACATGGCGAGCAAGGAACGTCAGCTGCTATCAATATTTCCATGGCTTTATCAACACCTATATCTTTTCTAGGATTTTTTAATACCTCCATAACTTTTTCCATATTAGTCATTCGAGACGCTATCGAGGCATAAAGTGGAGTATCAATTAATTCTGGGTAACCAACCATAGGAAGAAGTGTCTCCCAATGACTGTCAGTTAATGGAGCAACAGCGACTCCACCATCTTTATAATTAATTGTTTGAAAGTAGTCTGAACCTGGAGACATATTAAACCTATCATCGTCTTTCAATGTTTTATGCATCATGCCGTCAGGCCACATAAATGAAAGACAAGCATGAAGCATTGATATATCTATGTGCTGGCCTTCGTTTGTTGTTGTTCTAGCTAAAAGGGCAGCTGTTGCTCCTTGGCTTACAGTATATGCAGTAACTTTGTCGCAGATGAATGTTTTAATAAAATCAAAAGAGTTTTCCTCTGAGGATTGAAGATCAGTGAAGCCAGCTAATCCCTGAATTACATGGTCAAAGGCAGGCAAATCTGCCATAGGACCTTTTGTTCCAAAACCACTCACAGCAACATATATCAATCTGGGATTTATTTTTCGAAGAACATCTGATCCTAGACCAATTCTATCCATAACTCCCGGACGATAGTTATGGAGAAGAATATCTGCACGAGCGATAAGTTTTTTTACAGCTTCGACTCCGGCATCTGATTTCAAATCTATTGCTAAAGACCTTTTGCCACGATTACAGTTATGAAAGAATCCTGATACTCCATTTTTTTGAGTGCCAAGTGGTCGCATCTTGTCGCCCATCAAAGGAGGCTCTACTTTAATTACTTTTGCTCCCTGAGCTGCCATAGTCATTGCTGCCAGTGAGCACGTAATCATATTAGATAGCTCTATTACTTCTATACCAGCTAATGGTTGGCTTGCACTTGGTTTTGTCATTTTCTCACCCCTTATTTATACAAATAATATTAGCATGTTCCCAATATATTATTAGAAGATCTAACAGACCTTACGATTTTGAAAATGTTAAGATTAGACATATGAAAACATTAAAAGAAGAAATTATATTTGAATGCTCTGCTAAACATTTATGGGGTATTCTTTCAGATGTATCTCGATGCGACTGGGTCCCTACAATTAATGAAATGACATTGGAAGGCGACTGTAGGGTTTTTGAAATGGAAGGTATGGGAAAAGTTAAAGAGCAAATATTACTTTTAGACAACGATATGATGAAGTTGCAATATTCGGCAATAGAAACTAGAACTCCAATAGACCATCACCTAGCAACAATGCAAATTTCTCAAATAGACACAGAAAACTGTAAACTTTTATGGACTACAGAGATAGAGCCCGAAATATTCGCAGATGCCATACATCATGGGATGCTTATATCGATAGATGGATTAAAAAAAGTGGTTAGAACCCAACATAGGTAAGAAATTCACTATTATCAGCTCGAACTGAACGAACATCATTGGCAGCAAAATCTTTATCAGGGTATCCCAATGCAATGCAAATCATAATATTTTGATCATCAGGGATATTTGCATGCTTTCTTACGACATCGGATTGCATTATTCCTTGACCATTGATGACGCATCCAATTCCTTTCTCCCATGCGGACAAGACAATCCCATAAGCTAACGAGCCTAAACCAAAATGAGTAATTGCCGCAGGCTCAAGATATTTATCATAAGTAAGAACTAGTGAGACCGGGGCACTAAACTGACGGAATCCTCTAAGCATCCAGTCCATTCTTCTTTCCTTATCTTCTCTTTCTATACCCATTGCTTCAAATAATTGAATTGCAACATCAATCTGTTTTCTTCTATGGTCCCCCTCATAATCTTCTTTATATGGAAAGTCTCGAACATGAGGTTTTCCAGCCATTGTTTCTTCAACGTTACCTTCTCTAATTTTATTTAGTACTTCACCACCTACAGCATGAATATGCCAAGTTTGCGTATTATAAGAAGAGGGTGCCCACTTAGCTCCATTAATTATTTCCTCAATGACCTCTTTTGGAACCGGCTTATCCAAAAAACCACGCACACTTTTTCTAGACTCTGCAAACTCACTAAAATTCATAATTACTCTTTTTAAAAATTAATATGTTTCAGATTTTGCCATATTTTAACTACTTTTTATATTGAATCTATTAGTAGTTTTTAACTCAGGAATTATGCATATATATTAAAAATTATTTTGTTGTTACACTGAAAAAATGGTCAATGACATCTTTAAAATATTAACTCTAGAAGAATGGGAGAGTGCTTCTTTAAATGGTTTAGTAGTCACAGATTTAGATCAAAGAGATGGCTTTATTCATCTATCAAGTGCGAAACAGCTAGCAGCAACCTTAGCTTTTTATTTTTCTGATCACGATAAAGTGATGTTATTAGAGATTAATCTAGAAGCAGTAAAAGAAAAGCTTATCTATGAGCCTACTAAGCAAGGAGATAGAAGGTCTGGAGAATTTGCTCATCTCTATGATGAGTTAAAGGTAGCCCATGTTTCAAAGCAGTGGACTCTTGAAAGAGGTTCCTTTACTCTTCCTGAAGATATAGTTTTAGAAACGGAGAAATAAAATGGATGTTTTATTAATAATTGTTGCTGTACTTGCCGTGGTCCATATCATTGAATGCATATTTTTTAGAGAAAAGATAATGGCATCACCTCATGGAAAGTTTTTAGCCTTTTTTCTTACAATGATATTTGGAATTTTTTATTTAAGACGATTGGATTCTGATAAAAATACTTAGTTAAAATTTTCTTTGTGAAAGTCCTTGATTGCAGAATCAACCAATGCGTCTCTAACTTGAAGCTCCTGATATAAATTTAATGAATTCAATGTCTTGCATCTGCTGAGAGCAACATAGGTTTGACCTGTTGCAAAGGCTCCCTGACCCAAATCTATAGAGCAACTATCTAGAGTAAGCCCTTGCGCCTTATGGATTGTTACAGCCCAACCTAGTTTGAGTGGAAACTGCTTAAAAGATGAGACAACTTCTTCTTCCATCTCGTCGTTGTATTCGTCATAGACGTATTTGATTTTGTTCCATTCCTCTCTTTTGACTTTAAAAATATCATCACCTACTTGAACCCTTATAAATTTCCTTTTTTTATCAGAACAATTTGTGACTATTCCAATAGTTCCATTAACCCATCGGCCTTCACTATCATTTTTTATAAACATGACCTTTGCATCTTGTTTAATTCTTAGGTTTCTGGGTGCAGGTAAATCATTTTCATTTAATTCTCCGTATTCTTCAGACTTTGCAGAAGTAGCAGGTCCTTCAATCAGATTTAGCATTTCCTCGTTTATTTGTTCTGCTCTATATTTTCTGGTTGTAATAATAAGAGATGACTCATTTGTGAATTCTGGGTTAAAGCAAGAAGCATTAATTTTATTTATTGAATCCTCAAGATCGTCGCCTAAGCGAATATTATTGAGGAGCGAATAAAAATTCTCATCCTCACTTTGCCTAAATGAATAAGTTAATTCAAAAAAAGCTGGCGATTGAATTTCTTTATAGCTTTTGGAGCTAAAAAAATAAACAGATTCATATTTCTCATCGATAGCATTGACCTCATGATCTTTGACCACAGGAGGCAGTTGGAACAGATCACCACATGCAAGAACATGTATCCCACCAAATGGTTCTGATGAATTACGATGAACTTTTAAAGAGTCTGAGATGGCATCAAGCATAGGAGCTCGAACCATTGATATTTCATCAATAATAAGAAGTTCTAATTTTTTTAATAATTTCTTAAATTTAGGATCATTAGACTCTTGTATTACAGGAAAAGTATCAAATCCAATTCTAAACGCAGAATTGATAGTACTCCCTCCAATGTTTAAAGCGGCAACACCAGTCGGAGCTACAACTATTTTTCGAAGATCACTTTCTTCAACAACTCTTTCTATAAGTGTTGTCTTACCAGTACCTGCTGCACCAGTGAGATAAATAAATTGCTGTTCTTCACTGTCCAACAAATCTATGATTTGATCTAAGGTATCGTCAAATGAGTTTTCATTAGCTACTATTTTTTTCTTTGCCATTGTAATAATTGAAATCTAGATGTGTTGAGAGTTTATTTTGTAGTTTAAGTATAAGATTATATGATAAAGACAAAACCTAAATAAGAGCTTAAAAAATTATAATGACTGAATGCGTTGTTTGCCATAGTAATCTTGTTGAAAGCTTCTCTACTCTAGATAAAAATAAATACTGGAAATGTAATCTTTGCCGAGCTAAATTTTTAGACAAACATTATTTTATAGATGAGGTTTCAGAAAAAGATCGGTATCTAGAGCATGAGAATGTTATTGAAGATCCTAGATACAGAAATTTTTTATCTAGATTGTCTGTGCCACTGGTTGAAAGACTTAATGCTAATAGTAAAGGCTTAGATTTTGGATGTGGGCCAGGCCCAGCTCTTGCAGATATTTTGGTGAAAGATGGTTATGAAGTCGATCTATATGATCCTTTCTTTTTTCCAAATCAAAATATTTTTTCTAACCAATATGATTTTATAACCTGCACAGAAACAGTTGAGCATTTTCATAAGCCTTTTGAAGAGTTTAAGAAGCTTGATGATTTACTCAAAAAAGGTGGCTGGCTGGGAATAATGACTAACTTTCTTACAGATGAAGAGGCTTTTGAAAAATGGTATTACAGACGTGATCCTACCCATGTTACTTTTTATTCAGAAGAAACCTTTGAAGTTATTGGAAAACAAAGAAATTGGAACCTTGAAATAATATCTAAAGATATAGTCATCTTTAAAAAATAAGAAGAAAAATTAATTTTTATCTTTTGTTGCTAGAATTAAAAAGCCTGCTGCGATACCCATATTTTTTATAAAGTTTTGTGCCTCATGTGCTTGGGAAGGATCACCTGCAAGATTCCAAAAGTCATGTATGAAGATATTTATTAATATAGTTACGCCAAATAATACAAGCGAGCTTACTCGTAAGTATTTACCAACTATTATTAAAGGACTAAATACAACCTGTAATAGAATGCATACAAATAGAGAAAACGCAGCAAAGGGAACATTTTTTGTAATTAATAATTCAACAAACTCTGGGTAATTAAAAATCTTACCAAGGCCAGATAATAAAAATAGTATTCCAAGAAAGCCTCTTCCTAAAATGAATACAATAGAATCTAATTTTTTTATATTAATCACGATTCTATGTTAACTTAATTTTATGACAAAAATTTTTATATTACTTCTCTCCATTGGTTTAATAATTTCTGCTTTCTTTTATGGTCCCAAGCTATCAAAGCTTTATAGATTGAGCAATCTATATGATGAAAAAACTATAGCTTATAACTTTAGTAACATTGATGAAGTATTTGAAGTGTCTGAACCAATTAGCGCATCAGACTCGCCTCATAAATTTAAGAAAAGAGAATACACACTGCCAGAAACATATTTTTTTGAAGGCGAGGATAAAAGCTTTGCTGAGGGGCTTGATCATTTTAAGACAGATGGAATGATTGTTCTTCATGAAGGCAATCTTCTCTATGAAAACTACTGGAACAATAATTCAGCAGATACCAAACATATAGCATTTTCTGTATCCAAATCTTTCTTATCAGCCTTAGTAGGAATCGCTCTAGAAGATGGCCTTATAGATAGTATTGCCGATCCAATAACAAAGTATTTACCTGATTTTAATGGGACAGGTTATGAGGGGGTCTCAATAAAAAATATTCTTCAAATGTCTTCGGGAGTTGAATTCAATGAGGATTATGCTGACCCTAATTCTGATATAAATAAATTCGGTAGGGCAGTAGCTAAAGGTTCTTCATTCAGAGATTTTGCAAAAACATTAAAGCAGTCAAAAGAGCCTGGAACTTATCATCACTATGTAAGCATAGATACTCAAGTTCTTGGATTTCTTCTAGCTGAAGTAACAGGGATGTCACTACAAGATTATTTGCATGAAAAAATTTGGAATAAGATAGGCATGGAAGATGAGGCTTATTATATTGTAGACAATCTCGGAGTTGAGATGGCTCTTGGAGGTCTAAATGCTTCGGTAAGAGACTTTGCAAAGTTTGGACAACTTTATTTAAATAAAGGTCAGTGGGAAGGTGAGCAGATAGTTCCAGAAGACTGGGTTAATGCATCGCATAATACAGACGGACCTCACTTAATACCTGGTGAAAGTGAGTTGTCTTCAAGTGTATGGGGGTATGGACTTCAATGGTGGGTACCAGGCTTCCCAGATACAGACTATACCGCATCAGGAGTTTACAATCAGTACATATATGTAGACCCAATTACCAAAGTAGTTGTAGCCAAAACATCTTCTAATCACCGGTTCACGGCTGAAAAAGAATATTCAAAAGCAGCTCACGTTGCTATGTTTAGAGCAATAGCAAAAAGTATCGCTGACAATGAATAACCCAATTAATTTTTTAGAAAAGTTTTCAAAATTTGAAGATCAATGGTCACCAAAGGTTATTGCTGAAATGAATGACTACCAATTTAAACTTGTAAAAATAAAAGGAGATTTTGTAACTCATAACCATGAAGACACCGATGAAGTTTTTATTGTGATCGAGGGATCAATGAAAATTCATTATGAGGATAGAGTTATAGAACTTAAAACTGGAGAAATGGTCGTTGTCAAAAGGGGTGAAAAGCATAGACCTTATGCAGAAAAAGAATGTAAGATTATGCTTGTTGAGCCAATTGGCACAGTAAATACAGGTGATGCAGGAGGAGACTTGACTGCACCTGACAATGACTGGATTTGAGAATATATAGAGTAATCTAATCAATTTTATCGGAAATTAATATGTCTAAATTTATAGGAAAAACTGCTGTTATTAGTGGAGGCGCTGAGGGTATTGGTTTATCTATTGCTAAAGCACTTGGTGAGCAGAAGATGAATATCGTACTCACAGATATCAATGAAAAAAACCTTCAAAAAGCTTGCTTGGAACTTGAAACAATTGGAGTTCCAGTATTGCCGGTTGTACATGATGTAGCTAAAGAGGACCAATGGAAAGAAGTAGCAGAAAAAGCAATAGCACGATTTAAAAAAATTCATATGATTGTAAACAATGCAGGTGTAGGTGGAGAATCAGGCTCAATAGAAAATCAGAATGCAAAAGGATGGCAATGGGCATTAGATGTGAATTTAATGGGTGTTGTCTACGGAGCAAAAGTAATGGTTCCCTTAATCAAGCAGCATGGTGAAGGGGGATGGGTTGTAAATGTTGCTTCAATGGCTGGAATGGGAGGCACTCCGTATGGAGGAGCTTATACTGCAACTAAAGCTGCCGTAGTAGCTGTCTCAGAAAGTTGGGCTGGAGAGCTTGAAAGCGAGGGTATTAATGTTTCTGTTTTATGTCCAGCTTTTGTACAAACACGTATTTATGATTCTGAAAGAAATCGCCAATCTCAATACAAATCTTACAAAAAAAGTTCAATTAGTGAGAATAGCTTCTTAAATAAAGCCAAGCAAATGGTAGAAAATGGGATTGAAGTTTCCATTGTTGGGAAGAGGGTTGTAGAAGCTCTTAATGATGGGGAATTTTATATATTTACACACCCAAACTACAGACCTCTGGTAGAAGAAAGATCTTCACAAATTAATGCAGCATTTGAAAAGGCTACAAAAAGCCCATTACTCAAACATGTTGTAAATCAAAAGATTGAAATGCTATAAGCAATAGCCAAAAAGAAGTTATGCATAATATAAAATTTTTATTACCTGTTTTTACATTAATTTCATGCCAGCCACCTGCTGATATAAATGAATATACTTACCCAGCCGACAGAGATTTATTCCAAAGCAGTATGGATATAAGTATAGGCTTTGATGAATTATGGGAAAAGCTTATTGCCGATGTTGGAGGGGTTTATGAACTTTCTTCACAAGATAAAGATACTGGTGAAATGAGTTTTATATTTACGTTAGAAGAGGCTTCAAAATATATTGATTGTGGACTGATGAATGATGAAATCTATGTTGATTATATTGATAGAATTTTCGAATCAACACTCGATGGTCAAATCAATATTAGAGCTGAATCCGTAAGTCCAAATATTACAAACGTTAATTTAATTTCAAAATTTAGATTTATATCGAAGGAAACTGGGACTAGATGGACCTTCAAAACGAATGATCCTAAATCTATACTAGTTGGTAACCCAGCATATGGGCTGGACCCTTATAGGCAATGTGAATCTAAAAATTTTCTAGAAGCAGTCGTTTTAAAGCAGATCGCCACGTTAGAATAATTCAATATAAATAGATATACTATTTAAGAACTTAAAATCCTTATTGGAGAGAAAAATGAAAAAATTATTTACTATTGCTACCTTATTTGTAGCAATTTCTATATCTGCAGGACACCATAAGATGGGCGAACACGATCACTCAATGGGTAATTCTAAAGACTGGCAAATAGAAGCCTATAGCTCTGCTGCACCAGCATTTATTGGGAATAGCGCAACTATTATTGGCTCTTCTGGAAAAGTTTTAAGAGAGGGATCTAACGGATGGACTTGTCAAAGTGGAAACCCAAGACCCTTGCCTGAAAAAGGCTGGAAGAATGCTCATGAAGCTATGGCAGTATGTCACGACGATGAAGGAATGAAGTGGATGATGGGTTACATGTCTGGTACTAAACCAAACATGAAAAGAGATAGCTATATGTGGATGTTAAATGGTGATATGGGAGAAGATAATACTACTGCAGGAGTATTTGATAAAAAAGATTCTACGCCTGGACAATGGATAGAATCAGGACCACATTTAATGTTAATGCCTAAAGATCCTTCCTCTTTAGATAACTTTTCAACTGATTTTACTACCGGAGCACCTTATGTAATGTTCGCAGGAACTGACTATGCTCACTTGATGATACCTGTTCCAGGTTATTACGATTATCAGCCAGAATCAGCACCTAAGTAACAAAAAATTAGTGGCAGTCTTTCTATAAAGACTGCCGCCTTATAATTACTTAAAATTCTTTATTGAGATGGACGTTTCATATAAATTTGATCAGCCCCATTCATAGAGACCATTTCCCATCCTTCTTGGCCTAGTTTATTAATTTCAATATTCATCATTGCTAATTTCCAATTATCACCTTCATGATTTTCTTTAAAAAGCTCTGTTTCTGGATTTGTGTACCCCATTGAAGTTGAATTGCTTAAATCGATAATTTTATAGTCCCATTTTGTCATAGTCATACCATCTCCTTTATAAATAGATATTACTAATATTATCTTAAAATATATTTGTTTGTTTTTCTAATTATATAAAGACAACCACTATTCACTTGGATAATATATAACAATAAACCCCTAATAAATAACGGAGAAAAAATATGAGTGATGTGACGGTATATATGGTTGTTAATTTAAAAATTAACGACGCAGAAACCTACAGGATATACGAAAAGGGCTTTTTTCCTATTTTGAAAAAACATAATGGATCATTCATTACTTTTGATGAAACACCAGTTTGTCTAGAAGGAGAGCAGCCTGGTCAATTTGATAGAGTAATAATGTTTTCTTTCCCATCTGAGCAAGATGCTGATAACTGGTGGGCTGATCCTGAATATCAAGAGTTATCTGTCCATAGAAAAGCATCTACAGAAATAACATTGCAAAGAATCAAAGGCATGCCTCCAAGAGGCTAAGGATATTTTTTAAATAACTCTATTTGTTTCTTG
>Ga0257110_1000804_pt1 | contig 14807 bp, 10 predicted proteins | sample LP_taG_7_FD_190184 | JGI IMG/M metagenome (GOLD analysis project Ga0257110, IMG submission 190184) | Marine microbial communities from Northeast Subartic Pacific Ocean, Canada - LP_J_2015_P26_10m | ecosystem: Environmental > Aquatic > Marine > Oceanic | place: Canada: Northeast Subartic Pacific...
GTTCTGATGGTGAACACTTCTTTTCCATGGATAAAGATGGACAGAGAACTGGGTGGACAACCTTCATGGGTCCTGGAAACTTTCAGGTTGAGTGTGGGAGTAATAGGGCTAAATCAGATGATACTGTGATGATTAATGCCAAGAATGGCAACATTGACATTGTAGCAACTAATGGTAAAATAAGATTACAAGCAAATGATATTGAGTTAATTGCTGTCGGTGAAGACACTGCAGAAGGTAACATCACAATGAAAGCCTCTGAAAATATCACTGGTGACGCAAAGAAAATTATTATGAATTCAGTAAATAATACTAAGATGATGTCATCTGGTATTTGTGAAGCAATTGGAAACTCTGGTCTTACTTTATATGGAAATATTATTTCGGGTGTGAGTGATGCAGTCGCAGTTAAAGATTCTAAGGTTGGTGGCCAACGATATCAAAGAAAACAAAATCAATCATAAGGAGTAAAATGTCAATTAATTTAGATGATGTCAACATTGGCGCACAATTAAAATGTGGTACTGGTATTTTCCCTGCTATTGGTGAAGGTGTCACTAGAATTAATGGTTCAGCAGGTATGGAAGGACCTGTAGTTATTGGAGCTCCAGGATCATTCCCTACTCCATATGCTACACTTAATCTTGCACCCTTGGTGAATGGCGATTCTCCTCCTCCATTCACCCCTGGTGGTTTGCCATTAGGATTAAGTAATCCATATTCTCTTTGCTGCTCTGCTAATGCTGCCATTATGGGCAACATTGATGTTAATTTTAATGTTCAAGCAGGACTAATGGTTTCGGGTGCTATTGTTCGTGACTATAGTGGAAACTATTTGGCAGCAAAGAAAGATTTTGATATCCCACACCCAACTAAAGATAGTTGGAGACTGCGACATGTTGCACCAGAAGCACCAACAGCAGATGTTTATGTGAGAGGTAGAGTTACTAATAAAACTGAAATTATCTTCCCTACATATTGGAAAGGATTGGTTGACTGGACTACAATCACAGTCAGTCTAACTCCAATTGGAGCACATCAAAATGTAATTGTAAAAAGAATTGATGAGGAGAAAGTATATCTTCAAGCACATGGAGGTATGCCAATCAATTGCTTCTATCACATCTATGGGGAGAGACAAGATTGTGAAAGAAATATAGCAGAATACGAAGGAACATCTCCCGAAGATTATCCAGGAGATAATAGTCAATATCTACAATCAGGAAAAGTTTAAGGAGATTTAATTATGCCATCAAGTAATAGAGAGGGGGCAGATGCTCCATCAGCAGCAGGCGAACTCATAGACGGTCCCGATAATCAAGACTGTGAAAAGAAACCTGGTGGTTGGGGAAGACCAATGAGTGACTATGAGTACATTTGGTTTGGTAATAAAGGAGAGGATGATTATCCAAAAGAAGCATGTCAACCTTGGTATCATCTACGAGCACAAATTGATGATTTTCAAGTAAACAATGATGTAACTGTTGGTAATACAGTTACAGCAGTTACTCAAGTTACTGCCGCTGGTATTACATTAACTACCAGAAAACCATTTGATATTCCGCATCCAAACAAGAAAGGATATCGTCTTCGTCATGTGTGTTTAGAAGGACCTGAGTCTGGTGTCTATTATAGAGGTAGATTAACTGGATCAAATGTTATTGAACTTCCAGAATATTGGAGAGGTTTAGTTGATCCAGAAACAATTACTGTAACTTTAACTCAGATTGGATCATCTCAAGACTTGATTATCGAAAAGATTGAGTGGGGAACAAAAGTTAAAATTAAGTCTGGAAATGGAACAGGTATTGATTGTTTTTACTTGGTTCATGCAGAGAGGGCGGACGGAGAAAAGTTGATTGTGGAATATAAAGGACAATCATCTGATGACTACCCAGGTGACAATTCAATTTACAGTATTAACAAATAGGAGATAAATTATGACACGATATGTCTATGTTGTAGATACATCAATTGTAGATGGAGGAGAAGATGTTGGTCAAAATACTTATGATCTTCTGATTAATGAAAGATTGAGGCATGGAGTTATTCCTGTAGAAGTAAACCAAGTTGGTGGAGGAAGCACTTGGGTTTATACTCCTATTGGAGGTGGAACTCAAATTGGTATCCATACTACTAAAAATGTAGGTATAGGTGGAACTGCATTAGAAGACTTTCAATTAAAAATTCATGGTAGTCTTGATACAAATATTGCTGGAGTTGGGGTTGCTACTATTGGTATCGCAACTTTTGGTGGAACATATAAAACAGTTAGACCTAATGATAAAATTTTATCACCAACAAATAATGCGGTTGCACTGACAGAAATTGGTGGCAATAACATCATTGCAATAGATGTAGCACAAGAAACAGTAGCTATTGGAACTATTGGTAGAGCACCTCAATATAATTTTAGTAATGTTTCATTAGAGAACAAAAGAATGTCTACCGTATCTGTGATTGGACTTGGATCTGGTCCTGGTAATGTTAGTGCAGGTAATGATTATACAATTAATGGAGGTTCTGTTAAACAATTAACCTGGGCTACAGCATCGACACCAAACTTTGATAGTTCTCATTATAATATTATTACCTTTAGAATCCTTCAAGACTCCGTGGGTCTGACCTCCGTGTTTGCAGTCAAGGAATAGGGTTGACAAGGACTCCGGAGTGTCCTATAATACCTAGGTAAGCAAGACACCCCCATGCAAGACGACTACCTCACACGATGCGTTGTGGACCCCGTAAAACGTAAGTTCTATCTGTACTCTGAGCAAGGTGATGAGAAGGTTCTTGATTGTGAAACCGTGGACCAGTTCATGAGTGTACTGGAACTGTGTCGTGCTGTGCTTGATGAAGACACACTTGCGTATGCGTCTCCACTCTGAGGGAAAATCAACTTTTAATTCCAAAAAAGGGGGTAAAAAAATTCCGGCAAAAAATCACCCCATTACCTTTTTATGCTTTATTACAAACCTTCAATTTACAAAGAAATCCTGACTTGTTACAATTATGAGACCAGAAACACGACAGTCTATGGAAATGTTATTTGTGGCGAAGTGGAACGTTCCAAAAGCAGCAAAAAACGCAGGACTGACTGATAAAGAGATGAAAATCACTTTTAACGAATATTGTAGTCTTCACCCAGTAACTTGGAAGTCTGAAGAAAGTTGATTTCTTGCGAGTATGGTGGAATTGGTAGACGCACCAGACTTAAAATCTGTTGGGCATAATGCCCGTGGGAGTTCAAGTCTCCCTACTCGCATTGTCCTAAATACGTTAGGGTAAATTTAAACCCATGAAATACCGCATAGAAACAAAGTATGCTTGGTATGATCATGAGGGAGAACATCTGGTATTGTTGTATTTAATTCAGAATATTCCATTTACCTTTGATGAACTCCCAGAACTTGCTAGAGCAAATCCAAGTGTCATACAACTAGCTAATTCTGGTCCAAGATGGGATGCAGAGAAGATGTATCAATCTTCAATGTACTTAATGGCAGAAGAATGTCATCCTATGATTTATGAATTAGAATTAGAAAATCCAGAGTTGATGCCTGTAGATTAATGCCACTTTAGCTCAGTTGGATAGAGCAGGGTTTTTGTAAAGCTCAGGTCACCCGTTCAAGTCGGGTAAGTGGCTTATTTAAAAAAAAGGATTATTATGAAAATTAATTTGTGGTATTCAAAAGGTGTGAGTGAATGGAGATGGACTTTATGTGAAGAGTTTAGGAATGGTGTAACAAAAATGGAACAATACTCTGGAACTCAGAAAGAACTTCGTATTGCGATGGATGACGTTGCAAATACAGTAGAGTACATACTTGACATTAAAGAAAAAAAGAAGTAGTATATAAATGTGTGAAGGAAGTGCGAAAGGGTGACCCTATATAGGGTTGCCCTTTTTTCTTATGATAAATAATCCTAACAGAACTTATAGTGTAATAAGATGGGTCTTTCCAGATTAGATAATTTTTTAAAATCTACTCGCGGTACTATTATTTACGTTGACCCGAATAGTTTAGATGCTACTGATAGTATTGAAAATCAGGGTAATTCACTGACTCGTCCTTTTAAAACGATTCAACGTGCTTTAATTGAAGCAGCAAGATTTTCATATCAGAAAGGATTGAGTAATGATAGATTTGGAAAAACAACTATTCTGCTTTATCCGGGTGATCACACTGTAGATAATAGACCGGGATTTATACCAGATGGTGTAAATAATTATCGATTGCGAAATGGATCTACATCTAATGATCTTCCTTCATTTGATCTAACTTCTAATTTAAATTTAGAATCTCCAAATAATGAGCTCTTCAAACTTAATAGTATACATGGTGGAGTAATCCTTCCAAGAGGAACTTCACTTGTCGGTTTAGATCTCCGTAAGACCAAGATTAGACCTAAGTATGTTCCAGATCCAGAAAATAATAATATTGAAAGATCTGCAGTATTCAAAGTAACTGGTGGTTGTTACTTATGGCAGTTTAGTTTATTTGATGGGGATCCAAATGGTGTTGTTTATAAAGATTATACTACAAATACATTTGTCCCAAATTTCTCACACCATAAACTTACATGTTTTGAATATGCAGATGGTGTTAATGATGTAAATATTAACGACATTTTTCAGACATATTCTACAGATAGAACTGATCTAGAAATGTATTATGAAAAAGTTGGTTTAGTTTATGGACAATCTTCAGGTCGTGCAATTGAACCAGATTATCCTTCTGCAGGTCTTGATATTCAACCTAAAATTGATGAATATCGTATTGTTGGATCAACTGGTGGTAGTGTAGGAATTTCTAGTATTAAAGCAGGTGATGGAGTTATTGCGACTAATATAATCACTGTAACTACCAGTTCTGCAATTACTGGTCTTGATGTTGACACACCTTTCCGAGTAAATGACGTATCAACTGGTTATGATGGAAAGTTTGTTGTATCTGAAAAAATAAGTGATACTGAAGTTAAGTATCAAGTTCAAAATGCACCGTCAAATCCATTACCTAATGTCGCTGGATCAACTCTTGCATTATCATCAGATACTGTAACTTCAGCATCTCCATACATCTTTAATATCTCTTTGAGATCTGTGTTTGGTATGTGTGGAATGGAAGCAGATGGTAATAAAGCAACTGGATTTAGATCTATGGTTGTGGCTCAATTTACTGGAATTGGTCTACAAAAAGATGATAGGGCATTTGTTAAGTATAACGAAGAGTCTCCTTCAACTGGAAACTATGATGACAATACAGTTTCGGGAAATGAGAATCTTAGTAATAGTTCCAAAGCAAGATATAAACCAGAATACAGAAACTTCCACGTAAAAGTATCGAATAACTCCTTTATTCAGGCAGTCTCTATTTTTGCTATTGGATTCGCTGAGCACTTTGTAACGGAGAATGGTGGTGATATTTCACTAACTAACTCAAACTCCAATTTTGGCGCAAATGCGTTAACTTCTGCTGGATTCAGGACTGAAACTTTTAGTCAAGATAATCAAGGATATATTACTCATATTATTCCACCAAAAGAAGTTTCTTTATCAGAATCTTCTATTGAATTTCCGTCTATTGATATTTTAAAAACTGATGTTGTTGCTGGTGTTGGATCTACTGGTAATCTCTATTTACTTGACAAAACTAACATTGCTGACCCTCCAGAAAATGTCATTGAGGGATATAGATTTGGTTCAAGACAAAATGATACCTTAAAAGTTCTAATCTCTCAGTCTGGAGTTGTACAAGAATATAGTGCCCGTATTGTTATGCCAGACAATACTGACAACCCGACTGATAGTGCAGAAAAAGTATTTGATGTAAAGAGAAGTAGTACAGGTATTAATAGTATTGGTGCAACATCAGCAAACGTCATTAGTTTAACTAAGGCACACAATTTTATTACTGGAGAAACCGTTCGTATTATTAGTGATAATGGACAACTTCCTGATGGAATATCTGCTAATATTGTTGCTTTTGCTGTTACTACCGGAACTGGAATTGGTAATTCTGACCTTAGAATTGCAAAAACTCTTAACGCTGCTATTAATGCAACAACAAACCCAAATGGAAATGCTATCGTAATTAACAATAAGGGTGGAGAACTTAAAGTTGTAAGTAGAGTATCTGATAAGAATGCAGGAGATATTGGACATCCAATTCAGTATGATGATACTAACTCTCAGTGGTATGTTAAAGTTGCAACTGCAGTAACAGAGAATTCAATTTATCCAACAATTGTAAGTCTTGGTACTACAAATCTTGGAAGTGCATCACCAAGAACTTTCTTCAATAGAAGAACTGATGCTAGATCTGGACTTGATAAAACTTATAGAATGAGATACGTCATTCCTAAAGATACTGCTGATGTCGGCAGACCCCCAACAGAGGGATTTATTCTTCAGGAATCAAATACATCAATTGGATCTACTAATGATGAAATTCAAACTTATTTTGGTTCAGGATCCATTACTAATGTAAATCAACAAAGAAATTTCAGATTTATTTCTGGAGCAACTTGGGATGGAACCTCTGCTGCTGTTGATACAGAACTTCCTCATAATCTTATGATTGGATCTCAAGTTGAACTTGATAATATTACGAGTACAAATAATACAAATGGTGCTCAAAATAGTGGATTTAACAGACAATATACTGTTACTGGAATCTCAAGTGCAAAACAATTTAATGTTGGACTTGCAACTGATCCAGGAACATTCACCAATGATACAAATAATAGAACAACTTCTTTACCATTTTTCAAACGTAAGAAATATTCTGATACTTACTATGTTTACAGACTTTCTGAATCTCAAAAATATATTTCTGGAGAACAGGATGGTGTCTATTATTTAAGTATTCTTAATGCATCAAATAGTCCTACTGTTGCACCATTTACTGTAGACAAATATTCTCAACCAGTTAAGTCTTTATTCCCACAGACAAGTAGAGATACTATTGTTTCTGATCCTAGGGCATCTAGATGTTTCTCTGATTCTAGTCTTATAGGATTAGTAAATGTTAATGACCCAAAAAATAGTATTACTAGAGAAACTCTTGATAAAATTAATAATGATAAAAATATTGGTGTAGGTATTACTGATATCTTCTCATTAACTGGTGTTGCTCATACTGTTCATACTGAATATGATCATGGTTTGAATAGAGTTACTAAACTCTCTATTGTCGATGGAGGAACTGGTTATGGATCTGGAACTGCAGGAGACATTTATAATGCACAACTAATCTCTATTGGATCTTCTGCCACAGGTAAGCACGCTACTGCAAAATTGACTGTTGATGGAAGTGGAACAATCACTAACGTTAAACTGATGGATGGTGGTTCTGCTTATGGTATTGGCAATACTATGAACGTTGTTGGGGTTACTACCACTGGTTCATTCTCTCAAGCAGTTGTTAAAGTTGATAAAATTTATAATAATGTAGGAGACGTTGTTAAAATTGTTGGTGTTAGATCTGACTCTTATGATTCATATAATCAACTATACAGAATTACTGATGTTGCGGTAGGATCTGCAACAACAGTTACAGTATCTGCAGCATCTTCAATTTCTATTGATCGAATATCAAATTTAGTTACGGGAGTTGGGGTTACATTAACATCTGATGCATATTTCTATGTAACGGGTGAATCAATTAATGTTAATACTTTTGTATATACTGCAAGTACTGGTATTGCTGCAGTAACAACTATCAATCGTCATGGATTTGATGTTGATAGAAAAGTAAGAATTGTTGGTGCAGATCAAGATCAATATAATGGTTCGTTTGTTGTTACTAAAGTCAATTCATTAACATCATTTGAAATCCAATTAGGAGTAGGTAATGCTTCACCAACTGCAACAGGAACTATTTTTGTACTTCCAGAAGGATTTACTTCTAATAATGGAAATATTACTCTTGAAGATGAAAATCTTGATGGAAGAATGGTTCCTACTTATGCAGGAATTACAACAACTATTTCAAATTCAATTGCTAATGCATCAATAGATCAAATCAATATTCAAAATATTGAAGATCTTGATATTAATATTGGAGATTATTTAACAGTTGATGCAGAGATCATGAGAGTCAAGACAACTACTACTGGGTCTAATCCAGTTTATGTATTCCGTGGAATTCTTGGATCAAAAGCAAAATCTCATATAATTAACTCTGTTATTAGAAAGGTAAAAATAGATCCTGTTGAACTTAGAAGACATTCTATCATTCGCGCTTCTGGACATACATTTGAATATGTTGGTTTCGGTCCTGGTAACTACTCTACAGCATTCCCAGACAAGCAAGATAGAGCAATTTCTGTTGATGAAGAACTCTTAGCACAGTCTAACAAGAGAGAAGGTGGAATTAACTTCTACACAGGAATGAATGATAAGGGTATTTCATACTCGGGTAATAAACGACTCAGTACTATTACCGGTAGAGAAGAAATCTTTGATACTCCAGTCGAAACTGTTGAAGGTGAGGATATCAGTAAGATACCAAACCTTAATGTTACAAATCCAGTTGAAGTTATTGCAAGTCGTTCAATCAAAGTTGAAGGTGGTCCTGATAATAAAGTTGTTTCTAAATTCAATGGACCAGTTATTGTTAATAACAAACTAACTGTTAATTCTGTTAAAGGATTTGAAACTAATAGTATCTTTATTCAAGGTGATGCGACAGTTTCTAGAAAATATACAGTTGGCACTACAACACCTTCTCTTGCAGGAAATCCTGGAGATATCGTTTATAATGCAAATCCAAGCAAAGGTGGATATGTTGGTTGGATTTATACAACTGACAATGCATGGAGTCGTTTTGGTACTGTCAGTATTGCAACTAATACATCTGATGCAATTTTTGATAGTGTTGGAATTGCAACTACAACTGCTGGTGAGTGTGCATTAAAGGTCGGATCTGGCACATCTCTTGTATGTGCAGATAATGATGGTGTTGGTATTGGTTCAACTGCCAATGGATTTAAACTTCGTGTTGTTGGCGAATCTAAATTTAGTGGGTCGGTTGTTGCGACTGCATTTACTGGAGATGGTTCTGGTCTGACGAATCTTGCAAATGATTCCTTATTTGTAGCAGTTCCTTCAGGAATTGGTACGGGTATTTCTCCGATTGGTGCTCTTAATGTTGGTATTGGAACCACGAGACCTCTTGATGATATTAGTCTGACAGTTGGTGCTGTTGGTGCTTCTGGAACTTCTCTCTTTGTTCATGGTAATACAAATATATCTGGAGTTCTTACATGTAGTAATGTATTTGTTTCTGGTATAGTAACGGCGACTAATTTTAATATTAATAATTCGTTATCAGGTCAAATTAATGCGGGTATTATTACCACTGGTGTTCTCCATGTAGGAACTGGTGGCACTGTAATCACAACCGTTGATACAGTTGGTGTTGGATCAGTTGGTATTGGATCTACTCTTCCAACAGCAACTCTTGATATTGGTGGACACACAAAACTGAAGACTTATTCAGAGAATGTTGAAGCACTTACGATTGTTGCAAATGTAGTTACTGTTGACCTTTCTAAGGCACAATCATTCACACTTACTGCAAGTGATAATGTAAATGAATTTGTTATTCAGAATCCACCCATTGGTTCAACATCATTCACGATTAAAATTGTACAAGACTCAACTGGTGGTCGGTCTGTTGGTATAGATACCTTTAAGAACATCAGTGGAACATCAATACCAGTTTATTGGCCTGGTGGTGGAGTTCTGCCAATCGTTACTACAACGGCAGATAGAGCAGACATCTACTCATTCAAGACATTTGATGGTGATAGTATTACATCTGCTGGTTTGTATGGTGTCGTAGGGGGACAAAACTTCGCATAATGGAAAATATCAACTTTAGAGGGGTTCCGACATCCCTATTTCTCAACGGACCAAAACTGGGGATCGTTACTGATCCCCAAGATCAATTATCTGTAATTGGATTTGCAACTTTTACTGGTATTGCAACTGCTACTGTCGGAGCCGGTGGCACTATGGATTCAGGAGTTGGTATTGGGGCATCTATCGTATTCAAATGGTATGTGAATGGAACTGAAATAAAAGATATTAATGAAGATAATTCAAGTAGGGCAACCATTCTTGGATTTACTACTGCAACTGGATATGGATCGACAATAACTTTTAATAATTTAATTGCTACTGATAGTGGTAAAGAAGTTTATTTTACTGCAGATTTTATTCCAACAGCATATTCTCAACCAGTGGGAACTGATGTTGTTGCTGGAACTGCAAGATCAACTGCAAATGCAATAAATGATCCATTGCAATCTCAAAGTGCTATTGTAACTTTATTACCTGTGATTGAAGTTACTTCTGAACCATCAGGACAGTTAGTTTCTGTTGATGATGATGCTACGTTTTTTGTTGTTGGTAAAAAAAGTCCTGGAGATGGTCCAGTAGAATATCAATGGCAATTAAATGGAAATGATTTGTCTGATGGAGTAGATCAGACTATTGAAGCTTCAAAAACCTCTTCTGGACAATTTACTATAACAAGAGGATCAGAAACTCCTGTTGTAATTGATGCAATAGAATTGGCATCCTATGGAGGATTTAAAACTGGAGAAATCTACACAATCGTTGCTGGTTCTGATATGGAAACAAATATATTTGCCTTTGGTGCAGATGGTGGATCCGATGCACGCAGTGGTGGTGTTTCGGGTAAAGGAGGAATAATAACAGGACCATTTACTTTCTTACAAAATCAAACATATAAACTTGTAATCGGAAGAGTTGGTACTGCAAATTTATCTCCAACTTTAGCAGAAGGTAGTGGAGGACCTGCATTTCTAGGAGCTAATTCTGGTGGAGGATTTACTGGATTGTTTATTAATGATGTAACACAAGCAAATGCAATTATGATTGCTGGTGGAGGAGGATCATCTGGAGAAGGAAATTATAGATCAGGTGGTGATGGTGGAGGATTAGATGCAAATGATAATTCTGCACCTTGGAGTGATCAGAGTGGTGCGAGTCAAACAGAAGGTGGTCTGGGATTTTATGACACAAGAGATGGTACGGGAACATATGGAGTCCAATATCGGTTTATGACTGGAACTGCCCTAAAAGGTGGATCATCGCAACCACCTACTTCCACTGTTGACTTTGCATCTACTCCAAGTGATGGTGGAAATGGTGGTGGAGGATATTTTGGTGGAGGTGCTGGAAGAGGTGACAGCAATTTCTCTCCTGGACCATATGGTGGTGGAGGTGGATCTAGCTTCTCTGATTCAACTCTTGTTTTTAATGCACAATCAAGTAAAGGTGGTGCTGATTTTGATCTTGATAATAATTCTAGAACTGCTGGTGAAGGTCAATTTAGAATAGAAATAGTATCTGTTTCAAAAAGTGCAGTTGCAACTGTAACTGGATCTCAAACTGAAAACTTGACAATTAATACGAATGGATCATTAAACTCAACAATTAGATGTAAACTTACTGCAACTGATGTTCAGCAGTCACCACTATTTTCTAATACTGTAAGTTATGTTGTGGTAGAACCAAGATCATTACTTGAAATTGAAACTTATAATTACACAGATGCTACCGTAACACTTTCCGAGTTTGACTTATCTGATGGTGACCTAACGATTGATTATGCATCATACTCTGGAAACGCAGTATGTTTGTATGCAGGAGATAAGGATATTGATATTGAAATGGAAATGTATGGTGGTCATGGTGCTCCCCAGATTTACTGGGATGTTGAAAGAGGAAATAATTTGTTCACTGGTGCGGGGATCGCTGGAGGAGAGGGTGGATACTCTAAAATTAGATTTACTATGGAAACGAATGAGGAATATATCATCACAGGATTATTCTCTGCAGTTAATGCACCATTTCTTTATAGAAAAGCATCTTTGATTGCGGTAGTTGGTGCTGGAGGCGACGCTGGTAGAGGATTTAATAATTCTAGTAGAGGAATTGGAGGAGATGGTGGAGGTATCAGTATATCTGGTACTGATGCTAGTACCGGAACTGGATTGGGGGGAGAAAAAATTGAAAGTGGAGAACTTCCATCTACTGGAATTGTGGGAAGTGGTGGATTTGCTAATCCTATGGCTCGTCATCGAAGAATTCCCACCAAACGTATCGTAGGAAATATAGCAGGTGATACTTACGCAGCACTCAGAGCAGGTGGAAGAACTATACCATGCACAAGAGGTGTTTATTGGAACGAACAAGGCAAATCATCTTGTGAAGATCTTGGAACTATTAAGTTTAGAACTCCTATTGGAACTGAAATATCCAATACTGCAAATATTGCAAGAGGATATAAGTCGGGATATAATATTATTCAAACTCGTGGACTATCACCTGAGGGTAATGGGGTAAGTCAATCAGGATCTGGTGGTGCTGGTGCTACTGGAGGCCGTGCTGGGACTAGTGGTGGAGGTGGAGGTGGTGGATCAGGATATACTGATGGATCTATAACTGTAGTTGAAACTCGACTTGGTGGTAGCTTGGGACCTGCTAAAATTATTATTCGTATTGCTGATCCAAGTACAATTGATCCATCAACCACACTTCAAGATGTAATATTTGATATTACATCTTCAAACCAGATTAATACGATTACCTTTGTAAAAGAAAGTGGTAGTGGTCCAGATAGAATTACATTTGGTCCAAACTCAGGAACTGTTGTTGTGCGTGTAGGATTTGGTGCAGTTTATACACGAGAAAGTGTTTTGATTAATGGTGCTCCTGGTGGAATTGTTAGATTGACTGATAATACACTTGAACTGGAAGATACGGCCGGTGAAGACGATTTCACCGATTTAACTATTACCCCAAGAAAAGGTAGATTTACAAGTGACTCTAGATATGAGTTTATTAGAGCAAGTGAAACAGTTTCATTCACTCAATCAAGAACTTCTAATGAAAATCTTGGAGTTACCATGACCTTAGTGTCTGGAACTGGAACTGGGCCACCAACAATCAGTTTTGGATCTTCTCCTGGTTTTAGTGGCACACTTCCTAGCCCTATAACCGCAACAATTCAGCAGGGAGCAGTTTATACTATTACATCAACAAATGGTGTTGATTCAAGAACTTTGAGTGGAAGCACATTAACATTTTCTGATAATGATTCTAATCCTGGATCTTTAAGTGTCACTCCAGATAATGGAGAATGGACTTCAACATCCAGATACGAGTTCACTTAGATACTTGTATAAATAATAAAAAATAAGCACGGGGGAGAGTGAACCCGAATGGCAGTCAATAAGAATTTTGTTGTCAAAAATGGACTAGAAGTAGCAACAGATGTAATTCTGGCAAATGCTACTACTAAAAATGTTGGTATTGGTTCTACTCAACCAGAATTTACATTAGATGTAAGGGGTGGAATTGGTGTTACTGATATTCAGGTCACTGGATTTTCTACTTTTACAAAAGATGTACAAGTAGGAGCATCTGGTAGCGTATTTTATGTAAGTAATTCTACCAATAATGTTGGTGTTGGAACTTCTGTTCCCAACCCTGCATATACATTAGATGTGCGGTCCTCAGTTTCTACTGGGCAAACTGCACTTTACGTTTATGGTGACATGCGTGTCACTGGTGATCTTAATCTTGATGATATCACACTTGATGATGCATCAATCGAGAATCTTATAGTTACTGATACTCTTCATGTAACTGGACTGACGACATTTGTTGGTTATACAACCTTCAGTGATTATGTTTACATTCAAGATGGATTAAATGTAATTGGTGCAGGAATTACCGCTGATACATTAAATGTATTAGGAGTTTCTACATTTGTAGGATTTTCAACTTTCCAAAATAATGTTTTTATTGCAGGAATTTCTACATTTGTAGGGTTCTCTACATTTAATGATTACGTCTTTATCCAAGATGGATTGAATGTTGCTGGTGTTTCATCTGTAGGTGCTGCAATTACGATGTACCCTTCATCGGGTATTGTAAGTGCAACTTCATTCTATGGTGATGGATCAAATCTCTCTGGTATTGCAACAAATCTAGTCAGTTCTATTGGTGTTTCATCTGAAGGAACATTTGTTGGAACTGGTGCAACTATTCTTGATTTTAAATCATCAAATGGATTAAATAATGTTGAGATTTCATCAGGAATTGCAACAGTCACCGTAACAACCGGTGCATCTATTGGTCTTGTAATCGCACTTGGCGGTTAATTTAATAAATACTCATAACACGTAAAGAAAAATGGCAGAAGCATTTTCAAATAAATTAACAAGGGCAGTTGGAATTGTAACCAGTTATTCTGGTAGCACAGTTGCTGCAGGAAGCACCGTTATTACAGTGACTGCAAATACTGGCATTGGCGTTTCTGACATAATTGATAATGGAAACTTTATTTTTGGAACAAAAGTTAAACAAATTAACGGAACAACGATTTATGCAGATCGTGTTTCTACAAATACAGCATCTGCCACAAGTCAGGTAGTAAGATTTCTTGGAGTTACTACAGCATATACTTCACCTGCTGCAACCAAGAGTATTTTGATTGGTGGAACATTTGCCAATAATACTAACAGCTCAATCAATTTATTTGTTGAAGCATATGATCAAAGTACTGCGGTTGGTGTAGGAATTGCACAAAAAATTCCTGTTCCTTCTGGAAGTTCTTTTGTTATCTCTGACACTGGAAAGACTTTGCTTGAAGCAAGTGATGAGTTGAGAGTTTATTGTGATACTGCAAATGCAGTTGATGTCAACCTTAGCATTCTAACAGGAGTTAGTTAATGGCAGATCGTAACGGATATATTGGAAG
>Ga0257110_1000805_pt1 | contig 14804 bp, 9 predicted proteins | sample LP_taG_7_FD_190184 | JGI IMG/M metagenome (GOLD analysis project Ga0257110, IMG submission 190184) | Marine microbial communities from Northeast Subartic Pacific Ocean, Canada - LP_J_2015_P26_10m | ecosystem: Environmental > Aquatic > Marine > Oceanic | place: Canada: Northeast Subartic Pacific...
TTTCAATGCCGAACATAATTTACAAAAATGGACAACTATCAATGATAATACAAGTTATGTTTAATTATTCAAATGTAAACAATAAATTAGTATTACAATCTTTAAACAAAGAAACGTCAGTTATAATTCACCATTTATTATATAGTTACTTTTTATCTTTATAAAAATCGACATTGTCTTTATTTTTGACCAAACCATATTTTTCTACCATATAATTTCGTCCAAACAATACACCATCTAAACAATAGGATGGCATGATCCGTATAAATACAATAACATCTTTATTAAAATCTTTTATATTACATTTTTTAATATATTTCTCACTGTCTCTATCATCTTTTAATAAATATTCTTCATCATGATATGTATAATAACTATCTGTATAATCAAAAAAACTTTTTCTAGTCAAGTCTTTATAAATATCGTTTATTTCTTTCATTTTATATTCATCATAGATTACGGTACAATTGCGAACCTTATCATATTTACAAAAATTTTTAATAAAATATACTCCAGCACAATGCTCTGGATCCATATATATGTCTTGATTTTTCCAAGCCATTAATTGTATTTTAGACCATAAGTTATAATTAATAATAGAAGGTGCCAGTGCATGAATATAATTTTTACGAATAAAACTTAAATTAATGTACGTCATATTAGATAAATAATATTGTATAATATCATCTAATTTAATTTTTTCATTCACTAATTTCCAATCATCTTCTAACCAAAAAACTATAACATTATCTTTATTTAATTGTTTCTGACGTTGTCTCACAAAAATATCCATATTTACTCCTATATTTCGACAAGCATTCAAAAAATTACCCTCTTTATTGTATTTATCAACAAATATTATGGGAATATCTGTTATTATACTTTTTAAATTATTTTTAGTGACTTCAATGTCTTCGTTTAATTTTTCAATATAATCAACATTAATAAACCATTGAACATCATATTTCGATCTATCTAATTGATTGATATAATCATACCAATTAGGAATCATATCTTTATGTAATTCTGAACGATTAATCGCCGTGGTTCCTATTAATATTGTTTTTTTCTCAAAATTATTCATATACTGTATTTATATACATTCTACTTTGCTAAAAATATAATGTATTATTTGTAAAAATCTTTTGTTTTATTGTTATTTTTTTCAATATCATATTTCTTCATAAAATTTCTACCCAAATCAGAACAAGAAGAACAAGTTACACGAATAAAAGTAATTTTATTATTAAAAAATTCCAATATATCATTTTTATCAATATATTTATCTAAAATAAAGTTATCCTCTTTTTTAACATCATATGTATAACAACTTTTATCCGATTCAAATATTTTCATATCAAAAAAACTTTTATCGTGTTGTTTATATTGATTAATTAAAGTGATATTATATAAATCATCATAACTTCCAAAATGTTTTTTATAGTATAATCCCACACAATGTTCTGGATCAATATGTTCCGATTGATTTTTCCAAGCGGGTAAATGCAATTGTGACCACAATCGATAACTAATAACACTCGGTGCTAATGCATGAATATAATTAGTACGAATAAAACTCAAATTAATATACGTCATATTGGATAAATAATTTTCCATCAATTCCTGTAGCGGAATATTTTTAGGATTTAATTTCCAATCATCTTCAAGCCAAAATACAGAAATATCATCTATATCTAATTGATTTTCTACAACATATTGTTCCATAGTGACAGAAACCCCTTTACACGCTTTTAAAAAATTACCATCCTGGTCATTTTTTTTGATAAAAAAGGTAGGTATATCTGTAATAATATTACGAAAATTATTCATTGTTTCTTGGACAGATTCTTCTAATTTTTCAATATAATCAACATTAATAAACCATCGGATATTGTATTTTGATTTATCCAAAGCATTTATGTAATTATACCAATCGGGAATATTATCCTTATGCAGTAAGCTTCTGTTTATAGAAGTAGTACCAATTAAAACGGTTTTCATTTATATTAACAATATAATAAATATTCTTTAAATTCCTTTAAATATTCAATGCTCATCAAGTTTTTTGTTATTATTATTATTATTATTATTGTTATATTTGTAAAAATATTTTGTATTTTCATCTTGAACTCTTCGCTTAATAATATGATATTCTTGCATAAAATTTCTACCATAATTAACTCCTCCTACACAAAAACTACAAGTTACACGAATAAAAGCAATTTTATCTTTTAAAAATTTTTGAACATTACTCTTTTCAATATACTTGTCTAATATAAAATTACTCTCGTTTTCAATATCATATGTGTAATAACTATTATCAGAATGAAATATTTCTTGTTGAAAAAATGATTCATCATGTTCTTTGTATTTATTAATTAAAGTGATATTAACTATATCATTATAATCACCAAATGTTTCTTTATAATATAATCCAATACAATGTTCAGGATCAATATGTTCGTTTTGTTGTTTCCATGCTTCTAAATGTATTTTTGACCATAATGAATAACTAATTATACTTGGTGCGAGAGCGTGTATATAATTATTACGAATAAAACTCAAATTGATGTAAGTTAAATTCGACATATATTGTTCAATCAACCGTTCTAAAGGTATATTTTGAGGATTTAATTTCCAATCATCTTCTAACCAAAATACGTGGACATCGTCATTATTCAACTTATTATCAATAACATATTTTTCAATTGAAGTAGAAACTCTTTTACACGCGTCTAAAAAATTTCCCTTTTTGCTATTCACATCATTTACAAAAAAGAGGGGCATATCGTTAATAATTTGAGAAAAATTGTTTTGTGTTTCTTGGACAGTTGATTCTAAACGTTCGATGTAATCTATATTAATAAACCATGCGACATTATATTTCAATCTATCTAAGTTAGATAAATATTTATACCAGTCAGGAATATTATCGTTATGTAAAACCGGGCGATTTATAGCAGTTGTACCAATTAATATCGTTTTCATTCTATATATAATAGAAAGTCTTTAAAATATCCCATATATTCCTTGCTCATTAATCTACTAACATTTTTCAGAAGCGTTTCGCTATCTGGAACAGTTTTTTTATAAGTTGTCCAATCGTTATGATCAAATAAGGCTTGTTCACTCATCAATTCGGGAGATATACCTATTTTTGTTGATATAATTGGTGTTTTTGTTAATCCGGCTTCAAATACGGATCTTGGACCTCCTTCACATCTAGAAGATACAATATATAAATCAAGACAATTATACAATTCATTGATTTGTTCTAAAGATATCATATTAAAATATTTATATGGAATACCTAATTTTTCTAAATTTTGTATAATATATTCTCTACGTAAACCCGTCAATACAACAACAATGTTTTTATTTTCTTTAAACATATCTTTCACAATATTAACAAACAGATCTGGCCCCTTAGATATTTTGGGAAGATTGCTTTTACCTTCTGTATCTTTTTGGAAAGAGCCGATTAAATAATCTGTCTCTTTGAACTCCCAGGTTTCACGTAATTCTGTTTTTTTTGGAATATGATAAAAAATATCGCTGTTTATCCATAATTTTTTTGCGTGCGTCTTGGACGGTTCTAAATAATACTTCATATTCTCTTTTGTAATATCGCATATAGCATGAAAAACATTCCCATATTCGCGCATAAATTTAAACTGTTCGGCTAGCTGGTTTAAATAAACCTTTTCTAGATCAATATGATGTTGTGTAAAAATAACCCTTTTCTCTTTTAAATTTTGCAACCATTGGTCTCTTGTAAATCCCTTAGGTGTAAAACGATGGTTCCAAGGAGCTAAATACCATATTATATCTGCGTCTTGCGCATTATATGTGGTTTCTTCAGGAAAACAATCTTGAAACTCCTTTTTCAATATATCACAAATCCATTTTTGGTTTTTAAATTCCGGGTGATTGTCTCGTATTTCGTCAGAAATAACAAAGATTTTTTTGGGAGATATTACTTGAATAAAACGTTCTACGTATTTTTTTACGGTATATTCAGATGCCCATTCCAACCCTTTGTTACGATATTTTTCAATCATTTTTTTATTCTTTAATGTAGAGATGATTTTTTGAATAATTTCATCATCACTCATTTGATCATTTAACTCAACTACAAAATCATTAAAACGGTTATCTTCAAATGGTATATCACCCAAGACAATACTACCCGCCATTGGTATTTCTACATATTTTCCAAGCCGATATTTGTACTTTGATGTACACGCTAAACACAATGTTGCTTTGTTTATAACTTCATTGTAATTGATTTGATTTACGTTTTGAAAACTTTTTGTGCCTTTATAACTAGGGTGTCTATGAACGTGTATATTAAAATCTTTTAAACGATTTTCTTGTTCTTTAATAATTAAATTTGATAACCTATATTTTAAAGGATAATGTTTTTCTTTTGTAATTCCGGATATTAAGATATCGATAGATTTGTCTTGTCCAAGAGGTTTAAATACATCTGGGTTTGCACAATGTGGAATATAGAACAATTTCTTTGAAGACACATCTTTATAAAGTTCTTCGTATTTTAAGAAATCATTATAATGATGTGAAATAATAATATTTGTATTTGATTCATCGATCTCTTTACGTGTCCATTCTTCGTCCCACATTTCATTATACCGAAGACACGTTTTAAAAGGAAGTTGTTTTGAGTGATCGAAATTATAATTATCATTCAAGGGTTTATACCAAACCACTAGATCAAATGGAATATTAAAGGCTATAATGTTCTCTTGTAGAGAGATAGATGCATCGAAAGAAGAAAATCCTGGACCTGTTAAATACAATGATACATCTGGATGTTTACTTAAATATTCAATTGCCCAAAAACGAACACGCGACATTTTTGTTTGTAGATAAGATGCATCGCAAACATAGAGAATTTTCATTGAAGAAATATCTTTGACGCTTAGAAGGCTATCAATATAATTTTGAAATTCTTCACTTGTTTCTTTATCATTATTTAAATAATCATTATCAACTGTTATTTTCATTGACTATAAAAAATAATAAGATATTTATATAATTCTTATTATTTATTTAAACCCTTCAATATTCGTCGGTTTAAAATGTTTCAATCTGTTTTTTATTTTTCACAATGTTACCACAATTAAGAGATAAATTCATAATATCATAATATTTCCAGTAATTTTTGTAAAGTCCATTGGTAAACCAAGGTTTAAATACACCAGACCAATCAATAACATCTTTATGTAAAAGGTCCTCTCTATCCCATGATTTACGATCAGAACCAAGGTCTTGAATTACATCTAACACTTCATTTATATTACCCATTTTATTATAAAATAACAAGTTTTGTAGGGACATTGTAAATAATTTAAAAATTCCACCATCTTTATTATTGTGTGCATTTGTTAATTTAATCATATTATTATAAACTCCTTTCCATTTTTTACAATTTGTTATAAAAGGTGCACCCATAAAAACATATTCATTCATATTTATATCTTGACCAATTATTTGTTTCCATTTGCAATCTTCATTTAAAACGGATTTCATAGTAATAGTAATTTGTTTACGATTATTCTTATGTTTCCGATCAGCTAAACAAGCATACATATCTTGTTTTAATGTAAAATAAGACAATTTGTTTATAATATCGTATTGAACAATACTATCGGAATCTAAATAGATTAATTTTTCATATTCCATCATTTCACCAATAAGTAAACGTGATAAATTGCCGACATTTAATAAATGACCACCACCATTGTAGCATTTTAAATTAAAAAAGCCATGATATAAAATATTAGTATCTAAATACAGAATAGTTTTACTTATTGTTGCACTTATTTTATTTTCAAAATTTTGTAACATATTTGAAAAAATATTTTGTTCTTCAATTGGAATAATAAAATTAAAATGAGCTTTTTCTATATAACTTGTATTATCAATAACCGAATATAATGATGCGAACAATCCAACAAAATACTTTTGATCACTACATAAAAGAACGTTTACTTTATTATTGTCTTGTAATTTTTCTTGTTTAAAATTACCTATTGTATAACTACCATCTAAATCAATTATTTCTACATTTTTGTACTCATTTTTACTATAATAAATTACATTTTCTCCTTTTAATAATTTAAATGAAGTACTATTATTAAGAAATATATAACCATTATCACTGTTTGATTTTACATTTAAAACAACGTGCATAAATGTTGTTGATATAATTTCTTTTTTACTGGACGATATCTTTATCATTTGATTATAATAGTTATTTGCACAAAAATGTACGTTAAATAATCTCTGTGTTTTTTTTACATTTTCAATATAAAAGTCATAATTGTTTATTATAATGTCTATTTTTCTCAATAAATCATCAAAAGTAGTAAACAAATCGCCAATTTTATACGGAGACATAGTTGTTAATTCACGAGAACCGCCTTGTTTATTAGAACATAAAATAGGTAAACCGCAAGAAATTGCCTCTATAACATGATTAGGACAAGAATCATAAACTGAGTCTGTTATATATATATGGTATTTATTTAAATGATCAGCTAAGCGTCTTCCTGAAAACGGTCCAAGAATAGGTACACTTTTAAACATATCTGGAACATTTTGTCCAATAAACGTAAAATCTATATTTGTTGTGGAAGTTTGTGTATACTTCCATAAATTATAATATAATTGATAACCTTTATGCATATTACTGCTCCAATGATGTGTAACTAATTTTATTTTATCATTAAGAATCTTTGGAGCATCATAAAAAATCCTTTGATCACAACCATTAATAATAACGCTAAAATTATCTTTTATAGAAAGATTTTTTTTTTTAAATTTATCAAAATAATATGTTTTTATGTAATTACTGTTAAATATAAAAAAATCAATGGCGTTAAAATTATTCATAATCTGTAATTCTCTAGAATTATTATCATTTACCACCCTTGTTTTGTCACAATCATTTACACGTATAACAATTTTACCACCGTGTTGGTTTTTATAGTTTATAACATCTTCTAATGAATATACTTTAAATTTATTATCTTTAAATGGATCTATAATAACGTAAATACAAGTGTTTGGTTCTAATTCGTATGTAATTTCATAATCACTATATATATTTGATATAGCTCGTATTAAATAGAAAACAGAAATATTACCACCCCCATAAGCAATGTTTTCATTAGGTTTAAAGTTAAAGAATATCTTACGTTTATTATTGATCATTTTTAATTTTCCATTAATGTTTTCAATATTATTATTAAAACAAAATGTTTGATCATATTTATCTTTACACATAGAATAAGCGTTTGTGCTCATTTCATTCCATTGAGATATATTTATTTTATAGGCTTTATCTAAAATAGGAACAATACTATCAGTTTTCAATGATGAAAAAACAGTTTTTAATTTATCAAATGTTAGATCATATCGTATGGATTTATATGTTTCGTTCATTTCGAATAAAAATCCATTAATTCCGTTAATAATAATTTCATTTATTCCATTTACATCACTATGAATGCAAGGTATTCCATAAGACATTGCTTCAATTAATGAAAATGGTTTTCCTTCTGTGACCGAACTTGAAATTATATAATCAACTTGTTTGTACATCTCTACAATATCATTAAACTGTAGTTTCCCTAACAATTTAATATTATCATTAATATTGACTAGTGTTTCTGTTCCATCACCGATAATATAAAGAGTAAGATTTTGTTCATGATACTTATTATATTCATTTATACCATTAATAAGATGTTGAATATTTTTCTCCTTTGAAAGACGACCCACAAAAGCCAATGAATATGAAAATTGTTTTTTGTTATTTATTTTATCCACTTGTGATGTATAAACATAATTTTGGTACAACTTAATTGGTTGCATAAACCCATTTGATAAGAGTAAATTTTTATGAAATTTATTTACCACAAAAAGTTTATCTATTTTTTCTTCATTTCTTATTAACTGCATATTAAATGGATCCATAGAATTGTGACACATAACAATAGATTTTGATATATCCCAATTAATAGCTTCGTTTAATTTATTGTTAAAAATAATTTCGTATTGTTTATCTCTAATTAAAGTCTCTATCTGATAGGTTAATGTTTTTTTTACTATAAAAGAATGGGGTATATTGTTGTTTAATCGATTTACTTGGAAATTATAATTATCGCTTTTAAAAAAACGACTGGAAATAATATCAACATTAAAATATTTATCTAAAAATGTAATTATTTGCATTGATGTCTTTTGTACACCACCATACCCATTTATTATCTTACTTATAAATAATATTGATTTATCGTGAAAAATATCTTTTTGTAAATCATCTTTTATAGTTTTATAATATGCAGTATTATTTTTACAACCATAATCATAAGATTGTATTAAAGTAAATAACAATTTATTATATTTTCTATTTGTATTAAAAACATAGTCTTGATAAAAATTATTAATATCTAAGAAATTTTTGTCTATGTTATAATGACCATATAGATAATACAAATCTATAAATTCATCCTCATTGTATTGTCGGTTATTATAACCAATAATATCATTTACTACATTTGTAATTGTTAATGTGGAAGTATTTATTTCAATGTCTTTACTGCTATAAATAAAAAAAACTAATTCTTTACAATCGTAATTATCGAGTACATAAGCCATAATATTGTCTTTATCAAAATAATTATAAATATCTACATAAAAATCAGTTACGTTACCTAAAATGTATAGCGTTTCTTTTTTAATAAGATAAGAAATATCTTTTTTGAATGGTAAAAAATTAATCATTTTTTTACATCCAAAAAATATACTTTCAACCAATACATTACTGCAAGATTCAAAGAAACTATCTTGCACAATATATTTTATTTGTTTATAATACAATTCCATATCTTCTTTATTAACTAATTCAATGCATTTTAGCCCTAGATCTTTATATTTTTCACTTCCTTTTCCTATTAAAATAGAATTAGATTTATCTTTTAAAAAATCAATTGATTTCGAAACGTCTTTTATTTTACGTGTAAAATCACTAACAATTAAACCATAATCGTATTTTCTCTTATGAAAATTTAAATCATTTAAAATTGTATTTTTATAATAATTTATAAAAGAACTACAAAACACACCACAATTTAAATTATACCATTTGTATAAAATATCTTTAACGTGTTTACTGTTTGTAAACGAATAATCAGATTCTTTTATTTGTTTAATTGTTTTCATATTAATAAATTTATCTTGTTTTTCTTGTGTATCAAGTGATGTATAATGAACATTTAAATCATTTACATAAATACCTGGTATTAAAAATATTATAGGACAATCAATGATTTTTTTCAGAGATATTTCGCACGTAGATTTTAAAATAATTAATTCAGGTGTAAAGTGCAAATTTTTAATAGTATCTTCTAATTGATTTTTTTTAACAATAGTATATTCATCGTTTGTATCAAACTTTTTATTTTCTTCATAATCCCAATTCCAATAAATTGAATATATAAAATGATTTTTCTTAAAATAATTAGATAAGTAAGAACAATTCGTTGCTGCACCACCGTATCCAGGATAGTCGCTGCAAATAAATAAAATATTTTTATATATAGATATGAATTGTTCAAAATAATCTATATTTTTATTAACATCTACCAATGTCTCTGTGTTTATTTCTTGCGTTGAATCAAAATTTTCTACTTCATATAAAAAAAATTCATTCAATGAACAGTATTTATGTAAAATTTTATATAGTGTTTTTCTAAAATAATGATCACTGGTATTATTTTTAAACAATTCATTTGTATTTATATACAAATATGGATGATATAATTCTTCTTTATAATTATTATACCAGTGATAATATGCTTCTTCTTCTGTTGAAAACTTTTCCTTGACTATTTCTTCATACATTTTTTGTTTAAAACAATGAATATACTCCCCCCTTTGTTTCAATAAATAAACATTTCGATGTTCGTTATGACCAAATTCAATAATATGATTTAATGCAGCTTCTTTTGTTATAATATTACATTGCCTAAGATCTGTATATTCTAGTATATATCTCTCCCAGTCTACAACATCTCCTATTGTATCTATAGTATCATCTTTTTGTAATATAAATGGTTTTTCTCCAATATGAGATAGAGAAAATAATTCTCTAAAGTCATAACACCCATGATGAATCATATGCCATATTAAATCATAATCACTTTTAACAGACGCCATTTCTAAATCACTATAATCATTACGATATTGTTCAATATCAAAATATGTTACTTGTACAATTTTTTCTGAAAGAATATCGTGTAACCAATCTTTGAAATTTTTTTTTATACTCTCTTCATCTTTTTCTTTCAAAAATATATCTTGCAAATATTCCATTTATATATAAATTAGAAATATATAAATCTAATAAAACAGTTTTAATTCTGGAGTATTTTCAATATGTAGATTTAAATTGATAACTTTAAGTAAATATTGTTTTTTAAAAAACCCAATTTGTGTGGATAATTTTTTTTCTTTTGTGTAAATCATATATTTTTTCCATAATTCAAAATTAATATCATCAATATTCGAATCACAAATACAATAATTAGGATAATAATATTGTTTTCTAGAATGGATTAATTTTTCCATATTTTTCTCAATAAAATTATTATCGAACAAAGATGTTTCGTTATTATTAATAATACAAAAATATTCACTATTACAAACACGAATATCATTTACTGATTTATAGTCATAATTTCCAAACAAATTATTATTATTATTGTTAAATAAATAAACAGTAAGGTCATATGATGGTTTTAACAGTGATAAGTTATTAAAAATATATTGATTGTGAATATTGGTTTTTTCAATTAGCTTAAATTCATTTAAAATAGGATTATTGTTTAAATGAAAAGCTAATATTATTTCCATCGTATTTTTGTTATAAGCAGTTGTTGTATTTACATCTACATCTTTTATTTTTTTACCATTAATTGATTGTTTTTCTGTAAAATGAATAATATTCCAATCATTAGATACTGTATTCATATGGTTATGAAAAGTATAATGAAAAAAATCATCAAAAATAAAACTATCGTCAAATATTAACATTGTTTCTTGATTACATTCAATAGCTGTCTGAAATAATTGTAAAATAGTACCCGATTTGTCATCATAAAATACAAATTTTACGCAAATATTATGATCCACAAAATTTTTTTTTAATTTATCAAAATCACTATCATTATTATACAAAGCATATACAATATCAAATGAATTATTTACAGTCTTTAATGGTTGATTCTCACTATTTACAGACCAATGATAATTATGTATAAATTGTTTAAATAAGTCTCTTTTTTCTTCTGAAATACCATCCCACGTCATTTTTGTCTTAATGTTTCTATCAATACATTCTTTTGGATGATATACGACTCGATGAAACGGAATTGATAAAAATTTGGAAAAAGCAAAACTCATCCAAATATCATCAATCTTAAAAATGTTTTCAGAATAATTATTAAAATTATATAACTCATTGAATAAGAAAAGATTAACGTCAATGATACAACCTCCAGGACCAAAATAAGCAAACGTTTTAAAATGTTGTTTGCGCGAGAACTCTAAGTCACCGTATGATAATATATTTTCATAGTTAGCATCTTTATTCCAATAATCATCTTTTTCAAATATTTTACCATACCATGATAAAACACTCAATGGTTTAAATTTTTTAATATACATATCAACCCAATGTTCATCATATAATTGATCATCGTCAAAAATGATAACATTTTCTAAATATGTACGTCGGTATAAATCCTTAATTATATACAATCGCGTAATACAATGGTAGTTATAATTGTATCGATGTAAAGATATATGAATTTTATCGTTATATTTTTCAATAAGAGCATCTATTTCTTTTTGTAAATGTAATTCCGTATTATTATCAATTAAATGAAGATGTATATTTTTATTTGTTTGTTGTAAAATCATATCGAAAATTTTAACTAAATTTTTATTTCTACAAAATGTCGCCATTATCAAATGAGTGGTTGTTTTTAAAGGTTCACAGCATAACTCTTGTGAATAATTGTATGTTATTACATTATTATGATTATTTTCAAAAATAGATAATATCTTTTTTGTATTAGCTGATATATCCAAAAGACAAAGTGGGATATGTAATTTTTCTAATTTATCTTGATTTACTTGTTTCAATATTTCTTGAAGTAAAACACATTTACAACAAGTATATTCTGGTTCTATATACGATTTTTTTGAAACATTGCTATTAAAACATAATTTAATAGCATTTTCTAAAAAAAATGTGTTTAATTTAGATAACAAATCGTGGGTTATATTTTTAGTTATTAGTACTAAACTATTAGGTGATTTATGCATACAATAATTTAAAATACTTTCATTCTTTGATTTTTCTATTTTGTGTAATTTTAATAGTTTATTATTTATTTTGGGTATATTATCTAAATTTTTATATAATAATATAATTTCTACATTACTATAAAATATATTCGCACACATATGAAAAATATTATCATTATAATCAATAAATACTGTAAATTCCTGATATAAAAAATTAACCATTATATAATATTGAAAGTATATAAATATTTATATCTATGTACAAATATTATACAATGGTTAAACACGCTAAATTGTTTCTTTGCATTACCAGTGATGATCTTGCTCTTCACGATAAATACACTGAGCAGATTCAAAGACACAACAATACCACTTTAAACAATCCATATCATAATGCAGGATTTGATGTTTATTTTACACGTGATGTAACTATCGAACCTAATAGCAAATCAGAATTTGTAAAAATGAATATTATTTGCGAGATGCACGTGTTTAATGAAAAGAATGAACGTTGGGAACCAGTTAGTTATTATAGCTATCCTCGTTCAAGTATTTCAAAAACACCCCTTATGTTAGCCAATAGTGTAGGTATAATCGATAGTGGTTATAGAGGCCAACTTATTGGTGCTTTTAGAAACATAGCATCATCTGAACCATATACGGTAGAAAAATATAGCCGTCTTTTGCAAATATGTGCTCCTGATTTGCGTCCTATTTATGTAGAATTAGTGACTGAAAATTTCTTTGATCAAACGGAACGTGGTTCGGGCGGGTTTGGTTCTACTGGAATATAATATTTATAGTATATATATGCGTTTTGAATTTTTTGAATCAAATGATAAAACCTTTTTTAAAGCTATATTAGAAAATGATGAAACAATTGAAGGTATTCAAGCACAAAGTCCATATCCTAAAATGAAATTACTCAATAACATTTTAGAAATAAACTATGTTTCAAAAAAAAAATTGCATCCTGATATTATAGCAGCAATATGCATAACTTGTTTTTATCCATGGATAAAATATTCAGCTAAAATGCCATTTCCTGTATCCAAAACATTTGCAAGAGGCCTTGAAATGGATATTTTACCACAACACGAAGTTATAGATGGAATATATCGTGCTACAAAACCAATTACAATTAGAAATATTAATGAATTTTTACAACCATATATTGGTGGATCTGAAACAGTAACTGCTTATGGTGGGGGTATGGATTCTACCGCAATTGCACTGTTATTTCCTGAGTTTCCTTTAATCCATTCAAGTAACTTAAATGATTCAAATGAAAGAAAAAACGTCATGAAACAATATGTTAAAGATAATTTAAAAAATGATTTCTATGTTATTGACTCAAATTGTAAAGAACTAACCAATATTAATGATTTTACCACTTTTACAAACATTTTTTTAACACCTTTAATATTATCTGCTGATTTATCCATCTCTAATGTAATATGCGGTTCTATACTAGCTGCAACGTGTCTCTCAAATGGAGTTAAATATTTCCCTCAATTTGACCCTAAAAAACGAAATAGATGGATTCGATTTTATAATAAAATTGGATTTAATATGTTTTCTCCAATGGCAGGTTGTTCAGAATTAATCACTGCTAAAATTGTTTCAAACTATAACTTACAAGATAAAGTTTTGTATTGCGAATTAAATAAGGGATTACCTTGTAATCTATGTACAAAATGTTTTAGAAAACAATTGGAACTTACATATCACGGTTATGATAAATTTGATTTTAATAATTTTGATAAAAATATAATTACAACCTTACTATCAAAACGACCATTGTTTATGACACACATCTTTATAGAAACTATTAAAAACAATAAAAATCTTCCAGATTATTTTTTTGAAACGGTAAAAGATTTATCTCATATTCAAACAGACTTGTTTAACCGAATTTATTCAAAAAGTTTTATTTATTTTCCCGAAGATATAAAAGATAAATTAATATCCGAATTAACAAAATACGCCGATTTAATGACTGAAGAAGAAGAAAAGTATCTTGAAAGTTGGGATCTTACAAAATAAAATATGAAAAAATTAGAATGTTTTTCATATTTTTTGGTGTGGATTTATTTAAAAATAAAATCCTCGGTTGCAATTATCTACATCGGATTTATAAAAAATATGTTTATTATCGTGTTTTGAACAAAAAATGGGTCTGCCTGTTTTGTACATTATTTGAATCCATTTTTCACGTTTTTTTAGTTGCAAAGCAATATGTGGAAGAGGTTCTACTGCCTTTTTTTCCATATATTTATTTTCTTCCATATATCTATTTACGAGATTTTTTTGATTTCTTCCCATACTTTTTCTTTCTGCGTGTTACATTTTTACGCTTCTTTTTTGTTGATGATTTCTTTTTACCACCTTTTTTTTCCATG
>Ga0257110_1000810_pt1 | contig 14728 bp, 17 predicted proteins | sample LP_taG_7_FD_190184 | JGI IMG/M metagenome (GOLD analysis project Ga0257110, IMG submission 190184) | Marine microbial communities from Northeast Subartic Pacific Ocean, Canada - LP_J_2015_P26_10m | ecosystem: Environmental > Aquatic > Marine > Oceanic | place: Canada: Northeast Subartic Pacific...
ACCCGTGGGACGGCTGTCCCTGCGCGCCCTGATGAGCAGCGCTTAGCTTAGGGTGCGGCGAAGCGGCCCCGGTGGCACCGAGCGACATCGCCGGCGGCAGGCGTACTTGCCGCGCTCTGCTGCGGCGAAGGAGGGGGGGCGCAAGGTACCCAAGTAGGTTGATTAACCGGATGGCACCCTTAGGCTAGTGCCAGCCATTACCAAGCCGAAATCCAAGTCGAAATCCCCACGTAAGAGAGCGGATGCACAATCATGCCGAGCCAGGATACATATTCCAGCTGGACGCTTGACCTTGTGGGAAATGCTCGAAGCCAATTTGGCAGCTTGCAAAAGACGATCCTGTGAGAAGACAATCCGCACAGGGCCAACTAATCCAATGGGGGTCCTATTTGCTTTGTGGAGACATGGCAAGCTCTTGCCCTGAGAGTACAATCGTCCAGCCATGGCCTGCCATACCATGCCAAAGCTGGGTTTGTATGGAAGGAGTCAACGAACAAGCGGGATAAAGCAGCTCTGAGAAGCTAATTCGGTGAGGTCGCTTCTGAGAGCCCTTAGGTTGCGCAGTTCGCCATTCAGGAGCATCTCGGGAAATCCGCTCCTCTTTGTCTTCAAGTCATAACTCACGAGTCTGTCTTCCACTTCACCCAAGAGAGCGAGGTAAGTTTCAGTGTCCACGTTGGGGATGACATGAGGTAGACCATATTTGATAGCAATGAATTGGTACACCCTAGTGAGCTGGCGGGAGCTAGCCGTGACACAGGCTGTGTAATCAAGTCTCCGAAAGCCGAAGGATATGAGCCGCTGTTTTATCACGTCGAATTCTGGCGAGCCGTTAATTAAGAGCTCAGACGTACCTGGAACATGATCCAAATGCAGGTCGATGCGCACACAGTCATGATCGTTTGGTTCCAGCGCAAAACCGTGGTACCTATCAACATGTGCACTATTAGCACCAGTGTAGATGAGTATTGCCCGCCAGTGCGCGCTGGTTGAGGCAGAAAAAGAACATGATTTGGTTGGCCATAATCTTCGAGAAGCTGATCCCCCGATTCAAATTTCCAGGCTGCGGGCGTGACAGCAGTTGGCTCTGCACGGTGCAGACTCGCAGAGGTCTTGTGAACTGTCGCGGTCCTCGGCATCTCGCTGGCATCCGCTGCATTGACGAGATCAAGCATGGGGACCAAGTGCCGCTGTCCATTCCACCAAATTGCGCGACTATCCAGAGTTTGAGCTGCCCAGCGGAAGGCAAACCAACTCAGAGCTATTTCTGCGCGAGGGATCACCTTGGAAAGGGACTCCATCCCCACACGCTCAATTACTGCCTCGTAAGATCGACGGGTCGAAGCAACCTGCACAGGTTTATTAGATCAAGTAAGAGAGAACATTCTATACGCTGTCAGGCGCGCATAGTCCGGCACTGACTCCGAGAGTGCAGAGCCTTGGAGCCTTGCGATTGCAAGAGCACGCGCTTCTTCTGCCGTTTCTGCCCAAAGTAGGGGGGGCAGTAGGGATGTGTCTACCTTCTTGTTCGGCTTAAGACCAAGCGCTGCTGTCACTACTTGGTCCACACCCGGCAGCAGTGCCTGGGGGATTCAAGTGAAACATCTACAGTCTATTCGTGTAATTGAAAAAGAGAAACCAAATTAATGTTTCCTATACCACACAGAAATTTGCAAGGTAGGGGGCAAATATGTTTTCATTTGCATCTGCGGTCCCGGGGTCATTCCCGACATTTGCGAGTACGTTCTTCAATAGGAGGAAGATGAGCGCCTGGAAGTCGTCCATATATAATGCAGCTGCGCCAAGCGCGCGTCGAGCTGCCTTGATCCCGAGACAACCTGGATGGAAAGTATGCCTCATTCCGATAGGCAAATGTAATGAGTCAGAAACGAAACAAAATATTACGCTAAAGCTGACTGCTTTCGGGAATCTCAATGTAGACGTCACGCTTGTATAAAGCTTTGGTGGCTATCGTGCCAACGCGACCACCGTGAGATGAAAGTACCGCTGCCTGAATGTGAAGCTGTGGCCAGTTCATCGACTTCGCCCAGCTGTTGAAGGCCTGGACTCGCAACCCGAGCGGGTGCAGGAGGGTCCCATTCTGCGAAAGAACAAGATTCCAAGTTGCAGCTACGGATACCTCTTTTGGCATGCTCGACTGGTAGTTGGGCTTCGAATTTGCATCGAGCACCCCTTCGGCTTCATACACAAGCTGGCTAAGAAGCGCCTTGCGAGAACGACGGAACTGCACAGCAAGAGACACATCTCTGCTCAACCCACCATTTGATAGCGTGCGTGTATCATCCTCCATGCTCGTCGTTTGAGTTAGGGGGTGATTTGAGACGACATCCAACAAACTGGAGACCAGCGCCGGGGCATCATGTGGTGGCGGTGTGAATGCATACTCGCAGTCTGGCGAAGGTTGGCCTACGTCACTGGTTTGATTCGAGCATCAATCGCGAGGCGCTGTTGGCAGCTAGTCTCAATTGATGCAATGCAAGCTTCCATTTGTTCCATATCCATGTCGATGACCCACAAGAAATATCGCAGGTTTGGATCGATCTTGTCGAGCGATGCTTTGAAGCACGAGGGTGGCATGCTGCGCACGCCAAGAGCTTTAAGCATATCGATTCGCCTGTGAAAGATGTAGATGGTGATAAAATACATCATATGCGCATTTACCGATTCGCATGCTCATTTGAGTCATGATTGAGTGCCGGGAGAGAAATGGGCACACAATCAAAAGGGTTCACCTCCTTGGGTACGAACCCTACGCAGATTCATAATTTGCTTTGCTATTTGTATGAACATTGGATGATACTTGCATAAGACACAACTCTACGCCGCTTAGTAGACCGTGGTGCTCAACATATATTGTCGTGGGATTGTCACCATAATCCTCAAAAAACTGCGCCCCCAGCTCACACGTACGGTCACTGAGCGTCTTAATACTAGTGGGCGTCAATTTATGGTGCTGGAGGAAAAAATCGCCAGAAGCAAATCGTCGAGTTGATGCATGTGGGTGAGGTTTGTAGTTCACGAGATCTGCAACTGGGATCAAGTGGCGTGCACCTTTAAATGTAAGTGCGCGCGAGTCGATGATAGAAAGAGCCCATGCCCATGCTTTACTGGAAGTATGTGCCTCGATGCATGCCCCGAGATTGGAAACTTCTGATGCCCCACAGGCTTTTCGGACGGCAAGGTTGAGGCTCCCGCGGACCCCTGGAGCAGATACACCTGTCAGTCCGTGAGACTGTAGATTTGTTTCTACGAACAGGCTATCTTGCAGAGCTTCGAAGCCTGACTTACTGAACGCCTTGGGTGTCAACACGGCAGACCTTGGTAAAATGTCGAGGTATGGAGCCCATGTACTCTGTTGACCTTTTGCGCGCTCTACCAACAATTGGAACGCAATCGCCTCGCTGTCACTTAGCAGGATATCCGCCCCAAATGATGAAGCCAGTGCGTTACCGCTATCTCCGCTAAAAAAAAGCTCTTGTGGTACATCTAGAACGACAGATTCAGCCAAGACACGCTCCTCGCATCTCAAACCCCGACCCATATCCGCGAAGTCCGCCAACTGCAGCCCATGAGCGGTCCCTCCCATGGAGCGCAACCAGGCAATCACCTCGGATGCCAGACAGCTTGATCGAAGACACAACAATAGCGCATGCCATGGCAACTTATGATTTTGCATCATATTTCATTCCAAGCTAAAATTGCATTTACGGCAGTACAATATGTTTCCGGTAGCGAGTTAGTGGGTTTAGACCACCTATCATCATCCAGCTAAATAAAACTGCTGGCTGTGGCGGTCCTCTCCCAGCTCGCCGCTTCCCCGAGGCCCGGGGTGGCGCGGCTTATTTTTTGAGCGCATATGGCTTCTACTGACATCAGGATGGAATTGAGTGAGGGGGGGCTGAAGTATCTGTCAGTGAAGGTGGAGATGCTAGGCCCGGGGAGAAATACCCCAAACTAGGGTAATAAGGAACATTGATGTCAACGTTACGGGGAAGTGCAGTTTCATCTCCATAGTGTGACGTCGCGATAGAGAGGGAGCAGGGTAGTGTAAATTATGGGGATGATGGTGGATCACAAAGGTACTCAATTCAGATAGGTCCTTTGTGCAAGTTCACTATACTGACTACGAGGAATTCCCTTTTTTGGTTCAGCCCCGCAACTCCCCTTAGCATAAACCGTGGAGAATTAAAGTACGAGGGGAGAGAGGACTCCGAGGGGCCTAACGAGGGATACTCTCAGGATTGAGGAGATCCGTCATGTGTGTAATCCTCTAACTAAGGAAAGCTCTCTAGATGCATGATGTGGCTAACAGGCAGCAAGGTCGTCTATATTCTTTGTACGCTTTCCCACGGCCCGAGGTGGCGCGGCTTATTTTTTTAGCCCGCCCACCACCCTCCTTCGGCGCAAATGAAGCACCCGCCCTATCCTCCGTCCCTGCTGAAGTGGCTGCGCCATCCAAGCGCGGTCCGTCGGCCTTCATTCTGGCACCTTTAATTGAACTGAGCTCAGCCTCCCTCCGAGGGAGGAAATTACCTTGCTTCCTTTAGTTTCAGGCTAGCGGGAGATACGAAAGGCCAAATGGACGGAAGCAGGATAATTTTCCTCCGCGTGGTGGGAGCACCTCGACGACGGCAAAGTGTGCTCTTTTTTAAAATTAAATCGAGACCCGCTTAACGCGATCGGGCCACCTGGTTACTTTTACAATGGCCAGTGATAGCGCCGGGTCCAAACCGCCTGCGAAGGCGACGACCGTGAGGCCGGAACCGACAATTCTCTCGCTCCTGTTATCTTCTAAAACACAGAAGCAGGCATCTGCGGCTGTGTCGGCCCAATCAATGAACACGCTCCCAACGTTAGCAATGATGTCCAAGGCAGAGCAACGTCGAGTTAATCGTTTGCCGAAAGCCTCGGAGGAGGAGGAGTCGCGGACAGAGGATATTCGAAGGAAGTTGGGTTCTCTCGGACGACGAGAATTCTCTGTGGTGTCAGCAATGGTTGCAAGGCACCAACCAATGTCAAAATTAGATCTCAGGACCAATGCCACACCTCTAAAACACTCTACGGGCAGCCGCCTCTATGATTCTGTCCGACGGGTAGGTGAACAATTGACACAAAGGGCGATGATTGATGCAGACTATGAACAATCTAGCCCAGGCATTATCTTTCCAACGTTTCGACCCCCACCCGTGCTATTCGTGGCCAACCAAGTGAATTGTAATTCTTCCTCTGAGACTATCACAATCGCTGCAAAGCCGCCATTGATTGACATATCACATACTGTGATTCCGACGAGACCCAGGCCAACACCCCTTGATGTTCACATACAAACACGTGCACGAACTATAAACTCCCTTCGCAATCAGCCCCCTACCACTATGCAGCGAATTAAGTACGATGCGTATCCCTCCATGTCTAAACTGGCAAATTACAGATCGAACTTGACCTCGTTTCAGGTTGAAGATGATGCAAGACGTGAGCAGAACATTAGCCGTGAAAGTGGCGAAGCCATCGGTGCAAGCAGCGCTAAGACCCGCGCTGCTGGAACGCGGGGCCCAACTGCTCAGAGAGCAGGTCAAAAGTTTTGAAACTGTGTCGACCCAGAGGCGATTTAGCAGGTGGCAGATGATCGCGGTAGAAATGACTCGGGAACGCATAAGTCGTGCAAGCACAGTACTCTGGCGCACCTCTCAACGCTGGTTGGCGAGTGTGGAGCTACGGGAAAGGATCGTACTACGAGCCTCACAAATTGATCGCGAAAGTCGCGCAGTAATGCGATTTGTTGAAACACGACAATTATTGGTAGTTTCCATGCAAGGTTTCATCAGGGGGAAAAATACTCGAAGTCTCCTAAGACTGCAATCGTGTCTGAATGCCGCCTCGTATGCCGTACAGCGTTGTGCGCGTTGTCATTCAGCCAGACTCACACTGGTGAAATTACGCTTTGAATACATGCAGAGAGCTGCAGCGGCAGTCTCTTTGCAACGTCGTGTGCGAGGGATACGAGGTCGCAAACGCTATTGCGCGGTACTAGCTGCAGAGCGTGCATCAAAAATTTCAGCATTCATAGAACGCAGGGTTTCCACACGCCACGAGCAATTCCGCATAAATGGTGCAGTCATCATTATCCAAGAATGCTGGCGAACCCGCATGCGCGTGCGTCGCCATCGTTTCACGGAGGAGCGCCTACGGGCACGCAAAGCCAATATCATTCGGACGGCAATATCACGCTTCAACGCACGTGCAAAGCGTCGTCATCGCCGGGCTGCGGGGAAGGATGTGCGTCTTCCCGGCGTTCTTGAAGGCTTTTCAAACGTATGCCTTATCTCTCGTATGTAGGTGACTCGTTTGAGGACTGATGTCGCAATTTGGGCACAAACTCAGTATCGCACAAGGGCTGCGAAAGGATTTTTGGCGCAGTTGCAATTTGATTCCCAAGTGAATATCGCTGCTCAACGCAAATTTCGGACGCATCGGCTTACGGCGCTGAGACTTCATGACAATGAAGGCTTGCAGTCCAGCATCCGCCAGGAAACATCCTTGTCTTCCCAATGGCGACGTGTTCTTGCTCGAGCCTTTCGTTTTGCGCTCGTCGCCTCAACAGATGCCGGTGGTATACCAAGCGAATTGTCTCAGAGGATCAAACGCGAGCTGGCGGCAACGAGGATTGCCGGGGCTTTTCGTGCTCACCGGTGCGCTGTCCGAGTACGCTCTCGCGTTCTTCATGCGCGGCTTAGTTTGCGTGCAGCCGAGGCAATAAGAAGAGAACGTGCGATTATTCTTACACAGCAATTACTTCGCGGTTGGATAGCTCGTCATGACGGGCAGATCAAACTAAAAGCTCTTCATGCGACCACAATCGAAAAATTTGTGCGTGGCAATTGGGGACGAGCCATTGCTCGTCGAACCTCTGCGAGGCAGACAGCTGCAGTCCGCCTCCAGGCCGCCGTGCGGGTCAGAGCAATCGTCAGAGATATCGGTCCACGCCGCGTGCGCCGGCGCCGTTTGAATGGCCCGACCACCACGGTCCAGACATGCGTGCGTCGTCATGCCGCAATTCGACTAGCCGCGGAACTCCGCACGGCTGCTACCATCAGTGATGAAGACATTGTTCATGCACATGCTAAGCTCACAAGGTGCCGTCGCATCACTCGAGCGGAACTATGTGCCGAGTCTTACAGGGCCTCTGCCAAGTATCGGGGTGAATTTCAGGCTGTCTTTGCACATTATTGTCGCATTGTTCCGGTGCCTGGTGGTCACTCCTGACACTGGGAAAATAAGATTGATGAGGCCGTGAGGCCGTGTGTGCAGGTACACATCCAGCACCTGAAGACACGTCCGGTAAACACCAACAACAGCAGAGATTATTCAGAGGTGGTGCAGCGCAGTACAAGACATGTGCTTTCACTAATAATGCTGTGGTTGTGAAACAACGACACTGTGCCGGCGCAAAGATGGCATCGTCTGAATTTGTTCGGCTTTTTAGGGACACACCTGGCGCAATGATTGGGGGGGAGAGAGCGGCAACGAGTCGGGGTCGCTCAATACGCAAGGACTCAGCTAGAGCCATGAAGGCCAATGATTACGAGCTTATTTTTGCCAAGCAGAAGGACCGTGGTGAGAAGACGATTTCTTTTGAGAGATTTCTTGCTCCCTACTGTGTCTTCAGTGGCTTATCCTGGGGCTTTATTCAAGTAGCTCAACATTTGATGAGATTATCGCAACCTTCCCTAGGCGTGTCTTGACTGCGTCAGCGCAGACCTGCGTCCGGGTGTGCGTGATTTCGAGGGCGGACTCTTGGTTGACACGCGCGCGGCACGTGCACTCACCATCCTCGTAGACTTGTGGTTGCCTCTCAAATGGGCAGAGAAAATAAAGCAGGCCTTATATATGCGTGCTGCGCACAGACTAGAAGTTGCTGCAGCCAGAATACAGAAGATGGCTCGGGTTTTTGCTGCGCACAACTGCACCGCAGTAAAGAGATTAGCTAGGGGACGCGCTGTGCGTGCACAACTCGAGCAAGCAGCCTCCGTGATTATACAAAAGCGGCTCGCACGAGGACCATCCACAAGAGCTGCCACGGCCCTGCTTGCAACACATGCGTATAGGAAGTATGTGGTCGATCATCACGAGATCCTACAGTATGCAGCACCAGCCATTGGAGAAGACGACAATGTCAGCGAGCTAAGCATCGTATGCTACTGGGCGTTTGTTGGCACTTCGGGGGGGGATCTCGTAAACGTGAAAGCAAAGCGACGCTTTTTGCGGGCGCCCAAAGGTTTGGGGACACGTGTATCATGGGTGAAACCCAAGCTGCTGCGTGATAAGGATGTGACTCGTGTTTCGCAGCGGCCGACGAGGCGCACGGCCTATGTCGTAGACTGCGCATATTGCGGGGTCCAGGCTGCTGAAAGGGTTTGTCTTGATTCGTGCGCCGATCCGCACGCGTCCGGCGCATCAAAAAATAAATGGGGAATACCGCTTAGGTTTCGTTTCAAATGTGATTCGGGCTGACAAAGCAAGGCTGTACGTAGGTATTGCGGTGAGTGTTGGGCAGCTGTTCACCGCAGAGGTAAGCGGCAGCAGCACCGGTTTCACATCATAGCAACGTGTGTTGATTGCGGTGGGAAGCAACCTGCGAGTCGAACCTGTGGTACCTGCTCTGCGTCTGAGGGCCGCATTGTCTCACTTTGCGACGCATTCACCGGCGCTTTCTATCCACTCTACTGGTCTCTGTCTATCATGTAACTTGCTGTGCGCAGGTCTGCTTTCACAATCGGCATCCATTCGATGGGCAAGGTGGAAGACGTGAAATATCGAAAGAAACACAGGCGCGAATAGAGCGCAAGAGCCTGGCCTTAAAGAGATCAGTCGCAGAGAAAGACTTAGAGAAGCGCGCGTTGCGTGCAGCGTCTGCTGCGTCTGCAAATGGAGATTATGCAGCAGCACGAATAGCAAGACGCGAGGCAAATTCTCACAAAGTCTCCGCTACACAATCCCGAAACGAGGCGAGAGAGCTACGACCACACCACTGGACGGCTCTGGTTCAACCGTGTGCTGCATGCGGTGATTACGCAGCTCGATGGCGATGCCCTCCTTGTGAGGAATCATACTGTGCGGGATGTTATTCACAGCTTCATGCGTTTGGCTCACGTCTCGCGCACGCATGCGACCGTCTTGGTTACTATACAGCAGAGATACATGCTCGCGATGAGCGCTTATTCCGCGCCAATACGCGGCGCGTCCTTGAAAGACATCGACGCGAAGCTGCACGCGCAGCGGAGCCGACAAAGCGCAATCGTGCTGCCATTACGATTCAACGCACTTATTTTGCCACTGTCGGCCGAGTAGAAGGGCAACGGCAGCTTCAGGAATCACGCCGTGGCCAGCGCGAGGCCTGGCAGCAGCTAAAGAATGGCGCTTCTCGTCATCTGGACACGGGCCATCTGTTTCTAGACCTGATAGGCCGCGCGCCCTTTTTGAGTAGTGACGCAAAAGAACAACTTGCAGTGAAGCGTGTTGCGCTCTGGAAGCACAATCCAGCGATGAAATATCTTGATTTAACAGTTCCAGTGGAACCCGCCAACAAACCACCACGAAGACACATCTGCACGTGTATACCTGCTATTCGACTATAGGCGCGCGCGTGCCCGCTATTTTATCTCGCAAAACGGCGCAGATGTCTGCTGGAGAGCTAACGATGCCGCCGATCCAAAGAAGTGTCCTTCGCGCGGCTTCGATGTCGCCTCTCTTCCTGAACTACGTGATCAGGCTATATATGGTGGTGTACGACTGCCAGGCCGTGCCTTTCCTGAAGCCGGTGAAAAATATGTTGCCGTCTCGCACGACCTTCGTGGGCTCGTGCGTCAAAATGATCGCATTCGCATTGGAAAGCGCCTCTGTCGTATTCATGCTGCACGTCCAGATGCCGTAGCCAAAGAAAGCCTGCAGCTCCGTTTCTGTTGGCTTGGCAAGGGCCATTCTAGGGTTTCGTTGGTGGGAGAAGGTGGGGGACTGTGTCTGTATCGACTTCCTCCACAATCTCGGGCAGGCAGGTTGTGGACTGCGCTTGGACGGACGTCCTACGAGAACCAACTCACGCAGGGCGTAATCAAACGCTACCGCGGATTTCACATTGGAATTGGGCATCAACAAAAAGTCCTAGCAAAGCGGTTCCGACCTTGGCTCCCCCGGACTGCAGGACAACTTGAGAAATGGTCTAAAAACCACGATGTGCTGCAGGAACGCATTAAGTGGTGGACCTGGGATTGGCAAGTTTTACTCGAAGCTCGCCAAAAGAAGGCTGAACGTGAGGCTATTCGGCAGGGTATGTCCATGGAAGCAAGGGAAGCAATGCGTGATGAAGAACGGAAAAATGCTTACATGGGCCTTGCTCCCAAGTCCGAAACCATGTGGAAACAGGTTGAAGTCGACGGTAAGCCAGCCTGGAAACACACCAAAACAGGCGAGATCACAGCAGAGAAGCCAAAGGAACTGAAGTCGGCTAGTGAGCTCGCTCACGAGGAAGCGAAAGCCAAAATGAAGAAGAAGAAACGACAGTGACACCAAAACGGGAGGGCGGCACCGCCGTCAAACAAGCCACCGCGCTTGACCCCGCGCATGCCCCAGTAGGCCGGGCTGCGTCCAGCGTGGGTGGCGAATTCCACGACGGCGCCTAGGTGCCCGGTGCACTCGACTTCCGACTCCCGTGGTTGGACATGAAGCTCCATAAGTCGTTTGTTAGTCGCCTGTGCTGGCCCCGGGTCGTAAGCCGTGGTGTAGGTCGCCGGGTCCGGGGCAACTTACGGTAAATTGCTGGACCCGCGAAAGTCCGCTATTGCTGCTGTTGGTTTAATGCTGCCCGGAGTCGCTGTTTATTGTCGGTTTCTATCTTAGCTGCTTGTATGATGCGAGGACTGAGCTTAACAAACCAGTTATTTAAGTACCAGCGGGCGCATTCCGCAACTCAGGCTGTAAAACCCTCATTACCATGTCCATCGGGGCACAGCAACCAGCGAGAAACCATCCACCAAGGCAGGTCACTAACCTCAATCATCGTCACTATCACCATCGTGATCATCGTTGTTACGCGCATTCTACAGAGCACGTTTGAAATGGCGCGACACCGCCGTGCTTGGCGCCGCGGCGAGGTCGCCACGGTGGGCCTTGGACCCTTAGCATAATGAAGCCCAAGTTGAAGCGGCGTTGAACATATCCCGCCGGCGGGATATGTTAGCTCACCTACGACGGCAACTCCGCTGCCTAGTTAGCTAACTAGCATGACCTTTTTTCTCTAAGGCAGCAGGTCTTATTCTGGCATTCTTAATTTAATTGAGCTCAGCCTCCCTTCGAGGGGAGAGTTTACCTTGCTTCCTTTAGCTTCAGGCTAGTGGGAGATACGAAAGGCCAAGTGGACGGAAATGCTAACGTAGACGGATACCATTGTAGGGGAGCTTGACGGAGGCCCAGCCGTATGTGTGGCTGAGGAACGTTGAAATGCCGCAGCTTTTCGAGGCGGGTGAAGATTTTGAGTTAATGGCCCAGCGCACAAGGCGACATTGGTCTCTTTCAGATGCAACAACAACCAGAGGTCTCGGTGGCCATGGGGCCGAGAACGAGGCCTCCAAAGTTGTGGTTTACATGGCCATTTGAACGGTTTTTAACTTCCTCGGCTGATATCTCGTTTCAGGCTTGCATCAAGATTGTTGCATTTTGACCTTCCTCAGCCACATATCAAGCGTTGCGCCGTATGGACTCTTCGCAAGGCCTAGGTTTTCTTCATGGACAGGTCGACTTGCTGAAAGTCTCTATCATGGCTCGCAGCCAACCATCAGAGTCGTGCAAGATACGCAAAATGTCCGATGAGTCATATAGTCTCCCAGATTTTGCTCGCCGTGGTCGCAGTGCTAAAGAATTGCGCCGATCGAACCAGTACGACGGTAGTGCATTATCACTTCTACTTGCAGACACTGAATGTCTGTTTGGTCGTTACGAGTCGGATGACTCCTGGTGTATAGGCCGCATTGATAGTGCAACGGCTTCCACACCACTGGATAGAGTAGGGAGATATCACACTCCAACTGCACGGGCTCTGACTATGATGCGAGCTCGCACAATCGCGAGCACCGCAGCACGCAACGACGTTGTAGAACACACAATTGGCATTGATAAAGAGCCCGAGGCTAGCAATCACTTCCTCTGCACAAAGCGGCGTCTTATAACAGCACCTGCTGCAAGGTCAGCATTTTCAGCGAACCCCAGAGAGCTTCCAAAGACTGCCTCGCCGTCCTTCTTGCACCATCAAAGGTTTCTGCAACATCAAACAAGCATGAAACAGACCTTGATCGATAATACAACTCACGGTGGTGCTCTGCAGGTTGGCGGGGGTGCGCATCGGCCTCTGGCCGAGATTGATGGTCGTATCACCGCGGCCATCGCATCTAGCGTGGGGTTAGAGGAGCATGCTGTTGTCATAAAGACATCGATTACAGAAATGATGGAATCTGTGAGATGGCAGTATAAGAGGGCGGTTGCTCGTGCCTGCGTGGAATATGAGCTGCTCCATCGCCGTCCTCCACTCGGTGTCCTAGGGTGCAGTCTCGATGAAGATCTACACCAAAACAGCTTTTGTGAAGGTGCTGATAGCTCTGCCGCCGCTGCCCATGAGGCCTCCAACAATGCTCGGTTAGCTGCTCGCAACGCAGCAGCCTCCGCCGCTGGTTTAGTGTGTTCACCTCTGATGACTGAACGTATTACTCATTCTTCCCCTGAGCCGTCCTCGCTGTCACCAGCCCCCATCGACCCCAACGCACATTGGATTGATTCAAGATTTCATCGACTCACCTGGCGCGTCCATCGTCAGACTGGAGTATCGCGAAGCCGTCTGCAGCTTTCGTACGTACAGCTAGAAGAAGAATTATGTGTGATCGAACGCGTGCAGACTGACTTGCAGCGCTTGTGGCTACTCGGAGTACGAGAGTCCCAGTCGCTCACACCAGATAGCAAAATTAAGCTCATGTGCCCTGATGTCAGCCCTGCAATGCCGGCACGCCAGAAACTTTTGTCTTTCCTATCATCTAGAGACACCGAAAAGTCTTCGACCGTGATGCACCCTGCATACTGCGAGATGTTGCTCACTGATGTCGGATCGTCTGATTTTTGCAGGCGCTTGCCAATGACTCTTGGCGCATTCAGTGCGCATATTGTTTCCCGTACTGCCTCTGCTCTAGATGTGCTTCGAACGCGATGGCTATGCCAGGCTTCGGGCTCTTTGACCGATTCCACATACTTTGCCCTTCAAAGCGAAAAGCGAAATCACAATGACAGGCGAGCGACGCATGAACAGAATTTTGCTGTAACAGGAATGAAACAAAAGTCGGAAAACCCCGATATGAGCAAAGCGCTAAAATCTCGCCGAATCGAACTAGAGGGCGTACCACGGGACATCGATACGTCCATAGCAAAAATGAACATGATGGGGTGCACGGAGACATTGAATGATGACAATGGCATGGAAATTCGTGCCTCCCGTCTTAGTCGCACTTGTGACGCTGCCGTCGTGCTGATGTCTCGACAATTGCGTGTCTTATGCGAAAGTTCCTTACGAGCCTTCGCTGCTTTTTTCAATTCGTTTGATGCGACAGGTTCAAGTAGGCTATCTGTATTCCAGCTACAACTGCTGCTCAACAAAGTCACTGACGACTCCTCACGAGATCAGAAGAACATTCCTCGTGATATTGTTCGTCTTGACCCCTCCCTCGCTGAACTTAATATTCAAGCCGATGTGGCAATTGATTGCCTGGTAGCATCTATGAGGGGTCTACCACAGCCAGGGGCGACTGGGCGAACTAGCGAATCACCGCGTCCACCAAAACTGCATATTTGTGGTGTTGCGCATGATGATGAGTTGGTTTCCCAGACGCGTGCGTGTGTCCACAAGGCGCTTTCGCATCACTTTCAGGGATTACTTAAACTGGTGGCCCGTTTTGATTCATTTCGTTCCTTACTCGATGGAACCGTGGATACAGAGGTGCGCTCGGAGGTATTAGCACGTGCAAAGGGCGGTGGTGAGACGACTGGATCTCTAGATCGTCTAGCGCGTCTCTGCTCGCGGCTTGTTGAACTCGGTGTTTCTGTACGCACCTCAACTGCAAATATCGTGCACGAGCCCCTATTTTCTATTACAAGTATTGATTCCAAGGAGGGTTTGGTGTACATAACAGACTCCCTCCGCTATCTTGTTGCTGAATCAGTTGCTGCAGATAATCATGCGCACATGGTATCGATATGTCAAGAATATAGTGAGGTTGTGGATCATTTGCAAGTAGAACCCGTAGACTGCAATGAGCTGCGTGCGTTACAAGAATATTCGACACGTTGTATTGACACACTAACGCGCCTCATGGATGAATATTCAGGACAGGTGCACGAACGAGTGCAGTTTCTGCTCTCTCAGACCCAAAGTGATTGTGCACGTGCGAGCCTATCCCGAGATGACGCAGCAATCCTCGTGACTACGTGTCGGTGGCCGGCGTCCGTCAGACAAAGCATGACTCATTCCCATGAGGTCCAACAGACTCGAAAGCGGCATTTGGAAATGCTTGTTGAAGGGCAGCAGGAGGCACTCAGTCGAGAGGCGACAAATCTGGAGAAGCGGATCGAGAAAATCGCAGAAGCTGGATCACTCACGCCATCAGAGGTTCAGGCAATC